>Ga0209575_10000100_pt1 | contig 101564 bp, 83 predicted proteins | sample Medcelwee11metaG_FD_187172 | JGI IMG/M metagenome (GOLD analysis project Ga0209575, IMG submission 187172) | Freshwater pond sediment microbial communities from the University of Edinburgh, under environmental carbon perturbations - Medium... | ecosystem: Environmental > Aquatic > Freshwater >... | reverse complement strand
CAACCTGATCGAGATCCTCTGGCGGAAAATCAAGTATGAATGGCTGCCTGTAACGGCTTACCAGAGCTTCCCGTCACTCACCAGCCATGTGCTCCAGGTGCTGTCGGGTTACGGCGAAAAATATCGGATTAATTTTGTATAACTACTTAACACTGACTGCGCCTGTCTGCCTTGTCCCGGCAATGCTGGAGCACCATGGATCAGTAGGGTGCGCCGCCTCGCTTGGTGATCGATCCCAAGCACTCCTTGCCGTCGCTGGAGTGCTGGCGAGGAGCCAAGTCCAGCCAGTAATGGGCACTGCCACATGCCTCCATCGCCATCGTGCCGGGCTTGAGCCGACGAAAGAAGTCCAGCACTTGCGAGCGCTTGAGCTGTTTGCGGCAGGCCACCTGCTCGTGGCTGTCGACGCCATGAGGCTGAAATACCTGCTTTGCCAAAGCGATGCCTACTTCGATGACTGCTGTTTTTTGCAACTTCAGTCTGGCGCGCTGACGCCGTAAGAAGAGGGAGTCCATTTCATTGCTCTAGGCCCAGTAGGTTGCATCGTCGAGGATTTCCTGGTCCTGGGCGAAGGCCTTGGGCAGTTCCTCCTTGAGCAGTTCGATCCACGTGCGGGTCTTGGCGTCGAGGAAGCTGCGCGAGGGATAGAGCGCGTAGATGCTGCGCTGGTGCAGCCGGAACTGTGGCAGCAGACGCTTCAGGATGCCCTGGCGCAGGGCCTTGGCGGCGACGAAGCTGGGCAGCAGGCAGACGCCCATGCCGGCCGCCGCGGCCTGGGCCATGGCTTCGGCGACGTTGACCTGGAAGTGGTCGCCGGGGCGCACGATCAATTCTGTGTCGCCATCCTGGAACACCCAGCGATCGGAGAACAGCGGGTCGACCGAGCGCAGGCAGCGGTGTGCGTGCAGATCCTGGGGCAGTTTCGGGGTGCCGTGCCGTTCGAGGTACTCCGGTGCGGCGCAGACCACGCTGTACAGGTCGCCCAGGCGCTGCGCGACCAGCTCCGAGTCGGGCAGGTCGCGGGACAGGGTGATGACCACATCGTGGCCTTCCTCGAGCAGGTCCGGCACCCGCTGCGAGAGGGTCAGCTCCAGGGTGACCTCGGGATAGCGCTCGGTATAGCGGGCCACCAGCGGCGCGAGCTGGAGGGTGCCGAGGCTGGTGATCGAGTGCACGCGCAGGTGGCCGCGGGGCGTCAGGTGCGCACCGCTGGCCTCGACGGCGGCGTCGTGCACTTCGGCGAGGATCGTTCGGCAGCGCTGCAGGTAGCGCTCGCCAGCCTCGGTCACCGCCAGGCGGCGGGTGGTACGGTGCAGCAGGCGCGCCTGCAGGCTGGCCTCCAGATCGGACACCAGCCGCGATACCTGGGCGTTGGAAAGCTGCAGGGAGGTCGCTGCGGCGGTGAAGCTGCCGCTGTCGACTACCCGCACGAAGGCGCGCATGGCTTGCAGGATGTCCATGACTTTACTCCGAGACAGGAAACAGACTGAATTATGCGCAAAGCCGCCCAGCTTGTTGCTGCGAAAATCGGTTGCGGGCGCCTGACGGGCATTTTTTCGTCCGTTTCGTCCGTTCAGCGTCCGCTCTTCTCGATGAGAATTCGCTCCTGGCTGCATTCGCCCGGTGCGGCGCTGCGCATCTTGGGCGGCTGCGGCCCGATTAGCCCGGCCAGGCTGGGGCCTTCCCGGAAGTCTGCCGGCAGGCGGATCTGGATCTCGTGAAGGCGGTTGTCGGTGCAGAGAAAACTGAAGCTGTTGGGCGCATCCGGATGGATCCGCTTGAGGGTTTCCAGCAGTTCCCGGCGCTCGACGCTCTTGCCGATGTTCGCCCGGATGTACTGGCCGGCCTCCGAGTCGTTGAAGGTCCGCACCGCCGTCACCGCCTTGCGGAAATAGGCGTCGTCGTCCATCTCGGTCTGGCAGGTGCCGTGTTTCTGCCATTCGTAGTTGCCGAAGTTGTTCTCGAACTGGAAGTTCGGCATCCAGGGTTTGACGAGGGAAAGCGTTTCCTCGCTGAGCTGGATATCGGACTTGGCGCAATTGCCGTAATTCTTTCCGCACTCTTTCTTGTTCGGCCAGAGTCCGTGCAGGGTGAAGTGGGCGATATTCAGTTCGCCGTTGTCCATGGCCCGGCATTCGGGCTTCTGCTTGCTCTTGCTTTTATCCAGCTTGTATTCGCAGAAGCCCGGCTGCCAGGTGACGGCCAGTACGTAGCTGTCCTGCAGCCCCGGGGTCTGGCAGATCCCGGCGGATGACTGCCGGGTCTCGCGGGCGGCCGGTTTGGCCAGGTCCATGTCCCGGACGCTGCCGCAGTCTCCCTGCACCCAGCGCAGCGGCTCGGCGACGCCGGGCATCTCGATGCGCAGCCACTGGTAATCCCGTTCGTCGATCTCGCGAATCCGGTATTCGCGGCCGGGTTCGGCCTTCGCCGGGCCGGGGTTGGTCTGCTTGCGAAACGACAGATAGGCCTCGCAGCTTTGGCTGGCGACGAAGGTGCCGGAGGCGGGCTGGCTGGCCCAGGTGGCGCCGGTCAGGAGACAGAGCAGCAGGGGCAGTGCGAATTTTTTCATGGGGTTTTATTGCCGGGGGAATTGAGGAATGTGTCTGCGACGGGGGTTTTGCGGATATATGGATGATAAAGGCGTAGGTATATCAAGATGTTACAAAGTTTGTTCAAATGTTTCCTTTGAAAAAGCTAATGCTATAATCGTGCCACTATAACAAGGCTGGCTTGCGGAAGGGATTTCCTTTTATTACCGGTCGTGTCGGGACAGGTATCTTCTTATGTAGTTTTACTACGTAAAGTTGTCGACGAAAGTTGCCGGGGTCGGTACTTCGCAAGAAGTTGCGGCGGTATTCGGCTGCGCGTATTTCGGCCTTCGAGACGGTTCCCGACAAGCTGCAAACACTCAAGATCACTACGAGAAAACAACAAGGTCATCTATGAAGAAAGTCATTGCCGTGCCGGTTCTGCTCGCACTGGTCATCTCGAGCGCCGTCGCCTCCGAAAGCCATCAGGACAAGCCTGACTGGACGTACGAGGGGCATACCGGCGCCGAACACTGGGGCAACCTGCACGCCGATTACGCCGCCTGCAGGCGCGGCCAGGCCCAATCGCCCATCGACATCCAGCACACCGCCGTTGCCGGCGGCGAGTTGCCGGCCATCGCATTCAAATATGCCGAAAGTCCCGCCAGAGTGGCCAACAACGGTCACACAGTGCAGATCGACTTCGACTCCGCCGGGCATATCAAGTTGGGCGACGATAATTACACGTTGCACCAGTTCCACTTCCATACGCCCAGCGAGGAACGGCTGAACGGCGAGCACTATCCGCTGGTCGCCCACATGGTCCATCGCAGCGATGCCGGCGAGCTGGCAGTGGTGGCCGTGCTGTTCAAGGAGGGCGAGAAACACGAGGCGCTCGAGCGGGTGTTCGCCGCCATGCCGGCAAAGATCCACGGCAAGGTCGAGCTGGCGGAGGACTTCCATCCGGCCCATCTGCTGCCGGAGGACCAGGATTACTACCACTACATCGGCTCGCTGACCACGCCGCCCTGTACCGAAGGGGTCCGCTGGCATGTGCTCAAGCAGCCCGTGGAGGTTTCGGCGGAGCAGATCGCGGCGTTCAAGCAGCTCTATCCAATGAATGCCCGTCCGCTGCAGCCGCTCAACGGCCGCACGGTGGGAGCCCGCCTGTAATTTGGGACACGGGGACGGCCGTGGCGGTCCGCGCCCAGAGGCTTCCGGTCGTCCCCGAACCCGGCGGCCGGAAACGGCCGGCCCCCGTCCGCTCAGTGCAGTGCCGCCACCACTTCCACCTGGCGCAGCCGCTGGCTCAGTTGCAGGCGCTGGGCCGGGTCGTCGCAGAGCAGCAGGGCGCGCTGCAGGTCGAAGCGTTCGCCCTGGGGACATTCGAGCCGCTGGTAGAGGTCGGCGCGGACGAGATGGTCGGCGACGCTGGGCGGGCCGAGCAGCAGGACCCGTTCGGCGTCCTTCAGGGCGGCCAGGTGGTCGTCGTCCTGCAGGTGGGTCTGGCGCAGCTGGCGCGACAGCTGCTGCAGCAGGCTGTGCGGGGCGCAGGGCTGCAGGTGGCGGGCCTCGAGTTCCACCTGTGCGCCGATCTGGCGGACCAGCAGGTCGCGACAGTCGCGGGTGTACAGGCGGCGGCCGGTGACGGGATCGAGCAGGTGGTCGGCGCTTTCCATGCGCAGCAGGAAGTGTCCGGGAAAATCCACGCCGTAGAGGGGAATCTCCAGGTAGCGGGCCACTTCCAGGGCGATTAGCGCCAGCGCCAGCGGGTGGCCACGGCGCTGTTGTAGCACCTTGTGGAGCAGCGCCGCAGGCGGACGCAGCGGCAGGTGGTCCTCTTCGTGGAAACCCAGGTCGTGCAGCTGGCGCAGCAGCGGCTGGCCCAGCTCCTGCAGCGGCAGGCCGGGCAGGGCGGCGGCGACCTGCTGGGCCAGTCCGCCGACGTCGCGCAGGACGAGCTCGGGGCGCAGGGCGGGATCGTGCTCGGTGGCGATCCACAGGGCGGCCTCGAAGGTGGCCGGCGGATCGCGTTGCAGACAGGCAAAGCAGGCTTGGCGCGAGTTCATGGGCACACTCCAGTGTTGTCCTGTTTTTAGCCGCTGCGAAGCAATCCGTCCAGAGCGCGCCGGCCGCGGTATTCCGGGGGCCGCGCCTATACTCAGGGTGAACATCAGCAAGGGAGTATCGCCATGTTCGCCCTGATGAAGGCCGCCCGGCTCGAGGCGTTGCATCTGGCGCGGGACCCCGTCACCGGCCTCGAAGCCATCGTTGCCATCCACAACACCCGCCTCGGCCCCGCGCTCGGCGGCTGCCGCTTCCTCGACTACCCCGACACCGAAAGCGCCGTCCGCGATGCCATGCGCCTGGCCCAGGGGATGAGCTACAAGGCCGTGCTGGCCGGGCTGGAACTCGGCGGCGGCAAGGCGGTGCTGATCCGTCCGCCGTACATCGGCGACCGCTGCGCGCTGTTCGAGGCTTTCGGGCGAGTCGTCGAGGACCTCAACGGGCGCTACATCACCGCGGTGGACAGCGGCACCTCGAGCGCCGACATGGACTGCATCGCCCGGCAGACCCGCCACGTCACCAGTACCACTGACGAGGGCGATCCCTCGCCGCACACCGCCGAGGGAGTGTTCGCCGGCATCCGCGCCACGGCCCAGGCGCGCCTTGGCTGCGAGTCGCTGGAGGGCCTGCGCATCGCCGTGCAGGGGCTCGGCCACGTGGGTTATGCACTGGTCGAGCGGCTTGCCGCGGCCGGCGCCGAACTGCTGGTCAGCGATCTCGAGCAGGGTCGCGTGCAGCAGGCGGTGGAACAGCTGGGCGTGCACCCGGTGGCCAGCGCCGCGCTGCTCTGCGAGCCCTGCGACATCCTGGTGCCCTGCGGGCTGGGCGGGATTCTCGACGGCGAGACGGTCGGCACGCTGCGCTGCGCCGCGGTGGCCGGCGCGGCGAACAACCAGCTGGCCTGCCCGGAGGTCGCCGACCTGCTGCAGATGCGCGGCATCCTCTACGCGCCGGACTACGTCATCAATGCCGGCGGGCTGATCTATGTGGCGCTGCGCCATCGCGGCGAGAGCGACGCGAGCATCGGCGTGCACCTGGGCGGCATTCGCCAGCGGCTGAGCGCCATCTACGCGCGCGCCCAGGACGAGGGGCGCTCGCCGGCGCGCATCGCCGACGAGGAGGCGGAGCGGCTGATCTACGGCTAGAGTTCTGGGGGCGCTGCGCCTTGCGCCGCGCCAGGCCTCGCCGTTTCTGCAGCGGGGCGGGGGAGGGCCGTAGCGCCCGCGACGCCTTGATTCTCGACATGCATTTCGTGCACTGCCCGCCGTCACGAGCGGCGGGTTCGGACGCGCCCACAAGGCGCCGAGGAGCTCAGAATGTCTCTCGATCTTCCCTATACCCGCTACCTGGCGCCCGACGGTCGTCCGGTGGCCGAGTTGCCCGGCTGGGCCGACGACTTCAACCTGCTCACCCGGCTCTACCGGCAAATGGTGCTGACCCGCCTGTTCGACCTGAAGGCGGTAGCCCTGCAGCGCACCGGACGGATCGGCACCTATGCGCCGACCCTCGGCCAGGAGGCCATCGGCGTGGCCCTGGGTAGCCTGATGCAGCGCGAGGACGTGCTGGTGCCCTATTACCGCGACACCGCCGTGCAGCTGCTGCGCGGGGTGCGCATGGAGGAGATCCTCCTCTACTGGGGCGGCGACGAGCGCGGCAGCGACTTCGTCGAGCCACTCGTCGCCCAGGACTTCCCGATCTGCGTGCCGATCGCCACCCAGGCCCTGCATGCCTGCGGCGTGGCCACCGCGTTCAAGGTCCGCGGCGAGCACCGCGTCGCCGTCACCACCTGCGGCGACGGCGCGACCAGCAAGGGCGACTTCCTCGAGGCGCTGAACGTCGCCGGGGCCTGGCAGCTGCCGGTGGTCTTCGTGGTCAACAACAACCAGTGGGCGATCTCGGTGCCGCGGCGCATCCAGTGCGGTGCGCCGACCCTGGCGCAGAAGGCGCTCGGCGCCGGCATCCACGGCGAGCAGGTCGACGGCAACGACATCCTCGCCGTCCACGACCGTCTGCGCCACGCCCTGGAGCGCGCCCGCCACGGCAAGGGCCCGGTGCTGCTAGAGTGTCTGAGCTACCGGCTGGGCGACCATACCACCGCCGACGACGCGACCCGCTACCGCTGTGCCGAGGAGGTCCGCCAGGCCTGGCAGGAGGAGCCGGTCAAGCGCCTGCAGGCCTTCCTCGTCGCCCAAGGGGTGTGGGACGAGGGCCGTGAGCAGGCGCTGCTCGCCGACTGCCAGGCCGAGGTGCAGCGGGCCGTGGAAAACTTCGAGGCGGCTGGCGTCCAGCCGCTGGGGTCGGTGTTCGAGCACGTCTACGCCCGCTGGCCGGCGGCCCTGGCCGAGCAGCGCGAGATGCTCGAGGAGCGGCTGGCCAGGCGCCAGGGAGGCGAAGATCATGAGTAACGGCAAATACACCCTGGTGGAGTCGGTCAACCTGGCCCTGCACCGGGCGATGCGCGACGACGACAACGTGGTGGTGCTCGGCGAGGACGTGGGGGTCAACGGCGGGGTGTTCCGCGCCACCCTCGGACTGCGCGAGGCGTTCGGCTTCAAGCGGGTGCTCGACACGCCGCTGGCCGAGACCATGCTCGCCGGCCTCGCGGTGGGCATGGCCGCCCAGGGGCTCAGGCCGGTGGTCGAGATCCAGTTCATGGGCTTCGTCTATGCCGCCATGGAGCATCTGGTGTCCCACGCCAGCCGCCTGCGCAACCGCACCCGCGGCCGGCTGAGCTGCCCGATGGTGCTGCGCACCCCGATGGGCGCCGGGATCCGCGCGCCGGAGCACCACAGCGAGAGCACCGAGGCGTTGTTCGCCCACGTTCCCGGCCTGCGCGTGGTGGTGCCGTCGTCCCCGGCGCGGGCCTACGGCCTGCTGCTGGCGGCCATTGACGACCCCGACCCGGTGGTCTTCCTCGAACCGACCCGGCTCTACCGGATGAACCCGCAGCCGCTGCTCGACGACGGCCGGCGCCTGCCGCTGGACAGCTGCTTCACCCTGCGCGAGGGCCGCGACCTGACTCTGCTCAGCTGGGGCGCCAGCGTCCACGAGAGCCTGCAGGCCGCGAGCGCCTTGGCCGAGCGCGGCATCGACGCCGAGGTGATCGACGTCGCCTGCCTCAAGCCGCTGGACCTCGACACCCTGGAGGCCTCGGTGCGCAAGACCGGGCGCTGCGTGATCGTCCACGAGGCGCCGAAGAGCTGCGCGGTCGGCGCGGAGATCGCCGCCAGCCTCTACGAGCGCGTCCTGCTCGACCTGCACGCGCCGATCCAGCGGGTCACCGCCCCGGACATCCCGCCGCCGCTCTACCGTCTGGAGCAGTTCTACCTGCCGGGCACCGAGGACATCCTCGCCGCCTGCGAGACGGTGCTGGACTACGCCTGAGGACAGAGGAGAGCGACCATGAAATATTTCAAACTGCCCGACCTCGGCGAGGGCCTGCAGGAAGCCGAGATCGTCGAGTGGCACGTCAAGGCCGGCGACCGGGTGAAGGCCGACCAACTGCTGGTTTCGGTGGAGACCGCCAAGGCCATCGTCGATCTTCCGGCGCCCTACGACGGGGTGGTGGCGAAGGTCTTCGGCCAGGCGGGCGATCTGCTGCACGTCGGCGAGCCGCTGGTCGGCTACGAGGGCGAGGAGGACGCCGGCACTGTGGTCGGCCGTCTGGAGGGCGGCGCCGAGGGCCAGGCGGACAGCTTCTGCGTCGGTGCCGCGCCCTCGACCCGCGAACACCTGGCGCCGCGGGCGACCCCGGCGGTGCGCCAGCTGGCGCAGAAGCTGGGCGTCGAGCTGGCCGGCCTGAGCGGCTCCGGGCCGGACGGGCTGGTCACCCGCGCCGACGTGGAGGCCGCCGCGGAAGGTGCGCGCGAGCGCTTCGGCGGCGAGAAGCTGCGCGGCGTGCGGCGCAGCATGGCGCTCAACATGGCCCGCGCGCATGCCGAGGTGGTGCCGGTTAGCCTGTTCGCCGACGCCGACTTGCACCGCTGGGCGCAGGCCCGCGACCCGCTGGTGCGCCTGGCCATGGCCATCGCCGCCGCCTGCGCCGCGGAGCCGGTGCTCAATGCCTGGTTCGACGGCAAGGGTCTGTCGCTGCGCCAGCACGCCCAGCTCGACCTGGGCATCGCCGTGGATACCCCGGACGGCCTCTTCGTGCCGGTGCTGCGCAACGTCGGCGCGCGTAGCGCCGAGGATCTGAAGGAGGGCATGGCGCGGCTGCGCGCCGACGTCCAGGCGCGCTCGATTCCCCCCCAGGAGATGATGGGCGCGACCCTCACCCTGTCCAACTACGGCACCCTGTTCGGCCGCTACGCCAACCCCATCGTGGTGCCGCCGCAGGTGGCGATCGTCGGCGCCGGCGCGATCCGCGACGAGCCGGTGGCGGTGCGCGGCGAGGTGGCGGTGCATCCGGTGCTGCCGCTGTCCTTGACCTTCGACCACCGCGCGGTCACCGGCGGCGAGGCGGCGCGCTTCCTCAAGGCGCTGGTCGCGGCGCTGGAACAGCCGTAACTCCTTCTCCACAGTCCAGGTTCTGTTGACGTATAAGCGTAACCACGGCAGAGCAGCGGCGAAGGCCGGCATTGGCTTGAGATGACTGGCCTTCTTCTCCTGGAAACGGTGTTCTGTGTTTCAGGGGGCTCGTTCACCGAGAGCATGCCAGCCTCTTGTTTGTTCGATTTATGTTCTTGATACCCGTGATGCCGTTGCCCGTCGATTGCGATCAATCGTCCTCTTGCAAACGAATACCGCGGGCGTGAAGCAGAGGGGGGACGATCAAAACCAAGAGCGTCAGCGCGAGGAACGAGGCAGAAATTGGTTGCGTCACAAACACGAGCCAGTCCCCCTGGCTGATGGACAAGGCGTTGCGCAGCTGCTTTTCGGCCATGGGGCCCAGTAGCATGCCCACGATCACGGGGGCGATGGGAAAATCAAGACGACGCATCAATACCCCGCCCCAGCCGATCGCCAGCATGAGCAGGAGGTCGAAAGAAGACTGGCGCATGCCGTACACGCCAATAGTGGCAAACACCAGAATTCCGGCGTTCAGATAAGGCCGGGGAATCTGGAGGAGTTTGACCCAGAGGCCCACCAACGGGAAATTCAACACGAGAAGGATTGTGTTGCCAATGTACAGAGATGCAACCAGAGCCCAGACCAGCTCTCCCGAAGTTTGGAAGAGCAGCGGACCCGGCTGTAGGTTGTAGTTCTGGAGCACGGCCAACAGAATCGCTGCGGTAGCGGAGGTTGGTATGCCCAGTGTCAGCAGTGGAACCAGGGCACCCGTTGCGCTCGCGTTGTTGGCTGCCTCGGGACCGGCAACGCCCTCGATGGCACCCTCGCCTTTGTTAGCCGCGAATTCTTTCGGATACTTGCTGAGTTTGCGTTCGACCGAATAGGACAAGAAGGTCGGAATTTCAGCGCCACCTGCCGGAATCGATCCGAACGGAAAGCCGATGAGCGTTCCCCGTAGCCAGGCTGGAATCGATCGCTTCCAGTCGGAACGCGTCATCCATAAAGAAGACAAACGATAGTGACTGCCCGTTTCTTCCCTTTGGTAGAGCACGCCGTGCAAGGCTTCACCGACTGCAAATAACCCGACGGCAACGAGTACGACCTCGATGCCATCAATCAACTCGGGTATCCCCAATGTGTATCGAGCAACGCCTGAGATGGGGTCCAGGCCGATCAAGCCGATGGTCAGTCCAAGACCCAGTGAGGCGAGGCCCCGCAGCATGGAAGATCCGAGTACCGCAGACACTGTCGTGAAGGCAAGCACCAGAACTGCGAAATACTCCGCGGGGCCGAATTTCAGGGCTACGTTGGCAACAATGGGGGCGAAAAAGGTCAGCAAGACCGTAGCGATCGTTCCGGCAACGAATGAACCAATGGCTGCCGTTGCCAAGGCGGGGCCTGCCCGTCCGTTGCGTGCCATTGAGTTGCCTTCCAAGGCTGTGACCATGGAGGACGACTCCCCTGGAGTATTGAGCAGGATGGAGGTTGTGGAGCCTCCAAACTGAGCGCCGTAATAGATGCCGGCGAACATGATCAGGGCGCTTGTGGGATCGACCTTGGCCGTAATTGGCAGCAGCAAGGCAATTGTCAGCGCCGGTCCAATACCCGGCAAGACACCGATCGCGGTGCCAAGCAGGCATCCGATGAACCCACATATCAAATTGATCGGCGCGAGCGCGGCGGCAAAGCCTGTTGTCAAGCTTGAGAAAATTTCCAACATGTTTACCTCCTTGGGCCCGGGTCAAATCCAGGCGTTGACAAGAGGCGGAAGGGAAACCCCAAGCCCGGTGGTAAAAAGCCAGTAGACCGGTAGTGCCAGAGCGATGCCGATAGCAAGGTCTCGTGCCGGACGGCGACTACCGAACCCATGTGCCGAGCAGGCAAACAGCAGCGCTGCAGCCAATACGAACCCGATATGAGTAATGAGCAAGGCGGCGATCACAAGACCTGCGGTAACCCAGGACGCTCCAGTCTTGCCGCCGGGCAGAGCCTTGGTCATTTTGTCGCTGTCGTATGCAGGATTTCGGGGGCCACCGGCGACGGCCTGAAGGCTTATCAACACACCTACGATCCCCAGGAACACTGCTGCGGCGTAGGGATAGACGTGAGCACCCAAGATGGTGAACCCCTTCTCTGCAGGAAAGCGGGATGCTCCGAACGCCAATAGGGCACTTATGAAGATGAGGCTTGCGCCTACAGCCAACTGTGCCGGCAATACTTTTCGAGGGCGGCTCATATCAGAGCAGACCAACCTTGACCAGCATATCGCGCAGTCGAGAGTGCTCATCGTCAACAAATTTGGCAAAGTCATCCCCACTAATGAAGCTGGGTGACCATGCATTGGTTTGAAGATTTTCTTTCCACACTTGTGTGTTGGTGGCAGCCAGGACAGCGTCGGTTACTTCCTGACGTTGCTCAGGCGTGAGGTTGGCTGAGCCATAGACGCCGCGCCAATTGCCAATGGTCATGTCCAATCCCTGCTCTTTGAGTGTTGGTGCATCGACACCGGCAATGCGGGTGGGCGAGCCGACGGCGAGTACACGGAACTGACCGGATTCGATGTATTTCGAAAGCTCGGCATAGCCGCCGGTGATCGCCGTGATGTGGCCTCCCAAGGTCGCCGCGACCGCTTCGCCTCCCCCGCCGAAGGCGATGTAGTTCACCTTGTCGATTGAAACGTTCAATTTGCCCGCCAATTCGGCGATTCCGATGTGATCTACCGAACCCTTGGATCCACCACCCCATTTGACGTTGGACGGATTGGCTTTGAACTCGACCAGCAAGTCGTCCAGCGTTTTGTGGGTAGACGCGTTGCGTACGGCAATCACGTTGTATTCGCTGAAAAGTCGTGCGATCGGCGTCACCTTCTCCAAGGTGATTTGCGGCTTGTTCTGTACCACTGCACCGACCATGACAGCGCCGACGATGAGCAGGGCATTCGGGTCGCCCTTGGTGCTGTTGGCAAATTGCGCCAACCCGAGCGTTCCTCCTGCGCCTCCCTTGTTATCAAATGTGACTGCTTTTGCCACCGTGGCCTCGATCAAGGCTTTGCCCAATATGCGTGCGGTCTGGTCATAACCGCCACCGGTTGGACCGGGGACCATGAATTTGACGGTGTCCAGCGCAAAGGCTGATGTTGCGAGTACGGCTGCGGTGATGGCAGCTGTAGTCAAGGTACTGAGTCGACGGAGCGAGACGAACATGAGTTGTCTCCAGATATCAATGAATTATTGATGCCGAGTGAATATTTATCATCCATTCCCGTTGAGTGTTGACCAAGGGTGGGACACCATTCATTGAGCGTGCGTCCGTGGATAAGCGTAGATCAGCGCGTGGGGGGCCGGCCTCGGCCCCATGATGCTCGAAGGCATGTCGCTCGACGGCGACAGTTAAACCATCTACTGATCACTGTCTCCGTTCTGCTGCCGCTTTATCAGCGGCTCTGGATAAATGTTCTGGGCATGACCGGGTCCCCGCCACTGCTCGGCGGCGATGAACTGGCGGAGGACGATCCCCGCGTCGTTGGCGAGGGTCATCAGAATGCCGCCGCCGGGGCGTTCACCGTGTATTCCGCGCGGAACACTTCGCCGAGGGTCTGGAGGGGGCTGTCCATGGATCGTACTTCCCGTGCGCTGGATCGATGGACGAAGGGACCGGCGTTGTCCCGGCAAGTCCGCCCGGCCGCTCCCCCGCCCGCTCCCGGGCAGGGGCGCGGTGCGACGTCAGGTGAAACATGTGCCGGGTGCGTTTCGCTTCCGGGCCGTTGATAATGGCCCGGCGGACATCCCCGGATGTCCGGTCTTTTTCTGCATTAAATTCCAGATCGTCCACCGGGCCAGCACCGGCGGACGCTCACGCGAGGGCTGTGAATTGAAGACCGATTGGACTAAAAGGCTGGACTATCTATTGAAGACCGAGTGGGCAGAAAGCCTGCGCCAGCGCATGCACGGGCAGGCCGAGTCGCTGGGCAATCTGCTGGTGGAGGCGTTCCACTACCTGGCGCTGTTCGCGATCGGCGGAGCGACGAGCTGGGCGGCGCTCCAGGCGTTCGCCGGCATGCTGGACAAGGGGCATGTCACCGTCGACGACATTCTCCTGCTGTTCATCTACCTCGAACTCGGCGCGATGGTGGGGATCTACTTCAAGACCAACCACATGCCGATCCGTTTCCTGATCTATGTGGCGATCACCGCGCTGACCCGGCTGATGATCGGCGACATTTCCCACAGCCACACCCCCGGCTGGGGGGAACTCATCGTCTCCGGGGCGATCCTGCTGCTGGCCGTGGCGAACCTGGTGGTGCGTTACGCGTCCTCGCGCTTCCCGGCCGAGCAGGCGGACGGCCCGGCGCGGCGGCGCATCCAGGTGTCGGAGAAGCCCTCGGGCGAGAATGCCTGACCGGGGCGCTCCCGCCCGCGCGGCGGGGGCGGCCGTGCAGGGATGCACGAACCCTCAGGGCCCGGCTGCGCCGTAGCCCTTCACGCCAGCGGCGCGAACAGCGCGGCGATATCCTCCTCGTCCATCCGCCAGTCGCTCACGACGGCGCCCTCCAGCAGACCGCGGGCCAGCTCGGCCTTGGCCTTCTGCAACTGCTGGATCTTCTCCTCGACGCTGCCGCGGGCGATCAGCCGGTAGACGAACACCGGCTTGTCCTGGCCGATGCGGTAGGCGCGGTCGCTGGCCTGGGCCTCGGCGGCCGGGTTCCACCAGGGGTCGAAGTGGATCACGGTGTCGGCGGCGGTCAGGTTCAGCCCGGCGCCGCCGGCCTTCAGGCTGATCAAAAACACCGGCAGCCGGCCGGACTGGAACTCTTCGACCGGCGTGCGCCGGTCGCGGGTACTGCCGGTCAACTGGGCGTAGGGAATCTTCCGGGCGCGAAGCTCCGCGGCGATCAGCTCGAGCATGCCGGTGAACTGGGAGAACAGCAGCACGCGCCGGCCTTCGGCGAAGAGTTCCTCGAGCATCGGCAGCAGCGCGTTGAGCTTGGCGGAGTCGGTGGCCTTGCCGGTGGCCGCCGACTCGTCGTCGAGCAGGCGCAGGTCGCAGCACACCTGGCGCAGCCGCAGCAGGGCCTCGAGGATCAGCAGCTGGCTGCGCGCCAGGCCCTGGCGCTGGATCTCCGCGCGGATCTTGCGGTCCGTCGCCAGGCGCAGGGCCTCGTAGCGGTCGCGCTGCGCCTCGGTCAGTTCCAGGTACTGGGTGATCTCGCTCTTGGGCGGCAGTTCGGGGGCCACCTGCTCCTTGGTCCGGCGCAGCAGGAAGGGCCGCACCCGCGCCTTGAGATGGGCCAGGCGGGCGAGGTCGCCGTGTTTCTCGATGGGGATGCGGTATTCCTGCTTGAAGGCCTGCTGGTCGCCCAGCCAGCCGGGCATCAGCAGGTGGAACAGCGACCAGAGTTCGCCCAGGTGGTTTTCCATCGGGGTTCCGGTCAGGCACAGGCGATGCCGGGCGTTCAGTTCCCGCGCGGCCTGGGCGGCCTTGCTGCGCGGATTCTTGATGTTCTGCGCCTCGTCGAGGATCAGCAGGTGGAGGGGCTGGCGGGCCAGGGCCTTGAGGTCGCGGGAGAGCAGGGCGTAGCTGGTCAGCAGCAGGTCGGCGCGGCCCATCTCCTCGAATAGGGCGCTGCGCTGGGAGCCGTGCAGGGCCAGCACACGCAGCCCGGGAGCGAAGCGCGCGGCCTCGTCCTGCCAGTTGGGGATCAGGCTGGTGGGCATGACGATCAGCGCCGGTGCGGTCAGGCGCCCGGCTTCCTTCTCCAGGAGAAGGTGCGCCAGGGTTTGCAGGGTCTTGCCCAGGCCCATGTCGTCGGCCAGCACCCCGCCGACCCCCAGCTCGCGGAGCGTCTGCAGCCAGGCCAGGCCCTGCAGCTGGTAGGGACGCAGCTCGGCCTGGAGTCCGGCGGGCGGGCGCACCTCCTGTTGCGGCAGGTCGCGCAGGCGGCGGGCGAAGTCGCGCAGCGTCTCGCCGCCCTGCCAGTGCAGCGGCACTTGCTCCTCCAGGGCGGCCAGCCGGGCGGCGTCGGGCCGCGCCAGGCGCAGGCGCTGCGGGGTCTCGCCGGAGGCATGGAGGAACAGCTCGCCGAGATTGGCCAGCAGCGGCCGGAGGCGGCCGAAGGGCAGGGCGATGCGTTGGCCGGCGCTCTGGCCGCGGGGCAGCGGGACCAGCAGCAGTTCGTCGTCGGCACGCCGCGCCAGGGCTTCCGGGGTCAGCAGCCAGGGGCTGTGGCGGATCGCGTGGAGGAGGATCGGCAGCAGGCTGAGGCGCTGGCCCTGCACCTCGATGCCCATTTCCAGGTCGAACCAGTCCTGCTCGGGAGCGGCTTCCAGCTGCAGGTACCAGCCGTCGATGTCCAGCAGGTTGTAGTGGAAGTCCGGGCGCATCTCGATGCGCCAGCCCAGCGCGCGCAGGCGCGGCAGCGCGTGGCGCACCCAGTGCAGCCAGGCATCGTCGTCGGCCAGTTCGAGGAGTTCGCCGGCGCTTTCCGGCAGCGCCTCGCTCTTGCGCAGGGCGGTGTGCAGGCCCTGGGCGACGAGGGTCTGGCGATGGCGCGCCTCGCTCTCGGGATGGCGGCGGATGCGCAGGATTTCCGTGGCGTCGGGCACCAGCAGGTCCTTCGCTGGCTTGCCGAAGGCGAGGTGTTCGCCGTAGCGGAAGGCCAGCGCGGCGCGGTGCTGGGTCTGTTCCACCATGCGCCCCTTGCGGGCGTCGTAGTGCAGGCGCACGTGGCTGCCGAGGATCAGCTGGGGGACGGGCTCGAGGTCGTCGATCCGTCGCTCGGGCCGCGGTGCCCTGGGCTCGGCGAGGGGGGGCGACTGCCGCTGGAGGATGAGCAGGGCCGCCACCACATGCTTGCAGTTGTGCCCCACCGGGCAACTGCAGCGGCCCTCGATGCGCCAGCTGCCGGCGTGCGGGCGCAGCTGGATGCTCTGTCGGTAGCGGCGGATCGCCGAGCCCAGGCAGGTGGCGTCGACTTCGTCCGGGGTAGTCTGCAGCAGGGTGCAGCGTCCCTGCGAGGCATAGTCCTGGCCGCGCTGCAGGGTGCCGATATCGAACTGGTCCCGCCAGTCTTCCGGGCGCAGCCGAAGGAGGTCGGGCTGCATCAGCGATTCCGCCGCGGCGGATGCTGACAGGGAGGGAAATTAGTAGGCATGGGCGTCGGCAAATGGATGGAAACCGCCGATTCTCTCACAGCAGGGCGCGTTGGGCAGCCTCGGTGGCCGCTGCCCGGACGGACGCGGCTAGGGCGGGCCGGTGCCTCACTCGGCGAAGCGGCCGTCCAGACCTTCTGCGCGGAATTCCACGGTCTGTGCCCGGTAGCCGTGGCGCAGCGGCGGCAGCGGCAGGCAGGCGTGCCAGTCGCCGCCCGGCGGGAGTGCGCCGGGGGCGACGTAGTGCGGTCGGTCGTAGCGGTCCTCGGCCAGGTCGACGCTGTCCCCGGGGGCGTAGGCGGCGACCCGCCAGCGCAGCTCCAGCAATGGCCGGTCGCTGCCGTTGTGCAGCTGCGCCGCCAGCGGCCGGTCGGCGGGACAATCGACGGGGGCGTGGTGCAGCCGCAGTTCCAGCCGGGCGAGGTGCCATTCCGTGTCGTGTTCCTGCCAGAACACCGCGCTGGCGATCAGCGCGACGCCGAGCACGGCGGCCAGGGAAACCGGCAGGGCCTTGTCGGGGTAGCGCAGCAGCAGGACCAGCCAGGTGAGGAAAAGCAGGGCGCCGATCAGCATGGGCGCGCGACGCGAAGGGGAGACATGGGTGGCCTCGGAGCGGGATGCTGCGGGCATTCTACGGGGGAATCCGCCCGCCCGGCCACGGCGGGGGAATGCCTTTGCCGGAGCCCTGCCCCTCGCCGGATTGCCCGGTGGAGGGGGGCGGTCCGGACGGCTGGGAGGCCGTTCGGACGAGGCGGCGGTCAGCCGGCGACGGAGCGGCTCTGCACGGTCTCGGTGCGGCCGTAGACGTCCTCGAGGCGCTCGATGTCGTCCTCGCCCAGGTAGCTGCCGGACTGCACCTCGATGATCTCCAGCGGGATCTTGCCGGGGTTGGCCAGGCGGTGCACGGCGGCGACCGGGATGTAGGTGGACTGGTTCTCGGTGAGCACGAAGGTCTTCTCGTCGCAGGTCACCTGGGCGGTGCCGGACACCACGATCCAGTGTTCGGCGCGGTGGTGGTGCTTCTGCAGCGAGAGGCTGGCGCCCGGCTTGACGGTGATGCGCTTGACCTGGTGGCGGCTGCCCGTGTCCACCGAGTCGTAGGCGCCCCAGGGGCGGTAGACCAGGCGGTGGCTCTGGCTTTCCGGGCGCTCCCGCTCGTCGAGGGTCTTGACCAGTTTCTTGACGTCCTGCACGCGGTCCTTGTGGACCACCATGGTGGCGTCCTTGGTCTCCACCACCACCACGTTGTCCAGGCCGATCACGGTGACCAGCTTGCCGTTGCCGTGTACCAGGCTGTTGTGGGTGTCGTGGAGGATCACGTCGCCCTTGGTGACGTTGCCGTTCTCGTCCTTGTCGTGCACTTCCCAGATCGAGGCCCAGCAGCCGACGTCGCTCCAGCCGGCGCTCAGCGGCACGGCGGCGGCCTGGCGGGTCTTCTCCATCACCGCGTAGTCGATGGAGTTGTCCGGGCAGCAGGCGAAGCTGGCCGGATCGACCTTCAGCTCCTCGTCGTGCCGCTCGCTGCGCTCCAGGGTCAGCAGGCAGTTGTCGTAGATGTCCGGATCGTGCTCCTTGAGTTCCTCGAGGAAGCGGCTGGCGCGGAACAGGAAGACCCCGCTGTTCCAGAAGTAGTTGCCGGACTCGACGAATGCCTGGGCGCGGGCGAGGTCCGGCTTCTCGACGAACTGCAGGACGCGGTTGACGCCCTCGGGCAGGACGCCCTGCACGGCGAGGTCGCACTTGATGTAGCCGTAGCCGGTTTCCGGGCGGTGGGCGGGGATGCCGAACAGCACCAGCTCACCCATTTCCGCGGCCTGGGCGGCGACCTTGATGGCCTGCTCGAAGGCCGGCTGGTCGGCCAGCACATGGTCGGCCGGGAGTACCAGCAGCAGTTCGTCGCGGCCCTCGGCGAGCAGCTTCATGGCGGTCAGGGCGACGGCCGGCGCGGTGTTGCGGCCGAAGGGCTCGAGCACCAGACCCTGGACGTGCAGGCCGACGGCCTCGAGCTGCTCCTTGACGATGAAGCGGTGCTCCTGGTTGCACACCACGATGGGGGTTTGCATGCCTTCGAAGGCCAGGCGCTGCAGGGTCTGCTGGAAGAGGGTCCGTTCGCCGGTCAGGGCGAGGAACTGCTTGGGGTACTGCTTGCGGGAAAGGGGCCAGAGACGCGAGCCGCTGCCGCCTGACAAGATCACCGGAATCATACTTTGCTCTCCTTCGAAGATGGGGTGTTGCCGTTCTTGCTGTGTCCCTGCAGGTATTCCGCACTGGTCTTGCAGGTAGTGGGCGACAGACCGCTCACTCTTTCACCGGGGGTTTGACCCAGACAGGGTTGATCTGGTTCGCCGAACCCGTCACATACAGGCAAACGGTTTCGCCGCGGGCGAGGCTGATCGGCTTGAGGTCGGCGACCTTGCGCTCGCCGTCGAACAGCGCCAGGTTGGCTTTCACCGGGTTGATCTCGCGGTCGCCGCGGCCCTTGGGCTCCACGCTCTTGACCACTTCGGTCTTGCCGTCGGCGGTCTTCAGGGTCAGCGGCTTGTCCGAGAGGTTCTGCACCCGCAGCAGGGCCTTCTGCTTGCTCTTGAAGGCCGGCTCCTCGACCAGCAGCGGGGCGCCGCCGGCCTGAGTCACCAGGGTGTAGTAGTGCTCGGCCGCGAGGTTCACCGGCAGGCTCTGGGCGCCGATGCGGGCGCTGTACTGGCCGGCCGGCAGGTATTCGAAGGCGCTGCTGGCCAGCGGCGAGACGTCCTCCAGCGAGACGCTGCCGACACTGGCGCTGGCTTCCTGGTTGCCGGCGTTGTAGAGGCGCACGAAGGTCGAGCCCTTGGGCGCGACCGCCTCGTAGAGCGCGCCGTCCCCGGCGTGGGCATAGGTGCCGGCGAGGCCGAGCAGCAGGCTCAGGCCGAGGGCGAGGCGGTGTTTGCGGTGCAGTCGGGTCATCTCATGTACTCCTTGATGAGGGGGGCGGGCGCTCAGTGGCGCGCCCCTTGCGAGGTGGCGGTGTTGTCGGCCAGGTGCTTGTCCTGGCGGCCGGCGGCCTTGAGCTGGGCGACCCACTCGGCGTCGAATTCGCTCAGGTCGTAGGCCATCGGCAGGTAACGTTCGGGAAATTCCCAGATCACCAGGCGCGGCGGGGCGTTCTTGAAGTCGTCGCTCTGCAGGAATTTGAGCATCGGCAGGATCGGTCCGCGGCCGTCCTCGGCGAAGTTCACCAGGTCGCTGCCGAGCGCCTGGCGCAGTGCGCCGGGGAAGTTCCAGCGCTCGTCGGCGCTGTAGCTGGTGCCGACCAGGGCCACCGGCACCTGGGTTTCGACGAATAGGTCGTTCGTGCCGGCGCCGTTCTCCTCCCGGGCGCGGGTGCTGTATTTGGTCAGCTGGTCCGGCGGCGGCAGCAGCTCCTCGAACAGCGGGTCGAGCGGCAGGAAGTTGGTCAGGTCGCCCTTGTGCGGCCCGCCCGGCACGCTTTCGGTGACGTAGAGGCTGCCGGGCTCGGGGAGCAGGCCGCTCGGCCTGATCGCCGTGGCCAGCTGACCGGCGACCACCTGGGCGCCGTAGGGCGTCCAGTGGGTGTCGGTGCGCAAAAATACCGGCCCCACGGCCTTGGCCTGGTGCAGCGGGCCGAGCAGGTCCGGCGCCTGGATGCCGGCATCGGCCACGGCGCGGCGGAAGTTCTGGTAGAGCTGCTCGTGGAGCGGGGCGGGACGGCGCTCGCCGAAGTACTCCGGGTACAGGCGCGCCTTGGCCGGCAGGATCGCCATCACCAGCTGCACGCCGTGCCGCGCCAGGGTTTCGCGCACGCCCTGGATCAGCGCCTGGTTGTCCTGGGTGTTGTGCAGGGCGTCGGTGACCGGCTTGAACTCCTCGTCGCTGTACAGCCAGTCGTTGGCGCCGACCACCACGCCGGGGCGGCCTTCGCCGAACAGGCCGAAGTCCAGCGCGGCCCAGAGGTTGGTGCCGAGCTTCTTGATCGGGAAGTGCTCGTCGTAGTGCTTCTCGAAGGCCAGGGCCAGCTTGCCGTTGAGCACCGGGGTGTCGGCGGCGGCGGAGAAGTCCGTGGCCCCCTTGAGCGACCACAGGCTGAGGGCCAGCAGGGTGCCGGTGAAGGTACCGGCGTAGAGCAGGTTGGAGGTTCTGTGCATGGCGATCCCTCTTCAGAACTGGAAGTAGAGGAAGGGCGAGAAGCTCTGCGCCGAGAGCTTCAGCACCGAGGCGGCGAACAGCAGGAGCAGCGCGATGCGGGTCGCCAGCATCGGCAGATCGATGGCCGCCGAGGGCGCCAGGGTCAGGGTGCCGTTCGACGCCTGGGCGATGCCCTGGCCGTCGGCCTGGGCCTTGGGCGCGCCGCTGAGCGGCTGGGCGTAGAACTGGCGGATGCCGAACACCGCCATCACCAGGTAGGCGAGCAGCAGGGTGGCGATCTGCAGGCTGGTCAGCTGCGCGTGGTTCAAGTCGGACAGGCTCCAGTCGCCGAAGCCGAACATGGCGGCGTACATGCGCCAGGCCACGTCGAGGTTCTCGGCGCGGAAGATCACCCAGCCGAGCACCACCAGTAGGAAGGCGAAGGCCCAACGCAGCGGACGGATGCTCTTCGGCGCGGCGTCGATGCGCAGCGCGCGTTCGATCGCCAGCCAGGTGCCGTGCCAGGCGCCCCAGAGGATGAAGGTCCAGTTGGCGCCGTGCCACAGGCCGCCGAGCAGCATGGTCAGGACCAGGTTGCGGTAGGTCTGGAAGGTGCTGCCGCGGTTGCCGCCCAGGCTGATGTACAGGTAGTCGCGCAGCCAGGTGGAAAGGCTGATGTGCCAGCGGCGCCAGAACTCGGTGATCGACTGGCTGACGTAGGGCTGGTTGAAGTTCTCCATGAAGCGGAAGCCCATCATCAGGCCGAGGCCGATGGCCATGTCGCTGTAGCCGGAGAAGTCGAAGTACAGCTGCGCGGTGTAGGCCAGCGCGCCGAGCCAGGCGTCGCCGGTGGTCGGGTCGCTGAGGGCGAAGCAGTGGTCGGCGAGCGGCGCCAGGGTGTCGGCGATGAACACCTTCTTGACGAAGCCCTGCATGAAGCGGGTGCAGCCTTCGGCGAACTTGTCCAGCGTGTGGGTGCGGTGGTTGAACTGGTCGACCAGGTCGCGAAAGCGCAGCACCGGGCCGGCGATCAGGTGCGGGAAGATCGCCACGAAGGCGGCGAAGTCGATCAGGTTGCGGGTCGCCGGGGTGTCGCCGCGGTACACGTCGATGATGTAGCTGATCGACTCGAAGACGTAGAACGAGATGCCGATCGGCAGCAGGATGTGGGTGACCACGAAGGGTTCCAGGCCGAACGAGGCGAGGATCGCGTTCAGGCTGTCCACGCCGAAGTTGGCGTACTTGAAGTAGCCGAGCGTGCAGAGGTCGACCACCACGCCGAAGATCAGCCAGTGCTGGCCGGTCTTGCTGCGCACGCCGGCGGCGCCGATGCGCAGGCCGATCCAGTAGTTGAAGACGGTGACGGCGGCGAACAGGCCGAGGAAGTCGATGCGCCACCAGGCATAGAAGACGTAGCTGGCGGTCAGCAACAGCAGGTTGCGATAGCGCGCCGGGCTCAGGTAGTACAGCCCGAGAAATACCGGCAGGAATAAAAACAGGAAGACGTTGGATGAAAAAACCATTACCCGAGTCTCGCGTGTAGCGCCAATTGTTCAGGCTCCTCTATGAGCCCGGCCTCTCCCCCGGGAGTCCCCGAAGATGTCCATGCCCGGCTGCGTCTCTCGCGCAGTTCGGGCTGTCCCGCCCGGCCCCGGAAGGGGCTCGGCGGCCGGCGACGGACGGACTGCCGGCTGCCGGTTCGGCTGGCGCTAGTCGCGCTTGCCGACGGTCGATCTGGGCGATTTCTCGTCCGGATCGAAGATCCGGGTCACGTCGCCGCCCAGGCGGAAATTCTTGAACGGTCCCATCTCGGCCTTCCTTTCCCGCAGGGCGGGGGAGCAGGCATAGAGCGCGCAGTAGGGCTCCAGCCAGGAGAACTTGGCGTCAGTCTCCAGGTCCTCCATGTCCTGGTCCTCGTCGCCGGCCCGCGCGGCGAACGGCTCGGGGTCCTCGACGCCGGCCAGCACGTTGCCGGCCAGGCGGCCCAGGGCGCCGTCGTTGTCGCCGCGCAGGTCGACGCCGTTGGCCTGGGCGAAGGCGGCGACCATCATCAACGGCGGCAGGCTGTAGTTGTGATAGGCGAGGGCGCGCTGGCGGCGCTTGAGTTCGTTGGGCAGGAAGCCCTTGGGGTCGACCTGCCCGGCGGCGACGTGGAACTGCCCGACCGCCCAGTCGAACAGGTCGCGGCGGTCGGTCGCCACACCGGCGGCCATCGCCGCCCAGGCGGCCCAGTAGGAGTGGTTGTTGGTCTGCTGGAGCGGCAGATCGCTCCAGTCCGCGACCACCTGCTTGCCGACCCTGGCGAACCAGGCTTCGATGCGCCGCGCCTGCTCCGGGTAGTCCGCCAGCGGCTGCGAGCTGGAGAACTTCAGGCGCAGGTAGGCGCCGGCCAGGCTGCCCAGCGCCCATTTGCGCATCGACTTGCCGGTGTGGTTGTACTCGGTGGAGAGCAGGGCGCCGTCCTCGGCCCAGGCGTCCAGCCAGGCCAGCGCGCATTCCAGGTCGCCGCTCCGGCCCTTTTCCATGTAGCGCGTGACCATCCGGCTGAAACCCCGTTCGATCTCGGTGATCGGTGCGGTCTTGGTGCGGAAGGCCTTTTCCGATTCCTCGTTGAGGGTCGCGCGGGCCGCGTCCGAGCCTTCGTACTTGCTGCGGAAGATCAGCTCGCCGGTATAGGGCGCGGGCACCGTCGGGCAGGCCGGCGCCTCACCGCTGCGGCGGTCCACCGCCGCGTAGTAGCCCTTGGGCGGAACCAGGGCGCTGGCGGCGTGGACGGCTTGGCTCAGCAGCAGGCTGCCGAGCAGGCAGGGGAGGACGAGTCTGGTCTTCATGATGAGCCTCAGTTGCCGCTGCGGGCGGTCAGGTTGGCCGGAGCACGGTTGTCGTGGCGCTTGCAGAGGCGCGCCTCGACCTCGACGGGCTCCTTGAGCCCCTCCGGCGGCTGGATTTCCAGGGCGAAGAAGCTCAGCCCGGCCCACTCGCCGTCGTCGCGCAGCCGGAAGGCGAAGCGACCGTTGGTTTCGGCCGTGGTGGGCTTGTCGAACTTGACCTGCTCGCGGCGGCCGCTCATGTACCAGAGGGTGCCTTCCAGGTTCTTCACCGAGGGGTCGCTGAAGCGGATGTCCAGCTGATGGCCGGCATTGGAGGCCTCGACCAGCTTGTCGACGCCGTTGACCAGGATCTCCTTGCTGCCGGCGCCGGGGCGCAGGGTGGCCTTGGCCACGAGCAGCGACGGGCCGCTCTCGCAGGCATTGTCGTCGAGCAGCGCCAGGGCCTGGCGGTAGAACTTGTCCGAGGCCAGGTCGTAGAGCGGCGAGAACTCCCAGATGAGGATCTTCGGCGGGTGCTGGCGGAACTCGTCGCTGGACAGGTATTCGAGCATCGAGCCTTCCAGGCCGCCGCCGGGGAAGGCGACGTTGAGGATGTCGGCGCCGACGTGTTCGGAGAGGAAGCCGGCGAAGTTGTAGTTCTGGCCGCTGTGGCTGGTGCCGACCAGGGTGATCTGCGGCAGCCCGCCCTCGCCGAACAGGTCGTCGCCGCCGCTTTCGCCCTTGGGTTCGGTGAAGAACTGGTCGCTGTACTCGAAGGCGTAGGTGGTTTCGCACAGCTGGCCGGCGACCCGGTGCAGGGTGCCGCGCTTGCCCATCCGGCCCTGGGTGCGGGTGACGAATTCCTTGTGGGGAATGTCGTCGAAGCCGGGGATCTTTTTCACCGTCTCGGCGACGATCTTGGCGGTGCGCTGGGCGCCGTAGGAGGTCCAGTGCTGGTCGCCGCGGAAATAGAAGGCCGGCTCGGCCTGCTCGTCGGTCAGCGGCGTCAGGTCGGGAACCCAGAAGCCGAGTTCGGCGAAGCGCGCCAGGGTCTGCCGGTAGTTCTTCACGGCCTTGTCGAAGTCGAAGCCGGCGCGCTGGACGGGGGCCAGCTTGCTGCGGTTGACCATGCCGCGGGTCGGCTGGTAGACCACCACCAGCTCGACGCCGTGGCGCTTGAAGGCCTCGCGCAGCTGCTTGAGCTGGCGGTAGCCCTCGGGGGTGGTGCCGAACTCGGTGCGCAGGTCCTCCCGGCTACGGAACAGCCAGTCGCTTTCGTTGCCCTGCACCAGGGTGACGAAGTTCTTCATGTAGCTGGTGGCGTAGAGGCTGGCGTCGGCGGCGGCCGGGCACAGGTTGCAGCAGTCCTCGGCGCGGTAGACCGGCGCCTGGCGGTCTTCGGCGCGCAGGCCGCCGGCCGTCAGGGCTAGCGCGGCGGCCAGCGTGGGGATTCCGGTCCATTTGAGGCGATGGGTTTTCATGGGCTGTTCTCGTCAGTTCTGCAGCTCGGCCTGGGTTTCGACGGGGTCGATCAGCACGGCCTTCTGGCGGCGCACCAGCAGGTCGAGGATTTCCTGCTGCTTGTCGCCGAGCACGCCGGTGAAGGACAGGCCGGAACTCTTGGTCGGGGCGAGCATCTCCACGCGGTAGAGTTCCAGGCTCAGCGGCGAGTCCACGGCGATCGGCGCCGAGCCGTTGCCGAGCAACTGGCCGCCGACCACGATCATCGACACCTTGGCGTCGAAGGGGTCGAGCTTGAAGTTCCGGTCGGTATGGCTGAGGTCCTTGATGTGCCCGTAGATGCCGGTCAGCTGGTTGGCGGCGGCGAGGTTCTCGTAGATGCGGACGTTCAGGCTGTTGCGCAGGCGGATGCCGTGGCGCGCGTTGTTGATGATCCGGTTGCCCCAGATGAGGTTGTTCGAACTCTCGTAGAGGGTGATGCCGTCGGAGTGGTTCTGGAACACCTCGTTGTAGGCGATCAGGTTGTGTTCGCTGTTACGGTCGAGAACGATCCCCGACAGCTTGTTGTCGTGGGTGCGGTTGTTGACGATCCAGCTGTTGTTGACTTCCCGCGAGACGATGATGCCGTGCTTCTTCTTCGTCCCGTAGACGTGGTTCCCGGCGATGATCAGGCGTTCCGAGCGGTCGTGGGGGTCGATGCCGTAGACGATGTTGTCGCGGTAGGTGTTGTCCTTGAGCACCACGTCGTCGGCCTCGTAGCAGTAGAAGCCGTAGTAGATGTCCTCGAATACCGAGTCGATCAGCCAGCCGCTCGGCCGCGGGCGCTGCAGGCGCTTGTGCATTTCCGGGGTGTACTGGGTGATGCTCACCCCGTAGGACTTACTGGTGTTGTAGCCGAGGCTGGCAAGGGTGCTGCGCGAGATATAGGTTTCGGTGCCGCCCCAGGAGACCAGGAAGGGGCGGAAGACGTTCTCGCCGCGAAAGCTCGACGGGCCGTTGCTCGCCTCGCGCCAGCCGGTCACCTTGGTGTCGGTGATGAACAGCGTGCCGTCGTTGACCAGGAAGGCGCCGCGCTCTTCGGAGAGGCGCAGCTCCTTGACCTTCTTGTCGATGTGCAGGGTCGCGCCGCGCTCGACGACGATCGGCAGGCGCGCCACGTAGACGCCCGGTGCGGTTTCGGCGAACTGGCTGGCCGGCAATTGCCGGGCCAGCTGGCTCAGCTCGACATAGCCGCCCTCGATGAAGATCGCCTGGGGGATGCCGCGCTGGCGCGCGATCCACTCGCGCAGGCGCGTCCCGTTGCCACCGGTGAAGTCCTTCAGGGTGTCCTGGCGCAGCATGCGCTGCACCGTGATGCGCCCGCCGGCCTTGCGCTGGATCTTCGCCTCCACGGCCTCGTGGGTATAGCCGGAGAGGTCCGGCAGCGTAGGCGGATCGAGGTGCAGCGCCTCGATCGAGGCGCTGGTGACGCTGTATTGCTTGGCGTTCAGGGTGGGCAGGGCAGCCTGCCCCGCCTCCTGCGGCGGAGCGGCCTGGCTCCAGGCGCCGGTGGCCAGCAGCACGCCGAACAGCACGGGTTTGAGCGGGGTGGATGCACGTTTCCGTTGCATGTTCATGTTCGATCCTCTCAGCATGCCAGCGGACCTCAGAAGTGCCAGACCATGTCGACGAAGACCCGGTGCATGGTGGTGTCGCCCTTGCTGGCGTAGGCGTTGCCGGGGAAGAACAGGCCGCCGCGCAGACGGATCAGCGCGGATTCCTCGCCCTGTTCGCCCCAGCCGGCCGGCAGCATGCCGTCGTTGAAGTAGCGGGTGACCACCAGGTCGACCTCCTGGCCGAGGTCGCTCTTGCCGGTCGCCAGGGCGTCCTTGCCGTTCCTGGCGACCGGGCTGATGGCGTTCTGGCCGAGGTTGTCGTTGTCGTCGACCCGCCAGAAGTGGTGGTAGATCAGGCTGCTTTCGTAGTTCTCGGAGGGCTTCCAGGAGGTGAACAGGGTGCCCACCTGCAGGTTGGTCAGCTCGCCGCGGAAGGCTTCGCCGAAGCGGTGGATGCGCGTCTGCTGGCCGGTGAAGCTGGAGCGGTTGCTGTTCATGCCGGTCTGGACGAACTGGTTGGAGCTGTTGCTGTCCTCGCCGCCGCTGCCGCGGGCATAGGCGGCGCCGACCTTCCACTGGTCGTTGAGGTTCCAGCGCAGGCCGAGGTCCACGGCCCAGGCGTCGACGTCCATGTTGCGGTAGTGGTCGGCGCTGCCGTCGCTGGCGAAGTGCCGCTTGTCCACCTCGCCGGTCAGCCAGGTGAATTCGGCCCAGTAGTTGAGCGGCATGGTCGAGCGGTAGTTGAAGAAGTCGCCGTCCACGTGCAGGCCCAGCCAGGTCAGGTCGCCGGTATAGGTCTTGCTCTGGCTGTCTTCGTAGACCCTCTGCTGGGTGTCCGGCAGATGGCCGCCGTTCCAGGTGTGGTGCACCTTGAAGCCGACCCAGTGGCCCTGCCGCCACTGGTAGTCGAGGCCGCCGAACACGTTGGTGCGGTCTTCGTCCTCGGCGCTCAGGTCCTGAAGGTCGGTACGGTAGTCGCTGAAGCGCTCGGCGGCGCCGATCTGGGCGCGCAGCAGGCTGGTGTCCATGGTCCAGTTCAGCGACTCGATGCGGATGTCCCACCAGGTGGCTTCGCCGCTGAGGCTGCGCACCCGCTGGCGGCCGAGGCGCAGGTGTTCGCCGGGGTAGGGGGTGAGGCCGGCGTAGTCGATCCAGAACTCGCGCAGGGCGAGGTAGCTCTTGTTCGGGTCGCGGCTCTTGTCGCGGTTGTTGCCGCCGTTGCCCTGATAGTCGACGTTGGGCTGGATGGGGTCGGTTTCGACGATGTCGGTGGCGGTCACCGCCTGGAGCATCACCATGGCGCCCCAGTTGCCGCGCTGGCCGTAGACCCAGGGCCGGACGTCGAGGGCGACGCCTTCGGCATCGCCGCCGCTGCGGGTATCGAGGTCGCGGTCGTCCTCCGACTGGGCGGTGATCTTCACATCCAGGCCGTAGTTGCGGTCGGGTCCCACGACCGATGCCAGCAGCGGGTCGCTGCAGAGCAGGGTGGCTCCCAGACCCAGTCCGGCGCCGATGTAGTGTTTCCTTCTCATAGTGCTTCCTGTTCGTTTTGCAGGGCGTGCAGCTGCGTCGGGGCTTGCCACGCGCCGTAGCGGACCTGTTGTTCGTCGCGCAGCAACCGTTCGCCCCGGCTGCGTTCCTCGGGCGTGATCCGGGACTCGATTTCCTGCAGGAGGGGTTCGGAGTCCGGTCGCCCCTGCAGCACGGCGAGGCGCGCGAAGACGTAGGCGTTGGTCAGGTCGATGCGGATGCCGCGCCCCTGGGAGAACAGCTGGCCGAGGGCATAGTCGGCGCTCGCCTGGCCGCCGCGGGCGGCGGTCAGCAGGCGGTCGACGGCCTTCTGCGGGTAGACCTTGCCGAGGAAGCCGCGGCGGTAGAGCTGGCCCAGGTAGTAGTTGGCGCTGTTTTCCGTGGCGGCGGCCTTGAGGAAGTGTTCCTCGGCCTTGAAGGGGTCCTGGGGAAGCAGCTTGCCTTCGTAGTAGAGCCGGCCGAGCAGCAGGTCGGCCGCCGGCTGGGCGGCGGCGCGGCCGCGTTCGAGATAGTCGAGCAACTGGTCGGTGTCGCCGGTGCCGGGAAAGTCGTAGAGCAGGCGAGCCAGACCGACCCAGGCAGCCGGGTGGACCGGGGCGATTTCCTCGAGCATGGCGCGCGCGGTCTTCTCGTCCGACTGGCCGAGCTGCGGGTTGGAGAGCACGCCGGCGACGTCCATGACCAGTTGCGCCGGCACGGTGCCGCTGCGATAGGCGCTCAGTTGCTGTTGCACCAGTGCCTGCAGGCGGTCGTTCTGCCCGCGCTTGAGGTAGACGGTGGCCAGTTCGACGTAGCAGTCGCCGTAGTCGGCGAGGCGCTTCTGGCAGATCCGCTCGATCTCGTCGAGGTGCTGGTCGTAGCTGCCCTGGGTGCGGTAGAGGACGATCTGCGCGATGTCCGCCTGGGGATGCCCGGCGGCCCGCCACTGGTCGATGCGCTGCTGCAGGCTGACGTCCGGGAAGCTCTGCGGATTCTTCAGGTAGAGCATCGCCAGGGGCAGCAGCACGCCCTCCTCGCCGGCGGCGAAGGCGTCGCCGAGCAACTGCGCGGCCTCGCGCTTCTCCGCCTCGCTGCTGGTCGGCTTGTAGGCCAGCAGCTTGCCCAGGCGGGCCTTGGCCCGCGGCGAGGCGTCCAGCGCCATGCGGTAGGTCTGCTCCGCCTTGCGCAACTGCTCGGGGTCGCCGCTGGCCAGCTGCATGTCGGCCAGGCCGAGCTGGGCGTCGGTGAAGCCCATCTCGGCGAGCTGGCGGAAATGCCGCTCGGCAGTCTGGGTATCACCGCGCTGCAGGGCTTCCTTCGCCAGACGCTGGTCGGGCAGGTCGAGGTTGGCGCAGGCCGTCAGGCCGGCCAGCGCCGAGAGCAGCAGGGGCTTGGTCAGGTTCACCTGGGGGGTTCCTTTCAGAGTCCGGCGGTCACGGCCTTGTTGATCAGCCAGTCGTAGGAGGGGCCGCGGTCGATGACCACCTCCACCGGCTGGCCGGCCAGGGTGCTGTCCAGCGGTTGCTCGGGCTGGATGATCACGCGGATGTCGCTGGACAGGCCCTCGTCCTGCAGGGCGCTGCTGAGGATCTTCCCGCGGCGCGGCTGCTCCTCGCCGGGCACGCTGAAGCTGACCGGGGTGCCCGGCTTGACCTTGGCGAAGTCGCGGTAGGGGAAGCGCGCTTCGATGGCGGCGGCGGCATCGCGCGGCAGCAGTTCGAAGATCACCTCGCCCTTGGAGGCGTACTGGCCGTTGGCGACGCGCTGGGCAACCACCTTGCAGTCGCAGGGGCTGGTCAGGGTGCCTTGCATCTGCCGGGTGAACAGCTTCTCGACGTTGGCCGGGTTGAGCTGCTCCTCGTTCAGGTGGCCCTTGAGCATTTCCAGCATGGAGGAGGAGAAGGAGGCGATCGGCGCGCCCTTGGCGACCAGGCCGTCCGGGCCGACCAGGCTCTGCACCGTGCCTTCGCGAGGCATGGTTACTTGCATGCCGGCCACGCTGACCATGCCCGACTCGGCATGGGTGACGAAATAGAGGTCGTAGAGCTGCTTGAGGATCAGGCCGAAGGCGCCGAGGCCGACGACGAAGATCGCCAGGCTGAAGCTGACCGCGCGCAGGCGCTCGAAGACGGTCTGTTGGGCCAGGCCCTTGCCCTTGCGGGCCTTGGTGAAGTTGTCGCGCTGCAGGGAGCAGATCACGTCGCCGACGGTGACCAGCTCGCCGCTCAGGTGGGAGGTGATCAGCTGGCGCAGGGTGGCGATCTCGCGGGCGCCCAGGCCGTGGAACTGGCAGCCGGTGCGGCCGGTTTCCGGATCGAGGTTGCGCACCTGGAACTCGACGTCCATGGCCAGGCCCAGGCTGTCGAGCTGGAACAACAGCTTGCCGCGGTGGTAGGAGCCCTGCTGGACGATCGGCTTGCCGCTGGCGAAGCTGAAGCCGCCGGCGGAGATGTCGATCAGGCGCTGCTCGATCGTTTCCCGGTTGGCGCCGAGGAAGCGGATCTTGCCGGGCAGCTTGACCCGCGCATGTTGGCGTTGTGCTTCCGACTCGTGGACCACATTCAGGTTGAGGGTCGCAGTATTCATGGTTGCTTGTCTTCCTTCTCGATCATTCAGTCCCGGTCAGACCGACAGCATCAGCACAGCGATGAAAATGCTGGTCGCTGAAAAGGTCATGGCCTTTGACGACCAGTTGTTGAACCAGCTCTGGAAGCTGGCGAGTTCACGGTTGAGCTTGGTGTCCTGGCGCGTCCAGGATTGCTGGTCGAGGCGGAAGAACACGTGGATCTTCACCAGTGCGCCGACGATCTGGTTGTAATAGAGGATCAGCGGATAGGCCGGCCCGATCGGGTGTCCGGAGGCCGACAGCAGCAGGGTCAGGACCAGGCGGGTGGAGCAGACCCACAGCAGGTAGGCGATGAAGATGGCGATGCTGTGCTTGATGGAGCCGATGATCGCCACGGTCAGGCCGAGCAGGCTGGTCCACATGGACACGCGCTGGTCGAACAGCACTACCGAGGTGAACCAGCCCAGGCGCTGGACGCCGAGCTTGAGGGCGCGGGAGTTCTGCCGTAGGTTGTTGCCGTACCAGCGGAACATCAGCTTGCGGCTGGCCTTGACGAAACGCTTCTCCGGCGGGTGCTCGACGGTGTGGATCGCCGCGTCGGGCACGTAGAAGGTGTCGTAGCCCAGGCGCATCAGGCTGAACCAGCTGGACTTGTCGTCGCCGGTGAGGAACTTGAAGCGGCCCAGGCGCCAGTGGTCGAGGTTGTCGTTTTCCACGTCGACGATGAACTCGGGGTCGGTGACGACCTCGGCGCGGAACACCGACATCCGCCCGGTGAGGGTCAGCACGCGGTGGGAGAGGGCCATCGAGCACATGTTGATGTGGCGCTGGGCGAAGCGCAGCTTGTGCCACTCGCTCATGATGTAGCCGCCCAGCACTTCGCAGAATTCGTTGGTGGTCAGGCCACCCATGTTGGGAAAGATCTTGAAGTAGGGCACGGTCTTGCGCACCACGCCCTGGTTCAGCACGGTGTCGCCGTCGATCACCGCGACCACCGCGTTTTCGTCGGGCATGTGCCGGGAGATGGCGCGAAAGCCGTTGGCCAGGCCGTCGCGCTTGCCGGTGCCGGCGATGCGCACGAAATCCAGCTTGACCCGCTCGGGCGGGGCGAGCTTTTCCCAGAGGCTCTTGATCAGCAGCTCGTCGGACATTTCCACGATCGAGCAGACCACGGTGGTCGGGTAGCCGCAGTCGATCGCCTCGCGGATCACCGAGCCGTAGACCTTGCCGGTGGTCAAAGCGTCGATGCGAAAGCTGGTGACCATCAGGAACACGTAGGAAGGATCGGTGTCCTTGCCCAGCTTTTGCACCTTGCGCCGGTAGTAGGGGTAAACCACGTAGAGGAACAGCATGCCGCGCAGGAAGTGGATGACCCCCATGGAATAGCGCCAGATGCCGATCAGGCCGATCAGCATGATGAACTGCTTCGACTCGGGATCGAACACCTGCGGCGGCAAGCCGAGTGCCAGCAGCATCAGGAAACTGAGGAAGAGCAGCCAGCCGGTGGCTTCCCCAAGGGCATGCTTGAACCTGTCCATAATCGTCATGAATCCGTCGTCTGTAGTCGCGGGCCGGCCGGGGCGGCGCCGTCGTCGTTCTGGCGCGCGCCCGGTCCCGATCCGCCCCCGGCGAAGGGGGCGGATCGGGGGCGGCTTACCAGCAGATCCCTTCGGCGGTGCCGTTGGTGCGCTGGGGCATGAAGCCGATCAGGTCGATGACCTTCTTGCCGGCCGGAACCTGCTTGGCCAGCTTCTCGAAGCGCGGATCGGCGTTGCCGAGGACGATGACGTCGGCCTCCGCGACGACTTTCTCCAGGTCGGAGTTGAGCAGGGAGGAGACGTGGGGGATCTCGTTCTTGATGTACTGGCCGTTGGCCCCGTGCTCGCGGGCGTATTCGACGTTGCTGTCGAAGATGCTCAGGTTGAAGCCCTTGCCGATCAGCATCTCGGCCAGCTCCAGCTGCGGGCTTTCGCGCAGGTCGTCGGTACCGGCCTTGAAGCTCAGACCGAGCAGGGCGACCTTGCGCGAGCCGTGGTTGTCGATCATGTCGTAGGCTTTCTGCACCTGGACGGCGTTGCTGCGCATCAGCGAGCTGATCAGCGGGGCATCGACGTCCCACTGGCCGGCGCGGTAGTTGAGGGCGCGCACGTCCTTGGGCAGGCAGGAGCCGCCGAAGGCGAAGCCGGGGCGCATGTAGTACTGGGACAGGTTGAGCTTGTGGTCCATGCAGACCACTTCCATCACCTCGCGGCCGTCGACGCCGGCGGCCTTGGCGATGTTGCCGATCTCGTTGGCGAAGGTGACCTTGGTGGCGTGCCAGACGTTGCAGGTGTACTTGATCATTTCGGCGACGGCGATGTCCTTGCGGACGATCGGCGCGTCGAGTTCGGCGTAGATGGCTGCCAGGGCATCGCCCGAGGCCTTGTCCAGCTCGCCGATTACGGTCATCGGCGGGAAGTTGTAGTCCTTGATCGCGGTGCTCTCGCGCAGGAACTCGGGGTTGACCGCCACGCCGAAGTCGACGCCGGCTTTCTTCCCGGAGAACTTCTCGAGGGCTGGGATCACCACGTTGTGCACGGTGCCCGGCAGAACGGTGCTGCGTACCACCACGGTGTGACGCTCGTTCTTGTCGCGCAGGGCGGTGCCGATCTCGCGGCACACTGCCTCGATGTAGTCGAGTTCCAGATCGCCGTTCAGCTTGCTCGGCGTGCCGACGCAGAGCATGGACAGATCGCTGGCGAGAATCGCCTCGGACACATTGGTGGTACCGCGCAGGCGGCCGGTCTTCACGCCTTCGGCGAGCAGTTCTTCCAGTCCCGGTTCGACGATGGGGGATTTGCCCTGGTTGATCATGTCAATCTTGGCGGCGGAAATATCCACGCCGAGCACATCGTGCCCGCGGGTCGAAAGACAGCCGGCGCATACTGCACCCACATAACCCAGTCCGAAAATACTGATACGCATCGCGTTCACCTCGTCCTTTATTTATGACGCTACAGAAAATCGACGACTAAAATCCTTAGCCGTCAGGTTGCCGGTGACCCATAAGCCAAGTTGTGGGCCAAACTTCAGATATATAAATGCTGCGCCCGCGAAACAGGCACCAAAAGACAGGCAGGTTGTGTCAGGGAGAGCGCGCGGAGGCTACTGGCATATTGCTGCCGATACTTTGGTCCGCTTACAACAGGCTGCGAAGAGCCTATTCTCACTGTGTCGGAGAGTCTTGTTTTTGTTGGTTTTCTTCCGTTTTATCAAACCTTCCGTGACATTTTGTGGTTCATGCTTTGGGGCGATTTCGTCATGGGTGTAAGAAACGGTTTCGCTTCGATAGTTCCCTGGAATTTATCTTGGTGTACCGACTCGAGCAATTTGCCAGTAGGCGTTTCGCCTTGGCCAATACAGATTTCCGGCGTCGAAAGAAGTTCCGTGGCATTGGCTGGCTATCATGGGAAAGGCTGAAATTTTTCTTGTTTCGGCGTGAATTAATATCGGGGCGATATCACTTTTCAGGTCTTTCGGTGGGCTTGCTACTATATGGCTATTATTCAAAGCCGCATCTGCGGCTATTGGCCAGTATAGTAATGACCGTTTGTCGGGAATTAGTGTTGGAAGTTGTCGCGGGTGGTTTTCCGACGAAGTGTCATGCGCCGGCAGTTTCGAACGGAAACCGGCCGGCGGGCGACGGGAAGGGGCGATCAGTCCTGGGGCGCGTCGCGCAGGAACACCAGGCGGCCGGGGTCGGACTGCCCGGCCGAGAAGCGATAGCCGGCGGCGTCGAAATCCTTGAGCCCTTCCGGGTCGCGCAGGCGCTCCTTGATCACGTAGCGGGCCATGAGGCCGCGGGCCTTCTTGGCATGGACGCTGATGATCTTGTACTGGCCGTTCTTCAGGTCGCGGAATTCGGTGTCGATGATCCGGGCCGCCAGCGCCGGGCGCTTGACCGCCGAGAAGTACTCGTTGGAGGCCAGGTTGAGGAGGCGGTCGTCGCCCTGTTCGATCAGCGCCTGGTTCAGCCAGAGGCCGATGCGCTCGCCCCAGAAGGCGTAGAGGTCCTTGCCGCGGGCGTTGGCCAGCCTGGTGCCCATTTCCAGGCGGTAGGGCTGCATCAGGTCCAGCGGGCGCAGCACGCCGTAGAGGCCGGAGAGCATGCGCAGGTGGGCCTGGGCGAAGTCGAAGTCGGCGTCGTCGAAGTCCTCGGCGTTCAGCCCGGTATAGACGTCGCCCTTGAAGGCGAGCAGGGCCTGCTTGGCATTGTCCGGGGTGAAGGCCGGGCTCCACTCGGCGTAGCGTGCGGCGTTGAGTCCGGCGAGCTTGTCGGACAGGCTCATCAGCTCGGCGATCTGTGCCGGGGTCAGCTCGCGCAGCCGGGCCATCAGCTCGGCGGCGTGGTCCAGGTACTGGGGCAGGGTGTGGCGGGGGGTGACCGGCGGGGTCCGGTAGTCGAGGGTCTTGGCCGGGGAAATCACCATCAGCATCGTCGTTCTCCTTCGCGTCTGCGGCGATTCTAGCGCCCGCGCCCCGCCTTTGGAGCGGGACCGTGCCTGTCCCTTTTTCGCGGGGATTGTGCGATGGGCGAAGAGGCGGAGGACTCGTCGAGAGCGGCAGGATGCCGTTCGAGCGGGAGAGGGGCCGCCCGTTTGTCGAGCGGGTGCGTGCCACTCTGGAGCGCGAGCCGGATAGCGAGGGGACCGGCCCGCTGCCAGGCGTGCCTGACGGGTAGCGCCGGGCCGGTCCGGACACTGTGGCGGTGAACCGCTGGGGGAGTCGCCGGTCACTCCGGCACGCTTAATCCAATGACTCTAGCGGTCCCCGGCGAGGCCGCCAAGGTTATTCCGCAACGGGATAAAAAAAGCCTGGAAGACGCTGAAAAGTACTTTTTTCTGTCATCCATTTTGCTGTATCAACGAAGCCAGACCGCCTGACAGACCAAGGAAAACGCCTTGCGCGTCGTACGCTTGTCCAGGGTCTGTCGAACGCGAGCACGCCCTGCGGCTTTTGGCCGGCAGCGTGCGCGGCTTCTCCCGCCCGGCGCCGGAGAGGACGGCGGTTTCCCGCGGCGGAGCGCCGTACCGGCATTCCGTCGCCTGCCCCCCGCTAGAGAAAGGTGACAGATTATGGATGACCACGGATGCGCCCACCCCACCCAGTCGACCCTCTACGTCCTCGACACCAACATCCTGATCCACGATCCCAACGCCTTGCTGAATTTCCAGGAGCACCACGTCGGCATTCCGATGACGGTGCTGGAGGAGCTGGACAAGCTGAAGACCGGCAAGCACACCGTGGCCGCCGAGTGCCGCCAGGCGATCCGGCTGATCGATCAGGTGCTCGGCGAGGCGACGCCCGAGCAGGTCGAGCAGGGCGTGCCCATCCAGCGCGGCAAGAGCGGTCCCTGCGGCTGGCTGTCGATCCTCATGAGCCGCAGCGCGGAGGCTGAGGCCCGGCTGCCGGACCGGGACAACAACGACAACCGCATCATCAATCTGGTGGTGGAGCTGAAGAAGCGCCGTCCGGGGGTTCCCGTGGTGCTGGTCACCAAGGACATCAACATGCGCCTGAAGGCGCGTGCCTGCGGGGTGGCGGCCGAGGACTACCACACCGACCAACTGATCGACGACGTCAGCCTGCTGTCGCGCGGCTACCACAGCCTGCCCGGCTCTTTCTGGGACCGGGTGAGCAAGGTGGAAACCCGCCAGGACCACGGCCGCGCCTGGCATCGCGTGCAGCTCACCGACAATCTGCCGGCGCTGCACCTCAACGAGTTCATCCTCGACGAGCAGGGCTTCGTCGGCTGGGTCAAGGGCATCAAGGGCGACGAGCTGCTGATCCTCGATCTGCACCAGGAGCCCCTGCTGCACCAGGAGGCCTGGGGGCTGCGGCCGCGGGACGTCTACCAGTCCCTGGCGCTGTTCGCCCTGCTCGATCCGGACATCCATCTGGTCAACCTGACCGGCGCCGCCGGCTCGGGCAAGACCATCCTCGCCCTGGCCGCGGCCATCGAGCAGACCATGGTCAACAAGCGCTACCGGCGGATCATCGCCACCCGCAGCGTGCAGGGGCTGGACGAGGACATCGGCTTCCTGCCCGGCACCGAGGCGGAGAAGATGGAGCCCTGGCTCGGCGCCATCACCGACAACCTGGAGGCGCTGCACATGGACGACGAGAACACCCACGGCAGCGTCGACTACATCCTGCAGAAGGTGCCCCTGCAGTTCAAATCGCTGAACTACATCCGCGGGCGCAGTTTCCAGCAGAGCCTGATCCTCATCGACGAGTGCCAGAACCTCACCCCGCACCAGATGAAGACCATCATCACCCGCGCCGGCAGCGGCTCCAAGGTGGTTTGCCTGGGCAACCTGGCGCAGATCGACACGCCCTACCTGTCCGCCACCAGCTCCGGTCTGACCTACCTCACCGAGCGTTTCAAGGACTTCCCCCACGGCGTGCACATCACCCTGCAGGGGGTGCCGCGCTCGGCCCTGGCGGAGTACGCCGAAGCGAACATGTAGCGGCCGCGGCTGCGGGGTCGCCGACGGCGCCCCGCGGCCTGCCTGGCGGGCCGGCTGGGTATACAATTGGCCTCCCTTCGCGCCAGGAGCCGCCGTCATGCTCACCCATCTCGATTCCCAGGGCCATGCGCACATGGTCGACGTCACCGACAAGGCCAACAGCGCCCGCGAGGCCGAGGCCGAGGCCTGGGTGCGGATGCTGCCGGAGACCCTGCGGCTGATCCAGCAGGGCGGCCATCCCAAGGGCGACGTGTTCGCCGTGGCGCGCATCGCCGGAATCATGGCGGCGAAGAAGACCCACGAACTGATTCCCCTCTGCCATCCGCTGCTGCTGACCGGCATCAAGGTCGAGCTGGGCGCCGTGGGCGAGGACCGTGTGCATATCGTCGCCCGCTGCAAGCTGTCCGGGCAGACCGGCGTGGAGATGGAGGCGCTGACCGCGGCCAGCGTCGCCGCGCTGACCCTCTACGACATGTGCAAGGCGGTGGACCGCGGCATGCTCATCGAGCAGATCCGCCTGCTGGAGAAGCAGGGCGGCAAAAGCGGCCACTACCGGGCCGATGCCTGATTCCGACGGAGCATTCCGATGATTCACGTGCACTACTTCGCCCGCTACCGCGAGGCGCTCGGCGTCGATTCCGAGCAGCTTGGCTGGAGCGAGGCCTTCGCTCGCCTGGACGACCTGCGCCGCCACCTGCTGGCGCGCGGCGGCGACTGGGCGGTGCTCGGCGAGCGCAACCTGATGTGCGCCCGCAACCAGGAGCTGTGCGGCCTGGACGAGCCTCTGGCCGACGGCGACGAAATCGCCTTCTTCCCCACCGTCACCGGAGGCTGAGATGGGCATTCGGGTACAGGTCGAGGCCTTCGATCCGGGGGCCGAACTCAACGCGCTGCACGCGGCCAACGTCGGGGTCGGCGCGGTGGTCGGCTTCGCCGGCTACGTGCGCGACTTCAACGAGGGCCGCGAGGTCGGCGGGATGTTCCTCGAACACTATCCGGGGATGACCGAGAAGGCCCTGGGCAAGATCGCCGACGAGGCCGCGCAGCGCTGGCCGCTGCTCCGGCTGGAGATCCTCCACCGCATCGGCCGGCTGGAGCCGGGCGAGCCGATCGTCTTCGTCGGCACCGCCAGCGCCCACCGCCAGGCGGCCTTCGACGCTTGCAACTTCGTCATGGACTACCTGAAGACCCGCGCGCCCTTCTGGAAGAAGGAGGACACCGGCGAAGGGCCGCGCTGGGTCGAGGGCCGCGACAGCGACCAGGCGGCGGCACTGCGCTGGTAGGGGGCAACCCGCCGATTCCGGTGCAGGCCCTTGCCACGTCTGGCAGGCTTCGCCCGCCCTACGGGTTTGCCTGGTTTCAGGCGTGGCGCGGCACCGGCTGAAGCAGTTCGGCCGGCGGCATCTCGCACTGGATCTTGCGACCGATCAGCGCCTCGATCGGCGGCAGGGCGAAGGCGTCGTCCTCGCCGGCGAAGCTGATCGAGGTGCCGCTCGATCCGGCCCGGCCGGTGCGGCCGATGCGGTGCACGTAGTCGTCCGGGTCTTCCGGGAGGGTGTAGTTGATCACGTGGCTGACGCCCTCGACGTGAATGCCGCGGCCGGCGACGTCGGTGGCCACCAGTACGCGGATCTGGCCCTCGCGAAAGCCCTCCAGGACCTTGATGCGCTTGTGCTGCGGCACGTCGCCGGACATCTGTGCGGCGCTGATGCCGTCGCGGGTCAGGCGTTCCTCGATGCGCCGCACCTCGTCCTTGCGGTTGGCGAACACCATCACCCGCGCCCAGTTGTTCTGTGCGATGAGGTTGTACAGCAGGCGGTACTTGTCGCTGCCGGCCACCGCATAGACGTGCTGCTCGACGGTATCGCTGGCCACGTGCTCCGGCTCGATCTCGACGATGGCCGGATCGACCGTCCATTGCTTGGCCAGGTTCATCACGTCCTCGGTGAAGGTCGCCGAGAACAGCAGGGTCTGCCGCTCGCCCTTGTAGGGGGTCTGGCGGATGATCTGCCGTACCTGGGGAATGAAGCCCATGTCGAGCATGCGGTCGGCCTCGTCGAGCACCATCACCTCGACCATGTCCAGGTGCACCTCGCCGCGCTGGTTGAAGTCCAGTAGGCGGCCGGGGGTGGCGACCAGAATGTCGCAGAACTTCTCTTCCAGCTGCTTGAGCTGCTTGTCGAAGTCCATGCCGCCGACGAAGCTCATCACGTTGAGGCCGGTGTAGCGGGTCAGGGCCTGGGCGTCCTTGGCGATCTGCACCACCAGCTCGCGGGTCGGCGCGATGATCAGCGCGCGCGGCTCGCCCATGTAGCGCTCCTTGGGCGGCGGGGTCTGCAGCAGCTGGCTGATGATCGAGACGAGGAAGGCGGCGGTCTTGCCGGTGCCGGTCTGGGCGCGGCCGATGGCGTCGCGGCCCTTGAGGGTGTAGCCGAGCACCTGGGCCTGGATCGGCGTGCAGTAGGGGAAGCCGGCGTCGTGGATGGCGTGCATCAGCCGCGGATCGAGGACGAAGTCGTGGAAGCGGGTCTTGCCCGGCACGGGCTCGACGACGAAGTCCTCCAGCCGCCATTCCGCTGCCGGCTTGCTCGGCGGCGGCTCGCGGCGCGGTGGCTCGACCCTCGGCTTGTCGGCGGCCTTGCGGTTGCCGGGCGTCTTGTCGCTGGAGGGTTTCCGGCCGGCGGGCTTGCCTTCGGCACGGGGCGGCTTGGTTTTCTGCCGGGGCGGCTTGGGTGGGATGGCGGGAGCAGCGGGGCGGGTGGCGGGAGCTGGCGTGTCAACGGCTACAGACGGTGGCGTCTGTTCGCCCATGCCTAGGAGTTTCTTGAGTGCTTTGAGCACGATTATCTCGTCGATGGATGAGGGAATTAGAATTAATTGTTGTCAGTGTAAAGCATGAGGCCGGTCTGGCGAAGGGCGAGGCCGGCCGCGGGGTAGTGCGGTGCCGGCTAGCGCTCCGGCAGGCTGGCGAGCAGCAGGCGGCGCACGTTGTCGCCCATGATCGCGGCGATCTGTGCCTCGTCGAAGCCGGCGGCGAGCAGGCCCTCGGTCAGCAGCGGCAGGCCACCGACGTCGAACGGGGTGCGCACGGTGCCGTTGAAGTCCGAGCCCAGCGCCACGTGTTCGACGCCGATCAGATCGGCGGTATAGCGGATCGCTTTGACGATGGCCGCCACCGACGTGTCGCAGACCGCGATATCCCAGAAGCCGATGCCGACCAGCCCGCCGTTGGCGGCGATGCGCCGCAACTGCTCGTCGGACAGGTTGCGCACCCCCGGGCAGGTGCCCTGAACGCCGCCGTGGGAGTACAGCACGGGGCGCTTGGCCATGGCCAGCACCTCGTCGATCACCGCGGGCGAGGCGTGGGCCAGATCGACCAGCATGTGTTTTTCCTCCAGGCGCGCAACCACCTGACGGCCGAAGGGGGTGAGGCCGCCCATGTTCACGCCATGGGCCGAGCCGCCGACCTCGTTGTCGAAGTAATGGCTGATCCCGGCGATGCGAAAGCCCGCGTCGTAGAGGCGGTCGACGTTTTCCAGACGGCCCTCCAGCGGGTGCAGGCCCTCGGCGGCGAGCACCGCGGCGACCCGGCCGCGATCGCTCGCGCGCCGGTCGAGGAAGGCCTGCAAATCGGCCCGGTTACGGATCTGCACCAAGCGTCCGTCGCTGGCGGCAGCCGCCTCGCGCAGCCGTTTGGCCTGGTAGAGAGCGCGTTCGAGCAGGCTGTTCCAGGTCGCCGGCGGCCAGCGCTGGGCGATGGCCAGCAGGGTGATGTCGTCGGGGCCGTCGGCGGCGTTGTGTTCCTGCTTGAGTCCGTGCGGACTCTTGGTCACGGTGGAGAACACCTGCAGGGCGAGGTTGCCCTCGAGCTGGCGCGGCAGGTCGCTGTGGCCGCGCCACGAGCGCTCGAGCAGGCTGCGGTTCCAGAGCAGGGCGTCGTTGTGCAGGTCGGCGACGAACAGCCGTTGGTGCAGCCGCCGGGCCGCCGGCTCGACCGGGTAGGGCGGCGGGTTGGCGACGGCGTTCAGGCGCCAGTCGGCGACGACCGGCAGCAGGAAGAAGAAGCCGCCCAAGGCGAGCAGGACGAGCAGGAGCAGGGCGATGGACAGTTTGCGCATGGGGTGGTCCGTGCGAGGGAAGGTTGCGTCCGGCTCAGCGCGCCAGGCGCTCGGCCAGCCAGGTGCCGATGTCGTGGATTTCGTCCGGGATCACCTCGTGTCCCATCGGATAGTCCCGCCACTCCACCGGCACGCCGCGGGCGGCGAGAGCGTCGTAGGCGGCGCGGCCGAGCGCCGGGGGTACCACCTCGTCGTGGCTGCCGTGCAGGTGCAGCACCGGCAGGCGGGCCTGCTCCGGGTCAAGGACGAGCCGGCTGAAGGTCGGCGCGTAGGTGGAGAGGGCCAGGACCCCGGCCAGCGGGCCCTTCCAGCGCAGGAAGGCGGTATGCAGGACCACCGCGCCGCCCTGGGAGAAGCCGGCCAGGACGATCCGTGCCGGATCGATGCCGGTCTCGCGCTGCGCCTCGATGAGGTCGATAGTGTGCTGTGCCGACTCCTCCAACTGCTCCTCGTCGATGGCCCGGGAGCTTGGGCTCATGGCGAGGATGTCGTACCAGCTGGGCATGCTCCAGCCGCCGTTGATGGTCACCGGCCGGCTCGGTGCCTGCGGCAGGACGAAGCGCACGCCTTTCAGGCGACGCTGCAGGAGGCGGGCGACCGGCTCGAAGTCGTGGCGGTCGGCGCCGAGGCCGTGCAGCCAGATGACGCAGGCGTCGGCAGCGACCGGCGGTTCGAGGATCAGAGGTTCGGTCATGGTGGGGTGGGCTCCGGGCTGTGGTCTGGCGCAAGAGTACACAAGTTTGCCGCGGCTCTGCGCTGTGCCGCGGCCGGCGATTGGAGATCCGCCGGATAATCGCCTACCCTCGCCCCAGACCCCTTGCCGGCCTGCGCCCATGATTATGTTCTACCCGTTTCCCGCCGCCTGCGGCGTGCCCACCCCCAGTCCCCGGCGCTTCCCGTCGAGCCTTCTGCGCCTGCCCGAGCGCCGTGCCCGGAGGCCGGCCTACGGCGAACGGCGGAGCGCGAGGGGGCGGGCATGAGTGCGGAACTGCCCCGGCCCTGGTTCGTCTACCTGGTACGCGCCGCCAATGGCGCGCTCTACTGCGGCATCAGCGACGATCCGCAGCGGCGCTTCGCGATGCACCGGAGCGGCCGCGGTGCGCGTTTCTTCCACACCAGCCCGGCCCGCGAGTTGGCCTACGTGGAAGCCTGCGCCGACAAGAGCGCCGCCCTGCGCCGCGAGCGGGCGATCAAGCGTCTGGCCAAGCCGGCCAAGGAAGCCCTGGTGGCCGCCGGCGCCGGCGTGCTCCTGTAGTCCCCGACCTATCCCCGGAGGAAGTTGCGATGCACGAGCCCATCCTGCACCACTACCCGAGTTCGTCGTTCGCCGAGAAGGTGCGCCTGATCCTCGGCTTCAAGCAGCTGTCCTGGCATTCGGTGACCATTCCGCGGGTGATGCCCAAGCCGGACCTGCTGGCCCTGACCGGCGGTTACCGGCGCACCCCGGTGCTGCAGGTCGGCGCCGACATCTACGGCGACAGCGCGCTGATCGCCCGCCGCCTGGAGGCGGAAAAATCCACCCCGGCGCTGTTTCCGGAAGGCCAGGAGTTCACTGTCGCCAGCCTCGCCGCCTGGGCCGACGGGGCGCTGTTCCTGCACGCGGCGAGCCTGGCCTTCCAGCCCGAGGCGGTCGCCCAGCGCTTCGCCCAGTCGCCGCCGGGGACCCTCAAGGCCTTCGTCGAGGACCGCGCCGCGCTGTTCAGCGGCGGCATCTTCGACCGCCTGCCGCTGGAGCAGGCCCGCCAGCAGTGGCCGACCCTGATGGCGCGGCTGGAGCGGCAGCTGGCGCATGCGGACGGCGACTATCTGTTCGGCGCGCCTTCGCTGGCCGACTTCGCGGTGGCCCACCCGCTCTGGCTGCTGCGCGCCATGCCGCTCACCGCCGCGCTGGTCGACGCCTGGCCGGCGGTGGCCGCCTGGCTCGACCGGGTGCTCGACTTCGGCCACGGCTCGTCCAGCGAGCTGTCCGCGGCCGAGGCCATCGAGATCGCCCGCGCGGCGACCCCGGCGCCGCTGCCGGCCGAGCCGGATATCGAGGGAAGCAGCTGGCGCATCGGCCAGCGGGTGGCCGTCGCCGCCACCGATTACGGCGTCGAGCCGGTGGAGGGCGAGCTGCTGCATGCCGGCCTCGAGGAACTGATCCTGCGCCGCGAGGACCCGCGCGCCGGTCTGCTGCACGTGCACCTGCCGCGCCTGGGGTTTCGCGTCGAGGGCCGCTGAGCCTGCGCTATGGGTCCTGGCGCCGCTTCAGCTGGTCCTTCAGCTGGCTCGGCAACTGGCGGATGGTCAGGGTGTCGTGCGCCTCGTCGTACTCGACCCGCGAGCCCAGCAGGTGCGCCTCGAAGCTGATCGACAGGCCCTCGGCGCGCCCGGTGAAGCGGCGAAACTGGTTGAGGGTGCGCTTGTCCGGCGGGATCTCCGGCGCCAGGCCGTAGTCCTTGTTGCGGATGTGCTCGAAGAAGGCCCGCGGGCGGTCCTCGTCGATGATCCCGGACAGCTCCTCCAGGGTGATCGGTTCGCCGAGGCGGGCCTGGGTGCTGGCGTAGTCGACCAGCGCGCTGGTCTTCTCGCGGGCGTCCTCCTCGGCCAGATCCTCGCTCTCGACGAAGTCGCTGAAGGCCTTGAGCAGGGTGCGCGTCTCGCCGGGCGCGTCGACGCCCTCGCGGCAGCCGATGAAGTCGCGGAAGTAGTCCGAGACCTTCTTGCCGTTCTTGCCCTTGATGAAGGAGATGTACTGCTTCGACTGCTTATTGTTCTGCCACTCGGAGAGATTGATCCGCGCCGCCAGGTGCAGCTGGGCGAGGTCCAGGTGCTTGGCCGGCGCGACGTCGAGGCTGTCGGTGACGGTCACCCCTTCGCTGTGGTGGAGCAGGGCGATGGCCAGGTAGTCGGTCATGCCCTGCTGGTAGTGGGCGAACAGCACATGGCCGCCGGTGGACAGGTTGGACTCCTCCATCAGCGTCTTCAGGTGCTCGACGGCCTGGCGGCTGAAGGTGACGAAGTCCTGGCTGCCCGCCAGGTAGGCGCTCAGCCAGCCGCTGAAGGGATAGGCGCCGGACTCCTCCTGGAACAGCCCCCAGGCCTTGCCCTGCTTGGCGTTGTAGCTGTCGTTGAGGTCGGCGAGCAGGTTCTCCAGGGCCTGCGAGTCGGCCAGCGCCGAATCGCGGGCATGCAGCGCGGCGGGGCTGCCGTCGGGTTTCTTGTCGATCAGGTGAACGATGCAGTGGCGTATCGGCACGGCGGTCTCGGGCAATGGGAAGGATCGCGGAAGTTTAACCGAGGTGCGCTACGGGTGCGGGACGAGGTTCCGGCAAAAGCGCCGTGGGGATCGATGAAGGGACTGGCGGAGGGTGGTTCAGCTTTGGCTCGACCTGCCCGGTATCACTGCGCATTCATGCGGAGCCGGCTTCAAGCAGCCTGAAAAGCCCGCGTCCTGCGGGCTTTTCGCTTTTTATACTCGTCCTATCTTCTTCCCTTGCGGCCTGCCAACTGCTGCAGGTGCCGCCAGGCCTGTTCCTGCGCGGCGATCTCCTGCCGGTCCCATGGGTCGGTCCGCGTGGCCTCGAATTTATCTGATTTATCTGACGCCCTCGCTCGCATCCAGCGATTCAGATACAGCCTCCGGCCAATCAGGGCACAGCCCAACAGCGCAAGGATAAGAGTGGTACTGATCGTGAGCATCGGTCGCTCTCCATTGCGGGATGTTCTGTAACTGTAGCAGGCGATCGCGATGGGCTCGGCGGATGGGGGAGGAGCGGGTTTTGCCTGCCCTACACGGGGGGGCTGCCGGTCGACACGATGTGGGCGCATGTTCTGAGCGAGCAATCACCAAAATCCGCACTTTATGAAAGATATCGTATGACTTCTCGAAAGACAGGCTTCAAAGGCGACGTTTGGATTCTGGTGGCGTCCAATAATATGTCGTGGCTGTAAGTACCTTTTGATGGCTCTATTACGGGTTTTACAGAGCTTTTTTCGTTGTCTTGACGGGGCCGGAATTCGATCCGTTTTTCTTGGATAAGTTTGATTTTGAGGCCTTTAAAATTCAAAAACGTTATAAAAACAACCTTGTCTTTCTGATGTTGTACGATAACTTTGGGGTGCGTTTTAGCCAGATACCTATCAAAAATAACTAAAAGGTGTGCATGCGATGATCCCCGATCCAGTGGCCGTTCCTACCCGTTCCCATCCTCCTTCAGCGTCCTTGCGCATCGCTACGCTCAGTTCGTGCGTATCGGCTCTCGGGGCGAGCCAGTCAAAGGTTGCCAGCGACCAATAGGCCGCGTGCTGACAGCTGTTTCGCTGTCTTCAGTTATCGCTGATTGTCCAGTGCGCGCTGACGACTCAAATGAGTCACAGGCGTCGCAAAGGCCCGATATCGGCTCTGAACAGCGTTTCACAACTCGATACCAATAAGAACAATGAGGACGTCTCATGTCGAGCAATCCTGAAATTCATGCTCTCGATGTCAATATGTCCGCTCCTGCGGCGGCAGCGCCAACTCGACTGCCTAGCCGCCGCCGGTGGTTCATCTTGTCGCTGTTACTGATAGCAACCATCATCAACTACGTAGACCGTGTGAACATCTCCATCGCGGCGCCCTTCATGGCGAAAGATCTGGGCCTGGATAAGGTCGAGATGGGACTTATCTTTTCGGCATTTGCGTGGACTTATGCCTTCGCCTTGGTGCCCGCGGGTTTTATTGCCGACCGATTCGGGTCGCGCTTCACCTACGGTGTGTCGCTGATTTCCTGGTCTACGGTAACGGTATGCCAGGGACTGGCCAGTGGCTTTGCATCCCTGTTGGGTTTGCGCCTCGCTGTCGGTGCGATGGAGGCGCCCGCGTTTCCGGCCAACAGCCGAGCGGTGACCGTCTGGTTTCCGGCCCGAGAGCGGGGGTTGGCCAGTAGCATCTATGTCTGCGGTCAATACTTGGGGACGGCACTCTTTTCCGGCGCGCTGCTCTGGCTGGCCAATACCTATGATTGGCGTCATGTTTTCTACAGTACGGGCGTGGTGGGGATCTTGTTCGGCGTTGTATGGCTCTATTTGTACCGCGACCCGATGTCCTGCAAAAAAGTCAGCAAAGAAGAGCTTAAGTATATCGAAGACGGCGGCGGTCTGGTCAAAAGCAGCCAGGAGCGCACCAAATTCAACTGGCGGCAAATAGCGGAGTTGTTCCGCTATCGGCAGGTTTGGGCTATCTGTATCGGTAAGTTTGCCAGCACTTCCGCGCTCTATTTTTTCCTGACCTGGTTTCCCACCTACCTGATCGAAGAGCGGCATTTGACCATGGTCAAGGCCGGGATTTTTGCGGTGCTTCCGTTTGTCGGCGCTACGGTAGGCATTCTCCTGGCGGGAATTGTTTCGGATGGTTTGATCCGTCGCGGATATTCTCTGTCGTTTGCCCGGAAACTTCCTTTGGTGGTCGGGTCGATGTTGGGAATGTCGATTGTGTTGGTCAACTTTACCGACTCCAACACCGTTTGTATTGCCTTGCTGACCTGCGCTTTCTTTGCTCAGGGGATCGCCTCGTCGTCATGGGCCGCGGTATCCGAGGTCGCTCCCAAGGAGTTGATTGGACTGACTGGCGGCGTCACCAGCCTGGCGGCCAATATAGGCGGCATCGTTACCCCCATCGTGATCGGTGCGATCGTGCAGGCCACCGGGTCCTTTGCATGGGCGTTCTGGTTTATCGGAGGGGTGGCCTTGATGGGGACATTGTCGTACTCGCTGTTGCTGGGGCGGTTGTATCGCATCCAATTGAAGACCCATTGATATTGATCCGGCCTGAGAGTCTATCTGCGGTGAGGTCGGATCTTTGGCGAGTTTGACGGCTTTTCAGACTTTCATTTAAGCGTCTTCTCAATAACGGCATGCTGCTGGATTGGTTTTCATGCCGTGGGTGTGAGGCGTGCTTCGGCACGTCTTTTCCAGAGTTGGATTCGCGTTGTTTATTCCAGTCGAAGCGTGGTTTTGTCCAACTGTGGTCTCGGGTTATCCCGTACGCTGTCTTCGCATACTGTCCATAAACGAGCGCAAGCGAGGAATAAAAATGATCAACTACGTGTTCGAGCCAACCATCGTACCCAGCTTGCCTGTAGATAAGAGTCATGAGCGTTTTCCTGTGTCGAGAGTGTTCTGTCTCGGTCGTAATTATCATTGGGGAGACGCTCTGAATACCAAAAGGGAAGTGCCGGTCTTTTTCATGAAGCCCGCCACTTCGGTCATCGATGCCGCGGGTGAGTTGGCGTTTCCGCCTTTGACCGAGGAGTTTTGCCACGAAATCGAACTGGTTGTCGCGATAGGCAAGGGTGGTTTTGATATATCCGAAGAGCATGCGCTGGAGCATGTCTGGGGGTACGCCGCCGGCATGGACCTTACTCGCCGCGATATGCAAATGGCGGCCAAAGCCGCCGGGCACCCTTGGGAGCCCGCCAAGGCTTTCGATGGTTCCGCACCGATCACCCCCATCGTCCCGGCAAGCCGCTCGGGGCACCCCACCCAAGGCGCGGTCTGGTTGCACGTCAATGGTGCGGAGCGGCAGCGCTCCGACCTCGAGAGTCAGATCTGGTCGGTCGCCGAGGTGATCAGTCAACTCTCCCGTTCAGTGACCCTGCGGGCCGGCGATCTGATCATGACCGGCACTCCCCCGGGTGTGGGGGCTTTGCAGCCCGGCGATGCGATCAGCGGGGGCATCGTCGGTATCGGTCAATTCGAAGTCGTTGTGGGTAACCGCCGGAATACCTGATTCATATAAGCGAGAAAGCAGGAGAAAGCACAATGTCTAACAATTCCCTTTCGAAAATTGCCCTGGTGACCGGTGCCGGCAGTGGCATCGGCCGCGCGGTTGCCCTCGGGTTGCTCGCCGATGGCTATAAGGTCGTGTTGGCCGGGCGGCGGCCAGAGCCGCTCCTGGCGCTGGTCGAGGCCGCCCGGGCTGAAGGTCGCGAGGCGCTGGCCGTCCCCACTGACGTCCGCGATCCGGCCAGCGTCGATGCGCTGTTCTCGACGATCGCCGAGGTGTACGGCCGGCTGGACGTCATGTTCAACAATGCCGGCGTGAATACGCCAGCCGTGCCCATCGATGAACTGGCTGTCGATCAATGGCTGAACGTGATCGATACGAACCTGACGGGCGTGTTTCTGTGCAGCCGCGGTGCCTTCGGCTTAATGCGCAGACAAGTGCCGCAGGGGGGAAGAATCATTAACAACGGATCTATTTCCGCGCACACGCCACGTCCCTTCAGCGCTCCTTACGCAGCCAGTAAACATGCCGTGCTGGGGTTGACCAAGAGCCTCGCGCTCGATGGCCGCGAATTCAACATCGCGTGCAGTCAAATAGACATCGGTAATGCACTGACCGAACTTTCCGTGCGCATGACGAAGGGCGTGCTTCAGGCCAATGGGCAAATTGCCGTCGAGCCCATGCTGGATGTGAAGCATGTCGCCGATGCAGTGCGCTATATCGCCGCTCTTCCCTTGTCGGCGAACGTGCTGAACATGACGGTGATGGCCACCAACATGCCGTTTGTGGGACGCGGTTGATTCCGAGTCTTTAACCGAGTTGAGCGAGGCTGCCATGAAACCCGAAGTGCTACAGTTGAGCCCCATATTGATCCCGGAGATCAACGCGAAACTGCACGATCTTTATACCGTGCGTCCCTACTACCAGCAGTCCGACAAGGCCGCTTATATACGCGAGCACGGCGCCACTATTCGCGGTGTTGTCACCGGTGGGCATACCGGCATCACCCAGGCACTGATGGCGCAGTTGCCGGCCCTGGAGGTGGTCGCGGTGAACGGCGTGGGAACCGATGCGGTGGACCTGGCCTATGCGCGAGACCGAGGCATTCACGTCACCGCCACCATTGGCGCCCTGACCGAAGACGTTGCCGATCTTGCCATCGGCCTGCTGATTGCCGCGTGCCGTGGCTTGTGCACGAGCGATCGCTACGTGCGCTCCGGCCAGTGGCCGCAAAGCCCTTCGCCACTTGCTCCGCTGCCGCTGGCTCGGCAGTTCAGCGGGATGCGGATCGGGATCGTCGGCCTTGGCCGGGTCGGGCGGGCGGTAGCGACGCGAGCCGCGGCGTTCGGATGTCCCGTCAGCTACACCGATCTGCATCCCATGACGGACGTACCCTATGCCTTTGTGTCCGACCTGACCGAACTGGCCCGGCAAAGCGATGCCTTGGTCTTGGCTGCCGCGGCCGACAAGGCGGAGGGCATCGTTGATGCCCAAGTGCTGGAGGCGCTGGGAGAGCATGGTTACCTGGTGAACGTAGCGCGTGGCCGTCTGGTCAACGAAGCCGACCTGGTCGCAGCGCTCACGGCGGGCTCTATTGCCGGCGCAGGGCTGGATGTGTTCGTCGACGAGCCCCATGTGCCGGCGAGCCTTTTCGACCTGGACTCCGTGGTGCTTCAGCCGCATCGGGCCAGTGCCACGGTGCAAACCCGCACGCGTATGGGCGAAATGGTGCTGGCGAGCCTGGCGGATACGTTTGCCGGTAAGACGCCGACAGGATGCGTGCGCTCTTGATACCGGCAAGGGCGCTGCGGCGGCCGTTCGACTAGCGGCTGTTTGCCGATCCGGCACCGGTCGGGATTGCGCACGCGGTCGACGTACTCTCGCCGCGAGTGCGTCGAGCGGCCGCTTCCGGCAACGCGGGCAGCCCTTGCGTGGATGGGCGGCTGCCGCCGCCCTCGGGGCATCGAGGCGGTGGGCAAGGCGGTGGGGACTGCCTCGGCAAGCGCGGCCTGCAAGAGGTGGCGGGGCTGCATGCCGGGTGCGGTTTTCGCTTGGCGACCAGCAACGCCGTCGGCTCCTGCGGATCTTTTCAAGTTCCACCTCATTGATCTTTCCGGGACGTTTCGATGGATCACTCGGGGGGACTGTGATAGATCGGGCGACTCGGTCGCTCTCATCGACCGGCTGACGATGTCGCGAGAACAAGGACGCTATCCATGGATTCACTAGCTCGAGTGCCCACCTACGGTATGCAGCAACGCTGCGATCGACCGGATTTCCATATTCGAGACAAGGCCGCCCATAGCGCCGAGACCGGTCCGCACCGCCATGAGTATTTTCAGATACAGGTCAATCTGGGGAGCGATACGGTTCAGCATATAGGTGGCGTGGTACGTCCCTTTCCTCGGAATAGCCTCGCATTCATTCTCCCCCACAGGCTCCATTTCATACCGCATCCACCGGACGGTAATTTTCTGCTGATCAATTTCTCGCAGACATTCCTTTTGCCGCAGTTGCAATGCGACCCCCTGGACTTGGAGGACGTGTACATCGCTCTGGCACCGGAGCTATCGCCCTTTCGGTTTCAAGAACACTTGGATTTCATCCTTGAAGCACCGGACTTCGACGAAGTTTGCCGGTTGCTCGTGCGGATGCAGGAGCTTGACCAGCGTCGTCAGTTCGGTACCCGCGAGATCATCAAAGGGTGTCTTCTGCAACTGATAGGCACGGTCTGCGAGCTGTTCGGGGCACCCATCAAAGCCTTGGCGGAGGACAACGCCCCACAAAAAAGCCGGCGAGATGCCTTGGCCAGAATGTCGGAGTACGTGCGGCAAAACCTGAGCGATCCGGAGCTGAGTTTGAAAAAGGCAGCGTCGGCCGCTTTTCTCTCGCCGAACTACCTGACCCACTGGTTGCGCAAGGAAACCGGGAAGACATTCAGCGAACTGGTGCTGGAACGTAGAATGCACCTGGCCCGGACGCTGTTGCTCAATGGAACCAGGCCTGTTGGTGAAATTGCACGGCTGTGTGGATTCGCCGATGAGGCTTATTTTTCTCGACGGTTCCGGCATGCGCATGGGCTGCCGCCTGGACAATTCAGACGACAGGCGGAGCCTGAGTGGGCGCCGGAAATTTTCCGGAAAGATCCATGAGGTGGAACTTGAAAAGATCCGCAGGGGCCGGCGGCGTTGCCGGCCGCCAAACGCCAGCAGCGTCCCCGGCCCCCTGCAGTCTCTTCAGTCCCCGCGACTGAAGACGTAAAACAGGTTCGGCTCGCTGACCAGATAGAGATTGCCATCCCCGTCGAAGGTCACCCCCTCGCCCTGCGGCACGCTCTGCTTCAGCCCGGCAAAAACGCCCCACAGCGAGCGATAGCTGACCAGATTGCCGTCCTGGTCCAGCTCCATCATCAGCTTGGATTTGTCGCTGAGCAGGACCAGGTGACCGGTACGCTCGTCGAACTCCACGGAGGACAGGTCGGCGGCAAAGTTCTTGTTGCGGACCCAGGCGTCGCGGTCGATCACCGCCAGGTTGGGGTCTCCGCGCAGGTTGGCCTTGAAGCCGCGGATCTCGTACAGCCGGCGCGGCGACCTCTCCTTGACCACGAACAGGCGGTCGCCCGCGCGGTCGTAGCCGAGCCCCTCGAAGCCATGGTTTTTCCGCTTCGGATTGTCGATGTCGAGGGTCAGCGCCCGATAGTCGGCGCGCCGCAGGGGGCCGGGCAGGCTCGGCAGCGGCACGGCGACAAGCTCCTGGCGGCGTTCGTCGGCCAGCACCAGCAGGTCGTCGCCGAGATAGGCCACGGCCTCGACGTCCTGAAAGCCGTTCAGCGGATAGCGCGCCAGCACGTCGCCCCGCGTGCTCATGGCGAGCAGCTCCGGTGGCGTGTTGATCACCGCCCAGAGCTGCTGGCGGTCGTCGTCGTAGCTCAACCCGGAAAGGTTCCGGGTGACTCCTGCCACCGGCAGCGCCTCGACCCGTACCCGGTATTCCGACAAGCGCAGACTGCGCACTTCCGAGGAGGTTGCGGACGAGGCGGTCTTCAACCAGAAGTACAGGCGCTCGTGCAGATGCAGCGCCAGCACCGGGTAAACCAGCAGCATGGTCAGGCCCAACAACATCCATACTTTGTTGCGCCGGCCGGGCAAGCGCCCGAGCAGGCTTTTGCTGACGACGGTCATCCTGATCGTCCTTGTCGTGGGGGCAATGCTGGAGAGTCTAGGCAGGGAATGCTGCCGCCGTGGGGCAGCTCGACGGTGCCGACAGTACGGACGCCGCCGGGCAGCAGGCCGATGAACTTCTTCTAGGGGTTGACGGTGGCCATTTCTGTTCCAGTGATTGGCGGGTTGCCGCCCTTGGCCAGCTCGACGATGCCACGGGCGCAGGCCAACTCGGTGCTTACCAGAATAGGAAGGTCTGTTCCATGACTTCCTAAAATAAAAAATCAACTACAATCCTCATCGAGGATCAGGCATCAGGAATAATCGAAATTATGCAGTATGCAGAAGTAATAAAAACACTACTCCAGGCAGGGAGTTATAATGAAAAAACAAACAATAATACTCGGCACATTGCTATTGTTACATGGATGCGCAGAGAATGAAATAAACTCCTCAAGCGCACCCACTAGAGCGATGAATGATTACGATATAAATCCCATCTACCCCCCGCGCGAAGATCTCTTTATAGGCGACATATATGTAAATATTTACACTCCAAACTGCAACGCAAACCTAGACAACAATGAGTGCACCTTCACCGCAATAAGGATTGCCAGGATACCTGTCGACAACGTCAGTAAAATGATCTCAAATTACTACGACAACACATGGTCATTTACCCCTAAAGGAGACGGATGCCAGTTCAAGGAGACAGAAGAAACAGACCAGGAGGACCAAACAAAAAAAATAAAAAAATACTCGCCATCAAAGGAATGCTTTGCAAGAGACACTATCAATCCGCCAAACACACATCAACACTTAAAACAAATAGCCTTCCCAAACTTCTACAAGCACAAGGAGAACTCGTCACAACCCTCAGCTGCAATCCCGGCCGGGATACTTCCCAAGGCAGGCATAGGTATAAATAGCATAAAAGAATATAGCGTAGCGATCCCCGCAGCACGATACTACTCTGTCGACCCATTTGAAATGCTTGATGCACTACAAAATCTTCCACCCGAGCAAATTCAAAAACTACAAAAAATAAAAGACTACAAAGAAATGATCTGCAGCCAGTGCAAAACAAAAATATTCATCCCATATCAAATATACTATACAAGAATATTTGACATCACCTACAAGGGTGAGTTCTTTTCCAACAAAACACCCAGCCAAGCAAGATACCCCAGCGAAAACAAGACCCTATATACACCACCAACAGACACCGACACCGATACAGGCACATTAAGCGCAGCACTTGTCGGAGAGAATGACTTTGGCGTAACCACAACCCTAAGCCACGCATCAACGGAAGACATAGGAATAAGACAGGTTTTCGATACGCCAATGGCGATTGGTTACAAAGGTTTCGTCTACGATGATCCAGAAGAAATAAAAAATGGATTGGCGGGCCTCCACAAAGGCTCCTACGAGCCACCTACTATAGCCGTATCCGAAAAATCCCCATCTTCTAAAGTTGTCAAAGAACTCTCAGATGAATCACCCATAGTCGCTGGTGATGCCTACCGCGCTGACACTACCGACAGCGCGGACGCCGCCGGGCAGCAAACCGATAAACTCTTTCCGAAGGTTGGTGATGGCCATGACACGTCTCAATGATGCCGTTCGAGGCGGATGGTCTGGGTGACGCGGGCTGCCCCTAGAGCGTTTCCGTCCAGACTAGCGGTTGTAGCCAGACCGGAATTGGGCAGCCAGGCTGAACAGAACGCAGGGGTTCGGCAACCGCTGGAGGTGGCTCATGGGATGGCGTCGAGGGCAGGCCTACGGGCAGGATCTGCGCGATCGGGTACTGGCGGCTGACGGCCCGGTTCGCGAGGTGGCCAGGCGCTTTGCGGTGAGCGAGTCCTATGTGGCGCGGGCGCGCTCGCGACAGCAACTGGGCCAGGTCAGTGCCGGGGTCCAGTGCAATCACGTCCCCCTGCGGCTCCAGGGGCTCGAAAGGGCGCTGACCGAGCGCGTGGCCGCGGCGCCCGAGCAGACGCTGATGCAGTTGTGCCAGTGGGTCGAGGCCGAGCATGAGGTGCGGGTAAGCCTGACCACGATGTGGAAGACGCTGGGACGGTTGGGGCTGACGCTCAAAAAAAGTCGCTCCAGGCCGCCGAGCAGCAGCGTGCCGACGTAGCGCAGGCACGAGATGCCTGGGCCGCCGAGCTGTCTAGGCTCGAGGTGCGCCGCGTGGTGTTTCTCGACGAAACCTGGGCGAGCACGAACATGAGCCCGAGTCGGGGACGTTCGCCGCGCGGGCGGCGTTGCCCGGGACAGGTACCCCATGGCCATTGGAAGACGCCCCCTTCGTCTGTGCGCTGCGTAGCGAAGGGCTGGTCGCTCCGCGGGTGCTCGACGGGCCGATCAACGGGCGGGCGTTTCGCGCCTGGATCGAGCAGGCACTGGCGCCAACCCTGGGCGCCGGAGACATCGTGGTGATGGGCAACCTCGGCTCGCACAAGGTGGCCGGCGTGCGGGAGGCCATCCAGGCACGCGGGGCCGAGCTACGCTATTGGCCACCGTACAGTCCGGACTACAACCCGATCGAGCAGGTGTTCGCGAAGCTGAAGGCGCTGCTGTGCCAGGCCGCCGCCCGCACGGTCGATACCCTGTGGTCGGCCATCGGCGCCTTGCTGGAGCGCTTTCCGCCCGCCGAATGCGAACTGCGGCTATGGCCGGTCAGGATGAAAATGCTCTAGCGCTGTGCAAGGACGCCAGATTGACCATTTCCCGAGACCATCGAAAAGATGAACTTCCGCGTCGATGAAGCCGAGGGCGCGCTGCTCGCGGTCGCCGTCCTGGGGCTGGTGGCCCTGCTGTGTTTCTGGGGGCTGGGCGATATCCCCTTGCTCAGCGTGAACGAGGCGCGCCGTGCCGTGGCGACCCGCGAAATGTACGAGAGCGGTCAGTGGCTGCTGCCCTCCATGAACGGCGAGCGCTATCTGGCCAAGCCGCCGCTGTTCAACTGGCTGACGCTGCTGCCGACGCAACTGCTCGGCGCCGCGACGGAGTGGGCGCTGCGCCTGCCTTCGGCACTGTTCGCGTTTTCCTCGTGCGCGGTCGTCTATGTGCTGGGCAAGCGCCTGGGCGGGCGGCGGGTCGGCCTGTATGCGGCGATCATCCTGGCAGCTAATACCGGCTTCAGCATGTTCGCCCGGCGTGCGGAAATCGAGATGACCCTGACCGGGCTGAGCCTGTTGTCCCTGCTGGTCGCCTGGCCCTACCTGTTCGGCCAGGGCGGCCGGAGCAGGGTGTGGTTCAGCTTCGGCCTGATCGGCCTGTGCCTGCTGAGCAAGGGGCCGGTCAGCCTGCTGTTCGTCGCCGTGCCCCTGCTGGCGTTCGCCGCGCTCCGCCAGCCGCGGGCCGGTGCCTATCTGCGCGACGTCCCCGGCTGGCTGCTCGCGCTGCTGATCGGAGGCACCTGGTATCTGGTCGTGAGCCTGCGGCTGGGCTGGGACGTGTGGTCCTCGATTCTCCGCCAGGACATCGTGGCCAAGGTCGGCGGTCTGCAGGGCGGCGAGCCGTGGTATGCCTACCTGCTCTACCTGTCCGGCGATTTCGCGCCGTTCTGGCTCGTGCTGCTGGTGCGGCCGCGGCAGCTCTGGCAGCAGATCCGCGCGCATGCCGAGCTGCAGTTGCTGGCCTGCAGCGTGCTGCTGCCGCTGCTGGTGTTTTCCCTGTTCACCGACAAGCACGGCAAATACCTGTTGCCGGCCTACCCGGCCGTCGCGCTGCTGCTGGCCTGGCACTGGAGCGGCGTGCGCGATTCGCTGCAGGGGGGGCGGCGCGAGCTGATGACCTGGCTGCCGCCGCTGCTGCTGCTGGCCTTCGTCGGTTTCTACGCCTTCTTCGAGGCGCGGGTGTTCGCCTACCGCTTGCAGGCGCTGCCCAAGATCGAGCAGGCGCTACTCGACTACTCCGGCCAGCCGCTTTACAGCCTCGGTACCCCGGACATGCGTCTGGTGTATTACGCCGGCCGTACGGTGGCGGCGCTGAAGGCGGACGCCGTGGCGGAGCATGCCGGCGAAGACGCCTTGCTGTTCGTCCGGGAGCCGCTGCCGAAGAAGCTGGACTGGCTGGCGAACTGTACCCAGGCGCGCTTCGCGCCCTACCTCAAGCGCAAGAAGACCGCGCTGCTGATTCGCCTGGGCCCGACCTGCCGGGGCACCCCGCCAGCCCAACCTGGGTAGAGAAACGCTCATCCCCGGCCCGCCGGGGTCTGGGGGGCGCGGGGAGTGGGAGGGTGGCGGGCGGGGGCCGCCCGTGCGGATCGATCAGGCCCGGTCCTGGGGAAACAGCACCTTGGCCACGTCGGCGAAGCGTTTGGCGAAGTGCACGGTCAGGCCTTCCTTGAGGTAGTCCGGCAGCTCCTCGAAGTCGCCGCGGTTGGCTTCCGGCAGGATCAGCTCGAAGAGCTTCTGCCTGCGGGCGGCGATCACCTTCTCGCGCACCCCGCCGATGGCCAGCACCTGACCGGTGAGGGTCAGCTCGCCGGTCATCGCCACGTCCTGCTTCGGCGCCTGGTTGCGCGCCAGGGAGAGCAGGGCGCTGGCCATGCTGATGCCGGCGCTCGGGCCGTCCTTGGGCGTGGCGCCTTCCGGCACGTGGAGGTGGACGAAGGCCTGGTCGAAGAAGCCCGGGTCGCCCTTGTACTGCTTGAGGTGCGAGCTGACGTAGCTGTAGGCGATCTCCGCCGATTCCTTCATCACCTCGCCGAGCTTGCCGGTCAGCTTGAAGCCGCGGTTGAGGGTGTGGATGCGCGTTGCCTCGATCGGCAGGGTGGCGCCGCCCAGACTGGTCCAGGCCAGCCCGGTGACGATGCCGATGCCCGCCAGATGCTGCTCCTTGCGAAACGGCGCCATGCCCAGGTAGTCCTCGAGATCCTTCGGCCCGATCTTCAGCGTGGCGTCGGGGGCTTCCAGCAGCCGGACCACCGCCTTGCGCACGATCTTGCCGAGCTGCTTCTCCAGCTGGCGCACGCCGGCCTCGCGGGCGTAGCCCTCGATCACCGCCTTGAGCGCGGCGTCGCCGATGCTCAGGCGCTTCTTCGGCACCCCGGCCTTCTCCAGCTGGCGCGGCCACAGGTGGCGCTTGGCGATGGCGAACTTCTCCTCGGCGATGTAGCCGGACAGGCGGATCACCTCCATGCGGTCGAGCAAGGGGCCGGGAATCGAGTCCAGGGTATTCGCCGTGCAGACGAACAGCACCTTGGAGAGGTCCAGGCGCAGGTCCAGGTAGTGGTCGAGGAACTCCGCGTTCTGCTCGGGATCGAGGGTTTCCAGGAGCGCGGAGGCCGGGTCGCCCTGATGGCTGGCGCCGAGCTTGTCGATCTCGTCGAGCATGATCACCGGGTTCATCACCTCGACCTCTTTCAGCGCCTGCGCCAGCTTGCCGGGCAGGGCGCCGATGTAGGTGCGGCGGTGGCCCTTGATCTCCGCCTCGTCGCGCATGCCGCCGACGCTGAAGCGGTAGAACGGCCGGCCGAGGGATTCGGCGATCGACTTGCCGACGCTGGTCTTGCCGACGCCGGGCGGGCCGACCAGCAGCACGATGGAGCCGGCGATCTCGCCCTTGAAGGCGCCGACGGCGAGGAACTCGATGATCCGCGCCTTGATGTCGTCCATCCCGGCGTGGTGCTTGTCGAGCACCTTGCGGGCATGGGCCAGGTCGAGGCGGTCCTTGCCGTAGACGCCCCACGGGATGCTGGTCGCCCAGTCCAGGTAGTTGCGGGTGACCGCGTATTCCGGCGAGCCGGTTTCGAGGATCGACAGCTTGTTGAGTTCCTCGTCGATGCGCTTGCGCGCCGCCGCGGGCACCGTCTTGCCTTCCAGGCGGGCGCGGAACTCGTCGGCGTCGGCGCTCCGGTCGTCCTTGGTGATGCCCAGCTCGCGCTGGATGATCTTCAGCTGCTCCTTGAGGAAGAACTCGCGCTGGTGCTCGCCGATCTTGCGGTTGACCTCGGCGGACAGCTCGCTCTGCAGGCGCGCGACCTCGACCTCCTTGCGCAGCAGCGGAAGGACCTTCTCCATGCGCTTGAGCACCGGCACGGTGTCCAGCACCTCCTGCAGCTCGTTGCCCGGCGCGGTGGTCAGCGCGGCGGCGAAGTCGCTCAGCGGCGAGGGGTCGTTGGGGCTGAAGCGGTTCAGGTAGTTCTTCAGCTCCTCGCTGTACAGCGGGTTGAGCGGCAGCAGTTCCTTGATCGCGTTGATCAGCGCCATGCCGTAGGCCTTGACCTCGTCGCGCGGGTCCTGGGCGCTCTTCGGGTAGTCGACTTCGGCCAGGTAGGGCGGCTTGCGGCTCAGCCAGCCGCGGATGCGTACCCGCGCCAGGCCCTGGGCGACGAACTGCAGCTTGCCGCCCTCCTGGCTGGCGTGGTGGATGCGCACCAGAGTGCCGTGCTCGGGCAGCTTGTCCGGATCGAAATCCTCGGCGTCCTCCGGCGGCGGGTCCATGTAGAACAATGCCAGGCTGTGGTGGGGGGTCTTGCCCACGCGCTTGAGGGTTTCCGCCCAGGGCTCGGGATTGACCACCACCGGCAGCACCTGGGCCGGGAAGAACGGGCGGTTGTGGATCGGGATGACGTACACCTGGTCGGGCAGGGTCTGGTCGGGCAGGGCGAGACTGTTGGCCGAGGCTTCTTCCTCGACGATCTCGGGTGCGATTTCCTGGTCGTTCATGACTCACCTGGTCTGGCAACTTTGCGCACTAGATGGGGATCGCGACGGTTTTTTCAATCCGTGGAGCGGGGCGTCGGGGGTTTAATTGTTATGATATAACATGTTATTTTTCTGCCCCGACGCGGCCCGGCTCCTGCCCGCCCTTCCGCCATCCGTACCCTGGAGACACACATGAAGCGCCATCCCCTCGCCTGGACCTTCGGACTGAGCCTGGTCCCGGCTGCCTGGGCGAGCGAGCCGCTGGAGCTGGAGTCCACCGTGGTCAGTGCCAGCGCCCTGGCCAAGAAGCCCCACGAAATGACCACCCCGGCGGAGGTGCTGGAAGGCGATGCGCTGATCCTGCGCCGCGAGGCGACCCTCGGCGAGACCCTGGAGGGGCTGCCCGGCGTGCGTTCGGCGAGCTTCGGCGCGGGCGTCGGGCGGCCGCTGATCCGTGGCCAGCAGGGCGCGCGGGTGAAGATGCTGAGCGACGGCGTGGACACGCTCGACGCCTCGAGCGTCAGCCCGGACCACGCGGTGAGCAGCGAGCCGCTGCTGGCCGAGCGCATCGAGGTGCTGAAGGGGCCGGCGACCCTGCTCTACGGCGGCGGCGCGATCGGTGGGGTGGTCAACATGATCGACAAGAAGGTGCCCACCGCCGTCCCGGAGAAGGGCTACGAGGGCGAGCTGGAGCTGCGTGCCAACAGCGTGGCCAACGAGGGCTCGGGGGTCTTCGGCATCACCGCCGGCAGCGGCAACCTCGCGGTGCGGGTGGAGGGAGTCAAGCGCCAGGCCGACGACTACGAGATCCACGGCTCGCCGAGCAAGCAGGACGGCTCCTACAACGACACCGACACCTTCAGCTTGGGCGCCAGCTATATCGGCGAGCGCGGCTACCTCGGCGCGGCCTACAGCGAGCAGAACAACCGCTACGGGCTGCTCGGCCACCAGCATGCCGAGTGCCATCTCGACGGGCCGGCCGCTTGGCATTGCGGCGACGAGCACGAGGACGAGCACGAAGGCGAGGAGCACGACGAACACGCGGAGGAGGGCGTGCCCTACGTGGATCTGCGCCAGTATCGCTGGGACCTGCGCGGCGAACTGGCCGATCCGCTGCCCGGCTTCGAGCGGGCGCGCCTGCGTGTCGCCCACAGCGACTACCGCCACGAGGAAATCGAGGGCGGCAAGGTCGACACCCGCTTCGACAACGACGCCAGCGACGCCCGCCTGGAACTGACCCACCAGCCGCTGTCCGGCTGGCACGGCGTGCTCGGCGGGCAGAGCCTGCGCCGCGACTTCGAGGCCACCGGCGAGGAGGCCTACGTGCCGCCGACCCTCACCCGCAACCACGCGCTGTTCCTGCTCGAGGAATACACCGCCGGCGCCTGGCGCTACGAGGTGGGTCTGCGCCACGAGTGGCAGGACATCGAGGCCGAGGGCCGGCCGGACACGGACCACCGCGGCACCTCGTTCTCCGCCGGCGCGGTGTGGACCTTTGCTCCCGAGTACTCGCTCGGCTTTTCGCTGAGCCGCTCGCAGCGCCTGCCGAGCGCCGAGGAGCTGTATGCCGACGGTCCGCACGCGGCGACCCGCACCGTCGAGCTGGGCGATCCCGAACTGGACGAGGAAACCTCGCACAACGCCGAGCTGACCCTGCGCAAGTTCGCCGGGCGCACCACCTTCAGCCTCACCCTGTACCGCAACCGGGTGGACGACTACATCTACGCCGCCGACACCGGCCGCGACATCGGCTCCGGCTACCGGGAGATCGAATACCGCCAGGAGGACGCGCTGTTCACCGGCGTCGAGGGCGAGGTGCGCTTCCAGGCCAGCGACGCCACGGCCGTGACCCTGTTCGGCGACCAGGTGCGCGGCAAGCTGCTCGATGGCGGCGGCGACCTGCCGCGGATTCCCGCCGGGCGTCTCGGCGTGCGCTTCGACCACGCCTTCGCGTCCGGTCTCGACGGCCAGCTGGAGTTCTATCGGGTCGACCATCAGCACCGGCTGGCCGATTTCGAGACCAAGACCTCCGGCTACAGCATGCTGGGCGCCAGCCTCATCCATCACGGCACGCTCCGCCATGTCGACTATCAGGTCTACCTCAAGGGCGACAATCTGCTGGACGAGAAGGCCCGCGACCACAGCTCCTTCATCAAGGACGACGTCGTGCAGCCGGGGCGCAACCTGACCCTGGGGGCGCGGATGACCTTCTGAGCCCTGGGCGACTGGCCAGCCCACCACTTGCTATCGTCTAATCCGACTCAGGCAAAAGGAGGTGGGTGATGTTCAAAGCCAGTCGGGTCCTGCAGGGCGATGTGCTCGACACCAGCGCCGGGGAGTTCTTTCCGCTCATCAGCGCCAACTACTGCGTCGACGAGGCGGCCTGGCTCGGCGAGCTGATGCCGCTCGCCGATCCCGGCGAGGCCGGTACCGCGGCGATCCGCGAGAAGGCCCGCGCGCTGATCGAGGCGGTGCGCCGGCGCGGCAACGCGGAGGACACCCTGGACGCCCTGCTGCGCGAGTACAGCCTGGATACCCAGGAGGGGCTGATGCTCATGTGCCTGGCCGAGGCGTTGCTGCGGGTGCCCGACCCGGCCACCGCCGAGGCGCTGATCCGCGACAAGCTGAGCGCGGCGCAGTGGGCGCAGCACCTCGGCCACAGCGACAACCTGCTGGTCAACTTCGCCGCCTGGGGGCTGCTGATGACCGGCCGGCTGGTCAGCCCGGAAAGTGCCGACGGCCAGCCCAAGAAGGTGATCGGCCGGCTCCTGCAGCGCTCCGGCGAGCCGGTGATCCGCGCCGCGTTGAGCCAGGCGATGAAGCTGATGGGCAGCCAGTTCGTCCTCGGCCGGAGCATCGTCGAGGCGCTGCGCAACGGTCGCCGGGACCGCGAGCGGGGCTATAGCCATTCCTTCGACATGCTCGGCGAGGCCGCCCTGACCGAGGGGGCCGCCGAGCGCTACCTGACCGACTACCGCCTGGCCATCGAGGCCCTCGGCCGCGAGCCGCAGGTCGGCAGCGGGCCGCGGCCGTCGATCTCGATCAAGCTCTCGGCGCTGCATCCGCGCTACGAGGCGGCGCAGCGCCAGCGGGTGCTCGTCGAGCTGTTCGCCAGCGTGCGCGAACTGGCCGAGCTGGCCCGCTCGCTGAACGTCGGCATCACCATCGATGCCGAGGAGGCCGACCGCCTGGAGCTGTCGCTGGAGCTGTTCGAGAAGCTCCTCTGCGATCCGACGATCCGCGGCTGGGGCGAGTTCGGCTTGGTGGTGCAGGCCTATTCCAAGCGCTGCCTGCCGGTGCTGGTCTGGCTGACCCTGCTGGGCCGCGAGCTGGACACGCGCATCCCGGTGCGCCTGGTCAAGGGCGCCTACTGGGACAGCGAGATCAAGCAGTCCCAGGTGCAGGGGCTGGATGGCTACCCGGTGTTCACCCGCAAGGAGGGCACCGACATCTCCTACCTGGCCTGCGCCCGCTACCTGCTCGGCGAGCACACCCGCGGGGTGCTCTATCCGCAGTTCGCCACCCATAACGCGCATACCGTCGCCTGCATCCTGACCATGGCCGGCGAGGCCCGTGCGCCGCGCGACTTCGAGTTCCAGCGGCTACATGGCATGGGCGATGCCCTGTACGACTGCGTCCTCGAGCAGCACCGCGCCCGGGTGCGCATCTACGCGCCGGTGGGGGCGCATCGCGAGCTGCTGCCCTATCTGGTCCGGCGCCTGCTGGAGAACGGCGCCAATTCCTCGTTCGTGCACCGGCTGGTCGATCAGCGGGTGCCGGTGGAGGCGCTGATCGAGCATCCGCTGGAGCAACTGCGCCGCTACAGCACCCTGGCCAACCCGCGCATCCCGCTGCCGGCGGAGATCCATGGAGCGGAACGGCGGAACTCGCGGGGCATCAACCTCAACGTGCGCAGCCAGTGGGAACCGTTCGAGCGGGCCTTGCGGGTGCAGCTGGAGCACCGCTGGCAGGCCGCGCCGCTGATCGACGGAGAGGTCCTCGCCGGCGAGGTGCGCGAGGTCCGCAGCCCCCAGGACCTCGACCGGGTGGTCGGTACCGTCTGGTTCGCCGCTACCGAGCTGGTCGGCCAGGCCATGGAGCGGCTCGCCGCGGCTTGGCCGCGCTGGAACGCCACGCCGGTGGGGCAGCGTGCCGCGATTCTCGAGCGGCTCGCCGAGCTGCTCGAGGAGCACCGCACCGAACTGGTGGCGCTGTGCACCCTGGAGGCCGGCAAGACCCTCCAGGACGGGCTCGACGAAGTGCGCGAGGCGGTGGATTTCTGCCGCTACTACGCCCGCCAGGCGCGCCTGACCCTGGGGCGCACGGAGCTGCGGGGGCCGACCGGCGAGCGCAACGAACTCTTCTACGAAGGGCGCGGCCTGTTCGTCTGCATCAGTCCGTGGAACTTCCCCCTGGCCATCTACCTGGGGCAGATCGCCGCCGCGCTGGTCGCCGGCAACTGCGTGCTGGCCAAGCCGGCCGAGCAGACCAGCCTGATCGCCGCACGCGCCCTGGAGCTGCTGTTCGCCGCCGGCCTGCCGAAGGAGGCGATCGCCTTCCTGCCCGGCGACGGCCCCGGCCTGGGCGCCGCCTGCTGCGCCGATCCGCATCTGGCCGGGGTCTGCTTCACCGGCTCCACCGACACCGCGCGGCTGATCAACCGCCGCCTGGCCTGGCGCGACGGGCCGTTGGCCACGCTGATCGCCGAGACCGGCGGGCAGAACGTGATGATCGTCGACTCCACCGCGCTGCCCGAGCAGGTGGTCAAGGACGTCCTGCATTCGGCCTTCACCAGCGCCGGGCAGCGCTGCTCGGCGCTGCGCGTGCTCTACCTGCAGAACGAGATCGCCGGGCGGGTGATCGGCCTGCTCAGGGGCGCCATGGCCGAGTTGCGGATCGGCCAGCCGCAGCGGCGCGACAGCGATGTCGGCCCGCTGATCGACGCCGAGGCCCGCCAGGGGCTGCTGGCGCATGTCGAGACCCTGCGGAGCGAGGGCCGGCTGCTCGCCGAGGCGCGCCTGCCGTCCGGCCTGAACGGCCACTTCCTCGCCCCGCTGGCGTTCGAGATCGGCGGCATCGGCGAACTGAAGAAGGAGCACTTCGGGCCGATCCTGCATGTGGTGCGCTATGCCGCGGAGGATCTGGAGCAGGTGGTCGCGGCGATCAACGCCAGCGGCTACGGCCTGACCCTCGGCGTGCACAGCCGCAACGAGGCGACCGCCCGGCGCATCGAGGCCCTGGCGCGGGTCGGCAACCTCTACATCAACCGCAACCAGATCGGTGCGGTGGTCGGCGTGCAACCCTTCGGCGGCTGCGGCCTGTCCGGCACCGGGCCGAAGGCTGGCGGGCCGAACTACCTGCTGCGTTTCGTCCACGAACGCTCGACCGCAGTGAACACCGCGGCGGTGGGCGGCAATGCCTCGCTGCTCTCCCTGACCGACGTGGAGTGAGGGCGCCGCCGCGCTCCCCGGCGGGGAGCGCGGCGGCTTTTCGCTCAGTTTTGCGCCGTTGCCGTCGGCGCCTGGCAGAGGCTGTTCGCTCCCTGCAGATAGGGCTGGAGGATCGGTGCCATGCCCTTGAGCACCTGCACCGGCAGGGCCGAGGTGAACTGGAACTTCTCTGCGGCACGGCCGGGGACGTAGGCGGTGAGGGTGCCGAAGTGGTTCGGCCCGAGGTAGAAGACGAAGGTGGCGGTGCGGTTCAGCGCCTGCGAGCTGACCACGTAGCCGCCGCGGGCGACCCGCTGGATGCGGTTGTCGCCGGTGCCGGTCTTGCCGCCGACTTTCAGCGGCGAGCCGTCGGCCTGGCGGAAGCTGCCCAGCAGACGCCGTGCGGTGCCCTTTTCGACCACCTGGGCGACGGCGTCGCGCAGGGCCGCCGCGATTTCCGGGGCGAGCACCCGGCGGGCACGATCCGGAGCGAGGCCGAGACGGGTCTCGTAGGGCGTGTCGACGGCGAATTCCAGGTTGTCGATGCGCACTACCGGCAGGCGCACGCCGTCGTTGAGGATGATGCCGATCAGCTCGGCGAGCGCCGCCGGGCGATCCCCCGAGCTGCCCAGGGCGGTGGCCAGCGACGGCACCAGGTGGGAGAAGGGGTAGCCCAGCCGCTGCCAGCGCTGATGGATGTCGAGGAAGGCCTCCACCTCCACCATGGTGCGGATGCGGCTGTCCCGGGCACTGCGGTGACGGCTCTTGAACAGCCAGCTGTAGACCTCCTGGCGCTCGTCGCGGCTGGCCTCCACGACCTCCTCGTAGCTGGCCGCCGGATGCTGGATCAGGTAGCCCAGCAGCCACAGGTCGAGGGGGTGGACGCGGGCGATGTAGCCCTGGTCCGGGAGGCTGAAGGCGCCGGGGCCGTAGGTCCGGTAGAGGCTGTCGAGACGCTTCTCGGTGAGGGTATGGTCGTTCGGCAGCTGGGCGCGCAGGAAGGTGTCGAAGGTGGCGCGGTCGCTCTGCGGCAGCAGGTAGCGGTGCACCGCGGCGAGCCGCACCGGGGTGACGCGCAGGCCTTCGAGGAAGGTGGCCAGGCGCACGTCGGTGTTCTTGCCGCGGTACTTGTTCCAGAAACGCTTCAGGTACACCGTGCCCTCGCGGTCGGCGAAGCGGGTCAGGTACTCCAGGCGGCGCGGGTCCTGGTCGTCTTTGAGCAGGGCGACGCTGTTGCTCGGCGAGTGGTAGGTGGTGTAGCGGACGATGTCGCGCAGCAGGCGCACGAAGGGCAGGTTGATCGACTCGCGCAGTGCCTCGCGGAGGGTCGGCAGGCGGCCGTTGTCTTCCTTGCGGAAGTTGGCGAAGGTGTGCAGGCCGCCGCCGGTGAAGAAGCTCTCGCCGGGGCTGGCCGAGTACTTGCGGTCGAGGGCGGCGTCGAGCATCGCCGGCAGGCTGCCGGCCGGATTCGCCATCAGCCACTCCAGCGCCCAGCGGGTCAGCAGGTCCAGCGGCTCCAGTTCCGCCTCCGCTGCCCGCAGCGCGGTCCGATCCTGCCCGGCGAAGCGCGCGTGCAGTTCGGCGACGATCTCCAGGTAGGTGGTCAGCACCCGCAGCTTGGCGGTCGAGCCCAGTTCCAGCTTGCTGCCCTCGTTGATGTCGAAGGGTTGCGTGGTGCTGTCGGTCTGCACCCGTACGAGGAAGCTGTCGCCGCTGCGCTCGAACAGCGTGAAGCTGTAGCGCACCTCGTGGGTCTTCTCCGGCGACAGCAGGTGCTCGCCGAACAGGCCGACGCGTTCGGCGAAGGCCGGGTCGGTCAACTGGCCCAGATAGCGGGTGACGGCATCCTGCAGCTCGCCCTGCAGGGGGGTGCTGGCGGACAGGTCGAAGCGGTCGAGGTCGTACAGCGAACGCTGCAGCAGGGTGGCCAGGCGGCTGCGGGCGACGCTGATGCCCTTGGTGGTTTCGATGGGCTGGACGGCGGGCTCCTGCAGCCAGTCGCGGAACACGGCGTGCTGGGCCAGGGCGGCCTCGGCCAGGCCGGCGTCGAGCAGCCCGCCGCTGCGCAGCAGGCGGATGTGGCTGTCGGTGAGGGCGGCCAGTTCGTCGCGGCCGAGAATCAGGTAATGGGAGGGGCGGCGCTGGGCGATCAGCAGCGAGAGCACCTGGCGCAGCGCCAGGCCGCGTTCGGCGGGCGGGGCGTCCGGCGCGGCGAGCAGCTGGTTGACCCGGGCGAAGTCGGCGCCGTACCAGACCCGCAGGCCGTCGGCCAGGCCGTGCACCTCGCCGTAGCCCGGGGCGGCGGAAAGCGGCACGCTGTTCAGGTAGTCGCGCACGATGTTCTGCCGCGCCTCCATGGTCTGCGGCCCGCCCTGGTAGGCGCGCACGCTGGCGGAGAACATCTGCCGCAGTTTTTCCATGGCCGAGTCGGTCAGCCCGTCCGGAGAGTGGCGGTATTTCTCGATCTGCGTGGCCAGGGTGCTGCCGCCGGCCGCCTGGCCGGACAGGCCGAACAGTTCGCGGACCTGGGAAAGCGCGGCCTTGGCGAAGCGCGGCCAGTCCACCGCGGGGTTGACCAGCGGCTGCGCGGGATCGAGCAGGTAGCGGTTCTCGATGAACAGCAGGCTGTTCACCACCAGCGGCGGGATGCCGCCGTAGTCGGGATAGAACTCCTTCGGCAGGCGGTAGCTGTAGAGCGGCACGCCGCGGCAGTCGCTGATGGTCAGCCCGGCCTGGGCTTTTTCCGCGTAGGGCGGGAACAGGTTGTGGCGGCTGTAGTCCAGCAGCGGCTGGGAGAAGCGCGCCTGCCGGGTGATCTGGAAGCCCCGCTGTTCGAGCCGCGGCAGCCATTCGGGCAGCGCCGTGTAGCCCAGGCGGCGGTCGTAGGGGCCGCGCGCGGGGAAGTGGATCGCCGGACTCGGGCCGTCGCCCACCGAGTAGCCGAGGGTGGCGGCGTAGCGGCTGAGTTCCCGCGATTGCAGGCGCGAGGTCTGCAGCTCGCTGCGCAGCAGCACGCCGAGCACGCCGGCGCCGACCAGCACCAGGAGCCCGAACAACAGACCCCAGCGCAGCCGGCGTGGCGGCGGCGACGGCGGCGCGCAGACCGGCAGATCGTGTTCGGGGAGTTCGGGGCGTTGTTCATCTGTCTGCCAAAGTGCACCCATGTCGACCTGTACCCGGCGGTTCCCGCCTATCTGCCTGTCCTGTCAGCTCATTAGCTTAGCCGTTGCCTGAATGGCCTGGGGGGCCTCTTTTGCCACCTGGTCGTGCTTTGTCTCGCCTGACCGGGGGGACTTTCCGTTCAGCGGCTTTTCTGCGCCGCACTGACGCCCTCCAGGGTGGCGAAGGAGGTGTCCTTGGCGGTCAGCAGGAAGTCACGCATGAAGGGCGCATCCAGCATGTCGGCGCGGATCGCCGCTTGCAGCGTGGCGTACAGGCCCTTCTCGCCGAGCCGCCGGGCGGTGACGTAGCCGCGCGAGCTGTACTCGTGCAGCGCCCAGTTCGGCAGGCAGCAGACCCCGCGTCCGGAGGCCACCAACTGCAGCATCATCACCGTCAGCTCGGCGGTGCGCACGCCGGCCGGCTCGATGTCGGCCGGATCGAGAAAGCGGGTGAAGATGTCCAGGCGGTCGCGCTCCACCGGGTAGTGGATCAGCACTTCCCCGGCCAGGTCGGCGGGCTGGATGTACGGCCTGCCGGCCAGCGGGTGCTGGTTGGCCACGGCGAGCAGCGCCTCGTAGGTGAACAGAGGCACGTAGGCGATGCCGGGCATCTCCAGCGGGTCGGAGGTCACCACCAGGTCGAGATCGCCGCGGGCCAGCGCCGGTAGCGGGGCGAAGGGGAAGCCGGAGGCGAGATCCAGCTCGACCTCCGGCCAGGCGTCGCGGAACTGGTCGATGGTCGGCATCAGCCACTGGAAGCAGCTGTGGCACTCGATGGCCATGTGCAGGCGGCCGGCGGTGCCGCCGGCGAGGCGCGCCAGGTCGCGCTCGGCGCTGCGCAGCTGGGGCAGCAGGGCGTCGGCCAGCTGCAGCAGGCGCAACCCGGCGCTGGTGAAGCGCAGCGGCTTGGTCTTGCGCACGAAGAGTTGCAGGCCGAGCCGATCCTCCAGCTCCTTGAACTGGTGGGAGAGTGCCGACTGGGTCAGGTGCAGGCGCTCGGCGGCCTCCACCAGGCTGTCGGCCTCGCGCAGGGCGTGCAGGGTGCGCAGGTGGCGCAGTTCGAGCATGACGGCCTCTCATGAAAATTTCTAAAGATAATCAGGAATTAGTTGAGTTTGTCTCATGCCTTGCGCCTTGTCGACAATGCGTCCCTCACTGACATGGAGAAAGCGCATGGCCCTGGCCCATACCCTCGGATTCCCCCGCATCGGTCGCGACCGCGAATTGAAGCAGGCCCTCGAAGCCTACTGGCAGGGGCAGCTGGACGAAACCGGCCTGCGCGCGGTCGGCCGCTCGCTGCGCACCGCCCACTGGCAGATGCAGCAGGACGCCGGCATCGAGCTGCTACCGGTCGGCGACTTCGCTTGGTATGACCAGGTGCTCGCCCATTCGCTGCTGGTCGGCGCGGTTCCCCGGCGCTTCCGCCCGGCCGACGGGCGAGTCGGCCTGGACACCCTGTTCGCCATGGCGCGTGGCGCCGGGCAGGGCTGCGCCGGCACCCAGGCCCTGGAGATGACCAAGTGGTTCGATACCAACTACCACTATCTGGTCCCCGAGTTCGCCGCCGACCAGCGCTTCTGGCTGAGCTGGGAGCAGCTCTTCGAGGAGGTGGCCGAGGCCCGCGAGCTGGGCTATCGGGTCAAGCCGGTGCTGATCGGCCCGTTGACCTATCTCTGGCTGGGCAAGGCCCGGGACGGTGCATTCGACCGGCTGGAACTGCTCGAACGGCTGCTGCCGGTCTACGGCGAAATCCTCGGCCGGCTCGCCGCGCTCGGCGTGGAGTGGGTGCAGATCGACGAGCCGATCCTGGTGCTGGATCTGCCGCAGGCTTGGAAGAGCGCCTTCGAACGCGCCTATCACCTGCTCCAGCAGGCGCCGCTGAAGAAGCTGCTGGCGACCTATTTCGGGGCGCTGGACGACAACCTCGGCCTGGCGGCGAACCTGCCGGTCGACGGCCTGCACATCGATCTGGTCCGCGCCCCGCAGCAACTGGCCGGGGTGCTCGACCGCCTGCCGCCGTACAAGGTGCTGTCCCTCGGCGTGGTGAACGGCCGCAACGTCTGGCGCTGCGACCTGGAGCAGGCGCTGCAGCCGCTGCGGCTGGCCGCCGAGCGCTTCGGCGAACGGCTGTGGGTGGCGCCGTCCTGCTCGCTGCTGCACAGCCCGATGGAGCTGGCGCGGGAGGACCGGCTCGACGAGGAGCTGAAGGGCTGGCTGGCCTTCGCCGTGGAGAAGTGCCGGGAGGTCGCGCTGCTGGCCAAGGCCGTCGAGGCGCCGGAGTCGGCCGAGGTACAGGCTGCCCTGGCGGATAGCCGGACCGCGCAGGACGCGCGCCGGCATTCCCCGCGCATCCACAATCCGGCCGTGCAGGCCCGTCTGCGGGGTATCGGCGAGAACGACTGGCGGCGCCCGACGGCCTTCGACGAGCGCATCGGCAGGCAGCGCGCGCAGCTCGAGCTGCCGCCGTTCCCCACCACCACCATCGGTTCCTTCCCGCAGACCGCAGAAATCCGCCAGGCGCGCCAGGCCTACCGGCGCGGGACGCTGGACGAGGCCGGCTATCGCGCGGCGATGCAGGCCCAGATCCGCCGGGCGATCGAGGTGCAGGAGCGGCTCGGGCTGGATGTGCTGGTGCACGGCGAGGCCGAACGCAACGACATGGTCGAGTACTTCGCCGAGCAGCTGGAGGGCTATGCCTTCACCCGCTTCGGCTGGGTGCAGAGCTACGGCTCGCGCTGCGTCAAGCCGGCGCTGGTGGTCGGCGACATCCAGCGGCCGCGGCCGATGACGGTGGAGTGGAGCCGCTATGCCCAGAGCCTCACCGCGCGGCCGATGAAGGGCATGCTCACCGGGCCGGTGACCATGCTGATGTGGTCCTTCCCCCGCGAGGACCTGCCGCGCGAGGAGCAGGCGCTGCAGCTGGCCCTGGCGATCCGCGACGAGGTGCAGGACCTGGAGGCGGCCGGCATCCGCATCGTGCAGATCGACGAGGCGGCCTTCCGCGAAGGCCTGCCGCTGCGCCAAGCCGAACGCGGGCATTACCTGGACTGGGCGGTGCAGGCCTTCCGCCTGTGCAGCGCGGGAGTGCGCGAGGAAACCCAGATCCATACCCACATGTGCTACAGCGAGTTCAACGACCTGCTCGAGGCCATCGCGGCACTGGATGCCGATGTCATCTCCATCGAGGCCTCGCGGTCGCAGATGGACCTGCTCGAGGCCTTCGAGGACTTCGCCTACCCCGGCGAGATTGGTCCGGGGGTCTACGACATCCATTCGCCGCGGGTGCCGGGCCGGGAGGAAATGCTCGCGCTGCTGCGCCAAGCCGCCGAACGCATCCCGCCGGAGCGCTTGTGGGTGAACCCGGACTGCGGCCTGAAGACCCGCGGCTGGGCGGAGGCCGAGGCGGCACTGGCCAACATGGTGGCGGCGGCGCGGGCGATGCGCGCGTCCCAGGCGTCGGTGAGCGAAGGCGGCGCCTGAGCGGCCGGTCGCGGCGGGAGGGACGGGTCGGCGTTCGACCGTCCGGCAGGCTTCATCAAATTGTCACGGTTCTGTGGTAACGAGCTCGAACGAACATCCGCACAATCCTGCTCCAATGGGGTTCTGTTTTCCGGGTGTTGGCGATGCGCGTATTGTTCTTTCTGGCTCTCCTGCTGTGCGGCCTGCCGGGCCTGGCGGCCTCCCGCTGCGATCTCCAGACGCCGACCGCATTGGCCGATACGGGCGCGGTGCGGCTGGCCTACCAGAGCATCGGGCGGGATTCCGACCCGGCGCTGCTGCTGGTCATGGGGCTAGGCGGTCAACTGATCGACTGGCCCGACGAGGTGCTGCTCGGCCTGTGCCGGCAGGGCTTCCGGGTGATCCGCTTCGATAACCGCGACGCCGGCCTGTCCGTCTGGGCGGGGGAGGCGCCGCAGGCCAGCCTGACCTACGGGCTGCTGCGCCACCGGCTCGGCTTGTCGGTGCCTGCGCCCTATGCGCTGCGCGACATGGCCCGGGATGCGCTGGCGCTGATGGCGCGGCTGCAGATGCCGCGCTTCCATGTGCTCGGCGTCAGCATGGGCGGGATGATCGCCCAGCACATGGCCGATCTGGCGCCCGAGCGGGTGCAGAGCCTGACCCTGATGATGACCAGTTCCGGGGCGACGGGGTTGCCGGCGCCCAGCGAGACGCTGCTGAAACTGCTGGCGCGGCGCGAGGCGGAGAGTCGTGAGGTGGCGATCGAGCGGCAGGTCGAGCTGCTCGCCGCACTCGGCAGCCCGCGGGTCGAGGTCGACCGCGAGCAGCTCCGGCGGCAGGCGGCGACGGCCTACGACCGCGCCTTCAATCCGCAGGGCGTCCAGCGGCAGATCCTCGCCCTGCTCGCCGAGCCCAGTCGCGTCGAGCTGCTCGAGCGCCTCCGCCTGCCGACTCTGGTGGTGCACGGGACCGCCGATCCCCTGCTGCCGGCGATGCATGGCGTGCATGTCGCCGCCCATGTGCGGGGCAGCGAACTGCGGCTGATTCCCGGTCTGGCCCACCGCTTCCAGGAGGCTTTCAAGGAGCCGCTGCTGGCGGCGGTGCTGCCGTATCTGCGCAGCCAGCGCAAGGCGGCTGCGCTGGCTCGGCTGTAGCCGGGCCGCGTGGGACGGCCGGCCGTTCGCGCAGATACTCGGCGAGCCGCCGCTGGGCGGCCGGCGGCAGCTGCAGGCCGAGCTTGGTGCGCCGCCAGAGGATGTCCTCGGCCTGCTCGGCCCATTCCTCGCGGCACAGGTAATCCACTTCCCGGCCGTACAGTCCGCCGCCCAGGTGCTCGCCGAGATGAGCGGGAATGCGGGCGCCCTCGAGCAGCCGATAGGCGCGGCTGCCGTAGGTATGGGCCCAGCGCTGGGCGAGTCCGTCTGGCAGCCAGGTGAACTCCTGCAGCAGGGTGCCGGCCAGCACGTCCGGGTCGTCCAGTTCTTCGCCACCGGGCAGCGCCGTGCCGGCGGTCCAGCTCGGTCCCATCGGTGGCAGGAAGGGCGCCAGCCGCTCCAGCGCCGCCTCGGCGAGCCGGCGGTAGGTGGTCAGCTTGCCGCCGAACACCGACAGCAGCGCCGCCTGGCCCGGCCCGGCGGAGAGGCTGAGGCAGTAGTCGCGGGTGAGGGTGGCGGGATCGCGGGATTCGTCGTCGAGCAGCGGGCGTACGCCGGAAAAGCTGTGGCGGATGTCGCTGCGCTGCAGCGGCCGCTTGAAGTGGGCGTTGACCACCCGCAGCAGGTAGTCGATTTCCGTTTCGCTGATGGCGACCTGGGCCGGATCGCCGGCGAACTCCCGGTCGGTGGTGCCGATCAGGCTGTAGCGCTGCAGGTAGGGGATGACGAAGACGACGCGCCGGTCCTCGTTCTGCAGGATGTAGGCCTCGTCGCCTTCGTAGAGGCGCGGCGCGATCAGGTGGCTGCCCTGGACCAGGCGGATGCGATGGGGCGGGCGCTGGTGCAGGGCGTCTTCGATGAAGCGGGTCACCCAGGGGCCGGTGGCATTCACCAGCGCTCGGGCGCGAACACTCTGGCGACGGCCATCGGCCTGCTGCAGCTCGATCTGCCACAGGCCCTGCTGGCGCTGCGCGGACAGGCAGCGGGTACGCGGGCAGATGGTCGCGCCTCTTTCCCGCGCGGCGATGGCGTTGAGCAGCACCAGGCGGGCGTCGTCCACCCGGCAGTCGGCGTATTCGAAGCCGCGGCGGATTTCCGGCTTGAGCGGGCTGTCCGCCGTGAAGCGCACGGCATGCGAGGCGGGCAGCTGCCCGCGGGCACTCAGGCGGTCGTAGAGGAACAGGCCGGCACGGATCAGCCAGGCCGGCCGCAGCTGGGGGCGATGGGGGAGGATGAAGCGCAGCGGTCTGACGATGTGCGGTGCCTTGGCGAGCAGCACCTCGCGCTCGGCCAGTGCTTCGCGCACCAGGCGGAATTCGCCGTGTTCGAGGTAGCGCAGGCCGCCGTGGATCAGCTTGCTGCTGGCCGAGGAGGTGTGGGCGGCCAGGTCGTGCTGTTCGCACAGCAAGACGCGCAGGCCGCGTCCGGCGGCATCGGCGGCGATGCCGACGCCGTTGATGCCGCCGCCGACCACGACCAGGTCGTAGAGCGGGGTGTCGAGCGAAAGAGGGGAATTGGTGTCCATATTCGGCTAAGGTAGCGGTTCAATGCGCAATGCGTCCATTTTCCACTGTCGAACATGACTCCCGCCATCGATCTGCTGAAAAAAGCTCGCGCCGAGTTCCGGGTGCACAGTTACGCCCACGATCCGAAGTCCGCTTCCTATGGTCTGGAAGCGGCCGAGAAGCTGGGCTTGCCGCCGGAGCAGGTCTACAAGACGCTGCTGGCCGCGACCGAGAAGGGCGAGCTGCTGGTGGCGGTGGTGCCGGTCGCCGGCAGTCTGGACCTGAAGGCCCTGGCCACTGCCGCCGGGGTCAAGAGGGTCGACATGGCCGACCCGGGCGTCGCCCAGCGCAGCACCGGCTACCTGGTCGGCGGTATCAGTCCGCTGGGACAGAAGAAGCGCCTGCGCACCTTCGTCGACGAGTCGGCCCGGCGCTTTCCGAGCATCTTCGTCAGTGCCGGCCGTCGCGGGCTGGAGGTGGAGCTGGCGGCACAGGTGCTGGCCGATCACACCGGGGCGAGCTTCGCGGCCATCGGGCGCTGAGTCCGGCCGAACCGGGGGTCAGCTGTCCTCGCTGTAGCGGCGTACGCCCGAGCAGGCCGGGTCGGGCTGGAGGGTGCCCTCGCCCTGGGCGGGGAAGACCACCAGATGCTCGGCCGCCACGCCGATGCCGACCTGCTCTCCGGGCAGATGGTCGATGTGGCTGGGGAAGATGGCTTCCAGCGGGCTGCCGGTAGGCAGCTGCAGGCGGTAGAGGGTGGAGGCGCCGAGGAAGGTCTTGCCGGTGATGGTCGCCTTAAGGGTGCTGTGGGGCATGTAGACGATATCGTCCGGACGCAGCAGGACCTCCACGGTGCTGCCGGTGGGACAGGTATAGGCGCGGTTGCCTTGGATCTCGCCGAGTTCGGTCTGCACCGTCTCCGGGCTCAGTAGCTGGCCGCGGATGAAGTAGCCCTGGCCGACGAAGCTGGCCACGAAGGGGGTGAGCGGTTCGTGGTAGAGGTTGTAGGGGGTGTCCCACTGCTCCAGGCGGCCATTGCGGAAGACCCCGACGTGATCGCTGACGGCGAAGGCCTCTTCCTGGTCGTGGGTCACCAGTACCGCGCTGGTGCCGCGCGCCTTGAGGATCTCGCGCACCTCGTGGCTGAGCTTGCGGCGCAGTTCCACATCCAGGTTGGAGAAGGGCTCGTCGAGCAGCAGCAGTTGCGGCTCCGGCGCCAGGGCGCGGGCGAGGGCGACGCGCTGCTGCTGGCCGCCGGAAAGCTCGTGGGGATAGCGCTGGGCCAGCGGGGCGAGTTTGACCAGCTCCAGCAGTTCGGCTGTGATGCGTTCGCGCCGGGGATGCTGGCGGATGCCGAAAGCGATGTTCTCCGCCACCGTGAGGTGCGGGAACAGCGCGTAGTCCTGGAATACCATGCCGATGTGGCGCTTCTCCGGCGCCAGGGTGAATCCGGCGCGGGAGATCACCTCGCCGGCGAGCTGGATCTCGCCGTCCTGCACCGGCTCGAAGCCGGCGATGGCGCGCAGGGTGGTGGTCTTGCCGCAGCCGGAGGGGCCGAGCAGGCAACCGATATCCCCCGCGTTCAGGTGCAGGTTGATCTGCTGGACGACCTTGTGACCCTGGTAGCCGCAGACCAGGTCGCGCAGGTTGAGCAGCAGCGGATGGGTCATGCGTGGTGGTAGGCGGGTTCGATGAGAAACTCCAGCAGCGCCTTCTGCGCGTGCAGGCGGTTTTCCGCCTGGTCCCAGACCACCGAGCGCGGGTCGTCGAGCAGATCGAAGCTGATCTCCTCGCCGCGATGGGCCGGCAGGCAATGCATGAAGAGGACGTCGTCGGCCGCCAGGTCGAGCAGTTCGCCGCTCACCTGGTAGGGCTTGAAGAGCGCCAGCCGGTCTTCGGCCTCCTTTTCCTGGCCCATCGAGGTCCACACGTCGGTACTGACCAGATGGGCACCGGCGACGGCTTCGCGCGGATCGCGGACGATTTGCACGCGCTCCGGGGCGATGGCGACAAATTCGGGCTTGGGTTCGAAGCCCGGCGGGCAGGCGACCCTGAGCTGGAAGTCGAACTGCCGGGCCGCTTCGATATAGGTGTTGCACATGTTGTTGCCGTCGCCGACCCAGGCCACGGTCTTGCCCTGGATCGAACCGCGGTGCTCGAGGAAGGTCTGCATGTCGGCCAACACCTGACAGGGATGCAGATCGTCGGACAGGCCATTGATGATGGGGACCTGGGAATTCTCGGCGAACGTCGTCAGGGTGCTGTGGGCGAAGGTGCGGATCATCACGGCGTCGAGCATGCGCGACATGACGATGGCCGTGTCGCTGATCGGTTCGCCGCGGTCCAGCTGGCTGTCCCGCGGCGAGAGGAAGATGGCCTGGCCGCCGAGCTGGATCATCCCCGCTTCGAAGGACAGGCGGGTGCGGGTCGAGGCCTTCTCGAAGATCATGCCCAGCACCCGGTTCTTCAGGGGCTCGAACAGGGCGCCGCGATTGCGCAGATCCTTCAGCTCGATGCCGCGACGAATCAGGTTGGCCAACTCCTGGGGCGTGCAGTCCATCAGTGATAGAAAGTGCCTTGCGCTCATCATCGGTTCCTTTCTTGTATCGGTACAAGCCGCAGGTTGAGAGCGGATCTCCGCCGGAAATGACTGTGCCTGCAGCGGCCACTCAAGGGGTGGCGAAAATGGGAAAACGGCGATCTTATAGGGAAAAGGCAAAACCGCGCAAACCGCCCCTTAGAACGAAGAAAGCAAAGTCCATGCCTGTATTTGATCGTGGGGGTGTGCCGTCCGGCGGGCGGTTTTCGTGAAGTCTGAGCGCGGAGCTTGGTTTTACGTTACACTGCCGCCATCGCTCGACTTCGTCGGAAATCCCAGCCGAGGTGACTTAATGGATATCATCGAAACCATCAAAGAACAGATCGCCAGCAACAGCGTGCTGCTGTACATGAAGGGCTCGCCGAATGCGCCGCAGTGCGGCTTCTCGGCCCGCGCCTCGCAAGCCCTGATGGCCTGCGGCGAGCGGTTCGCCTATGTCGACATCCTGCAGAATCCGGAAATCCGCGCGACGCTTCCGAAGTACGCCAACTGGCCGACCTTCCCGCAACTCTGGGTCAAGGGCGAGCTGATCGGCGGCAGCGATATCATCCTCGAGCTGTTCGAGAAGGGCGAGCTGCAGCAGATCGTCAAGGGAGCGGCCGATCAGGCCGATGCCTGAGGCGAGGTAAAACCGCACCGTCGCCGCGCCCGGTCCCTCGGACGCGGCGATCTGGAAAATGCCCGCATCGAGAGATGCGGGCATTTTCGTTTCCATGCCCTGCGTATCTCCTGCCCCGGCGTTCAGGCCAGGCGCAGATGGTTGTCCCAGAGCCCGGCCGGCAGCTCCAGGTGGCGGGTTTCGATCCGGGCCCGGCGGCAGTCGTACAGCCGGCAGCGACTCTGCCCGGAGCTGACGACGAAGCCTTCGGCGACCGCGGCGACGCCGGCGCAGTCGGCCAGCGGGGCGTTGAGGCGCAGCTCGGCACTGTCCAGATTCCAGATCAACACCCGGTTGCCGCGCGGTGCGGTCACGGCCAGCAGGCGCAGTTCGCTGTGGATCGCCACGCTGGCGGTGTACTGGTTCATCGCCCGGCGCTGGGTCTCGCCGAGGGGGAAGGCCCGGAAGGGCTGGCCGGGACGCTTGATCGCCAACAGCGGCACGGCGTCCTGCGGGTCGCCCTCGTATTGCTGGCCGCTGACCACGGTACCGTCGCTGGCCACGGCCAGGTGGCGCACGCTGTTCATCGGTTCGGGCAGCCGTTCCTTGGCGAGCAGGCGGCCGTCGCGGTGCAGCAGCACCAGGCTCGGCTCCATGGCGTCGAGGTTCATCTTCTCGCGGCTGTCGGCCTCGGTGCGGATGCCGCCGTTGGCCACCACCAGCGTCTCGCCGTCGGGCATCCACAGCAACTGGTGCGGGCCGATGCCGTGGCTGGGGTGCTCGGCCACGCGTTGCAGCCGCTGTGCCTGCAGGCGATAGACGCCGACCACCCCGCGGCCGGGCTCGCGGGTATCGTTCTCGGTGCCGTAGAACCACTCGCCGCCGGCATGGAACACGCCGTGTCCGTAGAAGTGCCGGTCGGCGGGGGTTGTCAGCGTCTGCAGCAGGCGACCGTCGCGGGTGTCGATCAGGTAGCTCTCGCGGCTCGGCCGGCGGCCGACGAACAGCGCCAGCGGCAGGCGCGGGTGGGGCACCACGTCGTGGCAGCGTTCGGCCACCGGGGTGGCGAAGGCCCGCCTGCCGTCCAGCCGGTAGCCGACCGCCTGGTGACGGCCATCGGCATCGTCGCGGGCGGAGAGCAGCAGTGGCTGGCGGCTGCCGGGCATCAGTCGCCAGCCACCCAGCGTGGCGGCGGCGAGCAGGACGCCGCCGCCGGCGAGCAGGGTGCGTCGCTTCATCGTCGCCCCTCAGTCGCCGTCGTGGGCATTGAAGCCGAGCTGGATGCCGAGCGCCTTGGCCAGCTCGCGCTCGTGCAAGCGGTGCAGGCGGTCGAGGCTGTCGTAGAGGGCGCCCAACTGGTCGCGTCCGGCCTTGTCGGCGAGCAGTTGGTCGAGCGGACGCTGCAGGGCGGCGAGCCGTTCACGGCTGTCGCCGAAGGCTTGGTCGAGGCGCTGCGCGAGTTCGTCGCGTTCGCTGCCGAGCAGGCTGCGCAGGCCGTCCTGCTTGACGCCGAGCCATAGGCGCTCGGCCGTCGCCAGGCTGGCGGCAAGGTTGGCGAGCGTGGACTGGCTGCGCCAGGCCTCGGCCTGCAGGGGCTGCGGCACGCTTTTGCTCTGCCGGCCGAGCGGGGTGCCGAGCTTTTTCTTCAGGCCGTCGAGGGCGTCGACCTCGGCGCGCAGGATGTCGGCGACGGCTTCCTTGGCCTCGCCATAGCGGCTGTTGGGAAACTTCTTCAGTTGCGCGGCCATGCCGGCCTCCCCCTGCCATTGCTGGTGGATTTCCGCGGAGAGGGTCTGCTGGTGCTTGCCGACGGCAATCAGCAGCGGGCAATAGCGCTGGCGCTGGGTGGCGTCGGCGAGGTTCAGGCTCGCGTCGAAGAGCAGGTACTCGTAGGCGCTGAGACCCTGGACCACCACGCTGGCCTGGTCCAGGTCGTCCTGGGTCAGCTCCGGTTTCTGCTGCAGCAGGCTTTCGACCTGGCGGGCGACCAGGTTCTTCTTGTCCGGCCAGAACTGCACCTGCCAGGCCAGGTTGCCCCCGGCCAGCGGTCCGATCAGCAGGGGTTGCAGGGCGGCCCAACTGCCCTGGGCGGCCAGGAAGCTCTGCCGTGCCTGCTGGAGGTCCTCGTTGCCGGCGCAGAAGGCCAGGGCGCTGGCCGCCAGCTGGCGGTCGGCTTCGGTCCAGGCGCCGTAGGCCGGCAGCAGCACGCCGTCGCTCAGGGCGATGCTGGTCTGCAGGTGGGGCTCCTTGGGCGTGCAGGCGCCGAGGAGCAGGCCGGTCAGGGCGAGGAGGAGCGGGGTGGTGCGGAACATGCCTTGGTTCCTTTTCAGAGGGAGTTCAGGAAGGCCAGAAGCGCTGCACGCTGGCCGGCGTCGAAGGTCAGGACCCGGTCCCTGGCCGCTTGCGCTTCGCCAGCGTGCCAGAGTAGCGCTTCCAGCAGGCTGCGCGCTCGGCCGTCGTGAAGGAGCCGGATGTGGCCGGCGACTTTTTGCGTCAGGCCGATGCCCCACAGCGGCGGAGTCCGCCATTCGCGGCCGTTGGCCTGGAATTCCGCGCGATTGTCGGCCAGGCCGTCGCCCATATCATGCAGTAGCAGGTCGCTGTAGGGGCGGATCGTCTGGTTGGCCAGTTCCGGCTCGGCGGCGTTTGCGGCGGTGACGAAGGCGGGGGTGTGGCACTGCGCGCAACCGGCGCGGTGGAACAGCGCCTTGCCGGCCAGCACCTGCGGGTCGTCCATGGCGCGGCGTGCCGGCACGCCGAGGTGGCGGGTATGGAAGAGCACCCGGGCGAGCAGGTGGTCGCTGACCTCCGGCACGCCGCCGTCGGCACCGGCGAGGCAGTCGGCCTGGGCTGGCGTGCAGCTACTGCCGGGCAGCAGGCCGCTGGAGAGGCCCAGGTCGTTGAAGAAGGCGTCGGCGTTCTGCTGGTTGAGATTCGGCTGCCCGGCTTTCCAGCCGAAGCGGCCAAGGGCGGTGCTCTGGCGGGCGAGGTCGCGGACCCGGTTGGGACGGCCGGAGATGCCGTCGCCGTCGGCGTCGTCGGGATCGGCGTTGGCGAGGATGGCCGCCTCGGGGATCGCCTCCAGCAGGCCGAGGCCGATCATCGGCGGGGCGATACGCAGGGAAAAGCGGGTGTCGGGGTGCAGCGGGCCGTAGCCCAGGCGGTCGAGCTGCAGCCGGGGCCGGCGCAGCGCCACTTCGAAACCGTCGGAAAAACGCAGGCGGTGGCTGTCGTAGCTCAGGCGCACCCGGGCTTCCGGGACCGCGCCGGGCACCGCCATGCTTTGCAACTGGGTGCCGTAGAGCGGTTCGGGCACCACGCCGAGGCGTTCGGCGAGGGGCGCGGTTGCCGGCGTCTCGGGGAGCGACAGGCGCACCAGCAGGGACACCGCGCTGTCCGCCCGGGCCTCCGGCGGATGGCCGCGCCCGCCGCGGAGGTGGCAGTTCTGGCAGGCGTTGGTGTTGAACAGCGGACCGAGGCCGTCGCGGGCGGTGGTGCTGGCCGGGGCGGTCACCCAGGGCTTGCGGAAGAAGCTGTTGCCGACGGCGAATTCCAGGCGTTGCGCCGGCGTCAGGTTGGCCGAGGGCTGGGCGAAGGCGTCCCGGTCGCTGCGCCGGACGGTGGCGCTGCCGGCCGACAGGGCCTCGCCGGGCTCGGGTCGACTGAAGTCCGGTGACTGTCCGTCGCAGGCGCCGAGGCCGAGCACCAGCAGCAGGGAAAAAAGGCAGTGAAGCGGTGACGGCATCGACGGCGTCTCGGGGAAGGGCGCGGCGGCGAACCGCGCCCGGCGTGCGGCGGAGGGTCAGAAGCCGTGGTCGGCGCTGTCCGGATTCAGTTCGCCGATGCCCAGCCGGGCCGCGGCCTGCTCGATCGAGCCGGTCTGCTTGACCAGCGCGGCGATGGCATCGCGCACCAGTTGCTGGCCGGCGGTGTTGTCGGCGGCGATCAGTTGGTCGAAATGCTGCCCCTTGGCGGCGCTGTCGACCAGCGCCTGCAGGCGGGCTTCGCTGGCTGCGAGGTCGGCCTTGAGGGCGGCGTCGGCCTGGGCGTCGGCCCGGGCGACCAGGGCCGAGAGGCTCGGACCGCTCAGCAGGCTACCGTCGAGTCGGCGGTATTCGCCCAGGTAGGCGTTGCGGATGCCCTTGCCGTCGTAGAAGTGCGCATTGTGGGTGTTGTCGCTGAAGCAGTCCTGCTCGTCCTCGGTGGAATTGGCCTCCAGCGGCACCTTCAGGCGTTCGCCGGCCAGTTCGCCGAGGGACAGGCTGCCCATGCCGAAGAACATCTTGCGCAGGCCGTTCACCGCCGGTTCTCCTTCCAGGCTGGTGCGGTAGTTGCCGGCCGTCTTGGGCTGCCACTGGCCGACCATGTACTCCAGATCGCTCACCAGCAGCGCGGTGACGGCCTTGAGGTAGGCGCGGCGGCGTTCGCAGTGGCCGCCCGTGCAGCCTTTGCCGGCCAGGTAGTCGCTGGCCGGGCGCTGGCCGGCGCCGGGACCCGTGCCGTTCAGGTCCTGGCCCCAGAGCAGGAATTCGATGGCATGGTAGCCGGTGGCGACGTTGGCTTCCGAGCCGGCCAGTTCGTTGAGGCCGGCCAGGATTTCGCCGGTGATGTTGGATACGTCGACCTTCTCCTCGCCGACCTGGATCTCGGGATTGGCGACGATGTTGGCGGTGGCGCCGGGGTTGCCGAGGGCGTGCTGGTAGTCGGCGGCGACATAGTCGATCAGCCCTTCGTCCAGCGGCCAGGCGTTGAGCTGGCCTTCCCACTCGTCCACCACCGGATTGCCGAAGCGGAACACCTCGCTCTGCATGTAGGGCATGCGGGCCGCCACCCAGGCCGCGCGGGCCGCTTGCAGGGTATCCGCGCCCGGCTTGGCGAGCAGGGTATCGACCGCCTGTTGCAGGGCCTTGGCGTTGTTCAGGGCGTCGCCGTACACCGCCAGCGCCAGATCGGCGTAGTGGCTCACCACCGCCTTGGCGGCCGTCTCGTCGACCTGCGGCGCAGCGGTGGGAGCCGTGGCCGACGGAGTGACGGCCTGGGAGGGGGCTTGTTCTTTCTTGTCGTCGCAGCCGGCGAGCGAAATGGCGACGGCGAGCAGGCTGGCGGCGGCCAAGGGGATGCGGGGCATGGCGGAAGTCCTTGCGGCGAGGTCGGCGGGGCGCGATGCGCGGTGGTGGTCATGATGCGAAGGGTGTGCATTTGTGAACAGTAGACCATGGCCGGTCGGCGCTGCTCCGGCCGCTAGCTGACGGGCGCCTGGAAGGGCTGCGCCTGGCGGATGAAGGCCGCCAGCTCCGCCGCCGGCAGCGGTTTGCTGTACAGGTAACCTTGCCCCTCGTGGCAGTCCTGGCTGATCAGGTAGGCCTCCTGTGCGACGGTTTCCACGCCTTCGGCGGTCACCTGCTTGCCCAGGCTGCGGGCCAGCTGGATGATGGTGCGGACGATGGTGCCGGCGTCGTGATCCTCGTCGTTGAGCAGGTCCAGGACGAAGCTTTTGTCGATCTTGATCTTGTCCAGCGGCAGGCTCTTCAGGTAGCTCAGCGAGGAGTAGCCGGTGCCGAAGTCGTCGATGGCGATCCGCGCGCCGCAGCGGCGCAGGCTGCGCAGGTGACGGGCGGCGACCTGGATGTCCTCCATCAGGCTGGTTTCGGTGACTTCCAGCTCCAGGCTGCCGGCGGGCAGCCGGTAGGTGCGCATCAGCCGGTCGATCAGGCGCGGCAGGCCGTCGTGGCGCAGTTGCACGGCGGACAGGTTGACCGCCATGTGCAGTTCGCCGAAGCCCTGGTCGTGCCATTCCCGCAACTGACGGCAGGCCTGTTCGAGCACCCATTCGCCGATGGGGATGATGCTGCCGCTGTGTTCGGCGAGCAGCACGAACTGGTCCGGCGGTACCAGCCCGTGGCGCGGATGGCGCCAGCGCAGCAGGGCCTCGACCCCTTCCACCCGGTGGTTCCGGTAGTTCAGCTGCGGCTGGTAGAGCAGTTGCAGCTCGTCGCGTGCCAGGGCCTCGCGCAGGTCCTTTTCCAGCTCGCGGCGGTGGCGCATCTTGCGGTCGACGCTGGCGATGTAGAAGTGGTAGCGGTTGTGCGAGCGCTTGGCCAGGGTCATGGTCTGCTCGGCCTTCTGCAGCAGCTTTTCGGGGGAGCGGCCATCCTCGGGGTAGAGGGTGATGCCGATGCTGGCATGCAGGTGGACGTCCTGCTGTTCCAGGCGAAAGGGCGTCGCCAGGTCGTCGAGGATGCCCTGGGCCAGCTCGGCGGCCAGGTAGGGTTCTTCGATCTCGGCGCGGACCAGCACGAAACGGTCGCCGCCCAGGCGCGCCAGGGCGCCGAGGGCGGTGTCGTGGCCGCGCAGGCGGTCGGCCAGGGCGAGCAGCAGTTCGTCGCCGATCCGGTAGCAGAACTGTTCGTTGATCGACTTGAAATCGTCCAGGCCGACGCAGAGCACGGCCACTCGCCGCTGGTGGCGGCGCGCGTCGAGCAGGACCTGGCCGAGCAGGCGCAGCAGGTGCTGGCGGTTGGGCAGGCCGGTGAGCACGTCGTAGTAGGCCATGCGCTGCAGGCTGTGCTCCGCCTCGTGGCGCAGGCGGGTGTTGCGCTCGATGGCGGCGAGCAACTGGTTGGCGGTGCGGGTCCACAGCCCTAGCTCGTTCTGCTCGTGGCCCTCCAGCATCGGCAGTTGCCGGGCGCCGGGGTGTTCCGGGTCGATCTGCGCCAGATGGGCGATGATCCGATCCAGGGGCTTGGTCAGCAGCCGCTGGTAGATCAGGTAGAGCAGCAGGGCCAGGACGACGGCGTGCAGCAGGCCGGAGAAAACGATGACCTGGGCGCGGGTCAGGAAATCGTGGCCGTAGGCGGCGGTGTCCAGGGTGATGTGCAGGTCGCCGTAGTGCTCGTTGTCCGGGGGCCGCCCGAGCAGCGCAATGCCGAAGTGCCGCTCGCGGCCGAGCAGCGGATCGGTCAGCGGGCGGCTGGCGAAGATCGGTGGCTCGCGGGAGCGCTCGGCCAGGGGGGCGCCGGAGGGCGGGTCGATGCTGCCCGAGGCGACGGCCTCATGGTGCAGCAGGTCTTCGACGATCTGCAGGCCCGTCGCCCGGTCCCGGCTGTGGAGCGCCTGGGTCGCGGGGGTACGGAACATGGCGAGGATCCGTTGCGCCTCGCGGTCGATCTGCTGGCGGGTCTTCTGCAGCTCGAAGGCGATCTGGGCACAGCTGAACAGCGCGCCGAGCAGAAGGGCGCAGAGCAGTACGACACGGAGCAGTTTCAGCGACAGGCTGTTGCGCGGGACCGGCTTCACATGGGAGTCCTGGTGGAGTACCGCCTCGGCCAAGTATTGGCACGCCGGGGATGGACGTCAAAAACGGCCTGTTTTGCGCTGCAAAAGACTTTTTCGCCGCCAGAAACGAGAAAACCCGACCGAGGTCGGGTTTTCTGCAGCGCTTCGGGGATCAGGCGGCGTAGTTGGCGGCCACGAAGTCCCAGTTCACCAGGTTCCAGAACGCCTCGACGTACTTCGGACGCAGGTTGCGGTAGTCGATGTAGTAGGCGTGTTCCCAGACGTCGCAGGTCAGCAGCGGGGTGTCGCCGCTGGTCAGCGGGCAGCCGGCGCCGATGGTGCTGGCCAGGGCCAGGGAGCCGTCGGCCTTCTTCACCAGCCAGGCCCAGCCGGAGCCGAAGGTGCCGATGGCGGTCTTGGTGAACTCTTCCTTGAACTTGTCGAAGGAGCCGAAGGCGGCGTTGATGGCATCGGCCAGGGCGCCGGTCGGCTGACCGCCGCCCTGGGGCTTCAGGCCGTTCCAGTAGAAGGTGTGGTTCCACACCTGGGCGGCGTTGTTGAAGATACCGCCGGAGGACGTCTTGACGATCTCTTCCAGGCTCTTGCCTTCGAACTCGGTACCCGGGACCAGGTTGTTCAGGTTCACCACGTAGGTGTTGTGATGCTTGCCGTAGTGGTATTCCAGGGTTTCGGCGGAAATGTACGGCTCGAGAGCGTTTTTCTCGTAAGGCAGCGGCGGCAGTTCAAAAGCCATGATCAACTCTCCATTCTCATCGGGTCATGGGGCGCGCGGCATGGGCGCGACCGGTTCGGGTGCTGCTTGGAGCGGGGCGCAAGGCGCCATAGGCGAGGGATCATAGCACCGGGGTTGCGACATATCCACGCAGCATGCGTGTGGGAAAGCCCATGCTAGAGCCCCGTTTTCGCCGGGGGCGACAGCCCTGCCGGCGGACCGAATCGCTATACTGCAGGACCTTTCGGCAGTGCCTTTGCGAAGATTCCCATGCACAACGATTCATTCGATGAAGTGGAGCGTATGCCCAGTCTGCGAGCGGAGGTTCGCGGGCCGGCTTCAGACCTTGCCGCGGTCGACGAGGCGCGGCCGGGGCGCCGCGCCGGCAACGGCTTTCTGTGGACGCTGGTCGTCGCGTTGAGCTTCTCGCTGGCCGGGCTCGGCTGGTGGAGCCAGCAGCGCCTCGCGCTGATGGAGCAGCAGTTGGTGGCGACCCAGGAAAGCTTTGCGCGGATCAGCGAGGATGCGGCGCTGCGCATCCAGCACATCAGCGGCAAGGTGGTGGCCGCCGAGTCCAGTGCGACCACCGGCAGCGAAACCCTGAAGCTGCAGATCCGCCACCTGGAGAGCCGCCTGGCCGAGCAGGACAAGCGCCAGCAGACGCTGCAGGCTCGTCAGGACGAGCAGGAGCGGCGCCTCGGGCAACTGGCCGGCGATCTGCAGAAGCAGCAGGGGCTGGCCGAGGAGCTGGCGGCCCAGCTGGACGGCCGGCTGCGCCCGTTCGACGAGCGGCTGCAGGCGCTTGCCGGCGAGCAGGCGGCGCTGAAGGGCCTGCAGGCCGAGCAGGAGCGGCTGGCCGCGGGCCTGGGCGGCCTCGACGGGGAGGTGGCGGTGCTGAAGAAGCGCGCCGACCCGGCCCCGGCCATCGACCGTCTCGAGCAGGGGCTGCTGGTGCTGCGCAGCGAGCTGGACAAGCGGCCGGCCCAGAGCGGTAGCGCCGCCAGCATCGCTGAGTTCGACGCTTTCCGCGCGCAGACCACGCGCAGCTTCACTGCCCTGCAGAACCAGATGCGCAGCCTGCAGCAGCAGCTCGACGGGCGCTGAGGCCACCGGCTCCGGTCAGGTGTCGGCGGCGGCTGGAACGCTCCGGTCGGGTATCCGCTGGAGCAGGCCTGCAGCCGGAGCATCCGTCGTTTGTTTATTGCGGTCCCATGATCTTCGCCAGTTCGTCCGGCCCGGGCGCGCCCTGCTGTTGCTGCAGACGGCCCTTCTCATCCAGATAGAAGATGGCGGGGGTGGCCATGGCGCCCAACTGGTCCATCATCGTCAGGTTGTCGTCCAGCTGTTTCTTCACGGCGGGCGGAATCGTTTCCAGGGGGGCGAGGGTGCTGGCCTGGCCCGCAGCCTCGTGTGCGGCGAGGGCGGCCTCGGGGTGCGGCGCGGCCAGCAGGGCGGCGGCTTTGCCGGGGCTGTCCTCCTGCAGCATGCCGACCATGATGTGGCGCAGCTGCACCTTGCCGGCTTCGACCCAGGGGCGGGCCTGCTGCCAGAAGCGGTTGCAGTAGGGGCAGTTGGGGTCGCTGAACAGGTAGACGATGCGCGGCGCACCCGCCTTGCCGTCGGCGATCCAGCCGGTCTTTTCCAGGCGGTTCCACATTTCCTTGGCCATGGGTTCGTACACCAGCTTTTCCAGCGGTGCGCGACTGAGGTTCTCGCCCTGGGCGTCGAACAGGTTGCCGAGCAGCACGTGCCGGCCGTCTGCTGTGAGGTAGAGCGCGATGGCCTGGCCATTGTAGAACGCGGCATAGCCCTGCAGGCCGCCGGGTGCGCCGAAGCGGCCGACGATTTCCGCCCCCCGGGCCTGGATCGCCTTGACCGGCGCCGGCAGTTCCTCGGCCAGCGGAAGGCCGCCCGGCAGGGCCAGCAGGCTGATCGCCAGCAACGGGGCGCGTGTGAATCGCATCATGGGATTTCCTTATTCGGGCATTGCCGGGAACGGGCCGGCCCGCAGGCCGGCGGCGTTCCCGAGGGGATTACAGGGGCGGATAGTCGAGGTAGCCCTGTGGACCCGCGCTGTAGAAGGTTTCCGGCTTCGCCTCGTTGAGCGGGGCATCCTGGGCCAGGCGCGCCGGCAGGTCGGGGTTGGCGATGAAGGGCACACCGAAGGCCACGGCATCGGCCTTGCCTTCGGCCAGCCAGCGGTTGCCTTGCTCCTTGGTGAAGCGTTCGTTGGCGATGTATGCGCCGCCGAAGGCCTGCTTGAGCTGCGGGCCGAGGCTGTCGTCGGCTTCGTGCTCGCGGGCGCAGAGGAAGGCGATGCCGCGCTTGCCCAGCTCGCGGGCGACGTAGCCGAAGGTCTCGGCGCGGTTCGAGTCGCCCATGTCGTGGGCGTCGGCGCGCGGCGCCAGGTGCACGCCGACGCGGCCCGGGCCCCACACGGAGACGACCGCGTCGGTCACTTCCAGCAGCAGGCGGGCGCGGTTTTCCAGCGAGCCGCCGTAGTGGTCGGTGCGCCGGTTGGTGCTGTCCTGGAGGAACTGGTCGAGCAGGTAGCCGTTGGCGCCATGGATCTCCACGCCGTCGAAGCCGGCGGCCTTGGCGTTCTCGGCACCCTGGCGGTAGGCCTCGACGATGCCGGCGATTTCCGCGGTTTCCAGGGCGCGCGGGGCGACGAAGGGTTTCTGCGGGCGGATCAGGCTGACGTGGCCCTTGGGCTGGATCGCGCTGGGGGCGACCGGCAGCTCGCCGTTCAGGTAGCTCGGGTCGGAGATCCGTCCGACGTGCCAGAGCTGCAGGACGATGCGCCCGCCGGCGGCGTGCACCGCGCGGGTGACGTTCTTCCAGCCCTGCACCTGCTCTGCGGACCAGATGCCGGGGGTGTCCGGGTAGCCGACGCCCAGCGGCGTCACCGAGGTGGCCTCGCTGATGATCAGGCCGGCGCTGGCACGCTGCACGTAGTACTCGGCGATCAGCGCGCCGGGCACCCGGCCGGGCTCGGCGCGGCAGCGGGTCAGCGGGGCCATGACGATGCGGTTGGGCAGTTCGAGATCGCCGATCTTGATCGGGTCGAAGAGCGTGCTCATGGGTGAACCTCTCGGGTAGTCGATCGGGTGGACAGGATGGGCAGCGGCGCGTTACAGCTCGTCGCGCATCTGCTCGAGGAAGGCCTGGATGGCCGCTTCGTTGCGCTTGAAGAAACACCACTGGCCGACCTTGCGCACGTTGACCAGTCCGGCGCGCTGCAGGGTGGCCAGATGGGCCGAGACGGTGGACTGGGACAGCCCGGTGCGCTGGTCGATCTGGCCGGCGCAGACGCCGAGTTCCAGGGAATGCTCCTGGGCGGGGAAGTAGCGCTCGGGCTCCCTCAGCCAGCGCAGGATCTGCCGGCGCACGGGGTGCGCGAGGGCCTTGTAGATCTCGTCGAGGTCGTCGGACATGGCTGGATCTGCCGGTTTGAATCGTCTTGGCTCGAACCATACATCGGTATATGGCGATATATCAATGCTGGCGAGGGGCCGCGCTGTGCCGGCCGGCGATCCGGGCTAGACTTTGGCCATGAATTACCTGGCCCATCTCCATCTGGGCGGCCCGCGGCCGGCCGACCTGCTCGGCAGCCTCTACGGCGACTTCGTCAAGGGCCCCCTGCAGGGACGCTGGCCGGCCGACATCGAGGCCGCCATCCGCCTGCACCGGCGCATCGATGCCTTCACCGACGGCCATCCCGTGGTATGCCGGGCGCGGGCGCGCTTTCCCGAGGCGCGGCGCCGCTACGCCGGCATCCTCCTGGATGTGTTCTTCGACCACTGCCTGGCCCTGCACTGGGCCGATTATGCGGCGGAGCCGCTGCCGGCATTCGCCGCACGGGTCTATGCACTGCTCGCCGGCGAGGCGCAGCTGCCCGGCCGGCTGGCCGAGCTGGCGCCGCGCATGGCGCAGCAGGACTGGCTGGGCAGCTACCGCGACTTCGCCGTGCTGGAGCGGGTGCTGGCGGGGATGCAGCGGCGCCTGTCGCGCCCGGAGGGGCTGGTCGGCGCACTGGACGAGCTGGAGCGGCTCTACCGGCCGCTGAGCGACGACTTCCGCGTTTTCTATCCGCAGCTGCAGGACTTCGCCCGCCTGCAGCAGGACGAATCCTGATCCTTATCAGGCGGCGACCGGCAAGGGCGCGGCGCAGCCGAACAGGCGCTCGGCGATCGCCGTGTGGGCCAGGCGGGTCAGCTCGGTACGGCTGAGGCCCCGGTTGTCCAGCGGCGGCAGCAGGTGGATTTCCACCTCGCTGCGTTCGCTGCGCAGCAGGCGCAGCAGGTGCGAGAGCAGGTCGTCGTCGCCGATGAAGGGCGCGACCGGATCGATCGCCCCGTCGCGCAGATAGCGGATCGCCACCGGCTGCACCGGCACCTGCGCCTCCACCGCGCTGGCCAGCAGGCGGCTGTGGAAGCCGCGCAGGCTGCGCCCGTCGGTGGTGGTGCCCTCGGGGAAGATCAGCAGGTCGCGGTCGTGCTGCAGGTGGCGCAGCAGCTGGTTCCTGACCAGGCCGCTGTCGCCGGCGCCGCGGCGGATGAACAGCGTCCCGGCCTTGTGCGCCAGCCAGCCGGCCAGCGGCCAGCTGCGCACCTCGGCCTTGGACAGGAAGGACAGCGGGGTCAGTCCGCCGAGCAGGGGAATGTCGGTCCAGGACACGTGGTTGCCGACCCACAGCATCGGCCGCTCGGGCAGTTCGCCGTGCACGCTCAGGCGAAAGGGCAAGGCGGCGGCCAGCTGGGCGAGGAAGCGGCGGGTCAGGCGTTGGCGCAGGGCCATCAGGTCGTCGCGCTTGAGGCGCTCGAGCAGGCTGACCCAGCCGGCCATGGCCACGCCGAAGCCGAGCACCGCCAGCAGGCGGAGGAGGCGGGTGTAGAAGCGGAGTTTCTTCATGGGGTCTCGCAGGGCAGGACGGCGACGGGCGGGGTGCCGGCAGGGAGGCTCCGCCCGTCGCGGGTGGGCTGATCGCTCAGACGGCGGCCTTGAAATGGCGGGCGTAGCGGGGGCACAGCTCGTCGCGCTTGAGCAGGATGAACACGTCGGCGACCTGGAAGTCCGGGTCCCAGCAGGGTTCGCCGCAGACCTTGGCGCCCAGGCGCATGTAGGCCTTGAGCAGCGGCGGCAGTTCGGCGGTGACGTTGCCGGGCAGTTCCAGGCGCGGCAGCGGGGTCCGGGGTTCGGCGCGCAGGTGGTCGGTGCACAGGTGGCGTTCGCGCAGGCGCTGCATGATGGCCTGGGCCTGGATGCCGCCATCCTTCATGGGGATGCTGGCGCAGCCCATCAGGTAGCGGTAGCCGCCTTCGTTGAGCACCTCGGCCAGTTCGCTCCAGAGCACGGCGATGGTCGCGCCGCTGCGGTGGCCGGAGGCGACGCAGGTGCGGCCGATCTCCAGCAGCGGTCCCTGCAGATGGGCCAGGCCGTGCAGCCTGAACTCCTCTTCGCTGTAGAAGCGCCCGAGGCCGGCGGCGGCCTGGTGGTCGAGCAGTCGGGTGGTAGCGACCAGCTCGCCGCTGTTCAGGTCGCGCACGCCGATGTGGCTGCAGTGCGGATCGTAGTCGTCCATGTCCAGCCCCAGTTCGGCACCCTTGAGTTTGGCGTCGAATTCCGCGCTGAACACGCGAAAGCGCAGGGCCTGGGCCTCGCGCAGGGCGTGCGCGCCGAGCAGGCGTTCGGCGCGCAGATTGCGTTCTGGGGTCTTGCGTTCGGAGGTGATGGCACCGTGGGTCATGTGGGTCTCCGTGAGCCGCCTGATGCGCTCCGGCAGGTCCCGCCGGCGGCGAAGCCCTGCCCGGCTGCTGTCGTTGTGAGGGTCGGATCGACTTGGTCGGGTACGCTCAAGCTAGGCAGAGGCGGTGTCACGTCCGTGACGTTTGGGTGATCCTTGCGTGACAGGCCGTCCAGCCACGAAACGCCGGCAGGGGGGCGGTTGATTTGGGTCACTAAGCCGGAGGGCCGTGCGGCGTATGTTGGCGAGCCTCTGCATCCAGCGAGGTTTCCATGCGACGCGAACCCCATGTGCTGTTCGACAACGGTACCCATCAATGCCTGCTCTTCGATGATCTGGTCAGGGGGGAGGGCGTACAGACCAACCAGTTCCTGATCACCGACCACGGCCAGTACCTGCTGCTCGATCCGGGCGGCGACCTGACCTACACGCCGCTGTCGCTGGAGCTGGCGAAACGCATCCCGCTGCAGGAACTGACCTACATCTTCGCCTCGCACCAGGACCCGGACATCATCTCCTCGCTGGGCAAGTGGCTGCTGCACACCAAGGCCAAGGTGCTCTGTTCGAAGCTCTGGGCGCGCTTCCTGCCGCACCTGACCGCCAACTACCTGGCCATGAGCCACGGCATCTCCACCTTCGACCGGATCATCGCCCTGCCGGATCGCGGCGGCTCGATTCCCCTCGGCAGGTGCCAGCTCAAGGCAGTCCCGGCGCACTTTCTGCACTCGGTGGGTAACTTCCAGCTGTACGACCCGGTGAGCCGAATCCTCTTCTCCGGCGACATGGGCGCTTCGCTGGTGGACGACGCCACCCCGGTGCGCGATTTCGCCAGCCACATTCCGCACATGGACGCCTTCCATCGCCGCTACATGGCCAGCAACAAGGTTTGCCGGCTGTGGGCAGGGATGGTGCGCGGCATGAAGGTGGACATGATCGTGCCCCAGCATGGCCGCCCCTTCGTCGGCAAGGAGATGATCGACGCCTTCCTCGATTGGGTTGAGCGCCTGGAGTGCGGCATCGATCTCCTGGGGCCGGACGACTACCAGCTGCCGAAATAGCCCGGATTGGCCGCCGGGCCCGTACCCCATTTCGTCATCCGGCCCGTGTTAGGCTTCGTCCTCTGCATTGCCGAGAGGTCGATCCGATGTCCGCCATGGCGTTTCCCGTCCGCGCTCTGCTGGCCTGCCTGGCGGTTGCCGTGCTCGCCGCCGGGCAGGCGGTCGCCGAGTCCTGGCCGGGACGCGAATGGGCGCGCCAGCCCATTGTGCCGGGCACGGCGCTCGCGGCCTTCGAGGCCTATGCCTTTCCTCCCCGTGACGAGGTCGAGCGCCGCGGGGTACGCAGCGACGCGGTGGTGGCGATCCGCGACGGCGTGCTGGTCTACGAGCGCTATGCCGCTCCGACCACCGAGGCGACGCCGCACCTGCTCTGGTCGATCAGCAAGAGCCTGCTGGCCTGTCTGCTCGGCAGCGCCTACGGCGAGGGGCGCTTCCGGCTCGACGATCCGGCGGCCCGCTACTATCCGCCCCTCGCCGCCCACCCGGAGCTGCGTCTGCGCCATCTGCTCAACTGGACCTCCGGCCTGGCCTGGGAGGAGGACTACGAGTATGCGCCGCTGACATCCTCGGTCCTCGCCATGCTCTACACCCGCGGCCGGGAGGACATGGCCGGCTTCGCCGCGCAGCATGCGGCGGGCGTCGCGCCCGGCACGCGGTTCAGCTATTCCAGCGGCGACAGCGTCCTGCTCGCGGCGGCGCTGAAGGGCATGCTCCCGGCCGGGCAGTATGCGGACTACCCCTGGCGGGCGCTGTTCGAGCCGCTCGGCATCACTTCGGCGGTCTGGGAGCGGGATGCGGCCGGCACCTTCGTCGGCGCCTCCTATGCCTATATGAACGCCCGCGACCTGGCCAGGGTCGGGCTGCTGATGCTGCGCGACGGCCGCTGGGGCGAGCGCCGGCTGCTACCCGCGGATTGGGTCGCTTTCAACCGTGCGCCGGTGCCCGGCTACCGGCCGCGTCCGGAAGGGCTGGTGCCGGGGGGGCACTGGTGGCTGAACCTGCCGTTGGAGGGCGCGCCCCGGCCCTGGCCGGACGTGCCGGCGGACGCCTTCGCGGCGCTGGGCCACTGGGGCCAGGCGCTCTATGTGCTGCCGGCGTCGCGGCTGGTGATCGTCCGCTTCGCCGACGACCGCGACCCGAGCTATCGGCACAGCGATTTCCTGCGTCTGGCCCGCGCGGCCTTCGTTCCCGGGGAGGCACCCTGAGTGCGTCGTCGTCATGCCCTGCTGCTGGGTTCGGCGGTGCTGCTGGCGGTCGCGGTGGTCTGGCCGAACCGCGCGCACCTGGCGGCCTTTCCCGATATCATCGGCGCCTACTCCGCCAAGGAGTACTGCTCCTGCCACTATGTGAGCGGCAACCCGGCGGACTATTGCCAGGCTTACATCGAGCAGTACATTCCGATCGATCACTTGCGCGACGAGCCGGCCAGCCGGAAGGTGACGGCCTTCGGCCTGGGGCGCACCCACAGCGCCGTCTGGCTCGGTCCGCGGGAGGGCTGTCGCCTGCTGGCCGAGGGGGAGGCGCCTCCTGCGTCCTGAGTCATGCCGGCGAGCTTCCGGCAACTGCCGGGAGCGGTTATTGTCCCGGGCTCGGTCTTCAAGCGAGGGAGCGCATGTTCAAGCCCTTTATCCATATGTCGTCCCGGCGTTCGCCAGCGACAGGCGGGCAGTCTTCCCGGACGGGAGCGTCCGCCGCCGACCGTGCCTGTCGGGGGCGATGATGCAAGGCGGTGCGGTCTTTCCCTGGCGCGGCGGCAATCGCTTCACTCTGCTGGTCGACGGCGAGGCGTTCTTTCCGCGCATGCTGGCGGCCATCGCCGGTGCTGGGTGGCGGATCGATCTGGAGCTGTATCTGATCGAGGATGGCCAGTGTGCCGGCCAACTGGTCGAGGCATTGGTCGCCGCGGCCCGCCGTGGCGTGCAGGTGCGCTGCCTGTTCGACGGCTTCGGCAGTCTCGGGCTCGGCACGGTGCTGCGCGCCCGGCTGAGCGAAGCGGGGGTCGCCCTGGCGCTGTTCAACCCGCTGCGCTGGCGCTTTGGCCTGCACAACCTGCATCGCGACCATCGCAAAATACTGCTGGTGGACGATCGCCTGGGCTATGTCGGCGGCGCCGGCGCCACCGACGAGTTCTGGAATCCGCAGGGCGCGGGTGAGCACTGGCACGATGTCATGGTGGAAATCTCCGGCCCCCTGCTGGCCGACTGGCGGACGCTGTTCGACCATCAATGGATGCTCTGCCACGAATGGGGACGCCGACATTCGCAGCGACCGCCGAAGCCGCCGCGGATTCCGCCGGGGCCATTGCGCCGCGAAGGCTCCGGGCGGCTCGCCTATGCCGAGGCACGCCAGCACCGCGACGTGTTGCGGGCGCTGATCCTCAGTCTGCACCGCGCGCGGCGGCGGATCTGGCTGGCCACGCCGTATTTCCTGCCGACCTGGAAGGTTCGTCGCGCCCTGCTCAAGGCGGCTCGGCGCGGGGTGGAGGTGCGTCTGCTGCTGACCGGACGCAACACCGACCACCCTCCGGTGCGTTACGCCGGGCAACGTTATTACCGCAGCCTGCTACGTGCCGGCGTGCGCATCTTCGAATACCAGCCGCGCTTCCTGCACCTGAAGATGGTGCTGGTCGACGACTGGGTCAGCGTCGGCTCCTGCAACTTCGATCACTGGAACCTACGCTTGAATCTGGAGGCCAACCTCGAAACCCGGGACCCCGTCTTTGCCGCTGCAGTCGTCGAAAGCTTCCTGGCCGATTTTCAGGCCAGCCTCGAGATCGACCGGGAGAGCTGGCAGGCCCGCCCCTGGTATCGCCGTCTGCATCAAGGGGTGTGGGGCTGGTTGGACCGGCTGGTGGTCGATCTGCTGGATCGTGGCGGTTGAGCCGCCGGCCAGGTCGACGGCCGGGAGCCGGCAGGGTAGGGTGGGCTCCCCCATGGTGCGCAGGCTCCCGGCCGGGGGCGCAAGGCGCGCTTTCATCGTCTTTTTCAGGAGAACCCCGTGTCCGCCAAGAAGATTCTCATGCTGGTCGGCGACTATGCCGAAGACTACGAAACCATGGTGCCGTTCCAGGCGCTGCTGATGGTCGGCCACGCGGTGCATGCCGTGTGCCCGGGCAAGAGCGCCGGACAGAGTGTGCGGACCGCCATCCACGACTTCGAGGGCGACCAGACCTACAGCGAAAAACCGGGGCACAACTTCGCCCTCAACTTCGACTTCGACAGGGTGCGCGCCGAGGATTACGACGCGCTGCTGATTCCGGGCGGTCGGGCGCCCGAATACCTGCGCCTCGATGCGCGCGTGCTGGAGCTGGTGCGGGCCTTCGCCGCGGCGGACAAACCGATCGCCGCCGTCTGTCACGGTGCCCAGCTGCTGGCCGCCGCCGGAGTGCTCGAAGGTCGCTCCTGTAGCGCCTATCCGGCCTGCGCCCCCGAAGTGCGGCTGGCCGGCGGCGAATATGTGGACATTCCGCTGGATCAGGCCCACGTGGATGGCAATCTGGTCACCGCTCCGGCCTGGCCGGCGCATCCGGCCTGGCTGGCACGCTTTATCGGGTTACTGGGCACCCGGATCGTCCAGGAACGTTGAGCATCCCGGACACGAGGACCGGCAGGCTCTGGCCGGACACATGATTCGGTGCGGCACCGAACCGCCGGTTGAGTGCGCGGCTTGCCGGCAGGGAGAGTCAGGTATTGCATTTTTTTGGTGCGCGTCGGATCTTGCAGGGCAGGTTGAGGGCTTTTTTGGTGCGCAGCTCGCCCAGGTTTCCCCGCGGCCTGTTTGCGATCCGGCAAGCCGTGCCGTGCAGGCAAGGCGATATCGGCCGGAGAGGGCGACAGGCGGGTGGCGCACGGGCTTCGAACCCGCCTCCAATCCATCATGGCTGTCGTGTGGCTGCTCGTGGATTGTCGCCAAGACCTTGATAGGAATAGGGACTTGGCAACTGGCATGAGCTTTGCGAATTTCTTCTGTGCACAGCCGAGGAGCATGCATGGATCGCCAATTTTTTGACGAAATGTACGACGCGAATGGCGTTTGCCGGCCGCATTACCGGGGCTTCGCCAACTGGCTGGAGAACACTCCCCAGGAACTGCTGGCCCAGCGCCGGCGCGAGGCCGATCTTCTGTTTCACCGAGCGGGCATCACCTTCACCCTGTACGGCGACGCGCAGGGCACCGAGCGTTTGATCCCCTTCGATACCATCCCGCGCAGCATCCCGGCCAGCGAGTGGCGGGGGATCGAGGCCGGGTGCATCCAGCGGGTCCAGGCGCTGAACCTGTTTCTTGCCGATATCTACCACGATCAGCGCATCCTCAAGGCCGGCATCATCCCCCCGGAGCAGGTACTGGCCAACGATGGCTATCAGCAGGTGATGCACGGGCTCGACCTGCACCGCGACGTCTATGCGCATATTTCCGGGGTCGATCTGGTGCGCGACGGCGACGGCACCTACTACGTGCTGGAGGACAATCTGCGCACGCCGAGCGGCGTCAGCTACATGCTGGAAGACCGCAAGATGATGATGCGGTTGTTTCCCGAGTTGTTCTCCGCCCAGCGCATCGCTCCCGTCGACCACTATCCGAACCTGCTGCTGGAGACCCTGAAGAGCTCCAGCCCGCTGGACAACCCCAGCGTGGTGGTGCTGACGCCGGGGCGCTACAACAGTGCCTATTTCGAACACGCTTTCCTCGCCCGCGAGATGGGCGTGGAGCTGGTGGAGGGTGCCGATCTGTTCGTCCGCGACGAACGGGTATTCATGCGCACCACCGCCGGTGCCAAGCCGGTGGACGTGATCTACCGCCGGCTGGACGATGCCTTCCTCGATCCGCTGGCGTTCAATCCCGAATCGGTACTCGGCGTACCGGGGCTGCTCTCGGCCTATCGCAGCGGCAACGTGGTGCTGGCCAACGCCATCGGCACCGGCGTGGCCGACGACAAGTCGATCTACCCCTATGTCACCGACATGATCCGCTTCTATCTGGGCGAGGAGCCGATCCTGCAGAACGTGCCGACCTGGCAATGCCGCCGGCCGCAGGATCTCTCCCACGTCCTGGCCCACCTGCCCGAGCTGGTGGTCAAGGAAACCCAGGGCTCCGGCGGTTATGGCATGCTGGTGGGGCCGGCGGCGAGCAAGGCCGAGATCGAGGCCTTCCGCCAGCGCCTCAAGGCGCGCCCCGAAGCCTATATCGCCCAGCCGACCCTGAGCCTGTCGACTTGCCCGACCTTCGTCGAGAAAGGCATTGCGCCGCGGCATATCGACCTGCGACCGTTCGTCCTGAGCGGTCGCGAAACCCGTCTGGTGCCCGGCGGACTGACCCGCGTGGCGTTGCGTGAAGGTTCCCTGGTGGTCAACTCGTCCCAGGGTGGCGGGACCAAGGACACCTGGATCGTCGAGGATTGAAGGAATATCGAGCATGCTAAGTAGAACCGCCGCCGATCTGTACTGGATGTCGCGTTATCTGGAACGTGCCGAGAATCTCGCGCGGATGCTCGACGTCAGCTACTCGCTGTCGCTGATGCCGCAGGACGGTCGTGGCAATGGCCTCGACGAACTGGCCATGCCGCTGCTGATCACCGGCACCCTCGAGGATTACCTGCAGCGCCACGGCGAATTGCACGCCGAGCGCATGCTGCACTTCTTCGCCCTCGATGCGAGCAACCCGGCCAGCCTGTTCAACTGCCTGGCCGCGGCGCGCAGCAACGCCCATGCGGTACGCGGACGGATCACCGCGGACATGTGGGAAAACATCAACGCCACCTGGCTGACCCTGCTCGACCTCTCCGAACAGGGACTGAGCGGCTACGGCATCAGCCGTTTCTGCGAGTGGGTCAAGGAGCGCTCCCACCTGTTCCGGGGCGCCACCTACGGCACCCTGATGCGCGGCGATGTGCACAGCTTCATCCGCCTGGGGACCTTCATCGAGCGGGCCGACAACACCCTGCGTCTGCTCGACGCCCGCTACGAGCTGCTCGGCGCGGACAGCGAGGACCCCAACGATCGTTCGGCGCGCGCCTACTACCAGTGGAGCGCGCTGCTCCGTGCGCTGACTGCCTTCGAGGCCTTTGCCGAGATTTATCGCGGTTCGCCGCGGGCCGGCAAGGTCGCCGAACTGCTGTTGTTGCGGGCGGAGGTGCCACGCTCGCTGCGCTCCTGTCTGACCGAGCTGCAGCAGAATCTCGCCAGCCTGCCCGGCGACAATGGCCGACCGGCGCAGCGCCTGGCTGCCGAGCTGGAGGCGCGGCTGCGCTACACGGTGATCGAGGAGGTCCTGGAAACCGGGATGCATGCCTGGATCACCGAGTACATCGAGCAGGTGCAGTGCCTGGGCGATGCCATCCACAAGTGCTATCTGGAAGTGGCCTGACCGGTCATGGCCTCCCGGCCGTCGGCCGGGCTGGCGAGCGGCTGCTTCAGTGGCAGTCCTCGGACTCCGCCCGGCGGTATTCGAGGATCCGGCTGACCCGGAAGCTGCCCGGAGCGTCGCGGCAGTCCGCGCAGTCCAGTTGTGGCCCCGGAGTGCCGTGCAGGACGGCGAAGGCTTCCTCGTAGGGTTCGTTGACCAGACTCGCGTACTGGGCCTCGAGACGATGGCCGGTGGCCTCGTCCGCGACCAGCCAGAGCGGTGCATCCGAGTTGCAGGGGACGAAGACGTGCATCTCCGGGGCCATGACCAGATAGCCTTGGTAACGTCGGGCGGACGAGCTGCCATCCCCGGTCGTGGAGTTGCCTGCGCAGCCGGCGAGCAGCAGGGCGCCGGCGAGAAGGTAGGGGATCGGGTGCATGGGCTTCCTTGAACGGGCTACTGGGGCGGGATGGCCTGGGTAAGGAGGCTGCTACTCGCTTCAGGATAGGTCAAGAGCCTGGCAGGGACGGCCGGCCCGCATCCCGGGCCTTCTGGTCTGGCGAGGCTGCTGGTCCGGATTGCCCGGACCCAGCGTTCGAGCGGGGAGTTCAGATGGTCTCGGCCCAGAGGTCGTATTCGTCGGCATCGGTGACGCGCACCCACACCTTGTCGCCCGGCTTCAGCTCCTGCGCGCTGTCGACGTAGACGTTGCCGTCGATCTCTGGCGCGTCGGCGGCGGAGCGGCCGATGGCGCCCTGTTCGTCGACTTCGTCGATCAGCACCTCGATCTCCTGGCCGATCTTCAGCTGCAGGCGTGCCGCGGAAATCGCCTGCTGGTGGGCCATGAAGCGCTCCCAGCGCTCTTGCTTGATCTCGTCCGGCACCGGCTCGAGGCCGAGATCGTTGGCCGGTGCGCCGTCCACCGGCGAGTACTGGAAGCAGCCGACGCGATCTAGCTGCGCTTCGCTCAGCCAGTCGAGCAGGTACTGGAAGTCTTCCTCGGTCTCGCCGGGGAAACCGACGATGAAGGTCGAGCGAATGGTCAGCTCCGGGCAGATCTCCCGCCACTGCCTGATGCGGGCGAGGGTCTGGTCCTCGAAGGCCGGGCGCTTCATCGCCTTGAGCACCTTCGGGCTGGCGTGCTGGAAGGGGATGTCGAGGTACGGCAGGATCTTGCCCTCGGCCATCAGCGGGATCACGTCGTCGACGTTGGGGTAGGGGTAGACGTAGTGCAGGCGCACCCAGACGCTCATCTTGCCGAGTTCCTCGCACAGTTCGAGCATGCGGGTCTTCACTGGCTGGCCGTTCCAGAAGTCGGTCCGGTACTTGAGGTCGACGCCGTAGGCGCTGGTGTCCTGGGAGATCACCAGAAGCTCCTTGACGCCGGCCTTGACCAGTCGCTCGGCCTCGCCCAGCACCTCGCCCGCCGGGCGGCTGACCAGCTTGCCGCGCATCGACGGGATGATGCAGAAGCTGCAGCTGTGGTTGCAGCCCTCGGAGATTTTCAGGTAGGCGTAGTGGCGCGGAGTCAGCTTGATGCCCTGCGGCGGCACCAGATCGACGAAAGGATCATGGTCGGCCTTGGGCGGCACCACCTCGTGCACGGCGCTGACCACCTGCTCGTACTGCTGCGGGCCGGTGACCGCCAGCACGCTGGGGTGTACGTTGCGGATGCTGTCTTCGGACACCCCCATGCAGCCGGTGACGATCACCTTGCCGTTCTCCGCCAACGCCTCGCCGATGGCGTCCAACGATTCCGCTTTGGCACTGTCGATGAAGCCGCAGGTGTTGACCACCACCACGTCGGCATCCACATAGGACGGCACGATCTGGTAGCCCTCCATGCGCAGCTGGGTGAGGATGCGTTCGGAATCGACGGTCGCCTTGGGGCACCCGAGCGACACAAATCCGACTTTGGGCGTGGAGGATGTGGACATGACGGCTACCTCTGGGCGCCCGAGCGGCGCTCCTGATCAAAAAGTGCGCAATTCTAGCGATGCTCCGGACGTCTGAGAAGAGCCGGAGTGCTGCCTTCGGTCTGTCATGCACGGAGTGTTTGCCGGCTTTCCGTTGTGCGGCATCGATAGGGCCTTTGAAAAAGGCCCATAAACAAAAAGGCCGCTCGTTTGAGCGGCCTTTTTGATATTTGGTTGCGGGGGCAGGATTTGAACCTACGACCTTCGGGTTATGAGCCCGACGAGCTACCAGACTGCTCCACCCCGCGTCTGTGAGGCGGCATTCTACAGTGAAGCGCTGCACTGTCAATCCTTAGAGCTGAAAAAAGTGTTTTTGCTTCAATTGTTTAGTGCCATGGGGATGGCGGTGGCCTGAAGCCTGCGATGGAACTGCTTATTTTTGATCGCCATGATGCTGCCAAGACTTTGATTGGTCTTGCCTATAGGTCCACCCCTTTCAAGGTCTTTACGTAAACTCTCCTCCCGAAAACCAGCGAGGGGCAAGGTGATGTGGGACGAGATTCTGGCGCGATTCGAAAAGCAGGCACCGGCCAGTGTCATGCACGGCTGGCGTTGGAGCGGGCGATGCCGGCTGCCTGGACCGACGACGTGTTCGAGGCCAACCGGCAGCGCCAGTATCCCCGGGAGCTGCTGTTTTCCACCGTCGTCGAGCTGATGTCGCCGGTTTCGCTGGGGCTGCGCCCTTCGCTGCATGCCGCCGCGCGCCAGATGGACAACTTGCCGGTGAGCGTGACGGCCCTGTACGACAAGGTCAGCCGCACCGAGCCCGCGTTGGTGCGCGGCAGCGCCGAACGGCTGGCACCGGTCGTCTCGGAACTGGGCGGCGCGCCCTGCCTGCCTGCCGGGCTGGCAACTGCGCATTGTCGATGGCAACCACCTGCCGGCCACGGAAAAGCGGCTCAAGCCTTTGCGTGGCCAGCGCGCCGCCGCCCTGCCGGGACATTCGCGGGTGGTCTACGATCCCGACCTGGATCAGGTCGTCGACCTGCAGGCCTGCGAGGACGCCTATGAAAGCGAGCGCACCGGTATCTTGCCGCTGCTGGACGGTGCCGGCCCGGGACAACTGTGGATAGCCGACCGACATTTCTGCACGCGAGCGGTTCTCCAGCGCTGCGAGGACGTCCAGGCGGGCTTCATCGTCCGTCAGCACGCCAGGCATCCCCCCATCGTTCGGGAAGACGACTGGCAGGACGGCGGGCGAACGGCAACGGGGCGAACGCGCGAGCAGGCCATCGTGATGGACGAAGGGCTGCAGTCGTGGCGGCGTATCGAGCTGCAGCTGGATACGCCGACCGAGTCGGGCGAGTCCGTCCTTTGGCTGTGGAGCAACCTGCCCGCGATGATCGATGCCCGGCAGATTGCCGACCTGTACCGTCGGCGCTGGCGTATCGAGGGAGTCTTCCAGCGCCTGGAGTCGGTCCTGCAGAGCGAGATCCGCAGCCTGGGCCATCCCCGGGCAGCGTTGCTGGGGGTTGCCGTGGCGGTGCTGGCCTGCAACCTCCTAGCGGTGCTCAAGCGCAGCGTGGAACAGGCCCATCGCGAACAGCTTCCCGAGGGCTGGGGGCTTCCCCCTACCACCTGGTGGTCCAGGTCAGAAGCCGTTATGAGGGGATGCTCGTCGCGCTGCCGGTGGAGCACTGGCCCGCCTGGGCCGACGATTCGGCCAGCACACGGGCACAGCGCCTGTTGGCATTGGCACGACATATCAAGCCCAGCCAGGTGGCCACCAGCAAGCGTGGCCCCAAGGTGGGCAAGCCCAAGGCCTGGGTCGAATGCCGCGACGGCTCGCGCCCATGTCTCCACCGACCGCCTCATCAAGGCCTCGAAAGGCAAAAGACCTTGAAAGGGGTGCCAATTAGGCCCCCAATTGTTTGGTTCTTCGCGGGATCGCGGGGAAGAGCGGATTGACAGACAGGGAAGCAGGTAAATTGGCAGTCGCCAAACACACCAACGCCTGCCCCCTGCTGTCATCGTGCATCCTATTGATCTTGCTGCTTTCTGGCCAGGCTACGACGTCG
>Ga0209575_10000097_pt1 | contig 102218 bp, 113 predicted proteins | sample Medcelwee11metaG_FD_187172 | JGI IMG/M metagenome (GOLD analysis project Ga0209575, IMG submission 187172) | Freshwater pond sediment microbial communities from the University of Edinburgh, under environmental carbon perturbations - Medium... | ecosystem: Environmental > Aquatic > Freshwater... | reverse complement strand
GCTGTTAAAAAATTTATAATGGGGATTAATAGTGCCCTTTCCAATTTTAAAGCAGGAAATATAACCAAATTTAAAATGGGATTTTTAAAGAAAAAAGCTGACACTGAATTTTTTCATTTTGAAGATTGGCATTATCCCTCTTTTATTAATGACATTAAAAGCCGTTATACTTATACCACAAAAGACCATAGACGTATTAGTGTTTCTTTAAAGGAATTAGCTTTGAAAAAGAAGGGATTAGAAGTGATCCATGAAAAAACGACTGATAGATACTATATTCACTATCCAGTGGAAAATGACTGGTTTCCAGAGAATGATAAAAGAAACGATAAACAAGAATCTTTTAACATTCAAAAGAATCGAGTAATTTCACTAGATCCAGGAATAAGAAAGTTTCTAGTTGGCTATGACCCGCAAGGAAGGACATTTAATATAGGTGAAAAGGCAAAAAATAAGCTATCAAGTTTGTTATTAGAAATTGACGGTCTATGTTCAGAGAGGGAATTGCATCCAGATAAACATGTTAGTCTTACAAGGGAAATTTTTAAGAAATGGTCAAAGGTAAAAAATTTGGTTTCAGAGCTACATTGGAAGACCATTAATTTCCTAATTAAAAACTATGACATTATTCTATTACCTGACTTTAGGATTTCTCAAATGGTAAAGGGAAGGAAATTGGGTAGAATGACCAAGAGGTTAATGTGCATGTTTTCCTTTCATTCTTTTAAAGAAAATCTAAAGTATAAATGTTCAACCTATAACAAGCAGCTGTTAATTGTAAATGAATCTTATACCTCTAAAACATGTGGGTGTTGTGGTAAGCTAAATAATATAGGAAGCAAAGAGACATTCACTTGTAAGAGCTGTAAATTAGTGATTGATAGGGATGTCAATGGAGCAAGAAACATCCTAATAAAAAACCTACGCTTGGAGGTGGGAATGTAGAAAAACCTAGGTTTTTCTACATTTCTAAAAGCGGTCAATATGAAGAAATAATGTATGTAAATGGTGTGAAAAAATATGCAGTAGAAATAGAATATGTAAATGTACAAAAATTGCCTCATGCAATAGCAAATGCCAAGATCATCCAAAGTTTATCTAGAAATCAATTAAAAAATGATATGTAAATGAACCATATAAAATTGAATTTTTTAGCATGTTTTTAACAGTTAATTACGATAATACAACTAACTAAATGGAAAACATTGATAATCTCAGTAAAAAACAAAAGCATATTCTAGCTGAAAAATTATTAATGGATTACACTGCTGATGTAGAGTTATTTTTTTGCGTAAAATGTGAAAATCGTGGATATGCTATTTTTGGAGACATGATGCCTCATTTTTTTTATTATTGTGAAAAATGTCAAGAGCATTATTGTTGTGATAATTGCAAGGGATATTATGATCCCTATTCAGATCCCGATGGATATCTATGTCATGGATGCAGATCTTGAAAATTTAAATTAATAAAAAGTAATAAACAAAAATTCTATATAAAATTCTTTATAAAACCTATAAAGAACATGCAAAAAAAATTAATAGTATTCGATTTGCCATAACCCACTACATCTAGCATCTAATCCTATTTTTCCCTTTTTCATTTCCGAGTTTATCCATCCTCTTCTTTTTACAGCATATTTTTCCTTCCCCGATTTTCCATATGAAATTTCAGATATTCCCAATGATGGTAAAATTATATTAAATTTGGCCTTACAAAGCTCTATTTGTGATGTTATCAATTCTCCTAGTTTTTTAGATGAAATGTTTAAAAATAATTTTTGGAATTTTTCAGATGAAATTGTATCATTTAATTTATTTCCAAAGTCATTTACATTCTCCAATGTTATTCTTGAAGGGAATTTATATTTGATTATAATTTCTCTTAGATCTTCCAATGTTATACTATCTAGAAATTTTTCAATTTTTAATAATGTTTCAGTGGGAAAAATATTCAGGTTATCAATAGCTGAAATTATGCTATTTACAATTACATTTTTTATAGAGAAAAATATAGTATCCATATTCTCATAAATATAATGTTTTATAATATCAAGAAAAACTCCGAGGAATTCCAAAAATTTATTTCCAATTGATTCCGCTGTACTTCCATTGATAAATTGTGTAGCTATTAAATCAAGTTGTTGTTGGGAGATATCCTTGATATTAATATTCGTCACTGCATTTTTAAACATTTTAGACAGGCCATTATTTGTCATTACTTTTCCTATTTGAGTATAAAACCATAAAATTGCTGAAACAGAAGAGTCAATATTATCTATCCAATGGGTGAGCTTTGATCCCAGCTCTGATTTACTCATGAAATTATCTAGATCAATTGTACTATTCATTGCTAATGCGCTACCTGACATTGCAATATTTCTTAAACATGTAGCCAAATTCATGGGATCATTAAGATATACTGTATTGGGGAAAACGATACCTAGATTACAAATTGTACTCTTTACATTTACTGGATCAAATGTATATAATTCTGTATAATATTTACATTGACCATCACTTCCTATTAAATCCAACGGTCTAGCATCTCCTATATTATCTCCTGTTTTCCAATGAATACAAGCATTTCTAATCATTGTTCCATTTCCAAAGGGACCTCCGGAATATTTACTCAATTCATCCTGTAATCTCATTTGATACCATCCAATGACTTGGTATTTTAGAGATGATACTGATGGCTGAGAAACATAACCATTTGCTATATCTGCAGCTAAAGAGGGGTTTTGTAATGTATAGGCTATCCATATAGGAGAATTATACCATCCCTTGTACATTACATGTTTATCATTCATTTCATCAAGAGAAAATACCTTGCCCGGAAGAACGATATTTGTATAATTATATTGATTCATTAATTTTTCATCAATCAACTCAGTTACTGAGCTATATTTTCTATCATAACCACCAAAAGTAAAGGAAATTACCTTCATTGTAAATTTAGAGGAATTATATAATAAAAATCTACGTTTCGCTGCTGGTATAGGGGTATTACCAGCAATATACAAGACACTACCAAACTGTGCATCAATAGGGGAAGGATTTGTCAAGCAAGAAATAGCTACACTATTATTGTATGATCTCTCGATAGACCTCTTGTTATAGTTTTTGCTATCAATTTTTCCATTAAATTCTCTATTAATCCCATATCCCTCATTTTTCTTACTGAAACAAAATACTAGAATCACAGTGATCACAACTAGCACTATAATCACTATAGATATCACAGCCAATAATTTGTTTCCATTCATTTATTGAAAACATTTAAAAAATAAAAATACAAGAAAAAATGAAGAAAAGAATACAAAATTCTGTATTCAAACCTATAAATCTAGAAAGAAAAAAGGAAATTAGTAGAAAAATTATTTCTGTGCTGGAAGAACCGCAATTACAGGTATATTGTAGAAAACTAGGTATAGAGTACTCATCAGGAGAAAAATGTAGAGATTTTTCTGATATAGAAAATGATATAATCATTCTGACCAAATATATAATAGAAATGGATAATAAATTTAGGGAAAAAGGAAAATTATCAGAAAGATATTATAATGGCCTAAAAGTATATAAATTGGATAAATTTTGTAAGATATTCAAAATTTCAGATGAATTGGCTGATGATGAAATTATAGAACAAGTACAGGAAATTATCAATAATCTCAATCCAGAAAAAGATGCTGATAAAGATACCGGTAAAGATCCTGATAAAATTGAATTGAAGAATATAGATAAATAGATTATCACCAGATTTCTAATACAATACTGTAAAATGCCATATCAAAAATTAGAAAACCCCCAAGAGAAATCTAGCAATGAATGGAAGCTAAAATATGTAAATGGAGATCTCTTGAAAATGTTTGCTGAAAAAGAATTTAGCGTAATAGGACATGGATGTAATTGTTTTTGTGTAATGGGCGGCGGAATAGCTAAAACAATCAAGAATAAATACCCTGGCGTTTATACTCTTGATTGTAAAACAAAAAGAGGAGATATTGAAAAGCTAGGAACTTGTGGATTATTTACAGTAGGTGATCAATATATAGTAAATTGTTATACAGAATATGACTATAGAAAAAAGAATTCATTGGATTATTCCGCATTGAAAAAATGTATGAGGTATATTAAAGAGAATTTTTCAGGGGAAACAATTGGTCTCCCTAAAATAGGTGCAGGTTTAGCGGGAGGTGATTGGAAAAAAATTGAAAAGATTATCGTTAAAGAATTAAAGGGAGAAAATGTAACAGTGGTGGTGTATGGGTGATTAATGAAAAATTTGATATCTAATGAAAATATACAACAAATATTAATAAAATTATTTAAAAATAAATAATTTGCTGAAAAATGGGGAAAGAATTTGACACTATAAAAATATTAGACATGTCTCTTTTAGATAAGAAAATAAAGGGGAAACATATTACACGAATTGAATCGGAAAACAAGGGGATAATCAGGTTACCTAATTTAACAAAGATAATTTCCCCCGAAAATCCTATAGACATTTCTTTTGAACGGAAAAATAATACAGGATTCGATATTTTATGCAATGCTACATGCAGCCCTGAAAATTCCATTTGTCTATCAAGGGCTGAATGGTCTTGTTTCCAAGGGGCAAAATTAGTCATGTATGAGGATAATGGAAATATCACGGAATTTGAGGTGAAATAATGTTATAAAATTGAATCGCCAATCAAATATAGACGTATAGACCATAGATACAGTCTATTATACCTATCAAAATGAAGTTAAATACCATTGCCAATGTCGTTATCGGTGGTTATGCTACTTATTTGGCGTATTCAGCAGCTAATTTTTTTTATACATTTAAACCTGTATCTGATAGGCTGAAATGCCAAGTCTCGGAAATATCAAAAAAACTCAATTATCATCCTAGAAACCTTTACATTACTCAAACATCTACCGGGTCTTTTTCAGTAGGTTTATTTGGGGTGAATATTTTAGCATTAGATCCTAATGATGCAGAGGCATTCACTATTGCCCATGAATTGACCCATTTGAAAGAGTGTCATAGTCTCATCACAATTGGTACAAGTTTAGGTGTTATATTAGGTCTTCAAAAAAGATTTGGACCATTAATTATATTACCAGCCGTAAAACTATGTTTGTTAGGAATTGGTCATATATGCGAATCACGTGCAGACTCTGGTGCAATTTCGGTCTGTTCTTCTCTGGATTTGGCTAATGGGTATTCAATGTTCAGGACACATTACAATGATTTTCAACAAAATATAAATAAAGGCAATTTTTTTGGAAAATTGTATAGTAAACTTGCATCTAAATTTGATCCTCATCCCGATAGTTTTTCTCGCATGACAAGAATAAAAGATGAAATAGAGCGTAAAAGACAATCAAATTTGGATTATATTCCCTTGGCCATAAATCAGTTTGATTCAGTGTATTCCGAAGATTATAATAACCTCTCTAAAATCTCAGAGAATAAATGTTCAGAAGAAGCCCATAGAATACGACAAATTTTATGCAGTGGAAAAAAAGGTGATTTATTTTACAATGTGACCCAAATAGACATTTACCCTGATAGAATCGATATATGGAAAGATGGATACCCCATACCATATCCCAATGGATTTATATTCCAGGATATCCATACCCAAAATTCCATTGACAATATATGTACATCCCTTGCTAATTCTGAACCTGTATCAATTGCTATTTGTAAAGGTGATATTTTGTCTGATGAAAATACCAAAAATGAGATACAAAAAAATTATAATATTTTATCCTCTAGAAAAAGAGAAAATACCGAAATATGGCTCCCTGAAATTGAAAATCCATTAATTCTAGTATTACAAAAAATCCAAATAACATGCTGTAAAACATGATAAATAAAATAACCCAATAAAATCTATTTTTATATTAAAAGATATATAAAAATACCAAGAAAAATGGATCCTACTAATTACTATTATAAAATCCATAAAAATGGAAAGAAATATTATGAGAAAAATGTAAAACAAATTGACGGTAGCTATAAAGATGTGGTAACAAGTAAGAAAACCATAGAAAAAATATTGGATCAAATTCGTGAGTATGATTTAGCCAGGGATGTAATTAAATTGACAGATGAAAAAAAGGCCTTGGAAGAGAAAAAGAAAAAATTATTCGAGGAAATTGGAAAATTAAATATAAAAATCGATGCATTGGATATCTCTATTAAAAATACAGGGGGAAATTATGAGGAAGAAATTAAAAAGAGAAATGAAGAAATCAATAGAAAAAATAATGCACATAAAAATACCAGAGAAACATTTGAAAAACGTCAAGAGAAAAAAAATACCAATTCAAAACAAGAAATACCAAATGAAGAAGCAAAGAAACCTAAAGTAACAATGGGGGAATTTGGAAATGCTGGAATGGTATTGATAAAACATGGTATAATTGTTCTTGAAAAAGTTATACCAGGGAAAAAAAGTGATAATTTTAAACGACATAAAAAACAATATAAAAATTGGCTCATTAAAAATCATTCTGACAAGGGAGGTGATACAGAGAAATGTAAAGAGGTTATAGCAGCCTTTACCGTATATGAAAATTACTTTAAAGATAATTTTCCCGATATTGTTTCTGGAATGAAAAATTGCAGTATTTAATGTCAATAAAATAACAATAAATTTTATAACCATATAAAATTGAATAATTTTAGCAATTATATCCATTAAACAAAATGGAAGAATTTTTCACTGTTAAAACCTATAAAGAATTATTAGAGGTGAACAAGAAATTTATAAGAGGAGAAATAGAGGAAACACCGTATCATTATGGTCCCTTGGAAGCTGACTCTCAAACACTAAAAGACGATCTCTTGGCTTTACATGACAAGGGAATATTAACGGTGAATGGTCAGGCTGGAGCCGCAGGTACATCTTATAATGAATGGTCCGATTATGCTCAAGGATATGTAGATCAAAAACAGGCTCCGTATCTAAGTTTTTACATGGAAAAGAATAAAGGGGAAAAATTAAAAAAAGAATTGGATAGAGATAATTCCTTTGAATATTCTCTGAAATATCCTTTAATGTACATTTTTTCCAATAGAGAAAAAACCGTATATAACAATTTCAATGGAAAATTTGCAGTCACAATGGAAAGGGTTGCAAAAACGATAAATGAGCTAAAAAATACACCATGGAAAGATTATACAGTATTGCGTAGCCAAGGACATCCTTATGAAACAGAGATACCCTTGATAGATGATAGCGACGATTATTACTATGTAGAGGTTTTCATACCTAAACATGGTACAAAGAAAAGCCTAGAAAAGAGAATATTGAAATTGTTATAAAATTAAGAAATGAAAAATATTGTCATAAAAAATACTGTGAAAAAATAGCATTAAAATAAATTTATATTGAATATAAATTTTCATTATTTTTCATTTATTACATTAAATAAATGCATCTATTATTACTAGTTATATACCTCATTATTTTAATAGTATTAGTGGGGTATTCATATAGGATATATAACAAGGAAAAAATGTGTCTATGTTCTGGACCACAAATTTATAGGGAATGCAAAGATTGTGATGACATGTTTGCAGGGGTAGCCGAATTTACAGAACAAAATATGAATTTCAAGGGAGGCCCTAAAAACATGAAATGGCCCTATGATGTGATAGCTAATGGTTATCAAATGGAAGAGGCTTCAGATTGTCCTATACGTAGCGGAATATTATAATTTCTCATTATTTTTCTTTTTTTCTTTATAAATTTTATAAAGAATTTTTTTATAGTGTTTTAGGGAAATCTTTCTTGTTTTTTTCCTTTAATTCCCCTGTGATATTTTTTATCTGTAATTTCTCTCCTTTTTTCCCATTTCTCTTACCCGCTTTTTTATCTGTAGAAAAAACTAGTTTTTTCTACATTTTAACCTTTTAGCGTAAGGTAATGTTTTTTATTAGAATATTTCTAGCCCCATTAACGTCCCTGTCAATTTCCATTTTACAGCTCTTACAAGTAAATGTCTCTTTACTTTTTAATTCATTTAATTCTCCGCAACATCCGCATGTTTTAGAGGTGTAAGATTCATCTACGATTATTAGCTGTTTATCATATATTGAACATTTCCACTTTAATTTCTCTTTGAAAGAATGAAAGGAAAACATGCACATTAACCTCTTGGTCATTCTCCCTATATTTTTCTTTTTAATCATTTGAGAAATTCTAAAGTCTGGTAATAGGATAATATCATAGTTTTTAATTAGGAAATTTATAACCTTATAATGTAGCTCTGAAACCAAATTCTTTAGCTTTTTCCATTTTTTATGGGGATTTTTTCCCAATGAAATTAACTCGTCAATTTCTAATAAACAACTAATTAACCTATTTTGAGCTCCTTGACCTATGAAAATTGCTTTTCCTTTGGGATCATAACCAACTAGAAACTTTCTAATTCCAGGATCTAGAGAAATAATGCGTTTCTTTTGGATGGACAACTTCACTTGTTTGTCGTTTCGTATATCATCCTCTGGAAACCAATCTCTATCCACCGGATAATGAACAAAGTATTTTCTTGTTGATTTTTCATATATCACTTCTAGGCCTCTTTCTTGACAATCAATATCTGATAATTCAATTGCCTTTCTTTTACGGTCCCTTGTAGTATACCAATATCTACCAGTCAAACCCTTTATATCCTTGGGATAATTACAATCTTCAAAATGAAGTGTTTTTAATGGGTTTTTCTTTGATAGATATTTCATTTTAAATTTCTTTATATTTTTAGCTTTTAAATTTGATAATGCAGAATTTAAAGCCATTATAAATTTCTTTATAGCTCCTCTATATAATCGATCATTTATTTTTTTCCACCAATGAGGCTGAGGTCCCTTTTTATGGTTTTCATCATATATAAATTCTATAAATTTTAAAATAACGTTTTTTCCTTGCTGAATCGTCTCTCTATAAGAATATTTTTTAATGAGATTTCTAATTGTATAAAAGGAAAATGATTTTCTTTTCAACACATTTTTATACCCATAATGATTGAATAGAATTGTTAATGCAGAATTATAACACCATCTAAATTGGTTAAACATTTCCTGCAATTTCTCTTTTTGAATCTGTGTCGGAAATATCCTCATCTTTAGAGTTTTTATAGGTTTCACATTGATTTCTGATTTTTTTCTTGAGGGAGTGACTTCTGAGTCCATAGAGGCGGGAAGAGAAAACTGTGATGATCGAAATAATGTCATTAACGAGTTCTTCTTGAGGGGAAGTTTCTTGTTGATCGAGAACCAAGATCCTTCCCCCTTGGGAGGTGACGATTCTCTCAACGAGTTCAAATCCGAATCTGACAAGTCGATCTTTGTGGGACACCACAATTTCTCCGATATTTCCTTTGAGTGCATCGTCCAGAATGGAGTTAAATCCTTTTCTTTTAAAGTTGAGGCCTGATCCAATATCTTGGACAATTTCATGATCTGGGAATTTACCTCTAAAATATTCAATTTGCCTTTCAAGATCTCCTTTTTGTCCGATAGTTGAGACTCTACAGTAGCAAATATCCCTTGCACATTTTTTAACTCCTTTGAGGGCAATAATGTCTTTATCAAGGAATCGTCGGTGTCCTCCCTTTGTTCTGATACAAGCGATTTTTCCTTGTGATTCCCACATTTGAAGGGTTCTCCTGGTGATACAGAGGGCATTACAAGCTTTTTCAGGGCTGAGATATCTACTCTCTTGAATCATGTATATTTTAAACAATTTTTATTTCTTTAAATAAAAAAAAATAGATTTCTATTTTTTTCGTTATTTAATTTTAACAGTTGATTCCCATTCTACACCACCTTTACCCATTATTTTATAATACTCATTGGCTATCAGTAATATCTCTTTATCTGTATAAATATTTTTAATTATATTGTCAGATAACATGATAATGTTACCATTACTAAAAAGTTTAGACCATTTACAATGGATAATTATAGCCAATTCACATTCTATGGTTATTGGACTAGTAAATTCACAGCAATAAAATACTATTACTTTTTCACTTATTTTCCCTATATTTATGGTTCTGTCACTGAGTCGTGTATATTCTATACCTTTTTCATTTAAAAAATTGATAATTTTATCTAGTGTGAAATCCGCCTTGTTAGATTCCTCGATAAATAGGGTTTTGGTTTCATTGAAAATATTAGCCATTTTATAATATTTTATAAAATAATAAGAAACATTCAATTTTATCAAGAAATGATTATTTTTCTTTATTCTCCTCTACTCTTTTTCAATATATAAAATCCTCCTCCAAAAATTAGTAATAATCCAATAATGAAACTAATGGAAAATAATAAAATATCAATAAATTTCCTTTTATCCGCATCAACTTCCTTTTGTCTTATTCGTAGGAATAAATATACTATAAATGCTGTGTAAATAACCATGTATATTAATGATCCTATCATTATAGTGGTGGAACATGAAGGGGATATATTTATATCTATTCCTCCCAATTTATTCATACTAAAATATAATAGTACTAGAATAAGAATGATTAATAGTAAAATAATGGTAATGGTTATCGCCCAGCTATTTCCTAGATATGATCTCAATAATTGAGAAACAGTCTGTATTCTCCTTTCAGAACCTGCGTCCGAATTGGGATTAACTGTTTTACGTTTTAGATAGAAATATATAGTTTGGATGACTATTAATAAAATTAGCAATAATCCTATAGAAAGATAGATTAAAGATTTTTTTTCCATTTATTTTCTTTATTTTATCATTTTTATATAATGGGGAGTTTTATAATTTTTTTAGAAAATTTTTTTGTGAAAAAATCTAAAATAAATATATCAAATTAAAATCTCTAAAATGTTCAATTCAAAAAATCCTGTATTGACCTCTATTATTGTTCTTGTTGTGGTTATGGTGATCACTATGGTAGTGATTTACTTTCTAAAACCCAAGTTTGCCTTAAAAGAGGACTCAATGAAAAAAGAGGTAGCTTGGGACAAGCTTGTCGCTTATAGTGCTTTGTTCGCGACTATAGTCGCAATTTTATGCCTATTGATTTGTGAAATGAAAAAGGGTAAAGGGATGAGTTCCTTTGGGCGCAAATCGAGATTTTCGTACTGTGGGATGTAGGCTAAAATTAAAGAATAAATAACTATCATTAAAAATTGTATAAAAAAAGCCAAAAAATTAAATAAAAAAATTTCAATAAAATCAAATTATTTTATATTAAATTTATAAAATAATCATTATATCAAAAAAATAACAAAAATAATGAGTAAAATAACTAAAATCCCGTCAGGAAGCCCTTCTTCGGCGGGAAGCCCTTCTTCGGCGGGAAGCCCTTCTTCGGCGGGAAGCCCTTCTTCGGCGGGAAGCCCATCCCTGGGTAGACCCACTAAAAAACGCCATTTAAAAGAGTCAGAAATTAACGATATTCTCTCCTTTATACAGCCCCAGCTTGGAGTGCCCTTTGAATCGACCAAGAGTATAATAGAAAAAAATAAAGCGTCATTATATTCTCAATTAAAAGAAATTTATATATATCCTAGTAAAATCCCTGAATTAAAAGAAATTATAGAGAAACAATATTATAAATCCCTAGCAAAACCTGGAGACAATGTAGGTATAATAGCAGCTCAAAATATAGGTAAAGAACAGACTCAAACCACCCTTGATAGTTTTCATAAAGCAGGAACATCTGAAAATTTATTAGTAGGGGGAATCTCGAGATTTAACGAGATTTTAACAATGACAAAAGACCCCAAAGTCATTAGCTCAAAAATATATTTTAAAAATAGCCACAAAAAACTACAAGATTTACGAGATGAAATAGGGTTAAAGTTAATGGAAATACATTTTAAAAAATTGACCTATCAGTTTAATTTATTAAATTTTGATGAATTAAATAATTCTAGTAAAATTTGGCATAAAATATCAAGAGAAATATATTACCCTGAAAAAAGGGTTTCTAAAAAGGAAAAAGGAAAAATAATGGTCTATAAATTGAGAAAAGAATTGCTATACGAATATAAAATTTCGTTAAATGTAATAAGAGAAAAATTAATAAGAATAATTGATAATCCAGATATATACGTATTATTTTCCCCAATTACAGCAGAGCCTGAAATTCATATAGTGCATAATGGAAAAATAAAGGATATTTTATATCTAGATAAAAGTATAGAAAATACTCATTTGTTTGGTATTCCAGGGATTAAAAATTTGTACTATCTTTCTCAGAATGTTTCACAAAATGCTTCACAGAATGCTTCTCAGAATGCTTCGCAGAATACCGAAACCAGTAATTATTGGTATTGTGATACAGAGGGGAGTAACTATAAAGAATTGCTGTCAAATCCAATCATTGACAGTACCAGGACAATATCTACCCATATATGGGATATTTATAATACATTGGGAATAGAGGCTTCTAGAGAATATTTAATAAAAGAATTGGGAAATATAATGGCTGAAAATAATAATTCAGATATACAGATTTTTGTAGATACAATGACCTATTCCGGTACATTGACTAGTATATCTAGGTTTGGAATGAAGAGAGAACAAACAGGACCTATATCCAAGGCCACATTTGAGATACCATTGCCAAATTTTCTCTATTCGGGATTACATGGAGAAAAAGATGCATTAAAAAGTGTAGCCTCAAATATAATGTATGGTAAATTGGCTCCAATGGGTACTGGATTAGTAGATGTACTATACGATCCTAAATATCTATAGAAAATTATTTAAAAATGAATTCTATTTAAAAATATAAAAAATAACAGAAAAATACACCAATGGAAACACTATTAAATTTACAGTTTATTTTCAGACCAAACTATTGGTTTCAAAATGAAAAATATAGTGAACAATGGGATATTAAATTGAGGGAATTACTAGAATTATATAACTTTGAATATATTGACGAATATCAATCTAGACTTGGACCTTATGTACTTTGGACTTCTAATAGACCCTATCGTTGTATGATACCATATAAAGAAAAAGGTTTTCATGTAGCAAATTTTAGAGCCAGTCGATTGACTACTTACTGTGCTATAAAAAAATATGAAAAAGATACTAGAGAAGCTTCCCTACTGGCACATATAAAAGATATAAATAATTATATACAACCATTGGAATAAATTTTCTAAATATTTTCTAAATATTTTATAACATTATAAAATATCTCTTTTTGCCTTGAAATATCCTAAAAAGTAAACGTTAAAATTTCAGCCCCATTGCCCCATTGATCCCAAGCCTCTTGATAACTGTACATTTTCTTGTGGTGTTTAAAATTTACAAAGTTATGGAAATCTACATAGAATTTAAATAGATTATCCCTAGATGAACAAATTTCATTTAATTTATCGTGATTATCTCCTACATATTTTTTAGCATGCTCTGAACAGTCATTACATGGAAGCATAAAGGGTAGGGAAATTATAAACTCTCTAGTCATTTTTCTTTTTTCTATTGAATCTGGCACATAATTTATAGAAGAAATATGAAGAAATGACCATAGCCCTGGTCCCCATACATTTGGGTTTCTAGTATTTTTAACTGTTTTTCTAGTTTTTTGTATAGTCAATTGTTTTGGTGTATATTCCTCCTTTTGAATGGTAGATTGTGGAAGGGAAATACTATTATTTTTATAACCAGTCATATTAGTATAACTATTTCGCGGCATTTTATTTTATATTTATATTTTAATATAAAATATTGTTTCTTTTATTATTCATGGTTATTTATCATTCATAATCATTAAATCATTGATAAATATTCTACTATATCATAATGACCATATTTATCTGCTGATATTATAGCCTTGTTATTCTGAGCAGAGATATCAGCCCCTACAGATACTAGATATTTTACCAGTTCTAAATGACCATTTATGCTTGCTACTATTAAAGAATGATAATCATTAGCTTGAATATCTGCTCCTTTTTCTACCAGATATTTTACTATATCTAAATGACCATTTATACAGGCTCCTGTTAGCGGAAATCCGCCTCTATCATTATTTACATTGGCTCCTATTTCTATTAAATATTTCACTGTGTCCAAATGATCATTTTCACAGGCCCATACTAGTGCTTGGTTGTTATTGAAAGGAAAAGAAATATTTGCACCTTGCTCTACTAAATATTTCACTGTTTCTAAATGGCCGTTACCACTTGCATATTTTACGGCCCAATCATCTTCGGCTTTGATATCTGCACCCAAAGATACTAGATATTTTACCACATTTAAATGACCATTTTTACTAGCAAATCTGACGGCTTTATTATTTCTATCAGTAATATCAGCGCCTAGAGACACTAAATATTTTACTAGTTCTAAATTACCCTTTTCACTTGCCGATATTACAGGATCATTATTTTGAGCTTTGATATCAGCTTTTAATGATATAAAATATTTTGCCAATTTTAGGTTTCCAACGTCACATGACCATATTAAACATAAATTCTTCCATGCATCAAAACCATTACGTTTTTCTACTGTATATTTTATACCATACAAATCATTATTAAATATTAATTGATTGAGACTTACCATTTCCCAATAATTTTCTATTCTTTTTTTATTTAGGTTATATAACGGATTAGATAATAAATTTTTATATAACTCATCATTAGAATCAACCTCATTTTCCAGCATTATTTTTATCAATAATTCTGTATTGATTTTCTCGCATATTAAATCTATTAATTCTAGGGGTAATACTGGAAAAATGGCCGACATGTTTTTCAGTAATTTTCATTCTTAAAATATTTTATATCAAATATAAAATGATATTTTACAGAGGATGGATACATTATAATTTATACTTTTTCTCATATGCTCTCACTAGAGATTTACATATAAAAATCCCCTTGTCTAAATGCTCTACAGAATCAAAGCTTTTTCTAAATTCTTCAATGGTCATTTTCCCCCCATATTCCTTTAATTCTCTCCAGTCAGGAGCAGGGATAATTTCTGATACGTTATCAAATAATTCCCTCTTCATTTTATACATCAACATTTTACTCTTTTTATAAAGAGGATTACTTGCATTTTCATTGATAAATTTTGCCATACAATTCAATGAACAGAAATTCCCATCTGTTATATAGTATGATTCTATTCCCATTTTATCCATTTTTTTCTTTAATCCTCTCCGGTCAGGAGCAGGGATAATTTCCGTATCAGGAAAAACATTGGATTCCATTTTTTTCTTTAACGAATAAAACCCAGTATCAATGGCATTTAATTTCTCTGAAAACACAAAATCTATAGGGCATCCACGGCCTCCAATTGTAGGATTTTTATCCCAATAGCAATTTAACCCTGTTAAATTATTTCCTGATATATCTATAGTATGAAACTTGATATTGTGAGTACTTTTAGCATCGTCTAAAAAAAAGGCTCCTCCAGAAGAAATATCTTGGATATTTGTACTGGCTTGAGGAACACTATCATCAGAGCCTAAATTGTACCTGGCAATAATTTTCTGTACATTTATATTTTTCAGTAAAAAACAGGTTTTGATCCTTCCTACCATTTTCTTTTTTTAATGAAAATATTTTTCTTAATTCATTTTTATGATTTTTTATGATTTTTTTGAAAAACCCAATATTTTCATGAGAAAATCTAGGAAAAATATTTTTCCAATATTTTTACATTATTATTTTCTATATTCATTTCTCTTGAATATTTTACACAATCTCTCAATATATCGAGTATCCTTATTCCTCTTTTTATGTAGGGAAGCATATCTAAAATGTCTGTATTACCCGATATTATTTCTTGGCATATTTTTTCTGTTAATTTAGGCAATGGTAATTTCTCTAAAGATTGATAGTCTTTTTGTTTAACTAATTTTAACAATTTATCTGCTGTAAATGGTTGAAAAATATCATGCCATATACTCAATGAAACTCCAATAAAATTTGGCTTGATTTTATCTATTCTAATTCTCTTTGGGTAAAATCTACCTTCAGTCACAGAATAGGTAAATTCTATTATACTCATATCAATAGGGATTTCTCCCTTGTTAATATCTTTCATATCAGAATCCTTGATATATACATTTGGGTTTATTCTATATTCTTTACTCCCATAAAATGGAGTAATATTATTATCCTGTCCATATGCGAATAAATTATAGATATTTTCTCCAATTCTTTTTGTAGAAAAATCTATAGTATTTTCCCATTCAGGTTTCCATTTAAATGTAAACGAGTTATTAAATGGTAAATTATTTGGTTTAAATATTGCACCATCATTTTTATCTTTTTTCCAATACTTGTTAATATAGTCAAAACATGCGGAAATATCATTATATAGATTTCCAGTATTAAAAATGGGGATCACTCCTATTTCATGATTTTTGGGGAGATTATTTAGCAGACCATGTCTTTTTGGGTAATCTAAATTCATTACATTTTTATCATTATAAACCAAACAATCTATAGCATAAAATTTTTTATCTAGATATTCTCCAAAAATTGCAATATCATTTGTCAATGAATGATTTTCTAGAAAAACAATACCTTCTGTTTTATTTAAAAGAAAAGCCTTTTTATGATATTTGGAAAAATAGAGTACAAAATTAACTCCATTGGGTTTGTTAATGATGGAGTATTGCGGAGTCCCTTGCGGAGCCCCCATTATTTCCTTGACAATTTCCGGCTTTAGATTTTTAGGCATGATTTCCCCTGTAAATGGGATATTTGGATCTTTTCCCTTTAGGTTTCCCTTCCCTCCTTTTTCCCCATAAAAATACCTATTATATTCTCTAGCTATTTCTTGAAAATAACCCAAATAATTTACAAAATTTGATAGCCAATTTATACTGTTATTTAAAAGAGAAATTTCAGGTTTTTTTATAAATTCCAATTCTATGCTATATTCATAATTTTTTCCTATAACATCCATCGTGAGTTCGATAATAAAATTCTCATCTTTTATAGGGGTAAATCTAGTTCTGTTTCTATATTTATATTTTCCCTTGGCAATATATTCTTGTTTTGTGTCTATAACCACCTCTTTATTTAATGATACCCTTATTCCCTTTTCAGGTATATCTAAATTTCCCTTGAGATTTTTCTCTATAGAAATAATGGCTAAATCATTAGTTAAATTTTTTATAGTTTTTATTCTATTGTACATGTATATTTCTTGTATTTCTCTGGAAATTTTATATTCTCCCTTTGACAGATAATTTACACAGAAATAATACATGTAGCTTGTTATACCTGGAATAAACCTATTTTTATCAAAGATTCCAGTCCTCAGTTCTAATTCATCAAATTCGCTATAAATTTTTAACAGATCCATTTTTTCTTTTCCCTTTATTTTAATTTTATATACCTATAAAATTATTAATTATCCTGCCCAATAGTATTGTCCTTTATAAAACACTATTTTATATTCTGTATTTTCTGTGATTTTCAGTGGGAGTTTTTTCTTTTTCAAATACCACGATTTATTCCTATCTATTTTATCATTATCTACTTGGATTTCAAAGCTACATATGTTCCCCATTTATTTCTCTATTTATATATTTTTGATCCTTTTAAAGCCTTGAGCCCCTCATCAGTTATTTTAATACAATTATAGAGGTTTATAGTATGTACTCCTTTCAAAGCATTAATTCCCTCATCAGTTATTTTAGTACCTGAGAGGTTTATAGTATGTACTCCTTTCAAAACATTGATTCCTTTATCAGTTATATCAGTGTATGAAAGATCTATGGTGTAAACTCCTTTTAAAGCCTTGATTCCTTTATCAGTTATCTTGGTACAATTACGAAGATTTATAGTATGAACCCCTTTTAAAACCTCTAGAGAATCATCTGTTATATTAGTACATGAGAGATCTATAGTGTGTATTCCTTTTAGAACCTTGATTCCCTCATCGGTTATTTTAGTACCTGAAAGATTTATAGTATGAACCCCTTTTAAAGCCTCTAAAGAATCATCTGTTATATTAGTACATGAGAGATCTATATTTTTTATATTTTTTAATAACCCAATATTTTTTTTGTTTCTTATCCTTAACGATCTAGGATCATTAAGCATCAATTCCTTGAATATTCTACATACAAATCCAAAAGCAATTCTATCATTTGAATTTTCTATTTTAAAAAGAATCATATACCATATTTCGACTGGTAAAATATCAATGGATTCCATTATTTAATTTTATCCAAGAATTATCCAAGAATTATCCATAATTTCAATTTTATACATTATAAAATTTTCTTTTTTTTTTACTGTAAAATTTTACAGTATTTTACTATAACCATTATTTCCTCTGCATTTTTATATTTTACCTTTTCCACTTGCACAATCAATCTAGTTCCAATATCAATCTTACTTTTTCCTCTAATGAAATAGTCATTTTCAAAGGTATAATTTTTCAATGTTTCTGTACGTAATAATACAGATATTTTTTCTTCTATATTTCCTATTATATGTTTCGAGTTAATTTTATCTACTTGCATTATAAATTTTTTACCTATAGAAACAGCAATTGTATTTATAGAAAATTCTACATGAAAAATTATATTACAATTTACTCTTGAAACGACATTACTGATAACTTTTATAGAGGGATCTACTAATTTTACAAGACCGTATTCGCTAAAACATTTTCCGCTATAATATTCAGTTAATATATTTAATAATTCTTGTTTATAATTTGGTAATAAATCAGGGGCCAATTCTATATTTTTTGTAATCTTTATATTTTCAGTGGGATTTCCCTTTAGGAGCTCTGTTGGGGATTTCTCCATTAAAAAATTTATTTTTTATAAATGTAAAATTATAAATTCTATTTTATAATTTTGGGAATTTTATCTAATGGTTATTTCTAAACATTCATCAAATAATATTGTTATACGTTTTTTCAATTTTTCAGTACCTGTAGATTCTTGAAAATTATAGAATCTTTGAGGGATACCTGGAGGAAAAGGGAGAAAAGATGATTTACCATATACAATATTATTATGGTATTTTATGAAATATCTACCATATGTGTTTAATATATCAGAAATTGTGCTAAAATTTTTTACTAGACAATTTATAGAAAACCAACCTATTCCACTAATTTCTGTACCTTTTACCTTGAGAATATCCATTCTTATTTTGTTATACGCCACAACATAAAAAATATTACCCTTTATCTTGACCTTTCTATTTAATAGATTTTTATCCAGAGATATCCCTGTTTCTTCATATAATTCTCTACAGGCTGTTTCTTGGGGAATTTCATTATCTTCTTTACCTCCTTTTGGAGGCCCCCAATGTTTTCCATATGATTGTACAAATAAAACAGCCATTTTTTCATAGTCAATTATAAATACACCTGATGTAGCACTTTTTTGGCTTCCCTTGTAACATCTATGAAATGTAGGGCTAGAAATATCCTTTTCTAATTTTAATTCTAGATAGCAACAGTCTGGTTTATTACATACAATAGTCTGTCTATCCTTTGAAACCCTTTTTTTATATACAAAATTTGTTTCTGTCATTTTATATTGATTTTATAATATTCTCCTCTTTTAATTTCATTTAAAAATTAAATTGATTTTATAGAAATGGTTTTTCTATAAAATACTGATAAAGTAACATATTTCTACAGATAAAATGGACTGGAAAACAATAGAGACAAATGAGCTGAAAAAGCTAAAGGATGAATATGATGATCTCTATTATAATATAGGGGAATCAGTTATCACTGATGCAGATTATGATAATTTAAAGGAAGAATTGATATCTAGGGGTGAATCTATATCTGTAGGGGCAAAATTGAGAGATGGGGAAAACATTGTGAAATTACCTGTATGGATGGGATCAATGGACAAGATAAAAAATAATGAAAAGAAAAAGCTAAATAATTGGATTATGAAAAACCCTTCAAGATCATATATCGTTTCAGAAAAATTAGACGGTATATCGGCTCTTTTAATTTTAGAAAAGGATCAAGACCCAAAATTATATACTAGAGGAAAAGGAGAAATCGGTGTAGATATTTCCAATGTATTAAAATATTTAAAAACTCCTGATTTATCCCCGAAAGGTGATTTATCAAGAGAAAATTTGTCCTTGATCATAAGGGGAGAATTAATAGTGAAATATAATACATGGGAAAAAGAGAGATATTCTAGTGAATATTCAAATGCCAGAAGTATGGCTTGCGGGATGGTAAAATCCAAGACTGTGAAAAAAGGATTATCAGAGGTGGAATTTATAGGATACGAAATTATTAGAGAAAATAATGATAATTTTACAGAGAACCAAGATCCAATTTTTACACAGTTAAAATATCTAGAATCTATAGGGATAAAAACAGTGAGATATGAAATAGCTAAAAATCTCAGAATTAAAAAATTGAGTAAAATATTAGCTAATTTTAATAATACCAGAGAATATGAAATTGATGGTATAATCGTTCAATCAAATATTGAATATATTAGGAATTTTAAAGATAATCCAGACTATGCCTTTGCATTTAAAGAATTAAGGCAAGAAAATATAGTGCCAGCAATCATTCTTGACATTGAATGGAATGTTTCTAGAAGAGGAGCATTAAAACCAAGAATAAAAATACAACCCATAAAATTGCAAGGAATAGAGATTCGCCACGCAACAGGATTTAATGCAAAATTCATTGAAAAAAATAAGCTAAATAAGGGTAGTATAATTAATATAACAAGAAGCGGAGATGTGATACCGTTTATAGTTTCAGTAGTGAAAAATAGTGAAACTCCATTGATGCCAGATATACCATTTTATTGGGGAGAAACCAATATAGACATTTATGCTGAAAATGGAAGCGCTAAAATGAATATCAAAATTATATACAATTTCTTTTCTGTTATTGAAGCAAAACATGTTGCAATGAAAACTATTGAAAAATTATATAATTCAGGCTATTCAAATATAATACGAATATTAGAAATGAGTGTAGCCGATTTATTGACTATACCCGGAATACAGGAAAAATCGGCCAATAGAATTCATGATAGTATACATTCCCAATTAAAAAAGGCTGATTTGCCTACATTAATGACAGCTCTAGGATGTTGCGAAACTGGTATAGGTATTAAAAAATTGAGAGAAATATATAAAAATATACCAAATATTTTAGAACTATATGGGGTTATAGAAAAAAGGGAATTATTGGCTAAAATTATAAATATAAATGGATTCAGTGAAATATCAGCAAAAAAAGTATATAGAGGAATTTTTGATTTCAAGCTTTTTTTGGAGAATATAAAGGGTATTTATACCCCTCCAATAATTGAGGATTTTAGAGAAAAAAGGGTTCAAGATTTTCAGAATTTAATAGGAAAAAAGTATGTATTTTCAGGGATTAGAAATAGGGAAATGGAAGAGAATATCATTTCTAGAGGAGGAAGTGTGGTAGGGAGTGTATCTAAAAATACAAGCGCAGTGATAACCAATGATATTCACTCTGAAACTGGCAAGGTAAAAAAGGCAAGGGATTTAGGGGTAGAAATTATTGATATAAATGAATTTAAAATGTAATGGAAATAAAAAAAAAAAGGGAAAATATAATTTATAGATTCTATAAATTATTTCATTATATTTCATTATTGAAAAAATTTCAAACCCAAGGCATTACATCTGGGACAATCATAGGTATTTCCTTGATACCATTTTACATTTTTATATTGACACCATTCACATTCCATTGGATAATTACGTATCTTATGATTTCTTTTACAATCATAACATATCCATCTATCGTTGCGAGTAAGCCAAATTCCTCCTTTTCCAGGGGATTCTTGTTTTATATTACATTTTTGACATGTACCAATTTTGATATCTTTTATATCAAAATTGGGAGATTCTACTGTTTCTGTATTCATTTTTCTTATTTTATATACTTTTATAAAATTCAATTTTATTTTTATTCCGAGTCAATTTCTGTACCATCTTCTGATTCTGAAGCAAAGGAAAAACTTTCGGATAATTCAGGGATAATATCTCCATCAAGATCTTCCTCATTAGGATCTCGGAGATTCCCCATATTTTCTCTCACCCCATATTGTTCTAGAAAATGGGAATATCTATCAGCCGAAATATTATTCATATTACTACCTAGATATTTAGCCAATAAAATATTATCCCCTGTAATCTTGACTTTTCCAAATTGTTTAGTCATTACATTTGTTCTAAATAAAAGCTCTGTAATTTCCTGTTCCATATAATATTGTAGGAGAATAATGACAATTTTACTGATTTTTCTATCTTGTTTGGAAATATTGAATATTATTTCTCTAACAGTTTTTTCAAAATTACTTTTACACATGCATAGGCTAGATTTATACCTAGCAATGGCTGTTTTACTAGATTTCGCTGATATTTTATTGATTCTAGGAATGCCTATCAATGATATATTCATTCTCTCGAAAAATACTGATAGAGAAATGTCAGATTTTATCGCAATTTCCAAGTGTTTAATGGCTATCCTATTTTTTTGACAATGTTCCAATAGAGAAACTGCCTTGTCTAAAATTTGCTTGGCAATATAGTCAATACAAGCTGCAAAAAATATTATAACATCTTTTGATATCAAAACATTGCCAAATGCCCTTAGATATTTTTCTGTCAAATGAGGAGGAATAATAGTATCAATAACATCTGCCTTTTGTTTCCTTGTTTTTTTCTCATTTTCTTTTTCATTTAGGTCATTATTATATTTTTCTACGGCTTGATAGCCAATATCCCAAATTAGCATTAAATTATTCTCTACATTGCTAATTCTATTGACATATTTTTTTAGAGATTTACTCAGATGATTCATGGTCAGTGTTTTTTTCTTTTCATTTCTCATTATTTTTGTGCTATCATTTACTATATTTTTACATATAGTTTTTAGTACATTATTCATTTGTTCCTTGGCATTATTATTTATGCTATATTTATCGTATATTGTCTTTAATATTCTTCCAATATAAATATCAAAGAATTTACACTTCTTTTTTGCTTTTCGTTTTCCCCCTTCAGATTTCTCTTCAGTATTATCCTCTGTTTTCTCAGATGTACTTTCACTGGGTTCCTCTGCTTTGATATCTACCATTCTTTTTTTATTATTTTTTTAATTAAACTCGTTTTAAATAGACATTTTTCTTATCAAAAAAAAGGAAAATGGATTTTTATGACTATAATATTGTATCTATTGGTCATAGCGATTTAGACGAAGATTGGATCATTAGATATGTGTCATGGATTCCAGATAAATACCGTGAAGAAAAAATACGTATAAAAACAATGAGTTTAAAGGAAATTAATGAGGATTATGATGTAAAATATAAAAAATACAAGGAAAATTGGAAATTGTCATTTTTCCCTAGTTTACCAAAAATAAGGGATTTAAAGTTTCAATTTTGGCATATTTTCGCTTTTAATCCTTTAGATACTGTACCAACGGAAACAGATTTTCATATACGTAAATATGAATGTATAAAGCGTGATTGTACTGTATATGGTGGTTCCTATATTTACACTCCAGAAGGAGCCAGATTAGATGAATTGGAAATGGTATTAGAATTTACTATTCCATCAGTGGTAAAAGATATTGACTTGCCAATAGACCATTTACAGGCTATTTTAGATATAACCTCTAAAAATGATATAGAATTAAGAGAGTCTGATCCATCTATACCTTTTAATGGAAGTAAATCTAGAAAATATTACCTACATGAATTTATTGAAAGATGTGAAAAAATAAAGGTAATTAAAACCAGAAGCAATCAACCCGAAGAAAATCCCCATATTTCTAGGAAAAAGAAATGTAAATAATATTTAAATAGATATTTAATTGATAAAGAATGGATTTTTATGACTATAATATTGTATCTATTGGACATACATCTTTAGATAGTGATTGGATCATTAGAGACGCTCATTGGAATGATCCAAAATATAATATTTCCAGATGTGAGCGTATTGGTATAGAAAAAACATTAGAAATGAATGAAATATGTGAAAATGATAGAAAAATTCATAATAAAGATTATTATATGAATTCATTAAATCCAAAAATGGAAAAAACAGACTTGCATTTTTTCTTTTGGCATGTCTTCTCCTTTTCCCCTTTGAATACGTTTCCTATTGATACTGAATTTCATGTGAGAAAATATGAATGTGTTAAAAAAGATGCCGATTTACTGACAATTTCAAAGGAAAGCCATAAAACATCAAATTTTCCAGATAAATTATATTATGCATCTTGTGGAGCTAGTATTGATGAATTGCAGCTTGTTTTACAGTTTACTATTCCTTGTCCTGTAAAACCATGTGATTTACCTAAAGAATATTTATCTGAAATAACTGAATTAATGGACTCAAAATCTCATTGGATATGTAAAACTGTAAAATGGAATAAATTATACGAAACCGATTCTTGTGTACCTTTCAGCGGTAAGGTAGCTAGAGCTTATTATCTCTCTGAATTTATCTCTAGATGTGAAAATTTAATAAATAGCAAATCAAGAGAAAAACAACCAGAGGAAAACCCTCATGTATCAATGAGAAAAAAACAGAAATAATTCATGATAAAAATTTAAAAAAAAAGAAGGAAACTAAAAATTTCTAAAAAAATATTTAAGAAACCTATTCCATTTAAAAATATTTTTAAATGGACTATACATCTATGCAAGATGATATGCAAAATATGCTTAGTGGTATTTTTAGCGGAATGAGCAAGGAATTTATATCAAAAAATAAATATGAAAAACCATTTGATATTTTAGAGAATGAAAGCACCATTGAAATCTATGTGGAAATCCCAGGAATTAACAAGGTTGATATTTCTGTAGAAATATTCAATAACAAGCTAAAATTAGTGTGTAAGAAAAAATGCCCATACGATCCCAATAATTATACAAGTAAAAAAATACTAATAAATTATAGTGATGTTTCCCAAGTTATAAATCTCCCTATATCAGTGTCAAATAAAGATAATATAAAGCTAAAAATGGAAAATGGTATATTGTTTATAACCATTGATAAAAAGGCTGAAAAAACCAATATATTTACGGTAAATGTAGATTAAATTTAAATTTTAGCGATTTTTAGTGATAAATCACAGAATATTTTATATTAATATAAAATATGATATTTTTTTATTATTATTTTTTCATTACTTTTAACTAGAATTCTTTTGTAATGAAAAGGTCATTTTTTCCCGATAATTTTCTACATAGTGTATTAATGACCAAATCTAATTGAAAATTATTGAGAACAGATACAGGCATCACTTGTTTTATACCAGAAGAGCCATTTTTCATATGATCACACTTGTTTATTACATTTATTATGGGACATTCTGAATTAGAATCTCTTATATATTCTCCCCATTTTCCTAGCTCTGTAAAATTTTCTAAAATTATGGCTCCATTCATACATAGAAAATGATGTTTAAGCTTTTCAGGAGAAGAATCAGAGGGAATATCCCAGAGAACAAATTTCATGGGTCCATATGTGGTTTCTACTAGGAGAGTATGCGAGTCTACATTTGTCGTGTGTGAATATTCCTTTGTAAAAGTACCAAAAACCAATCTACGAATAAAAGAAGTTTTACCAGTATTTGAATCACCACATACACATATTTTATATACAGTCATTTTTATATGGTTATTTAGTTGATATATTTTTCAACATTTTTATTCAATTTTATATAGTTATAAAATATAAAAATTTTAATGCCCCATACATATAGGGGGATCGATATGAGGTTCAGGCGTTTTAAGAGGTTCCATAATTTTTTCTGTAGATTTACTTGGAGTTTCTGCAGGGGTATTTATCAATGTAGAAAATATACTAATTCTTTCTCTGATTACATCTACAGGGAGTTCATGAATATAACTAGCTATTTTTTCAGCCATTCCTTCTAATATGATTTCATTGCCTAGATAATTAGGGCACATCATACGATTACAATATTCTTCGATGATGGCTATATAATTGTTAATTTGTTCTTCAGAAGGATTTTTCACAGGAGGTAAATCCTCATTGAAAAATTCCATTATTTCTTTAAAAGAAACTAACTCGAGATCATCCTCTCTTTTCTTTCTAATTTCTGCCAATGTTTTATAAGATGAATCTACATTTTTAATTTTTTCACAATAGGAAACTAGTTCTACTAGTCTATAAGATTTTTCTCCATATTCTATGGGTACTATTATTTCCTCTGCTTTTCTACATTTGGAAAAATCCCAAACAGCCTCTGGGGTCTCTGTTTGTTCCTCTGTTAGATTATAACAATTTTTATAAATGTCAAATATCAAACCACAAGACAATACAGTTTTTTCTCCAAATGGGATATTTTGACTATTTTCCCCTTCGGGCGATCCAATTATATTAAAATAACCCACTGGCTTGAATGTTCCTCCTCTGAGTCTTAGTACCAAATGAAGGGTACTTTCCTTTTGAATGTTATAATCTGCCAATGTTCTACCATCTTCCAATTGTTTCCCCGCAAAAATTAATCTTTGCTGATCAGGGGGGATTCCTTCTTTATCTTGGACTTTGGCTTTTACATTTTCAATAGAATCAGAGCTCTCTACTTCTAGAGTAATTGTTTTACCAGTGAGTGTCTTGACAAAGATTTGCATTTTGATAAATTTAATAGTAATTTTAATAGAGATTTAATTGTGTTCTTGATTTTTTAGAGATTTCTTTAAATAAATTCAATTTTAATTTTAGTGATTTTTAATGATAAATCACAGAATATTTTATTTAGAAAATTTATAAGGCTATAAATTTATTGGTTATTTTCATTTGCAATTTTTAATTTTTTTATATACAAATTTGGTAGGGCTAGATATATTAAAACAGGTCACTTTTTCCCTATCAATCCATATATGGTCATTTATCTCAAAATTATCAATTTTTATATACGGTTTTTTCTTTAATTTTAATACATAGAATCTAATCTCATTATATCTTATACAATTTCCTAATTCTGTTTCCTTTACATTTATTCCTGCTTCTTCATACAATTCTCTCACTGCACATTTTTTATAGACATTTTCCTCATCCTTTTGTTCTCTTTCTCCTTTATTTAATCTTCCCTTGGGAAATCCCCAAAAATTTGATTCTTTTTGATGTACCAATAATATTTGGTTTTCATAGCATACAATACATCCAGCTCTTTTTACTTTATTTCTCTTGACCATTTTATGGGTGATGATTGATATATGGATCCAATGGGTGATCATAAATAGCGATTGTAAGAATATTCAATTTTACTCGATTTTAAAAGATTTTATAAGGCTATAAAATTTATTGGTTTATTTTTAATGGTTCTACATTCTGATATTTTTTATTAATTATCTATTGTTAAATATTCCTTTGCTCTTTCATGAAAAAGACTATATCTAATTTCAGGGTTATCCATTAAATGTCTCCTAGCATCCCATTCAATCATACCTTTTTCGGCCATTATATTCAATGTACATTCATCCTCTACCAATACCAATAAATCCATTATACCATTAACAGTGCTATATTTTTTCATTATATTTTTTCTCATTACATTTATATTTTTTCCATGTAAAATTTCCTTGGAAATTATAGTATAACTCATAATGTTTTCGGATTCAGCTTCTTTTTCCAATTGTAAATCCATTGAAATTTCTTCTTCTGTCAAAGGTTCATATAATCTTTGTGATAAATCTGTATTCCATCCAATGACATTACCATTGGGCTCTACACACTGAAATGGATGATCCCCTGAGGGTATCAGATTATTTTCTCTACAATCATACATGTCTGTTTCTCCTATAAATTCCAATATATCTTTATCACTGATATTTTCAAAGTTAAATGACTTATCATTCATTTTCTCTTTCATTTCTAGATATTGTCCATCTTGAAATTCCTTGTTAAATTCAGTTATCTCTGGCAGGTATTTTTTCTCAAATTTTTGTAACACATTTTCTCTATTTAAAAATGCTGAAAACATGTAAGCAAAATTTATAGATTCAAGATCCATCATTTCACATATATTGATATTTTCAGTATTTTCATAATCATCATTCAAGTTCATTTTTTCAAAAATTGATAAATCCTTTTTTTCATTGACAATAGGTACTAATTCTCCAGTGGATAAATGATATTTCATGTAATATTTCATGTAATATTTAACTATTCCCAAATTTTTTTCCAATAAAATATAGTAATCTATAAAGGGAAAAAACACTAAATAATTTTCATTGGAAATGGTAGTAAAATACTCTATAGGTTTTTTAACATTTTTATACTCTGTAAGCTTCATTTCTGATGCAAATTATCCTAACAGTTATCTCTATTTTCAATTTTATGCTCATCTTATTGCCAAGGTATCAATCTTTATATGGTTTTATAAAGATTTATTTTTATTATTTTATTTCATGTAATTTTTCATGTAATTTTTCATGTAATATTTCATGCTATATTTCATATCTAATTAGCCTCTACCAATACCGAAAAAATATTCTCACAATTTTCTACACCACTGAGTTTTTTTTGGGTAGCTTTTTTTCCCTTTTTTTCTTCCCTTGCAGGGTCTTTTTTAGAATCCTTTTTTACTTCCCTTTTAGGGTCCCTCTTGGGTTCTTCCTTTTTCACAGGAATATTCTTGGGAAAATCCTTGGGTACATGGAAAAATCTGCACTGTTCATTGATACAGTTATCGGCAAATAAACAGTATTTTATGGCAGGATCATTGAGATCATGGATAAATCCACAATCTTGTACTTGGCATTTTCCATTCTTGAGCCAATGCCTACATATTCTAGTCTTGTAGAGCCTGGGTTTTTCTTGCTTTTCTTCATGGACATATTTACAATGGGGATTTTTGCATCGGTCTCCATACACACAAGGAGGATAATAATGGAGAAACACGCAATCAGGCCTGACACAAGATCCGGCTTCCCAATTTTTACAGACCTTGTTCTTTTTGGGTTTTTCCCCGTGAGGTTCCCCGTGAGGAACCTCGGAAGCATTTTCCAATGAACCTTCCCTTGAAAGAGGTGAATGATTGGTCTCGGGAGCTAAAAATTCCTTCATGTCTATTTTTCTAGTAGATCTCCTACAAAACTTGGGAGTGGGGAATTTTTCCCGAATGGGCTTGGGGGTCTCAATTTTCCCTAGATCAGGAAAATCGGGAGTGCTCGGTACAGTAGTGGTCTTGGGAGTTCCCCAATTATGAAGCTTGCAAATTTCTGCCACAGAGAGCTTGGAAATTTCTTCTTCTTCCCCTTCTTCATCTTCTACTAAATCGTACCAGCTGGATGATCTCACTACTTTATCTTCCTTTTTCACTTGATCAGCGACAATGGGTTTGGGGGCTTTCCAAAAGACCATTTGAGACTTGCTTCGTTTACTGATGGAAAGATCATCCCTTTCATCCAATTCCTCCTTTGTAGGTAGATATGGTTCCACATCCACTGGATATCGTTCAGCCAAGTACATTTCCTCCTTGGTGTAATCATATGATTCATCATTGGGAAATCTCAGTTTATCACGTTTATAATCATAGTGATAATCATCGCATTCAGAGTCAGATTGATAAGCCATTTAATGGGTTAATACTTTTATACTTTTTTAATACTTGTCAGTGTTTATTTCCTAATAGTTTTCTTTAAATTCAATTTTATGACCAATATTTCCTCACGGTATTAAAGGTATTGAATGTCATGAAATGGAAAAATTCAAAAGAAAACCAAAATTTACTAAAAATTTTTTTCTAGATTTTTCTAGAAATAAAAAATAAAATAAATGGTACATGAATATAATGGAAGTAATAAAGGGCCACCTTGTGCCTATAGCAATCTTTGCAGTTATAATAACAGTTATTCACAGGGAGTTTTACCTCCTCTAGCTTCTAGGGCAATGGGTCAAACAATTTCCCTTGTGCCTGCTTATGGGTCATTTGCTTATAGAAATACTAATAACACTACTGATCCAATGGCAGCGGCTCCTAATGGAAGTTGTAATGGGTACTATTCAATTTCCCAAGCATATCCAGGGAATAATAACTGCTCTCAATTTACTACACAAATGTGCAATCAACAGCAATAAAAAAGAAGGAAAAATTATTGAAATCTTTATAGGTTTTATAAAGATTTATTTTTTATTTAAATTTTCTAATGCTTTTTACAGACATGTTTCCCTACATTATTCAAACCACTCTTTCTACAGTTTCCACAGAAAATTTCATTACACTCTTTTTTATTTCCTTTGCACTTGAACCTACACAACTCCTCACATATTTTCACACCGCATCCGCAACAGAGCCTTTCCATACAAGTTTCACATAATTGCTCTTCGAAAAAATTTTCACTGACACATACTTGACAGACTGCCTTGTCACATATTTCGCAGAAAAACCCCTCATCATTTGCATCTGCTATCCTATCACAACCAGCACAACAATAAATGGGATTTTCAGAGATATCAGCTTCTTCTAAAATTTCCCTGACTAATTCTACTTTTTCTTTATTAGTGAGGGTGGATAACATTTTATCGTTTTCAGAGATATTCATTTGAATGGTATTTTTTTATAGGGAATATATAGAAATTCAATTTTAGTGAAAGACTTGATTTATTTATATTATTTAATAACCCTCACAAATTTCCTTTCATCCCTCATAATTTTTTCAGAGATCCGCTTTTTAAAACACTGAAAAAACTAGTTTTTTCAGTGTTTAGCCTCAGCGTAAGGCTATATTTTTTATAAAAATGTTTCTAGCCCCATTGACATCCCTATCAATTTCCATTTTACAGTTATCACAAGAATAATGTTCATTCCCTCCTACATCATTTAAAATCCCACAAAAACCACATGTTTTCGATGTATAGGATTCATTTACAATTATTAGCTGTTTATCATGGATCGAACATTTCCACTTTAATTTCTCTTTAAAACTGTGAAAGGAGAACATGTACATTAATCTTTTAGTAATTCTAGCCAATTTATAACCTCTGACCATTTGAGAAATCCTAAAGTCAGGTAATAGAATAATGTCATAGTTTTTAATTAGGAAATTAATGACCTTCCAATGTAGCTCTGAAACCAAATTTTTTAGCTTTTTCCAATTCTCTATTATTTTTCTAGTCATTTTTTTCCCTTTTATAGTTTCTATATCGATTTCTAGTAACAATTCTATTAGCCTTTTTTTAGCATCTTGAGCTATAAAAATTGCTTTTCCTTTGGGGTCATAACCAACTAGGAACTTTCTAATTCCAGGATCTAGAGAGATGACTCGATTTCCTTTGGAGACTAACGATTCTTGTTTCTCGTTCCGTCTATCATCCTCTGGAAACCAATCTCTTTTGACCGGATAATGTATAAAGTACTTATCAGTCATTTTTTCATGGATAATTTCTAATCCCTTTTTTTGCAATTCAAGTTCTTTTAAAGAAACCTTTTTTCTCCTATGATCCCTATCAGTATACCAATAATGACTTTTAATTTTATTTATAAAGCCAGGATAACAGGAATCTTCAAAGAAAATATATTCCCTGTCATATTTCTTTTTCATTCTCTTCATTTCAAACTTGGAAATATTTCCCGCTTTTAAATTCGATAAAGCACTATTAACAGCCATTATAAATTTTCTATTTGCACCTCTAGGGACCCTATTGTGTAATTTTCCCTTCCAAAAATCTGGTACAGGTACCTCATTACATTTAGGGTCAAAAACATGTTTCTTTTTATCACCTATTACTTGATATCTATATTTTTTCATTAAATCCCTTTCATTAGAAAAATGATATTTATTATTATCTAATATTCGATCCTCATAAAAATCAGTAAAGATTTCTACTGAAACATTATAGTACCAAATATACTGCTGAAATAACAGATTTAAATCCTCTTTTTCAGTATCTGTAGGAAATATCCTTATTTTAAGAGTTTTTATAGATGTATCTACTTTTTCAGGTTTAGGAAATAGATATTCTTTATGATTAAAATCCTGTTTTTCAGAGGAAAATTTCTTTTTAATAGAAAACCATGAATGATCCTTTTTTTGTTTAGAACTTTGATCTCTTATCACTGTATTAATTTTTTCATTTCCATTTGGGAACCAAATATTATTTGAAATTTGTTCTTTTTCGTCATCCCAAAAAGGTTCATAACTTTGCTTTTTTTCTAGCTTGTAGAATAACTCTGTAATTTCCCTATTAAGGACAGTCAAATCCCTTGTATTAGCCCAAGAGTTTTTTATGGGGGATTCCATTGAGAATTTGTATTCATGTATATTTTATAAGAAAAACACCTCTTTAAATAGTTTTATTATAAAAATTATCTTTTTCGCTATTTAATTTCAACAGTTGGATCCCTCATAAATTCTCCTAAAATATTTTTCAATCCAACATGGCTACATTCTTTGGGCACAGTGTGAAACTCGTCAACATTGCTGAGATTATCGATAATTATTTGAGCTGTATTTTCGCTTCCGGGAATCAATTCGATTTCTCCTCCAAATAATTCACATTCAATATAAAATAATCCGTCCTCTAATCCCGATATAATGTAATAGTTAAATTTCTTTCCCTTGTACATTTTTTCTGGATCCATGTTTCTAATGATTATCCAGTTAATTTTCTCTTGGTATATTTCGGTCAATTTTTCATTTAATTCTTCTATCTCAAAAGTTTCAAATGCATCATATTTTTTTGGGGGGTTTCTCTTTGGAACTTCTTTTGGAACTTCTCTTCCACTTTCCCTCATTAATTTCACGGTTTTATCTATTTCGTCAGCTTCCACAATTTTTCCATTTTTTCTCATTGATTGTGTAAGTTTTGATATTTTTTCACCACGTTTTTCTATCTCTTTTTCTCTATCATTATTAACCTCATTGGCTTTTTCCTCATTTTTTCTCTTTTCTTTTTCTCTATCGATAATATCCTTTTCAGCCTTTTCATATTCTTGTACTAATTTTGTATGTCTGCCGCACATTTTATTTTCCCCGGATGGTTTCCCACATTCACTTCCCTTGTTTTTTCCAGATTGTAATATAAAATTACATTTTCTTGGGGGGTTTTCCTTTGGTATTTCAGCTTCAATTTCCTGCGTATCCTCGCTTTCTTTTTTCTCTTTCTCTTTATCAGAATTATCCTCGGAATTATTTCCAGATTTATTCAGGATAAAATGCCTTCCACACAAGCCATTTTCTTTCACTGGTTTTCCGCACTCACTTCCCTTGTTTTTTCCTGTTTTTAAAATTTCTGTACATTTATCTTTTTTATTTTCGGGTTTCCCCTTTTCAGATTTCTCCTTTTCGGGTTTCTGCACTTCTATTGGGTTTTCCTTTTCTTTTTTAGCCATTTCTTCAAATCGTTTAAAATCATTAGAAACGCTGTCTCTTTCGATTTCCCACATTCCTCCCAACATTTTATTAATTTCTCCAACAGTCAAGGAAGAATGTTTTTTCTTGATAATCGGCCTCTTTTCTGCACAAAAGAACATGTATGCAGTTTTACTCCTTTTAGGGGCATCCTTGGGTTTTTTGGTTTCTTTTTCTTTAGGAGACTCAGGGGTACATTCGCTGATATTTTCCCACATTTTCTTTGCGGCGGATATATCTACATTGGGATACTCTTTAGCGAGTTTGGCGATAAACTGATCAACTCGATCATTGATCAGTTTGGTGATAGCATTGTTAAGGGACATTATTGGTTTTCTTTAGATTAATATAGATACTAGGTGTTTATCCCTATATAGATACCTTAGAATTCAATTTTATATGGACTTTATGGGGATCAGCCCATATAAAATTGAATTTCCATATAATGGTCAAGTGATATACATCCAGTATATATACTAAACTAAAGCAGAATGATAACGATAACAAATATAAATATTTCTTATTGCGATATAACCATTGATACAGATCATGGCCCCTTGTCAGTACAAGTGAGCAAGACTGCCCTATGCGGTGAATCATTTGGGGTAAGGATGTATTCTACTGATTCGCATGGGAGTTTTTGTCAATACGATCATCAACATTCTAATGATCTGAATTCATTCAATCATTTGATTGACAACATTATTACAAATATATCCCAATCCACTTCTTGGGGGAATGTGATTGTACAATTTGATGTTGGGAATGGGTCATATTGTATAAAGGGATATGTGAAGCATAATGGGTATTATCCTCATGATTATACTGTTTTGATTCCTGATGATTCTGGAGATGGATCTAATGACGATTCCGGAAATGATTCTCCACTCTCTACACAATTTCAGTCTCCTCCTATAAATATTTCTAATGTAATTGCAAGGTTAAATGATATAGGCTGTTCGCACAAGTTATTAAGGGGACCAAGGAGGGGAGGATCATGCGGAAAGACTGTAAAGGTAGGAGGACTTTGTAAGAATCATTGTTGATTATGATAAAAATATGATAAAATGATAAAAAATAAATCTTTATAAACCTATAAAGATCAAGCATAATTAGGTAAAATTGAATTTCTATATAAAAAGCAGGTAAAAGTACAGTTATTCTGTATATCATCCTATATCACTAATCTACAATGGAATCCGTATATACTTTATGGCAAAAACTTTCTGCTGAAGAAAAGGTGCACATGTTTGCAAGACAAATGAATGAATTTTCCATCAATGGAGATAATATCGGTCCATGCCACTGTGAAAAATGTAATATATTGGGTCATTTCGATCATGAAATGGCAAAGGCTTTTCCAGTGGAATTTTATTGGTGCGAAGAATGTAACGATTCATATTGCGAAAATTGTATAAATTTGGAAATGTATGAAAATACCAGTAAATGTGATTCTTGCAATGAAAAGGAAAAAAAGAAAAATGCCATATCTAGCCATACTCATGTAAAAACATATGAACTGATAAGGGACAATGATTTAGAGAGAATAAAATACTTGGTAGAGATAGGGGGAAATTTCACCAATGATAGTAGCTATCTGGCTTGGGCGGCGGAATTTGGACACTTGGAAATGGCAAAGTACTTTGTTTCTTTGGGAGCCAGTGTATCTGCGGCTAATAATTTAGCATTGAAATGGGCCGCGAGAAAAGGACAATTAGAAATGGTAAAATATTTGATCAGTCAAGGGGCAAAAGATAATAATAGAGAAGCTTCAAAAATGGCCAAGGATTATGATCATGAATGTGTGATCTCGTATTTGAAAAGTATCAAGAAATAATTAAAAATATAAAAAAAAATATAACCCAATAAATTCTTTATAAAACCTATAAAGATCCCATAAAATTGAATTTCTATATAATAATCAGGTAAAAATACTGTATCTTGTCTAAAAATGGAATTCGCATATAAACAATGGAAAAATCTGACTCCCGAACAAAAGGTAGAAATGCTTGGGATGCAAATGCTGGAATTTGGCATATTTCAAGATAGAAGCGGAATAGAACTTTTACATTGTAAAGTCTGTGGAATATTAGGATATTATGACGAAGATCCCAACGAATTTTTTCCTAGACAATTTTGCTTTTGTAATACATGTGAAAAATATTCCTGTGAAAAATGTATAAATGTAGAAAGATACGAAAAGACCGATAATTGTGATTCTTGTGAAAAAATATAAAAATTAAACAAAAAAATAACCCAATAAATTCTTTATAAAAACCTATAAAGAACTAAAATCCTATTAATTTCCTCTTGCTCTATTTATAATTACTAGTAATATCAAAAACATGATAAAAATCATTACAACTATACTGACTATTAAAAATATATTTATTTTACCCAAAGAATTGACTTTACTTTTTCCACATGTACCTTGACAAGAATCCAATGAAAAATAATTACCATTAGAATCCCCTACACAATTTCCATTTACACAGCTATATCTACTCAGATTGCTACAATTATTCACACAATCTTGCATACTATTAAATACCCCCTTTCCCGGTGTATTTTTACATGATGGTACTCCTCTATTATCTGGGTTATTAGGATCTATAGAATATACACAGCTATAATCGCCTGGTGCAGAACCACATATTCCACACCCCATCACTGGCTCACAATTTCCCACATTTTTACATGCAGTATTATTTTTTATACAATTACAAGTATTTCCATAGAATATTCCTATACCATATTTATTTGTGGTATTTTCTATATTGGAATATACATTTGGATATTTACTCTTCATTTTATCAGGATTTTTCTCATCATAGTCATTTGGAATATTTATACATCCTTGACCACTACAGGTAAATCTATTGATTGATTTTTCTGGGTTAAAATCCGGAGATAATCTATATCTATTATCAATGGTATTTCCATTCATTGAACATTCAGTGAATTCAACAGAACAACAATCCAGCTTGGCAATTCCGTCATTTTTTCTAGAGTCTGTCAATTCACAATTTGTCCCATCAATATAATAGGGAAATACTGTTGACGGTTTATATTTAGCTACATCCTCTATTGGATTTCCTGTAGAAACATCTATATCACATAATTTAAACCCACAAAGATCAGAGTCATATACAGGTAATTTTCCATATAAAATACTGTCACATATATATTGGCCATCACCCCTATTTTTACAAGGGATAGAAATACCTAGATTATCTATAGCATATATGGTGTCTCCTTCTGGGTTATTTTGACAGGGCATTGTTTTTTACCCTGTTTATTTTATATAAAATTCATATAAAATTCATATAAAATTGAATAATTAATTAATAGAAAAATATAGTCATTCAAAAACACCTAAAATGGAACATGATAATATAATTTGGTTAAATAATAACAAGGATCATTATTTATATTCTAACTGGAAAATTTTACACGAATTCAGTAAAATATATGCTGAAACATCATGTGAAATAACTGCAACAGTTTTGAGTTTGAAATTTTCTGGTAAAGATTTCTATGAATGGGAAATTTCTAATGAGATAGATTTTTCCCATCCATTATCAGTCATTTCTATGAATGATGAAGATCATTTTTTCTTGATAAAAGATGGAGTGATTTATCAATCTTATTATCGCAAATATAAATTGAAAACTGAACCATTAAAAGAACACCATATCTCAGGTATAAAAACCAAAGATAATGACTTATTTTTCACAGGAACAAAGGGTAAAATATATCAAGGGGAAAATGTGCAATATATACCAAAATAAATAATATCAATATATTTTCTTTATAAAATATATAAAGAAATGTTACCAAATATCAAGAAAAATTAAATGGAATTTCATACTAGGCAAGAAATAGAGGATCAATGCAAATTATTACTAGGTATAAATGACTCTGAAATTTCCAATAAAGAAAAATCTCTAATGATTTATTTCCATGAAAAAATACTGAAAAAGGAAAAGGAAAACCCATTCAATATAAAATCGTGTATAATTTGTCTTGAAAAATTAATTGATCATAAAACCATTACATTTACATGTCATCATAAATTATGTGTAGAATGTGCCAAAAAAATGAGAAAACACAAGAAAAAAGAATGTCCTTTTTGTAAAGAGAAAATAGTTTATTTTATAGAGTTATATTTTACAGAGAAAATGTATCGGTATATTATAGCAAATTATATTGAAAAAGAAAATATCAAAATAATCAGGGATTTAATTACGATTTTTTCTGAAAAAAGGGAAAAAGGGAAAATCTCAATTAAAATGATAAAAAACCTATTTTTTAGTGAGTATATTTATCACGGTAGATTTTCTATAAATCTCTTGATATAAATCTCTTAAATTTATTGATATAAATCTCTTTAGATTTCTTTATAACCTATAAAGAAAAAATTTTTTCTTTTTTCATTTTTTTAAGAATTTCCCTATAAAAAATAATATAAGGAAAACTAATATAAAATTCAAGCCAATTATCACAGGAACCGTATATTTACTTTCTTTCACAGTTTCAATCACACCCTCATTTTTCACACCACATTCCTGATAACAATCATAGAATGTAGCATACTTGCCTGTTTTCCCTGTTATTTTCTGGCATCTAGCATCATTTCCTGAACCTATACAATTATAAGAAATATTATCATCAGATACACAATGCCCATCACATAACGGATTATCGTATAATTGATCTATGGGATATTTTTCTGGATCTGATACTTGCTTGCATATATTACCTGAACCATCTGGGGAAGGTACACATGCATAATTTTTAGGATAGGCATTTCTAGCACATTGATAGTCACAAAATGGATTGGTATAATCACCTTTGCCATTGGCTACTTTTTCACAAGAAACACCATTACATTTATAATTATATTCATTATTGATTAGAAACCTATCCCCTGATTTAAATTCTAGACAGTCAAAACTACTACATTTCTTTCCTTCCACACAACAATTATCATCTTGACAGGAATTTTCTGCAATTTTACCGTCTAGAGTTTTTACTTGGCAAGCCCCCTTTTCCCCCTTTGATAAATAATACGGATAATTTGTCACTATACAATCGGAAAAATCAGAATAATCTATATTCCCATTTACATCCTTGACAAACGGCGTCTTGCATCTATACCATTTACATCCTGTTTCATTTCTCTTTAATTTCCAAAAACCGTTATCTCCTCCTGAGGTTCCAGGGTCCCCAGGATTTTTACATATAAAATCATTATTTGGATTTTTATCACATTTTATCACACTGGGTTGAGGTTCATTTCCCAATATATAAATTTCATTGGAATCAGTACATGACATTTTTCTATTTGTTTACCTGTTTATTATCCTTTTTTCTTTCCTTTTTTTATTAATATATCCAATAACATGCTGCTAGAAATAAACCCTGAAAACCATTCATTATTTAGATAACAATAATACATTCTTTTTATATAGTTATTTTCTCTTGTTAATTCAGGTAAAATTATTATATATTTTTTCTCATTAATTTTTCTAATGAGAAATGGATATTCGGATTCTATTTCACTAGCTATAAATCCAAATGTAACTCCTATCACTCCATTTTTCCATACTAATTGGTATAAATTTACATTTTTTCCAGCAAAATCCTTTACCACCAATTTTTTCTCTGTAATATATAAATCATCTACTATACCATTTACTACCGGAGGATTCGGAGGGTCAGGAGGAAAATTTTCCTTTTTTTCTTTACTTTTAGAAAAATCAGTAAAAATATCTGATAAAATTGTATCATCTACTACTTTTTTCATTTCAAAATTTTCAATAAAATCTTTTTTTTCATTTTTTCCTTGGGTGTTTTCCTCGGAATTATCATTTATGGGCCCCAATCCCAAATCATCCCTGAATTTTCCTGATCTTACCCCCTTGTATAATTCATAATAACCAAAAGGTCCTTCAACCCCTGTCACAGCTATATCCTCTAAAAATTTGGTAAATAATCCCCTTTTCATTCCTCTGAATAATGTTTTTCCTGTAAATTTTTCTGCCCATTTTTGAGCTTCAGAAATCTTGCAATCAGGGGGTACAGAATCTTTAAAATCAGTGCCCATATATTTGCAATAATCCTTTGTCATTAAACATTGGCCTTGTTCTTGGTCATATTGAAAGGGGGGAACATCGGTGACACCCCTGACTTTTTGTCCTGCTCTTCTACTCGAAGGATTTTCGCACCAGTTTCTCAATGAAAAATTACCAAATACACATTTACCATTTTCCCCTCCTTGTTCTGTACCTGGCTCCCTCCATTCTAAATATGGTTTTTTTCCCTGTCCTTGATCCTTGTAATCCCCTGACTGTTCTAGACAGGCTTGTTTTGTCAGAAATTTACTTCTACCAAATACATTGGGACAATCAGTAAGGGATGAAGGACAATTTATACTCTGTAAATTTTTATCTACTACCCACCCTGTACCTGGAAAAGCCTTTTTAAACTCTTCATTTTCACTCTTGACCTTGTTCAATTTATATTTAGCATATACCCCTGCATTTATCCAGTCTTGCTGAGTATAGCTATTAGGAATGGTATAATTCATTGATTTTTATTTAAGGGAAAATCAATTGTTAAAATATCTGATTAACAAAAAATCAAACGAAATTTAAGAGGATTTAACGAAATGAATTATACTTTTGACGTTCATCCTCATACTTGTGGAGAATATAATACACGAGATACTGTAATGAATAATGGTCAAAAATTAAGTGAAATTTTAGAAGAATTGGAGGATCATTCTATTCCTATAAAAATAGAGAAAACCCCTAAAAAAGAAACATTGGAAGATTATATGAAAAGATTGGAAAATAACATGCCCATGAGCTTTAACCATAATGATCTAGTAATTATGCGTTTGGATGGCCATTGTTTCCGTACCTATACAAAATCTTTTCTCAAGCCATTTGATGAAGGAATAGCTGATGCAATGATTTTTGCTGCTGCAAATCTAGTAAATAATTTTAACTGTTCATCAGCATATGTTTTTAGCGATGAAATAACATGTATATTTCCTGAGCTAAAACCTTTGGAATCTCTACCTTTTAATGGTAGAATGGTGAAAATATGTACATTGGCCTCATCACATTGTTCTGCTAAATTCAATAGTAATATGAGTAAAGGTGTATTTGGTAATTCAAAGCAGATAGAATTTGTGAATAAAGGCAATGCATATTTTGATGCTAGAATGACTATCATGCCTAGTAAAAAAGATGTATCATTAAATATCCTATGGAGAAATAGAAGTTGTGTCAAGAATAGTAAAATGGCTTTTGCCCGTGATTTTTTCTCTGAAAAAAAATTAAGAGGTGTAAATAGCAATGATGCAATAAAAATGGTAGAAGAAAAATATGGTAAAAAATACTCGGACTTGTTAGGTAAATTTAGATGTGGTGTTTTAGTCAAGAAACTAGAGATAAAAGAGGTAATATGCGATTTTGAAACGGGCCAAGATACACAAGTTATAAGGAAAATTATTGGATATGCTAATTATGATGAAATCTGTAATATATTTAATGATAACCCTGATAATAAAATATCTGATTTTCTACTGAAAAGAATTATAAAATTGAATAATCCTTTACGAGAATTATTTTTACAAGTATATATTTAAAGAAATAAAAAAATTAAAAAAGAAAATGGAAGAAAATAACGGTGATACTGTAACCATTGGGGTGAAAAGAAAAATTATCGAGGAAAATCATATTCCTACTTTTACACATTTTGAAGAGGAAGATTCTGATAATGGCTCTGATACAGAAAATGAGGAAATCCCTGAATCTAAAAATGAAGAAATCCTTGACTCCGATAATGACCCTAAAATAAATAAAGAAATTCCAGATGGATCTGATTCAGATGATAATGAGGAAAATCCTAACGATTCTGATTCAGATAATAATGAGGAAATTCCGGATGGATCTGATTCAGAGGAAAATTTAAATGATTCTGATGACGATATAGATACTAGAAAAAAAGATGGAATAAGGCCTATTCATGTTTTATTTATATTTTTGGCGTATTTCATATTTTTAATGACTTTTAATATTCTCAGGTATTATGGCTATGAAAGTGTATCTGAATTTATTCAGTCAGGATTGGCTACAATGATTTTAAATGGTACCCTAGCCTTGGGAAATAATACAATGTCTCTATGTAGAGATTTATAAGAATAATTTCTCAGTTAATTTTATAACCAATATAAAATTTATATTTTTTACCGATTTTTCTCATTAAATTTTTCATTTAATCTATTAATGAAACTTTCTACCTTGACCTTTACAATTAGCAGCTCATTATCTTTTTCTGCATTTTTTTCTGTAATTTCAAAGGGTTTTACCTTGATACTATTTTCAGGCTGTATTTCTGATACTTCTGGAAGATCGTCAATAATAATAGTATTTTCCTTTTTTACATTGGGTAAATTGATATCATTCCACAATAATTCCAATGATTTACAATCTCCATTTTTCTTGTATTTTGACCAGGAACAATGATAGTCAAATAAAATATATTCCAATTTCCTATCATTTTTAGATCCATCCCCTAATGGGTCAAGAATGCTATTTTTTATAATGGCCAAGGCATAATCCTTTGATGCAGCTGTGAATACAGATACAAGACAATTTTTAAATAAAAAATCTAGAGTTTCCTGTAAATGAGGCCTTTCAAAAGTTATATAATAATCATCAATATTATAGAATTTTAATGTCTCTATTTTTTCTTTATTTTTTTCCACATCAAATTCATCTAGTGGCTCACTACAAATAAGGGTATTATCCAGGTCTAGAAAAACATGTAGTTTCATTTCTGGAATCTTTATTTTTGAATGATATTATTTTAAACTAGGTTTAAAATATTTGTACTAATATAAAAATGGAGATTATTTTAGCTATAGATAAAAAATATGGTATAGGTAAAAATGGTGTAATTCCATGGCATTGTCCAGAGGATTTAAAACTCTTTAAAAATCTCACTTTGAATTCTAATATTTTAATGGGTAGAAAAACAGCAGAAACATTGCCTTTTTTAAAGGATAGAAAAATATATGTATTATCAGAGACACTTGATAACGGAGAAATTAAAATAGGAAAAAATAATTGTACAGTAATTAAAGAGACGGATATAAAAAAAATAGAGAAACTTCCATTGCCTGTTTTTGTAGCTGGAGGGGCTGAAATTTATAACTGGTTTTTTAGGGAAATGATATTGAAAAGGATAGATATAAAAAGCATCCATATGACTTGTATAAATATTGACTATACTTGTGATAAATTTATAGATAAAGAAAAATTATTTGAAATTTTGCAGAAACATGCTATACAGAAAATTGAGAAAAATCTATGTGAAAATGTAGTGTATTATAGGTTTGATATCATTAAAGAAATAATTTAGGAAAAACCATATTTTATACCATTATAAAATAATTTAATCATGTCCAACAGTAAATATTAGTAATTTTATTATCCTCTTTTTCCTTATCAAAAAATCTATTAATTTCCTCGTCAGAATATCTTTGGCTAAAATGAAAGAGAACAAACATTATATTAGGATTTTCCATTATGATTCCCTTTAATTGACTCCAATGTATGTGTTTAGTTGAAATACTATTTTCAATCTCATCTGGTAGAAAAAATGTACATTCTATGAAAATTACTGGATATTTTAGGATATTTTCATTCAGCTGAAAAACATTGATTGATGTATCGCAAATATAGGCAAATTTTTTCATGTGTATTATCTCTGTAACTACTATACCTTTATTTTTTAACTCTACAATTTCCTTTCCAGATAGAGATAGATATTCACTCTTTAATTTTTTTCTAATTTCAGTAAATCCATATCCAATGGTAGGTATTCTATGATCACATTGAAAAATATTTACTTTAATCGATTTTCCATTACATTTTATAGGGAAAAATTCTTTGGAATATTGGCTATGATAATTATACCAATTTCTACATTCTAAAACTTGTTCCACTGCATTTAATGAAAACATGCTAGAGATATAATCATGTATATATTTCTCTGCTTCTCCAGGGCCATATATTTCGAATACATGATCCCCATGTATATCTCCTATCATTGTCAAAGGTAAACAAGCTACATGATCTATATGAGTATGAGTTATAAAAATATGGCTAGGTTTATTAAAATTTTGAGGGCCTGCATCTAACATTATATCCAATTGAGGAATATAGAAACCTGTTCTATAAGCGCTTCTAGAATAACCACGTATGATCCATTCTGTACCTGGTATTTTCCATTCTTTTTTCCAATAAATATTTTTTATAGCGAGAGAATCCATTATTCTCTTAATATTCCTTTGGATTTCCTTAATATTTCTTGACATTTTTAATATTTGTTAAAATTGAATTAAAAAAATATTATAAAAAAATAATAACAGGGAATTTTTCTTTTTTTTTATATTTAAATGAAATATATACCAATTCCCATTAACAAGTATACTAATTTTAGATATGATGATGAAACCTATAAAAAATACAAGAGGTTATATGACTGTTTACCTGCAGAGGTTGCAGAAAAAGTATTATCTTGCCTAGACAAGTACAAGGATTTAAAGGATGTTTCCAAATATGGAAAATCTCCAGGTAAATCCCCAGAGGAAATTCCCTCTGAAACAAATGAAACAAAATACGGATATCACCAAGAGGGAAAATATGACTATGATTCTGATTTTTCTCTGTATGACCCTTTGGACACAGAGTCTGAAGATTCAGAAGAAATTAATATAGAATCACGAGGAAATGACATTTTTGACTGTGAAATCTAATTAAATGAAATATATTATAAAACATTAATTTATTGCCAAAATTTATAGACCCTATAAATTTTATTAATTATTTTTCTTTAGAATTTTCAATTTTTCTCCCTTTTTTACAATCCCTTTTTCACAATCCCTTTTTCACAATCTTGTTATAATCAGTAATTTTCTCTAACCCTACCAATCCATTATAAACCTTTTTAGAAACCTCCATTTTATAGCTACAAGGAAGAATGCTATCTTGGTTATCTGCATGATATCTTTTTATGGTATTGGTTTTCTTTCTTACTCCATCATAAAATCTCTTTTCCAAATTTAATTCATCATTTTCAGCATCAAAATCTACAGTGCTATTAATAGTATATACAATTCTAATAATTCCGCTACTCGTGACACCGTCTCTAAAAATTCTACCTGCAGCTTGTACCATTGACTTGCAATAAAAAGTTGGAGGAATTAGGATCATTCGTTTAAATCTTCCCCCTACAGAAATATCATGTAAATCTATACTTTCTCCTCCTGTAGGCAATGTAGCTATAATCACTCTACAGTCAGAATTTTCTTTTTGAAATGCGGAAATACTAGCATCTCTTTCTCGAGAGTTCATACACCCTTGAATTATCTTTACACCATATTTCTCTAATTTTGAATATGCATATCCAATAGTATCTAAATATAATACCATTATAGCTACTTTATTAGTGGGATTTTCTTCTAACCATTCCTTTGCTACCTTGACATATAAAGGTATCTTTATTTTTTCTAGATTTTTCTGTATCCATGTGAGAATAGCCATACTAGCCCTATTTCCTTCTATAGCTGAAATTTCTTCATGATCTCCATTTCCACCAAAGCTTTCACTGACAATGGAAAATATCTCTTGTTCTGTCTGTTTATTCACTCTACAAAAATAATTGACATATTCCGGCTTTAATTCCTGATTTAACACAAAATCAGGCTTGCAAGTAAATACTATTTTTGGGCGAATATGGGTTAGAAAAATTTCTCCTGCAATCTCATTGGCTTTTCTGATTACCGATCTCCCATTCATGAATTGAATGGCTTCGATATCATGTCTTTGCTCAGATAAATCTACACCAAAAGATTCTGCTAAACCCACTACATTTAATAGACCATCAATATTGTATAATTCAATGGACCTATCATAATAGACTAATTTATTTGTGCCAATCATGCCAAATAAATAGAGATGCATGGGGATATCTTCTAATCTATCACATGGAGTCCAGCTGAGGGCCAATAATCTACTATTTTTTTCTTTTATTAATGGTATAGAATTTGCAGCGGCGGACATTGTTCTTTGGCTTGGCTTTTGTAATTTGTGAAATTCGTCTAGGATCATTATTACCCTTTGAGTAGCTATCATGTCTGTCCATTTTCTCGTGGGATAAAAATCGACTACCCTCAATTCATTAATGGTATTCTCTACACGATAGGTAAATGGTTGTTTTTCTTTAATTTGCATCCTTGTACCACATTTAGCCCAACCATCATATGTAGAAATATACATTTTTTCTAGAGGTAAAATATGACCTAATACAAGTCTCCATTTGGAAAGAGAAGTTTTAGGAGCTAATACCACTACAAAATCTGCTTTCCATATTTCTGCAAGTTTTGATCCCATGTATGTTTTACCTGAGCCAGGATCAGAAGATATTACAGCCGGTATTCCCTTTTCCCATAGATCCAATACATTTTCTACACACCCCACTTGATAATGTCTAAGGATCAATGGTGTGGGCACAAAGGGGGATTTTTCTTCTTTCTTTTTTACAGAGGGTTTTCTGATGGGGTCTGAATCATTAAATACCCTATATATATCCTCCTTTTCTATATTATATTTTTCTGATATTTTACTGATAAATAACCCTACAAATTTCTCAGTTATTTCTTTTGATATTTTATCTGATAGAGCAATGGCATTTTCTTCCATTGTATTATACCAAATCCTATGAAACAAGTTATGTTTTCTATGGATTTTTTAAATATTCAATTTTAATAAAGGGGAATCAAAAATATATAAAAATAAAATGTATTCACAAGAAATCAATAGTAAAAATGTGGAAAATGTGAGGAGACAAATTGTCAATAAGCTAAACTATAACTCTCCATTCTATGCTACATTGACTGACGCGGGAAATGTACGTACAGATATGGATTCGTTTCCCTACATTCGCTTCTTCAGAGGACGTTACAACAGTACAGAACCAACAGTGATGGAGAGACAAGCTGGTTATAGAAAGGTGAATAATGGTTGTTATGCCACTAAATGTCAGATAGATAAATCATATACAGATTATTGTTTTCAATATCCATGCTCTGTAATATTGCCTTGTAATGCGAGGTATGCTGTCAAGGAAGGCCGTAAGCAATTTATCGATCTGATGAATAAAAGAGGATGTGTTCCCACAAATGGCGATTGATATTTCTCGATTAAACACTAGAAAAAAGAATTATTTATAAGAGATATAAATAAAGAAAAATAAAATAAATGGAAAACCGTTATCTTATATATCGATGGGATCAGATTCAACCTCAGGGTTCTCAAAATCCCCTTCCAATGATATATATTAAACCAGATATTTCCTTGTTAAAATTCGCTCAAAATCAAGGATATAATTTAACAGTGAGAATAATAGAAACTGATAGTATATATGATGGCAAGGTAATTTCAGGGGTTTTTGATAGCCTTGTATTAGGACCAAATTGTATTCTCCCCGAATTTCAAAACAAGGAATTTCATACCATTTCATTGAATTCATATTTTTATGCCTATCCTCCCAAGAAAGGATATATCGAAATTATAGGAATGGAAAATACAGAAATTCCAGCTGTAGATGTGGTAAAGATGAATAATATACAAACTAGGCAAGATATATATAGCGGGGATAAAAATGTGAGGGAGGGGTTCTCCGGAGGACCTGAGGGAAATGAGGGATTCGGAAGATATGAGGGTTATACAGAAAATTCTAATGAATTACCTATACACAAGGGAGCTAGTATTTTTTCTATTTCAATTCTCCTAATATTGATAATTTTAATATCTATATTTTTATTCTATATTTTCAAGAGAAAAAATTGGCTTTAATTTTTTGATATTATTTATATTTTTTTATAATGATTATAAATAAATAAATGGGAAACCTTAATAACAAGGAAGCGAATGATAAATGTATTGCATGTCATGAATTGTTAAAATCATATGGTATAGATTGCCCCCAAGATTGTGATTATATCGAAGCTAGAAAAATAATGAAAAAATTAATGCTTAAAAACCATCCAGATAAACATCCTGAAGAATATGATAAATATAATACAATTTTCACAGAATTATCCAATTGTAATGACATGGTGATCAAAGAGCAATGTATGAAAGATGTACATCCTGATGATTATCACGATATTCCAGCTACAGAAAAAGAAATGGAAGAGACGCGAAAACAAGTGAGAAATGATATCATGAAAAATGCTGTAAATTTTGAGAATAATGATTATTTCCATGAACAATACAAAAGATTTAGATATTTCATGTTTAATTTCAAGGTGAAAAATTTATATATAATGGACAAGGGAGGAATGCCTCATGCTAGTATTTATATATCATCTACAAAAAATTTAGGTCCTCAATTTTTTCTGGAAATTACTATATATTTTGATATGCATGGTAAAATTAACATGGTTATAGCAGAAGATTATGACCTAATGTATGCTGAGAAATATGATGCATTTAACTTGGAAGGCATTTTCCTTGACATGATTCAAGATTTTGGTATTGCTGAAATATATGCTTCAGCTCCATATTGGATAATTGACTATACAAATTATAATGGAAATAAAATTGTCAAGAATTTTTGGGATAATAAAAAAGGAAAAATCATACATGTTTCTCCCAAGAAATCTCCCGTAAAAACTACTACATTATCTCTTTATAGGAGATCGCCTAGAAAATCACCAAAGAAATCTTTTCCTAAAAAGAGCCCCAAGAAATCACCACTTAGAAAATCCCCTAAAAAGAGTCCCAAGAAATCCCCTAAAAAGAGCCCCAAGAAAACCATTGCGCAAATTAAAAGAGAATGCAAGGAGAGAGGATTGGTCTATGATATTCCTACTAAAAAATGCAGGGAAAGAAAAAGAGGGAAATCAAGATCACGAGCGAGCAAGAAACCCCCTACTAAAAAAAGTAAGGCGAGGAGATCTCGTCCCAGATCAAGGAAAAATGGAAAAGGAAAATCCCCCAAAAAAACAATAAAGCAAATCAAGGCTGAATGCAAGGAGAGAGGATTGGTCTATGATATTCCTACTAAAAAATGCAGGGAAAGAAAAAGAGGGAAATCAGGCTCACGAGCGACCAAAAAATCCCCAGCCAAGAAAAGTAAAGCTAGGAGGTCTAGATCAAGGAAAAATAGATCTAAAAGATCCTCTAAAAAATGCCCTTCCGGTACAGTACTTTCTCCTTCTGGTAGATGTATAAAAGTAGGGGGAGCTACTTATAAAAAATATTTTGGTAAAAAATAAGGTTTTTTTCATTATTTTTCAGTTTGAAATCTTTTTTAACCTTTATAATTTATAAAGATTATTTCCCCTTAATTTCCCTGCATATAATTTATACCTTGTCTCACGGCATTTGCAATAGTAGATCCACCTGAAGCAATTTCATCTGTGATTTTACAATCGATTGATATTTTGGTTAATTTAACCGCTTCATCGGCTGTTGGAGTGACATTTCCACTGTAAAGGTCTTTAAATCGCATATATCCTACTGCCTTTACACATGCATCCACAAAACAGGCCGCAAGTTGATCAGCATTTTGTTTGCCCAAGGATTTTAGCATTTTTGATACACCTGCTTTCATGTCCTTGATATCCTTATTCTTTTTCCACATTAATACCACTACCAGTATTAATACTAACACGATAACAACAATAGCTACAATTAATAATGTTTTCAAAAGAGTCATTTTATTTTATTTTCCCTGTTTTTATTTTTTATTGATTTTTTATTGATTTTTTAAAAAATATTTTTTCTACTGAAATCATAATTAAAAAACCCATATATTTATCCCACTATGAGGGCCGAAATCAAAGAGTTGATCCCCCACGCTCATTATTATATTATATCCATGCTTTACTAAAGCTTCTCTTCTAGACTGTTTATAAGCAAATAAATCTTGCATATCTCCTGGTCTCATGAATATCCCTAGATAATTTAATATTCCACATTTTGTAAGCATATCTACTGTAAACATATAATTTTCAGATGTAAATAATCTTGCAGTAATTATATATACTTTATAGCCTAGAGATATACATTTTTTATAAAAATTCACCACTGCAGTGATACACGATTTTTCATCGTGTATTAATGTTCCATCAATATCGAATATAATTACATCATTTTCCTTTTTTGATTTTTTTCTCATGAAAAGGAATTTTATAGCGGTATCAATACTGTTCAAGGTATTACCTCTTTGTTTTCCAATTGATCTATTCATTTATTAAACGAGAAAATTCAATATTTAAATGGTTATCTCCATTGATAAAAAGTCATTGAAAAAGTTATTGTAAAATTTATCAGTGATTATGCCCGACAAAAATTATACACGATGTGGCCGTGATTGTCTCAGATGTTGGAGAAATAGGATCAAGCATGGAAATCCCCTATTTTCATCAGCTGATAATCCTGTCATTGTTTTTCCAGAAGGAAAAAATATAGAAGAACAAGAAATTATAGAATGGAAAGCCAAACAAACCAGAAAAACAGCTATAAAAGAAAAAAAGCGGGAGAGATTGGAAAAACAAAGGGAAAGAAGGGCAGGGAAAATTATTGATAGATTAGATAGAAAATTGAATAAATTAAATTTTTAAAACTATTTAAAGGATTAAAAAATATCATAGATGCACCCAGCAAACCAAGACAATAAAGGAGAGAAACCGCATAGATCTTTGGATGGAAACATGCTTATGATATAGCGGGTTCAAATCGGGCTTGAGGATATGACATTTTTGGTAATCTTCACAGATTACCCTGAGAGGGGTATCCAAAGGTCCAAACCGAGTTTGAAAGAGAATTATAATGTCCCCTTGTGCTCATTATAAGGTTTCGATTAGAATTCAAAAAAACGCATCTAGCCAAAAAACATACAAAACCTACCACAAAATAATGCTTACAGCAATAGATACCAAAGGTTTATACATTTAGTTTGTGGTAGCAAAAAACATCTCTTTCAAGAGGATTGAAAGACGAGAATTGATCCATTGGGGGCCCTTAAATTTTTCATTTTTTTCTCAAAACATATGAAATAGAAAACTATTTAAAGAAATGATTTTTTATATAGATTCACACAGCAAACAATTATGTAAATGGTACTGACTAACCCCCAGATCAAAAAAATGAATCTAGCCAAAAATTTTGAAATATTTATTTTTTGATACCTTTTCCCTTTGGATTTCCCCTTTGGATACACACAGCAATACCGTATATTTACAGTACTTGATTTCTTGAGAAATCTAAAATCAAGAGAAATATCATGTATCTAGCCAAAAAAAGAAAATATTAAATAATCATCCTTTTTCTTTCAAGGTCCTTGAAAGAATTTTTTTAAAAAATTATCAAAAAAACCATTTAAAAGTATAATAACCCTATTAATAATGGAAGAATTAGTGACACAAGCTTATAGAACTACCGATGAAACAAATATAGAAAAATGGGTCAGTCAATCTCATGCTGAAAATCCCATTGATACATTTATCATTGCTTTTTATACTAGAGATTGTAGACAAGGTAAAGGAGAGAGAAAAGTAGGTTTGAAAATGTTTAAATTACTTTACAGATTAGACCATGAAAGATTTTACAAGATAATGGAATTAATCCCTACTTTTGGAAGATGGGACGATCTCATTAAAATAATGAAAAATGGTCCAGAATTAATGAGAGTGATAACTACTCAATTATTTAGAGATATAAATGACATGGATTCAGGAAAGAAAATTTCTTTGCTAGGAAAATGGCTCCCTACTGAAAATTCTAAATTGGATAAAAAACATAATTTTATAACAAATTTTTGTGACTATACTTTTCTCACTAAAAGAGAATATAGAAAGATGATTTCTTCATTGAGAAAATACCTCAATATTACAGAGCGTTTAATGTGCGAGAAAAAATGGAATGAAATAGAATATTCCAAGGTACCTGCAAAATGCATGTTAAAATTGAGTAAAGCCTTTCAAAAAAGAGATGCTGAAAGATTCTCTGAATTTAAAAGAAAATTGGTCACAGGAGAAACAAAGATATGTGGCAAGACATTATTTCCCCATGAATTGGTAATAGAAATTTGCAAGTTATCTACAGAGGATATCACTCTAGAAAAACAGTGGGAAACCATTGTACAAGAAACGTGTATCACCGGATCATTGGAAAATTCTACATGTATTTGTGATGTTAGTGGATCAATGGGAGGAATATCCCAAAATAAATTTGCTCCTATTCACGCTTCTATAGGTTTATCAATATTGATCAGTCAATGTACAAAGGGAGATTTTAGAGAAAAAATCATTACCTTTTCAAGTGAGCCTGAATTTGTGGATTTATCTGCATTTTCCTCTATTAGAGAAAAAATATACAATTTATCAAGAGCAAATTGGCAACAAAATACCAATTTACAAAAGGTATTTGAATTGATATTAAACACTGCAAAAACAGGGACCCCGGAAAATCCTAACGGTATTCCCGATGAATTTTTACCCAAGAAATTATTTATATTTTCCGACATGGAATTTGACTGTGCTGTTAATAGAAATAGTAGTCTAACCGAAATAAAAAGAAAATACCAAGAATCAGGATATACCCTTCCTACTATAATTTTCTGGAATTTAACAGGAAATATTCGTCATACCCCTTGTGAACCTGATGAAAATGGTGTAATAATGATTTCAGGATTTTCTCCGGTAATACTAAAGATTTTAATGAAAAATGGGTTTTTCTCTACAAAATTATTTATAAAATCCGTCGTAGAATCACCTCGATATTTACCTATTATTGATGCATTATCAAATTAATATAAAATTTATAACTATATAAATTTATTTTTTTATGAGATTTAACTAAATGATTTACTCCTACTCCTCATTGGGTTTTTTCTAGCAAGATATTCACTAACATTAATCTCATTTTTCAATGGTGAACTTTTGGGCTTTAAAATTTTCTTGGGAGAAGTAAAAGATTCAATGAGAAATTTCTCATTTTCCCTTACTTTTTTCATATCAATTGTCAATAAGCCATTTACCCTATTTGTTACAGTAATGGAATTTTCTCTATATTTTACCATTTGAATTTCTATATAATTTTTATACTTGTTCATTGCCTTTTTATATCCTCTAATTGTTTTGCTAGATATATTATTGGCTAATTTATATAAATATATTGGCCTTCTTATTTTTCGTATATAATTTTCAAATTTTATAGCTAATAAATTTAATCCTGATAAAAACCTATGAATGTCGTTTTTCAATGCATTGATTTTTTCAATTTGAAAATTTCCCATTTTTCCCATGTGCATACATGAAAAATCAGGATCCTCTAAAATCTCATTCATTTTCTTCATTTCAGGGTCTGAATTTATAAAGTCATTTATATCTTGTAAAGTATATCTATACGGTCTACATGTTTTTAGAAAATGATTATATACTATATTTATAAAGGATAATATGGTAGCCATTTTGTTCCTTGTATTTTATAAATAATATAAAAAATTCAGTTTTAGATTTTCTCTTTCAAATCTCAAGAGAATCTCATTTAGATTTTCTCGGGGGTTTTCCTAATTTAATGAGATTTTCAAGAAAAATTTTTATACAGTACCAAACACAGTTTTTCTATTCAACATTTGGTTCATTACATTTTTAGATATATTGGCTTTTTGTGTAGAGAGACTTTCGCGATGTTTTTCTAACCTGGCACCCTGAGGGATGAATCCTGAATTATTAAAGCTTCCATAAGAAGGCTTTTCAGGGAGGTTAAATTTCCTACTAGAAACTTGTTCTTCTCCTTTTCCTGAATAATTTGCATACATTTCGGCTATAGGTGTTTTTCTTTCTAATGCAGCAATATATTCAGGCTTGGGATTAAAGTCCAATCTTTGTCCCATATTTGTACTCATGCTATAATTTGGAGTTTTATTATCCAGTTGAATTTCTCCTCCATCTTGATAAAATCTAGCATTTTCTTCATTACCGCATATAGGGGTAGCATAATATATATGCGGAGTTTCTTGAATATATCTATCGGTATCAAAATCTCCAATCATTTCTCCCATGCTTATATTTGTATTTAGATTGGGATTAGTAGTTGTAGCATGATTATCTACATTTTTAAAGTAATTTTGTGATACATCATCTACATCTACATTTTTATATATATTTCTTATACCACTACTAGCACTGATTTGTATTGGATTTTGTATTACATTTTTTACTTGGAATGGAGGGTCTAATGGCTTTTCTATATTATATTTTACTGTAGGTCTTATATTAGTATGAATCACATTCTTTTTGATTTGTCTAAATTCTCCTTCTGTAGCAGTACCATTAGAACTTGATGGATCAGAAGGACACATTAATTTTTTAGTAAAATCGACGCTAGCGGGATTTGTCCTATATTCAGTGGTTAACCTTGGCAATCTAGACAATGGAAAGGTATATTCCTGAGGAAGCAATGGAGGTCTAAAATTATCAGAAAGTCGGTAAGGAAGAGATGCTTGCTGACCCATACCTGAAATTGTGCCACTGATTCCGCTTCCACTTGACCTACCTGAATTTTGATAGGATACACCCACCATGGGATTTTGTCCCAATGGATATACTCTTATATATTCACATGCTCGATCTCCTGCCCCATCTATTAATCGCGTAACTTCATTAGTTTGTCCTACTCTATCTCTTCTATATGTTTGTATTGATTTTGGAGGGTCTTTTAATATATTTTGGTTTGTGCCCCAAGAACTTACTGATGGTAAAGTAGCCTTGGCAGTATGCCCTACAATACCATGATAACTTACCCCTCCTGATGACATTTTTTATTTTTCACGTAACCGTTTATTGTTTATTGATCAAAAATATTTAACAATTTGCATCTTTTTTAAATATTTAATAAAAGAGGAAAAAAAATGCCCCCAAAACCCAAAACCGTACAACAGCAATTAAAACAGGCAAGCAAGTTAAAGATATTAAAGGCTCAAAAAGAAAAGGAGCAAAAAAATATTGCTAAAAAACAGGTTGCCGAAGAAAAAAAGAGTAAAATTCCAAAAAAATATGCTCCAGGAATACCTAAAAATATTTCTGCAAATATAAGGGAAGAAAAGGCAAGAAGAGATTTTCTTGAAAAAACCTTGAAATTATCAAAGGATAAATTAAAGGTAGCTTTTACAGGATTTATAGCTAAAAATCCTACTGATAGTAGAAGGACATTTATTAGTAAATTAGGTAAATTGCATTCTCAATTAATCTATAAATTTATAGAGGATTTTTTAGCTACATCACCAGAAACTAAATCCAATGATTTTCTCAATATATTTCTTCGTTCAGACGAAGTAATGAGTTTCTATGAAAATATCAGTCTAAAAAAGAAATTGGAAACAGAAAAGGGTAAAGATAAATCTAAAGAAAAAGAACTCACTGAAGAAGATGAGATATTTGGAGGGGAATCGTCTGATCTCGAAGGGGAAGATGACCCCGAAGGGGAGGATCTTTTTGGAGATAGCGAATTATTACAAGAATTTGAGGGGCTTGAAGAAGAACCTGAAATGATTTTTAACAAGGATTTAGAACAGTCAAAATACGATCCATATAAAAAAACCGATAAACAATCCAAAATGGTAGAGTTAACAGAAATGGGGGAACCCAGAGTGATTGATATTCCTGTAGCTGCAGATAAAAATATGAGAAAATATATGCAAATAGTAGATCAAAAATGTCTTAATTTTTATAGAGCATCTCCTTGGTTGGATTCCCCTTTTGAAAAAATATGGATTCATCCTAGTAAAAATTCTGTAGAACCTGAAAAGTATTTTATACCTACAGAAAGTAAGATAATCGATGGCAAGACATTTTACAGAGGAAATAATGAATTTATCAATTCTCAATGTGGTCCATATAGAAAAAATAGGTACTATGATTCCCATGATTATCTAGTGATTTCAAATGATTTGTCATTTCAGGTATATTTTGAATTATCCAGTGGAGAATTGACCAAGGGAAATGTAGAATTATTACAAGCAGAAAATGACTTATATAAACATCAGGGAACAGGTATTCAAAAAATTATTAATACCGCTGTGAATAGAACCGTGAATAGTTTATCAAGATCCGATATACAAATAATTAGAAATATAATGGAAGAACAAGTGAAATCATATATTCCTGCTTTTAAAGAGCCTAAAAAATTGGTAGAAATATTTATAGAAAAAAATATAAAAAATTCCTTGAGTTTCTTATTCAAAGATTTTTCAGCATTTCTATCACTGTTTTCAGGGGAAATAAGAGAAATGTCTCGGGTATTCAATGAAAAAGTAAAGATAGACTATTATTCTCCCAATGAATTATCAGTAATCACTATAGAAAAAGTATTACCCGAAGTATTCCTAGATCCCAAGGTTTCTGTATCTGAAAAAAATATTATTAATAGATATATTCAATCCCAAGTGAAAAATATATACATGGAAATGGTCTATTCATATTACTATATCCTTCATCCCGAAGCTAGACGAACCAATATTACAGGGATAAATTACTTGGATTATTCTGCTAAAAAAGATTCATTAAAAAGTATATGTATAAATGATATTAGTAATGTAGATCCTTTTGCTATATATTTTTATAAAAAAGAATCAGGTGAATATTACTGTTTTAATCTGAAAAATTTAGACGAACAATTGAGTAAATTCACGGAGCCAATCCCAGATGATATCAAAAAGGAAATGTATGAAAAAAGGGAAATAATACTAAAAACATATGAAAATATTCCTAGAGAAATTTCAGAGAAAAAAGATACAGAAAAAGTACTCTCAGAAGAAGAAATTCAAATATCGAAAATGGCTGACCTATTATTATCTACAGTGATAAAGGATATTCTTGAATGTGAAGAAGATATTGGTAAAAAAGGAGAAAAATATTCTGAATTATTAGTGAAAAATCCGGGGGATATACAGGCAAAGAAAAACCTTGATAAAATATGTGAATATTGTAGAAAGGAAATTACTAGTGAAAATCCATTATCTTCTGTAATGAAAAGAAAAGATGGGTCAGTAATAGTAAAATTCTGTAATACTCAATGTTTTGAAAATATGGAAAAATGGCCAAAAAATAGAAATAAAAATGACAAGGTAATTTCTTCCGGAGGAACCGGATCCTCCGGAAGATCTGAGAGTCAGTCACAAGGAAAAAAAGTAGAAATCAACCGTGAATATTTAATGAAATTTTATAAAGAAAATTTAGGAGAGAAAATTAATACTGAAAAATTTATAGATTATATGCTTCATATTCATAAAGATGATAGACAAAATTTTCTTGACAAGTTAATGGGGAAAAATAAAAAGGAAAGAATAGAATATCTACATGATCTATTAAGTGATGAAGATTTAGAAGACTTGGAAGAGGAAATATTTTCGGGGTCTTCAGATCCTTCTGAAGGATCGGAAGGAGGGGAATCCATTAAAAAACAGCATGATCTCTATGATTTTGCTACAGAGGGAAAATCAATGAGATTAATTTATCAGGCATTTTTAGAAAAGATTAAAGAATTAAGCAAGGAAAAGAGAAGAGAGGCTTATAAAAAATATTCCAGAATAAATACAAAGGGTAAAGATCTTTCCGGTGATCCTGCTAAAAAACAGATATTTTCCGGCTTTGAAAAATATTTAAAAAGATTATCTAGGGAAAAACAAGAGGAATTTATAGATAATTTGTTTTACAAGGAATATGTATTAGAGGTTTAATAAAAAATAATATTTTATAAAAATATAAAATAATGAAAATAACTATCCAAAATTTCTACTGCCTAACCCCCCTGAATCCCCTCTATCAGTTTCATCTAATGAATCTACCTTTATTAATTTTCCCTGTAATACTCTTCTAGGAATGGCTTGTACTGCTTTAAAAGGAAGAGTTAATTCCTTTTGTACAGTACCAATAGGATTTAGAGCGATTATCAGGTCGCCAGAATATGTTGAATCTATCACACCGACATTGTTTGCAAGTGACCAACCCATTTTCACTAGACTACTCCTAACAATGATCTCTAGACAATATCCTCTGGTAGGTCTCATTCTAACTCCAGTATTATAATATACAATACCATTTTCCTCCTTTATTTTCTTGCACAAATGTAAATCATATCCAGTGTCAGAAAACCTATTTTTCTCGGGGGGAATCGCATCAGGTAAAGATAGTACATATCTCAATTCAAAATGATATGGATGTAAAAAGTCTATTTCATCTGTGAATGATATTGAACAAATTTTTATAGGAGATTTGATAAAATTATAAATAAAATCTATATAATCCGTAGTATCATCCAAAGGATATACATTTTCCCCTGAAATAAATTTATGATAACTCTTGGATAAATTTTCCTTTATCAATTCAGTATAATTATTTAATTGATATATAGAACTACCACTTGTACTCACCATATAGAGCATTCCATGTAATAGGTCAAAAATATACAATTTTCCAGAAATAATATCCTTGATCAATTCTTGAATGATTTTCCTATCATAATTGAGGATATTATACCTGTTAAATTTCCATACTAGACTAGTGAGGCTGAGAGTGGTATTATCTACACTGAATATCTCTCCATGAGGATTTATATAGAAATTTTCTCTAGATAATCTACCTAATAAAAATGCATAGATTTTTCTATCTTTTTCAGATAATTCATTATAGAAATAATTGTAAATTGGATCGGTCATTCTTTCTTTTTCCATTAAATTCTCCCTTTTAAATCAATTTTATTTATTTCTCTTGAAATAAGATAAATAAACAGAAAATGGCATCAGGAAAATCAGAAAATTTTATATATATTCACAATATCAGTAAAGAGACTGAAAAGGAAAAAAATAGAGTTCAATTTATCAAGAAAATAGTATTAATTTGTACAGTGATATTATTAATCTTTTTTATATATGGATTTGTATATGCAATGAGCAATATACAACTCTATAAACATAAAAATAGCCTAGAATATCTATTAAAAATGATAGTAGTATTTATCATATTAATTTCTATATCATTTTTACCTAGAAAAAATTCAGAGATAATCTTATTGATAATAGCCATGGCGTTATATACTGTGAAATATTTTATTGTATATTTTTATATTGTTTCAAATAAATAGGAAATCCGGAAAAAAGGAATCATTTAAAAAAGATAATATAAAATGTCCGAAAAAATACTAATTTTTAATCCAAAAGAAACCCCTTTTGGTCCCCTTTCAAATAATGCTAAAAATTTAATAGAAATTGATGGAAATATTTATCCTACAATAACTCATTATTGTTATGCTAAAACTCTTCATTCTCCTTCATATATAGCCACAGTGAGAAATCTTCAAAAAGTCTCAGAGGTAGCCCCTGTAGCAAATAAATTGTATCACCAAGAAATAGAAAATGTTTCAGCATCGGCATTATACGCTGCATACAGAGAAAAAATGAAATCCCCCCAAGTAAGAGACTTGTTGATTTCAACAGGAAATACAAGATTGATTTATCTTGATGAAAATTTGTACTTTGGAAGCAAGGTTGAAAATAATACAATTATAGGAAGAAATATGGTTGGAATAGCGTTAGAAAATATAAGGGCAGAATTGATAATTGAAAAGGAAAAGTCTATAAAAAATATCTCAAAAGAAAATATTGAAGAGTTAATATATAAAATATACAAGGCATATTCAGCTATAGATGCAAGAATGAAAACAGAAATGAAAGATCCGGAAATTTATAGAGACCTCAAAGGGGATTACGACAAATTAATTTCTCTAGCCCCTAACAAGTATAAATTCCCTGAAAAAGATATTATCCTTAATTTATATAACAATAATAAGTTAGAAATGATCAATAAAGAATTGGAAAATCCTGGAAATTTAATTGACATTTATCGATCAGACAATTTTGATAAAATAGTGTACATGATTAATCTAAAAAGATCTAGTATTGTATTTGAAAAATATATACAATATTGGGTAGATAAAACAATGCCTGATTTATCACCAGAAATAAAAGACCATGTATTGAGAGATTTTGGAAAGAAACTCACTATTGACCAGTACAAGGATCTACGAGAACGAGTATATTTTCTTTTTGAAAATGGAGATTTATCAGAGAGATTATCTGATAAAATAGATGATAAATTGACTGAATATTTACTTCCTGAAAAATCTAGTCTAAAAGAAATTGTAAAAAGTGACAAGGAAAATTTATCTGAAAAGCCTCTTGCAGGGGCAATATATATTGCCCCTGGAGAATTATTATCCCCTACAAATACAGAAATTTTAATGACTATTGAAAACCTAAAAATTCCTTCGGTATTATATTACACTACATTAAAACTCTTTGAATTATTAGGGGTACAAGTAGAAAATAATTCGCCATTAAAAACAGGGTACATGTACATGTTAAGACCTGATAATGAAAAACTATCATTTATTCCCATTGGTGAATATATAAATATTTATTCTAGAGCAAGAGATGAAAAGTACATGTCAGATATTCATAGTGCATGTGTAAAAGGAATGACCAAGAAATTTAGCGATATTTCTCTTGAAATATTATTGCTTTCCACAGGAGGAAAAGAATTGATTTATACTGATAAAAATCCATTATTGGGAGGAAAGAATAATTTTGTAGGAAAAGAATTAATGAGATTGAGAGCTAAAATTTCCACTGATATCAAACTATTAAAAAAGAATATAAATACTGTAGAAGATGTAGGAGAATTATTAATGAGAGATAATTTCTTCAAAACATGGGTGATATCTAGATTTACAGAAATATGTAATGTATTAGGATTTATACATACATTATTTACAGAGAAATACAAGCCTGATTATTCATTTGAAATCACTAATGAATTTCTTCAGGTATTTCTCAGTAAAATGTACTCTTCATGTTATAATTTTATGATTGATAAAATTGGCACCCAACCTCCTATAGAATTTAAAACTATAATAAACAAGTGCAGTTTCACCAAGGGCAAGGAAAATATTCTATGGGGATACTTTGCTGGAATTATATTTTCATTGACTAAAAGCACCAATGATCCTACAAATATCAATATAAAAAGATTAATAACTTTTTCCCAAGAAGAATTGAGTAAAACACAGTCATGCGCCCCCAATATATTATCATCAAAAACAGATAATTGTATAGCAAATAGTATGATAACTATATTGAAAATAGTCAAGGAATTATCTATAGCATACATGTCTCAAGATTATACCCTTGATATCATTGATATAAATACCGCAGCTGAAATACTATTAAATAGAGAATTTTCTTTTAGAGATACTATTGATTCTTCTGCATATTTCCCTACTATAAAAAGTGGTATAAAATTACCTGATAATAGTTATACAAAACAGGAATTGGCTTTATTGGAAAATTCTTTGCAAAATATAGATTCTCATTTTGGGCAAGGAAATGCAGTGTACCTTGCTAACATGATTAAATGGATTACAGGGGAAAAATCAACAAATAAAAAGGTCAAGGTAAATAGGAGTAATTTTTTCGAATATTAACATGTAAAAAAGATAAAAAATTAATAATAAATTGATAATAAATTAATGAATCACCAAAAAGACAAAATTTTATTAATAGGGCTTATATGTATAATCGTAATAGTTACTGGGATATTATTATTTGTCTATAAATTTCATAAAAAATCGTTAAAAAATGACCCAATGATATATTGCATTTTACCTGGAGAAACTGAATGCAAGTTAATAAAGGCCAGTAAATGTAAAGGTGTTCCTTGTTAAATTCTTTATAAAAATATTATAAAAATATAAAGAATTACTTATTTAAATATAGAGAAAACATTTAAAGAAATAAATGGATCTTCCTCAAGCTATTAAAAATACATATAATGGTACTAGATTGGCCGAGTCATATTACATTATTGCCAGGCATTATAAAAATGGCTGGATTTTTGAACAAAATATCAGATTGACATTAAAATATTATAATTTGGCCGTGAAACATTCAAGTATCATCGCAGCTTATGAATTGGCCAAAATGTATTTTATGGGAGAGAATGTAAAATTAGATAAAGACAAGGCTTTGGAATATGCAAAATATGGCACTGAATTTCCAGTGAAAAATACAAGGGATTTATCTGATGCAAATTTATGCAAGGAATTAATACGAGTTATTAACATGACTGAAAAGGATTTAATGAATTATATTCTAGAGGATTATCTTGAATGAATTTGGATCAGAAAATTATTTTATAAAATTATAAAATATCTATAATAAAAAAGAGAAAATGCACAAGCTCAATATTTTACTGATAGTCATTATAATTATACTAGTCATATTAATGATTGCAGTGATTAGATTTAATGCTAATAAACTCAAATTAATGACTATATCTAATAAATTATGGTTAGATCATGTTAGTTTTACTAGAGAATTTATATTGACAACTTTTGCTGGAAATGATAATGCTAGAAATGCGGCTGTAGCGGCACTCACTGTAAATCAAAAAGATTTAGGACATTTTATAGGCTCATATCTCAATAAAGATGCAATAGAGATTTTAACTGGATTACTGACCGAACATATCGCTATAGCTTCTGATATAGTCTTTATATTGGCTACACCAGGACCTATTAATGATCAAGAATTGAAAAAGAAACAAGGCGATTGGATAAAAAATGGTAATGAAATTGCTGATAATTTGCATAGTATGTTTGGCACAGGAGATTTTCATACATGCATGATGCAACATTTATCTGAAACTACAAATGAAGTAATGAGCATAAAAAATGGAGATTACACCTCTTCTATAAAAATCTATTATGCTATAGAGAAAACTATATTAGAAATGTCAGAAAAAATTGTCAATGCAATTATCCATGTAAAAAGGATTCCAATGATTTTTTGGACAAGTTTGCCCTGTTGTCAATGAGAATAAAATAATTTATAATTGTATAAATTATCATGGAAAAAAAGGAAAATTTATCTTTCTCTTTTTGCTATACCTTTTCCAACCCCTACTCCTTTTTGAAGACATTCATATGGCTGCCCTAATCTATTATACCCCTCGGGAAGAGTATTACTATTACCACAGAAAATTTTAGGATTATAAATAGGTGCATAATCTACATACACATCATCTGATTCTATATTTTTTCCCAATCCTATACCTCTTTTAAAGCATTCATATCTAGTACCCATTATTACCTTTCCCTCCACCAATGGTTTATGTAATCTGTTATTTCCGCAGTAGATTTCTTTTTTCTCCTTTCTAGTCATATTTTTTCTCTTTATTTAAAATTGAAATAATTAAAGAAATTTCTTGAAATCTAAATAAAGAAAAAAATGACCAAAGAAATATGTGATACATGTCAAGGAAAATTTATCAATACAAAAATCATATATTCTTATTCTGAAAATAATAGAGATAAAACAAAGTATTATTTTTGTAGCGAAAAATGCCTAAAAAATGGAATGATAGAAGAATGTGGTTATTGTCATGATAAATTTCCTAAAAGTATATTTGTCATAAAATTAATAGAAAATAATACAGTATCATATTTTTGCGACCCTGATTGCCTTTTTGCTCATAATAGAAATATCAGGGAAAATTATGAGGAAAATAATAAAAATATCACAATAGAAAATTAAAATTGAATAAAAGAAAAATGAATATTGTAAATCAAGAAATACCTGATAGAAAATGACCGTTAAAAAAGCCAAAATTTGCAATGATTGTGAAAAGGAAATTACTAATGAAAAGTTCAAGTACAGATGTGAAGATGGATACTCTGATGAAATCCAGTATTATTGTAGTAAAAAATGCCTGAGGAAAAATTTGTTAGTAGAATGTGCTGAATGTGAAGAGTGGATGCCCAAAGATTCTCATACTGTGAAAATCACTAAAAGAGATCCTGAAAATAATAGTAAAATATATTTATGTTCTACAGAATGCTATCTCACCTATTCTAAAACAGTGAAAAAAATAGAGGAAAAAAGAGAGATTGAAAAAGAATCAGAGAAATTACCCGAAAAAGAAGATACAATAGATACAATACTTGGAGTCATAATGACTAATATCACAAAAGAAACAATGACCAAAATCAAGAAAGCATTAGAGGAAAAAGGACATGATAAACCCATTGGAATTCACTCTGAAAATAAAGAGAAATTAGAAGAGGAAGAATATCCTTCAGAGGAATTCGAGGATTCTACAGAGGAAGAATAAGGATAATATTTTATAATCTTATAAAATAATTTAAAGGAAAAATAACTAAAAATAAGAAAAAATGAGCCAAATTTATATTACTGAAAATATAATTGTGGATATGAGCATGTGTCTAGAAAGTTTCCCTTGTCTACATAGCGTGATTGTAAATGGAAATGAGGCTCTTTATGATGGTAGAGATATTTACCAAATGTTCAAAGAAAATAACGTGGGCGTACATCATCACTTTTCTTCCTATAGCCCTGATAAATTGAAAGGTTTTTTGGATAAAAGAAAATCATGAGAAAGAAAAGGGAATTATTTTATATAATTATATAAAATATCAACTTAATTTGGACAGGTAAATCCTGGACAATCAAGCAAACCATTATTTGTCAAAAAACAAATACCTCCAAATACAAAAATTCCATAGTAATTTTTGGCCTTACTCTGTTCCACACATTTCTCAAAATCGGCCTTGGTCCATAGTTCGTTCTGTTGTTTATAACCTGCATATCCCCAAACCAATTTTTTAGCATTACCCACTAAAGATATATAATTATTCACTGCTTTATTATCATTTGGATAGTGCCAGTAATCCTGAACTTGAAAGCCTAAATTTGGCGTCTCTTTTATTGCCTTTATAAATTCCTTATTTTCAGTAAGGACAGAATCGGGGTAATCATTAATGAAAATTTCCCAATCAGGTCTTAGCTTTATCCAGGCCCTTGCAATTTCACTCATATAACTTCCCATTCTTTCGTATAGACAATGCTGATGACCGGTATGGACTTGCCCACGACTATGATCATCACAATCAGTAATACCCTTATTTTTATCATCATTATCATCCCAAAATTCTACATCATATACCACACTTTTAATGAAATTTTGATTATATAATTGTATTATAAAATGATATAATTTTTCGAGCCCATTTTTATATATTTTATAGTACTTGTATAATTCTCCAGGAATCAAGGCAGGGGAAATAACTATTAATTTTCTCCTTTTTGCAGCAGTATCTACTATCTCATTTACTAATTCAGAATAATACTTGTTTTCTTCTATTAAATTATCAGTAAAAGTGCCATCTGGTTGAATATCTATAGAAATACTAGGGGCTATACAATTATAATTATCAATTATAGCGGATATTAAAGCATTTCTGTTACATTTGCGAAAATCTCCGCTAGCCCCGAGTCTGAACCAACATATTTTATAAAACCCCGAATTAAGCTCGTTTTCAGGGAAATAATTTAATTTATTACAAACAGTTTTTCCAAAGGGGGTAAAAGAGAGTTTCATTGGCCCGCATATATTTTCACATTCTGATAGGGTCATATTTCCACCTGAGACACATTCATTATTTATGCAATTGTATAATTTACTCTTTTTTAAAAAGAAAATTACCAAGATAATTATAACCTCTACAATTACTATTGCAAGTATAATATATATCAGTGTTTTCTTTTCCATTTTTATTTTATAAAGTTATTATAAAATTGAATATAAAATATTTTAATAAATTTGATAGAAAAAAACTATAAAAAATGGACATTATATTTACAGAAGCTATAAAACTATATTATTGGAGAACAATATTATCAGACATGCAATATATAGAAAATTATGTAGGGAAATTACCGGTGAGGTTTCTGGCTTTGAAAAATATCATTTCCAAGGGTTTGGAACCAACAATCGAAAATTACTATATTATTTTCTATATATTGAATGATCTATTAAAATATATAAAACAGCAGGCCATTTTCTATAAAAATGTATTGGAACCAATGGAAAATAAAATGGTAGGAAATAAGAAATTTTATACCAATTGGAAAAAACAGAAAATTCGGCTTTGGCCCCATTATCACACAATGAGGAACCAAATATTCAATAGTCTAGTATATGATTACAAGGCTCATAAATTATATAATGAAGTCATTGAAGAAACAGAAAGTAATATAGAGGGTATATCTTTTAGCACAAAATTTAACATTTCTGTATAAAATTGAATTTTTTATAAAATTAAAGAAAAATACAAGAAATAATGGATAAAGATATTATATTGGTCAAGTTAGATATAGGCTATAATAATAGCGGAGACACATTTCATTTTCAAACTAGGAAAGGAGTGAAGATATCCTCTCTAAAAGACTGTGAAGGTCTTGATACAATACACTTTACAAATAATACTAATCCTGACTGGGCAGAAAGGGCATGTTTCGGGGAAAAATATATCCCTATATTAATAGGGAAAGATGCAAAATTTGACAGGTTATATATCAAGGGGTACATGCATGGGAAAAAATATGAAACTATATTGGATTCTATGAAATCTGTACAGCAAGTGACATCTGATCACGATGAAAAATATTATATTTACATTTTGAAACACTCTGATCAATTGGTCTTTGAGATTTTATAAAAGATTCATTGGTTTGAAAAAAATAAAGAAAAAAAATACCATTTTATTACTAAATAAAATGCGAGGTTCCCCAGCGAGGGCCGGTTTTCTCTCATTATATATCCTTTAGAACAAACCTACATTTTCAGCTAGTTTGGCTGATTATAAGAGGAGATTAAATACCTATAATAGAACAGAGAAATTCCCAACAAAGATTACAGGTTATTCGCCCCCTGTAAAATCGAGAACAAGATATCAGAGTCCTAAAAGGAAATCCCCTAAAAGGAGATAACAATTCAACTAATTTATAAACCATTATAAATTATATTTAAAAACTATTTCATTTTTTAAAAAATGTCAGAAATCTCGGATAAATTAAAAGAAAGAAATGACATTTATCATTTATTAAAAGAAAAATTAGAACCTATTTTTGCTCTACAAAATTCTGGTAAAAACCTATTAAAATTTAATGACTATTTTGAATATAAATATCCCTTTAAAAAACAGGGAAAACAGGCTGTAGTGGGATTGATAAAGTTAAAGGAAATTGACCACCCCATTATTTTCAAGTATTCCCCCCATAGTGATTATACTACAATTCATGAGAGTTTAATTTTCCAGGATGTCAATACAATTAATCACCCCAATTTTTCTAGGTCATTTGGGCTAATACCCCTCCGTATAAATAATGATATATTGTCCAAGGATATTTTTGATGATTCTTCTAAAATGATATATGACGTATTATTGGTGGAATATGTCAAGGGAAAAAAATTACATGACTTGATATCATCCAGAAAATTAAAGAAAAAAATAATGTACTCTATCATCAGGCAAATTTTACTAGCTATAATTGTAGCTCAAGAATCAGTGAAATTAACTCATTATGATTTACACTGTAATAATATAATTGTTTATCCATGTGAAAGAGATAGGTGTATAGAATATACCGTTACAAATAATGGATATAATGAGATTATTTCCGTCCCTACATTTGGGTATCTACCAGTGATTATAGATTATGGCTTTGCTTATTCGCAAAATATTGATAACAAGCCATTTTACAATACATTTTCCTTTTATGACTCGGGATTTTATATAGATAAATTTGACCCAATTTGTGACTATAGATTATTTTTAGTATCATTGGCCGATGACTTTAAAAATTATGGGAGAGACTCTAAATTTAATAAATTTGTGAGAAACATGTTTGGAAACATGAGAGTAGATTGGGAAAGTGGATGGTATATATCTAGACATGCTAGCCCTTGTGATATCCTTGAAAAAATAATGGATCTATCTCATGTAGGAAATACAATTATTTCTGACAGTCCATTTATTTTTATAGATATTTTCCATTCTTTGATAACCCTTCCCTTGCAGCCTCAGAAATACGATAAATTACCCGAAGCGATAGGAATTTTTTCTAGGGAATTTACCAAGATTTCAAACGAAATCAATGATGAGGATATTACTATTTATATTTTCAGGAAAATGATTGATATAGCTAGTTTAGTGAGGGCAGATTACCTCTCTGGGAAAAATGTTACAGAGAAATTTGAGAGAATTTTTACAGGAAATATTCTCTCTGTGATAAAATATTTTAAAATGCCCAAGGGCGTTTCCTTTGAAAAATTATTATTTTCCATTTTATATATTGCAAGGGGAATGGAAGGAATTTTATATAGATTAATAAATATTAGAGAAGTAGAGAGAATTGAACAGTTATCCAAAGCACATGAGCAAAATTTGCTAAAAATATACAAAATATTTGTAGAGACTTTTAATGAGGATTTATAATGATAAATCATTTAATGAGGATTTATAATGATAAATCATTGAATAAAAATAAAATAGAAATTAAATGGAAAAAATTTCTCAATTTTAAATGACTAATAAAATCCCTTTAAATTTACCAATAGAATTGATAGATTTTATTTGTGAAAAACTTTATAGAAAATTATTAGTAAGAATAACCATAATTAAAAAATGTGAAAATAACCCCTTTTTTCTCTTGAATAAAAATCGTATAGAAAATTATTGGAAGAAAACAAGCAATGAAGAATTAATAAAAAATGGTGATCTCCAAGGAATAAAATATACAAGGAAATTAGATAGGATATTTGGTATAGGATGTCATTGCTTAGAATATGCATCGAAATATGGTCAATTAGAAATTGTAAAATATTTTGTTAAATATCGACAATTTATACCATATCCACAGTTATTACATAATGCTTTAATAAATGCGTGTGCATATGGTCATTTAGAGATTGTAAAATATCTGACATCTTTGAGAGGTGAATCTAATATCAAAAATAATGTATTTGCAATTCATTTACAGGTTGCATGTGGTCAAAATCACTTGGAAATAGTAAAATTTTTCGCAGAAAATGGAATTGATATTACTATAAAGAAAAATATAGCATTTGTAGAAGCCTGTAAAAATGGCAATTTAGAAATTGCAAAATATCTAGTATCCTTGGGTGCAGATTTTAGAGTACAGAATGATTGGCCATTATTATCAGCATGTCATTATGGACAATTACATATTGCAAAATACTTGATATCTCTTGGAGTAGAAATCAATGATTATGAAGCTATAAATACAGCTAAAATTCAAGGTCATGTAGATGTTGCAAAATATCTGAAATCTATAAGAAAAAATTAAAATAGAATATTTCTATTAAGTCTCCAATTTTTTATAAAATATATAAAAAATATATAAAATATATAAAAAATATATAAAAAATATATAAAAAAATGATTAAAATTCCCTTAAATTTACCCCTAGAATTAATAGATTTTATATGTGAAAAAATTGATAGAAAATTATTAGTAAAATCATGTTGTAGGGATTCCCCTAATATTTTTCCTGATAATCTCCTCTTTTTCCTAAATAAAAATCGTATAGAAAAATATTGGGTGAAAAATAATGATTTATCTGATTTAATCAGAGACAATGATCTTTATGGAGTAAAATATTATCATTATGAAAAGATGGATTTTCAGACAGAAAAAGGCAAGGATAGTTCATTGGCTTTTGCCTGTCAATTTGATAGTTTTGACGTGATAAAATATCTAGTGAAAATAGGAGCAAATATTAGATGTGATAATGATACTGCTTTAATGTTTGCATGTAAATGGTCATCTTTAAAAGTGGTAAAATTTTTAGTTGAAAATGGGGCTGATATTACAGCTCAAAATAATTCTTCATTATATTATGCATGTAATTCAGGAAATATAGAGATTGTAAAATATTTAGTATCTTTGGGAGCAGATTTAAGAGAACAAGATTATTGGCCAATAAAAACAGCCACTGCCAATGGAAATTTAAATATAGTAAAATATGCTGTAGAAATAGGTATAAAATTTCCGGTTCAATGTATTTTGAAATATGCCAAGTCAAATGATCATAAAGAATTAATAGAATATTTAGAAGAATTGATAAAAAAACACAGTGAAATATCTACAGATATTTCAGGGATATAATGGTGCTTCTACTAAAATATATGGTTTTATAAGTATAGTAAGAGTAGTACCTGTTTCCTTTATTCTTTTACAATCATTTTCTGCATCTCGATAATTTTTATAAATATTATATAAATTTCTATCTATAAATAGAGCATATATATGCATTATTATTTTTAATTATTCTTTTACTTTTTTTATTATCCTTTTCATTAAAATAAAGAATAAAAAATGGCATGTATTCCATGTGCGATAGGGCCTGTATTGGCTATAGCCGGTGGTATGGGTGCCGTAGGCGCAATGAGTAAAGAAGAAAAGGAAAAGGATAATAAAAAGAAATTGATATTATATTGGCTATCATTTGGTATCACTGTTTTGACTATTATAATTCTCTGTTATTTTCTCTTTATAAAAAAATCTCCTTGTAAAAGCTGTATTCCGGGATAAATAATGTTGAATAATGTTAAATAAAATTAATTTTTATATAGATATAAAAAAAAGATGAAAAATGGCACCATTAGAAATTATAGCATTAATCTTGACAAAAATAAAGCCTAAAAAAATCCTATCATTTTTAGGTTTATCAGGATCCAAGCCTATACCAATGGTAAAATATATATTAATATATATAAAAATTGGTTTAAATTTATCTAATTTATCAGAGAAATATGTTAATAACAAATATTTCAATAAACATTTTAATAAATTAAACGGTATTCACACTATAGATTTTACCCATGCATCAGGTATCAATAGGGAAAAAATAGAGAAATTATCTCTTTCAAAAAAAATTATAGTGTGTTCCTGTCAAAATATAAATAGTACTCTAAACGTTAATTTAATACAGAAAAAATGCACTAGACCCCGATTGCATATTCCTTTTATATCTCCTCGTTATAGAATCATAACATTTGATCCTAGTTTTTCACTTAGATCATTGGCCAATCCATTAATTATATTTAGGCCTGATTTTTTTCCTCTTGGATTTACAACTGTTGAAAAGAAATGTATAGAGAAATGTATAGAACAAACACCAATACAAAAAGAACGAGAAAAAAAAAGACTAGTTAAAAAATCCCATAAAAAAAGTAAACCAAAAAATTCAAGACTTGTCAAAAATGAGAAAAATAATGCGAGAAATGTTAAAAGGAAAAATTGGTATGTAAAATCGTATAAAAGACACAACTATAATACTAGGTAAATTTACCTAATATCAGAGCTGTATTTTTTCAAATATTTTATATTGAATATAAAATATATTTAACACTTAATTTCCGCAATTGGCTTTCCAGCAGTTTGCTCCCTTGGCAGGACTAGTGGTGCATGGTCTGGTGATCCATGCCTTGTCTTTGGCAGAGCAAGGATAAGCTCCTTTTAATTTAAAGAAACCTCCACAACCACCTCCTTGACCTCCATGAGAAAAGGTATCATATTTTGGAGGGTAATTCAAAGCAAAACCTCCGATTAATTGACATTGCATAGATGGAATACCTTCTGTGCTAGCCATTGCTCCATTGGCATTATAATTGCATAGACTTTTATAAGAGCATGTGCCCCCTACCATACTTGAATTTTCTTTATCCATTTTATTATTTTAATTTTTTTATTTTTTTTAGGTTTTCTTTTTCTTTCTTTTTTTCCATTTCATTAAAATTATTGATATCAAGCATCTAAAATTTGTAGAGTATATTTTTGTATAGTTTGCAATTGGATAAAATCAAAGTCTATATTTTTATCTATATTTCCCTTGTGATATTTCCCAATAACATTTTTATCTTGGTCAAAGGCTAAATTTGTAGCTGGATGATAGATATTTCCTTGTTTATCCTTTCTAAGTACTAGAATATCTGTAGGAATTTTTTTATTATTATTTCTGGGAATTTTCTTTTCCTTTTTCTCTATTTGCATTTTATAATGTCTAGTACATTTATCACCTTTTGTAGCCTTGATCCCACATTCCTCCCCTGCTCTTGGTCCTGATACTAAAATATAACCACAAAAGGATATAGGGGGATCATGTATAAAGTCTTTTTCTCTAGAAAAATTTAGATATATTTCATATACGTTTTCTATATTATATTTTTTCTCTATTTTTTTACAATATTTTTTAATATATTTTTCTACCTCTGAATTAATGATATTTTGCATTATCAATATTTCTATTTTTTGCAAGCATTATTATTCTGAAAAAAGATACTCTATTTTTCATTTTTATTTAAAGAAGACAATTTTGCATAAATTCTATATCATTTTTTAGAATAATTGGAATATCATTGAAAATGACCTTTTTATTCAAAGCCAAAACATTAGAAGGTTATATTCTCAAGAATTTATTTGAGCTACTCCACAGTAATTATAAAACAGCATTTTTCAAGATTAATAAAAAAGGGATTTTTTCTAGAATGTTTGACCCCAATAAAAAAATTCTCTGTGATATCTCTTTAAATTATGATAAATTTAACTTTTATACATTCAAGGGAAATCAAGACTTATTATTTAGCTTTAATTTGAGTCACATGTATAAATTAATGAAATCAGCGAGAAAAAAGGACTCTATCACAATTGCCATAACAAATGACAATGTAAATAAACTAAAAATTCGTATAGTACCCAATGAGAATAATAAAAAGAGTATAAGGGAAATGGAAATTCCCATACAATATGATGTGCAAAATCTTGATATAGATTTGCCTAATGGTTATGATAAATCTATAATTATAAATTCTGCTGAATTTCAAAAGGCTTGTAAGCAACTTGCCCCATTATCCGATAATATATTGGTTTCTTGCAAAGATTTTAGTGTAGCATTTTCATCTGATAATAGTATATATTCTAACAAGATTACATTGGGAGAGCTAGAAAATTCAGATGATTCGGATAATGAGACTGAAGATCAAGTGGAAATTCTTTTGCAAAATTTCAAGAGTATAACATTGACTAAAATTATAAAGATTTCAGGACTATGTACCAATCTACAAGTTTTCATAGAAAATGACCTTCCACTAATATTTAAAAGTAATGTGGGATCATTAGGGAATATAACCATTTATATTAAAAGCAATGAATTATTAGAAAAAGAAAAGGTGGAATAAAATTTTTTTAATTTTATTATTTTTTCTTTATAAAATTATAAAGAAATATTTTTATCTACACCTATTATTATTTGCTACAGTAAGCATGTTACAAACCATATTATTATGATTGAATTTCCTCTCTATAGTTGGTAAGTAATTAATTGTTTCGTTTCCCGAAAATTGTACAGGAATCGTATTATAATTTTCAGTAAAATCAAAGGAGTTAATTCGTCCTACATTCTTTCCGGCTTCTGATCTTAGAATTTTACATATTTCATACCCCATTTCCAAACTGAAAAAACGGTATCCAGTTGGAGCTAAAATTACATCTCCAAAAAGTCCATTTTCAGGTATCTTGAATCCGAGTTCTATTGCTCTTCTTTCCGCAAAAATATTATTTTTACTACTGCAATGATTATTGAATTTGTATTTATCCCCTAGAAAAAATTTTGAAAAGGGATTCTGATAAGGTTTTCTCTCAAATGAGAACATCATCAGAGGCTCGTTATATAAAACAATGGACTTTTCATATTCTTCCCCAATTTTTGCATTTATCAATGCATAAATAATTTCATATGGAGAATTATCACAAAAAACATATGAATTGCGGGCAATAGAATAAAGCCTTATTCCTCCCCATTTATATATCACAATAACACAAGCCCTGTGCATCCATTGGAGATTTTTCTCTAGTGAAATGTTTTCTTGGATATGTTCTTTATCACCCCATGTATAATGATATCTTTTAAGTGATATTAAATCATTTTTTGTAAGCTGTTTATTCGAGTCTTTTTCAGGTATATTTTGTACCGATTTTTCTTCCATTTTTTTATCGGAATTTTTTCTTTAATTCTTTATATTTTTATAAAGAATAAATAATGCTAAAAATACCTGAATTAGAGCTATTAAAAGGGGTGTATATGGTACTAGTGATTTTTGTGATATTATACGTTTATTATTTAATAGTATTTTTTGGTAGAAAAAAATCACATGTTTCCTTGATATTTTTAAATATATATTTTCTCATTGTGATATCCATTCTTTTTTATTTTTACGGATATATACAAATATATGATAAAAAGGATAAAATGATAAAATTAATAAAAAATTCCCAAGAAAAATTAAAAAATGAGTATTCAAAATTAAACCCAAAAATTAATAGAAGTAAATTAGAATATCTAGTCCCTAAAAATCTATCATTTATTCCCATATATTACATAAATTTGGATACCTCAATGGACAGAAGAAATGAAATGGAAGAAGAAATGAAAAATTATAGTGTTATAAATTATTATAGAATTTCTGCTGTAAATGGAAGAGACCCTGAACAGTTGAAAAATTTGGAAACTACAGCTAAAAATACTAGTGAAATAGAATTAGCTACAACAATGTCACATATGAAAGCCATTTATACTGCTTATAAAAATGGGGATGATTATGCCATTATTCTTGAAGATGACATGTCATTATCTACAGTACCTTTTTGGAAAAAGAGTATTCTAGAAATTATTGATGAAATAGTAGAGATTGATCCTGACTGGTCAATATTGAATATAGGCCAAATACAATGCGGTGACAATGAAATGATAAATCATACAGAAAAAAACTGTTATTCAGCTTGTGCATATTTGATTAATAAAAGAGGCATGGAAAATATAGGAAAATATATTGAAGAAAAATCTGAAATTCCCATTGAAAATGGGGAAAACAAAGAGGAGGGAACCCCCGATAGGAGAAACGGAGAAAATAACACTTGGAAATATAGAATTACTCCAGGGAAAAATTCTAATAAATTTGTAGCCCAAGGAATGCCTGATAATTATATATATGAAAAATCTCCTGGAACATGGTTTTATCATACTACACTTTTTTATAGCAGAGGAAACGTATCAACAATCCATAGATCCCATGATTTACAAAATATAGTAAATACAGTGAGAAAATTAAGGGAATTTAAATGAAAAAAATTTTTCATTAATTTTTATAAATTATCATTTAAATAAAAATGTCTATACAAACTTTTAAAATTAGTAGGACCTATCCAGTCCATCAATATGAAAATTATCTGGAACAAACCAGTGATTTAATACAAACAATTCCTCAAATTGACAATGTAAAATATTGGGGTGCCAAGGGAAATGGGATAAATGACGATTCTCAAGCATTTCAAGATGCTGTAGATAATAATGCCCATGTATATGTACCTACGGGTGGCTATCTTATTGTCACGCCTATAGTACTCAATGCAAATCAAACTTTGATAGGAAATAACAGAGGATTGAGTAGTTTATTCATGAATGATACTAATACAGCTCAAATAATAATCAGTATAATTGGAGGTCCTTCTGTAGTACAAAATTTAACGTTCGCTTATATAGGTACCAATTTTACCACTAGTACATATATTTCTATAACCGATACAAGTTATTGGGTAATTGATAATTGTAGAACAAATTTGGGGGATGCAAATACTGCTCATTTCGTTAGAATAACTGGTACAACAGCTGATTGTGCATATGGAAGAATCACCAATAATACAGTACGCTCAATGGTATCGTGTATTAATGCAACAGCTGTAGGAGGAGCAAATATATTGAGACAATTAATCATTACCAATAATAACTTTCAAATCAGCCCACTTTTTGCACCAGTATTGGTATGCACATTTACAAACTGTCAAGATTCAATTATTACAAATAATACTCTTGGTAGTTCTTTTGATAGTTTCACTGTTACTTTGGGAATACAATTGATAACATGTACAGGAATGATATTCAATAATAATTTTGATCTAGTCACGACTAAATATACCTATCTAAATGGCAATACATTTCAAGATGACGAAAATTCTGGTATTAACTTGATAACTGATTTAGCCACTACATTCAGCGTAGAAAATAGGTCAACTTTTCAGGTGGTAAATACAGCCCCTACAAATTTGGCCAATATAACAGGAGGTTACACTGGTAAGCGTATATTTGTAATGTTAAATGCCAATACAACGGTAGTGACCACAGGACCTGGAAATATAAGAGGTAATGGTGGTGTAAATTATGCTGCCGCGGCAGGAGATGGAATGACAGCCACATTTAATGGAACAAATTGGCTTGCTACATTTATAGATGTGGCTCCTTAATTTCATCTTTTAAAAAAATATTTATAATTGTATAAATAAAATTAAAATGACTACTCAAACATTTAAATTAAGTAGAACTTATCCGGTCCATCAATATCAAAATTGGATATCACAAACAGAGGAATTAATAGAGACAATTCCAGATCCAGAAAATATACTTTTTTGGGGAGCAATAGGTAATGGAACTCATGATGACACGACGGCTATTAATGAAGCTATTGCAGCCGAGACCAGTCTATTTTTCCCATCTGGTACCTATTTAATAACTTCAACCATAACCATATCTAAAACTATAAGAATTTGTGGAGAAAATAAAAACACTACATTTATCAGAGGAAATGTAAATCCGGTAATAAGCATAGGTGATGGTACTACTTCTACTGTACCTAATGTGGAATTTTGTAATATAATGTTTTGGAGCAATTTGGTCTATACAGCGGGGTCTAGTGTAGTAAGAGTACTTAACCTTGCTAATGCTACTTGGGAAAATATAAGGATTTTTGGTGCTACAGAACATGGTTTATATTTTATCCCTGGAAATTCTCAACGTGTGGCTTATAACCAAATATATTATTTCTTGATACAGATCAGTGGAGCTACAGGAGCTAATAACGCGTTTACCATAGCAGTTACTGGTACTGGATTTTCCAACGAAAATAGTTATTTCGCTGGGAGAACCCTTGTAAGTACAAATGGTACCCATGTGAGAATTGATAATGGAAATTACAATAGATTTTATGCTTGTACTCTTGAGGCTGGTACTAATACTCTCGCGACAAGATTAGGGATATTGGCTCTTTCCAATTCATTCCACATGTGCCGTGCGGAAAATACAAATGGCCATCTCGTAATAGGAAGAACCAATCTTTATGAAGGACAATTATTCGGTAGAATGAATATGGCCGAACAAATTAGCGTCACGGGAAGTGGAACTTTTGTCGCCGATGAAGTAATAACAGGAGGCACCAGTGGTGCGACAGCCATTGTAGCTGAAGTAGATCCTCAAGGATTTGGAGCCACATTGACAGTATATTCTAAAAGTGCTGCATTTACTAATGGTGAAGCATTAACAGGAAGTATAGTCGGTGTAGGTACTTTTAATACACAGAACCAAAGGCAGTTTGTAGATAATTTTGTAATCACAAGGGATACAGTGAATGCTGGAATACCTAAAATGATTATGGGAAATGATATAGCTGACAAGGAAAATGTGCGATTTGTCAGACAAAATGTTATTACAAATACCTATAATTTAGTAGCAAGTGATGCATATTTTAACTCGGGTAATTCTAATTTATTACAGTTAAATGCGGCCAGAACTACAGGGTTTTTTATCAACGGTAATGTCAATGGAACCACCAATTTTTCAGTGACCCCATTGGGAGTGGTAAATGCCGCTGGAAATTACCAGGTAGATGCAGTCCAGGTAGTCAGTAATAGAGTTACCGGATTTAATACCACTGTGGTTGGAGCAGCTGCAGCCACGGCCATAAATGCAACTACCATCACTGCTACTGACCCAAATATACAAGCTTTGGCGGCAATGTGTAATGCTATGAAAAGTGCCATGATTACACATGGTTTAATAGGTGCATAATAAATTAAAAAAATATTAAAAAAATTCTATAATAAATTCAGAATTAAAATGTCTGCTCAAACCTTTAAACTGAGCAGGACTTATCCAGTCCATCAATATCAAAATTGGATATCTCAAACACAGGAATTATTAGACACATTACCCTTTTCAGAAAATGTAAAATATTGGGGTGCCAAAGGTAATGGAATATCTGATGATACAACAGCTATTCAAAATGCATTAAATGCAAATTTGGGAGGATGCCTATTTTTTCCACCTGGGATTTATATTATTACTTCTACCCTTACAATAAATGATAATATACAGCTAAAAGGATGTGTAGGGGATGTCACAGGAATTGTAGGAAATTCATCAATACTCAGGACAAATGTTGCTACCCCATTGCTTTCTATAGGACAATCCACGGCAGCATCTCCTCCATGGGTAAATATAAGTTATTTGGGATTTTGGAGTACTGTAATCACTGCAGGTTCAAGATTGATAAATCTTTACAACATGTCCCAATCTTATTGGGAATCAGTAATGTTGTTTGGATCCCCTGATATACTAATGAATTTAATTCCGGGAACTTTTGGCGGAGTGGCACAGAGAGTCGCATATAATACATTTGATAGTATGACCATTTGGGGAATTGGTACTACTGGAGTCAGCAATGTGGTTTTTAATCCTACTGATGCTGTTGGATTTGCTAACCAAAATACATTTGTAGGAGGTAGATGGGTACCAGCAAATGCCAATGTGATAATTGTGGATTTTTTCAGAGGAAATCACAATCAATTTTACGGTATTTCAATGGAGTCAGTAACTTCTACAATTGGTGTTAATTTTAGAGCTGCATCTCCTGCGGCAAATATTAGTAATTTAGTAGATTGTTGCAGATTTGAAGGTACTTATAGTACAGCTTCAATTGTGGATAATGGTGCTTATAATATTATTAGAAATGGTTTTCATGGATCATCAACTATTACAAAAGATGTTTCTCTAGCTGGAACAATTAATGCAGGAGATACAAATATTTGGTCTAGTCAGTTAGGACTTGTTAATTTAGCACGATTTTATAGAAATAATGCAGGTGATGCAAGTTCATGGAATACACAGATTATCGATAGTTATGGACCTAGTGGAACATCACAAGTATTAAGATTACAAAGCTTGAGAGCAAACCCCGCTAGTATCGTATTATTACAAGCTCAAAATGCAACAGATACGGTTTTCACTGTAAATGGTACCGGTGTTGTTAATACTACTGCAAATTACCAAGTAGATGCTGTTCAAGTTGTGACCAATAGACAGGCAGGTTATAATCTTAACGTAATAGGTGCAAATGCTGCAACGGCCATAAATGCAACTACCATCACTGCTACTGATCCAAATATACAAGCTTTGGCTGCTGCATTTAATGCTGTTAAAAGTTCTTTAATCACGCACGGGTTGATAGGGGCATAAACATTAAATGTAATGGGATTTATATAGAATATAAATCCTTTTTAAATTTCAATCACTTTAAAATTTTAAAAAATCACTGGGTATATTTTAGACCTGCATTCAATATATTTTCTAGATCATCATCATATCTATTAGGGGCTTTTTGAACCGATTTTGGTGATATATAAAATGTCTCAATGGGTTTTACTACGGGTTCTATGACCCTTGATTTTAAGATTTCTGCCTTTCTTTCTAGGCTTTTCAGCTGATTAAGTTTTTCCGCTTCAATCATTTCCCTTGTATAGTAAAGATTTTTTGTAGGATTTACTAAAATCATTCCAGATTTATCTTGAGGTTCTGGTACGGAAAATGAGGGGATTTTTGGTACAGATTCCGTTACGGAAAATGAGGGAATTTTTGATATAGGTTCAATAGGATTTATTGGCAATTCCACACTCTCAAATGAGTTAGATTTTTCAGTAGTGATTTTAGGTTCTGTGTTTTCTTGAATTTTATGTCGTCTAGGCATTTTCTTGTTATTTATTTTATTGTTTTTTTATTTATTGAAAAAAATTTATATTATTTATAAATTTCATAATTTTATTGTGTATCAAGGGAAGTATCAGGTGTATCAAGGGGAATATCAGGTGTATCAAGGGAAGTATCAGGTGTATCAAGGGAAGTATCAGGTGTATCAAGGGAAGTATCAGGTGTATCAAGGGAAGTATCAGGTGTATCAAGGGGAATATCAGGTGTATCAAGGGGAATATCAGGTGTATCAAGGGGAATATCAGGTGTATCAAGGGAAGTATCAGGTGTATCAAGGGGAATATCAGGTGTATCAAGGGAAGTATCAGGTGTATCAAGGGGAGTATCAGGTGTATCAAGGGAAACTTTAGATAAATCAGTGGTAAAAGCTGAATATACTATATCCAAATCAGATTTTACGGTATCTATTTGAGATACATTTATCCTGGGAGTTTCTACTATTTTGGGAATCACTGATGAAACTAACAAATTTTCAGTAGGAAGAACAGCATTTTGTGGTTTTACAGTGTGCGCAGCCTCAAATGGAAAAGATTTTTGGGCCTCTATTTTTCTACGCATCATTTCCATCTGATTTTCTCTTGCCGATTCTCTTGACAATTTCCCAAACGAATCTCCATTTTTCATTCTCCCCTGTAAATCATTCATTCTTATCTTATCAATATCATTTTGTATACTGTCAGATACAACATTTTCTCCAATGATATTTTTACGTCCAAATTTCCTAGGAACCATTGGGGCGGTTTCTTTTCCCGTTACATGTTTCTCTGACAATGTAGCTCTTATAAAAAGATTTTTCATAGGGATATTAATAGGGATATTCGTCATTTGTGTAGGGGGATTTGGATCTCCAATGATCACTACATTTTGTGAGGTTAGATTTTTTGGAAAATTAACAGGTTTTTGTATAGGAACCATTGGGAGTTTTGTCGTTGGGGTTGTTTTTGGCAATGATTGAGATACTGGGGTCTGGTTTGAAACCTTTGTTTTGGGGGCTGATCTCCTAAATGATGATCTACGCATTTTTTTAGAGTTTATGAAATTTTTATTTTATTTAAATGTGATTTATATTTTTACAATTAAAATTCATCTTGATAAAAATAATAAAGCCTTGTTTTTAGCGAAAAAATATAAACATGATAAAATAGTAGAATCGTTGAATAGAAAAAATAAAATAGAATATTTTATAGAATTAAACTATAAAATAACGGTAGAATGATACCTCTAGAATTAATAGATTTAATCTGTAAAAAACTAGATGTAAAACTAATATCAAAAATATGTATAAAAAATAGAGAAAAAACTCATCTTTATTTTTTGATGAAAAATCGTTTAAAAAAATGCTGGATACGGACATCAGCTTCTCGCTTATTGATAAACAATGATTTTCTAGGGATAAAATATCAAATAAAAAATGAAAACTATGAGAATTACGCGTCCATCTGTTTAATACATGCTGTGAAAAATTGTTCGCCAATCAATGTATTAGAAGTAGTGAAATATCTAATATCTTTAGGGGCTGATATAAATTATAGAGATGGTTCGGTTATAAGACATGCATGTAAAATAGGCGATTTTGAAACGGTAAAATATTTAGTGGAGAAAAAAGCTATCATCACTGTGAGAAATAATCGTCCAGTAATAAATGCATGTATAAAAGGGCATTTAGAAATTGTAAAATATCTGGTATCATTGGGCGCTAATCCTCTAGCCCAAGATAATTTGGCTATAATATTTGCGAGTAGAAATGATCATTTAGAAGTAGTGAAATATCTAGTATCTTTAAACGCAGATATTACAGCCCAAGATAATTCTGCGATTATTTTAGCCAGTAGTAATGGTCATCTCGAGGTTGTGCAATATCTTGCTCCTTTATATATATTTGAAAAATGGGATAAACTCAATAAATGGAAAGAATTATCAATAAAAGCAGCATGTGATTATTTACATTGGAAAGTATACGATTATTTACGCGATAATAACTATACAATTGGTTGAAAAAACAAGTAAAATAAAATTAATTAAAAATTTATAAAATATATAAATTTAACATACTTAAAAATATCTATAAAATTATTCGCTGAAAGTAATAAGAAAATTATAGTATAAAATGGATAAATATTCTTGGGAAATTCTATCAATTTATTTTAGGGACCAAGGCCTAGCCGAAATGCAGATATCAGGGTTTAATGAATTTCTCATTAATGGTATTCAAAGCGTAATTAATAGCGAACCAATGATAAAATCTATAGGGAGTGGAAAAGAACATGTAATCCTATTAGGAGATGTTTTTATAGATTCCCCCAGTATAATTGGGAAAAATAGAAATGTCAAGTATATTACCCCTCAAAAAGCCAGACAAAAAGGTATCCATTATTCCTCATCGATATGTGTAAATATAAAGGAAATCATCAAGGAACAAGATGAAATCACTGAAAACGAGTATTTTCGAATACCTATATGCAAGATACCAATAATGCTAAAATCTTGCAAGTGTTACCTTTCATCAGTAAGTAGCGAGGAATTACCATCATTGGGTGAATGTGAAAATGACCCTGGAGGTTACTTTATTATAAACGGTTTGGAAAGGGCTGTTGTGGCTCAAAAACGCATGAATTATAACCAGGTATTGGTATATGAAAATGAAGAGAGTAAATCTAATAAAATTAAATACAAGTATTATACAGAGACAAGAAGCATGTCTGAAGAGACCTGCCATTCTATAGAATTAAAATGCGTATTTGGCAATGATGAACGTAGTATTAAATTTATATTGCCAAATATGACTATTCGTATTCCTGTTGGAATCGTATTGAAAGCAATGGGATTTTCCAAAGAAGAAATATTAGAAATGATCAATCTCTCTAAAATTGCCTGTTTACAAAAATATTTATTGCATATAATTGTTGATGGGAAATATATAGCAAATAAAAAAACAGGGGAAACAGAAATTGTTATAAAAACCCAAAAAGATGCAATAATTTATATGAGCAATTTTATATCCCCAAAATATTATCAGAGATTTATAAAGGAAAATACCTTGAGCAAAGAAACAGAATTACAAAAAAAGTGTAAATGCATGGAAAAAATATTGGCCATTGAAATCCTACCACATTTGGGTATAAAAGAAACATTTTTAGAACAGGGAATTTTCTTGACATTTATAATACGAAAATTATTATTGACAGTAGCCAAACTCAGGCCTGTAGATAATAAAGATAATATAATGAATAAAAGGTATCAATCTACAGGTATTTTATTTACTGAAATTTTTAGATCCCTATATAAAAAATGGTCGATTGATATAAAGGAACAATTGGATAAAAAAGGACAGGATATTATCCCTGCAATTTCTAAAAATCATAATATCACTAAAAATATAGAATCTTGTATGAAAACAGGAAATTGGACGGTCAAGGGAAATAATTGGGGAATGACAGGTGTGTCTCAAATTTTAGCTAGAAAAAACTATATAGACATGGTGTCTCATTTGACTAGATGTGTTATACCAATTAGTAAAAAAGGAAAAAATACCGATATTCGCCAAATTAATCCATCACAATTTTTCTATGAATGTTTATCGGAAACGCCTGAAGGACAATCTGTAGGTATTGTTTCTAATCTAACTCCTCTAACAAATATCAGTAGTAGAATAGATACTTTTTTGGTAAAGGACATTCTCAGCGATTTAATAATAAAAATATCAGAGTATTCTGCTCAAAAAGAAGCTATAAAAAAAGAAAAAAAAGAAGGGGTGTACAATGAAATTGCAAATGAAATCGAGGGTAGAGAAAATTTAATGAATTTCCCGTTAATATTTCTCAATGGAGATTTATTGGGATTTACCAATGATCCAATAGAGTTTGTAAATACAGTAAAATATTGGAGACAATTAGGCTATCTCCATTACACTATCAGTATAGTATATGATAGATTTGACGGGGAAATTAGAATATTTTCCGATGAAGGGAGATTAATAAGACCTTTATTGACTGTAAAAGAAGGAAAATTAGTATATCCAACCAATAAAAAGAGAAATCTAAAATATACCTGGGAACAATTGATAGAAAAAGGATATATTTCATATCTGGATCCTTCAGAAATTGAAACAGCGGAAATAGTAATGAATGTATCTGAGATAATAGAGAGCACTGAATACTGTGAAATTCACCCAACATTAATGTGGGGAATGACTGCTAACATGGTTCCCTTTGGTGCATATAGTCCTAGTCCCAGAATGTCATATGTGATATCCATGATAAAACAATCAATGGGTGTATATAATCTATCTTATAAAAACAGAGCTGATACAATTTCCTATATACTTGATTATCCTCAAAAGCCTCTTACACAAACCAAAATGGGACAAATCACTGGATATTACAAAATGCCTGGAGGAGTTAATGCAATTGTGGCTGTAGCTACACACAAGGGAAATAATATAGAAGATTCCATCATTTTGAACAAGGCATCGCTGCAAAGAGGTTTATTCTCGGGTACACTTTACAAGACAATTTCATCCGAGGAACGTAGAATAGATAATTATAGCAATGAAGTGATAAAATTGCCAAGTGAAAATATCAGAAATCATTTCAACTATGATTTTCTAGATGAGAATGGAATAGTATGTGTAGGGAGTCAATTAGAAATAAATGATGTGATTATTGGCAAAGTATTATATAATGCCAAGGACAATATAGAACTTGATATTTCTATAGCTATAAAATCTGGAGAAACAGGTACAGTAGATAGAGTTTTTGTAGAGAAAAATCCTGATGGATATCGTGTCGTGAATATAGTCATTAGAGAACATTTAATCCCTGAAATTGGTGATAAATTTTGCACTCATATGCAAAAAGGTACTGCGGGTTATATAGCCAATCAAGAAGATCTTCCATTTAGTATGGCTACGGGAATGGTCCCCGATGTCATATTAAATCCTCATGCATTTACATCGAGAATGACGGTAAATGTGCCATTAGAAATAATGTCTAGTAAAATAGGGGCTATCCGGGGGGAGATAATGGACGGTACAAATTTTACTTTTAATCACCCTCATCAGGGGGGTGATTTCCTTAATGATGAAAAATCAGCAAAAGATTTAATGGAAAATCTAGACAATCAATTAAAATCCCTTGGTTATAATGATTTTGGCGAAGAGATAATGATCAATGGAGAAACAGGGAGACCATTGCATGCAAAAATATTCATGGGGCCTACCTATTATTATAGATTAAAACACTTGGTAAGCCAAAAAATGCATTGTCTCACGTTTGACCATGAAATATTGACTACTCGAGGATGGTTGTTCATCAGAGATTTAAAGGAGAATGATTTGGTAGGAATTTTAGATCCAGACACTAATGAATTAGTATATGAAAAACCTGAAAAAATATTGATTTACCCAGCCCAAAAAAGAAAAATGTATAGTATATCTTCCAAAGATATTTCCCTTACAGTTACATCTAATCATAAAATGTATGTAAAAAAAGAAAAAGGGTACCAATTAATAGAAGCAAAAAAAATATACGGAGAAATTGTGAAATATAAAAGCAATGTTAAATGGAATAAAACTCCCTTTAAATATGAGGGAGTCTCAGAAATGTATATCACTGATAATTTCATTATTTTATTGACTATATATTTACTATATGGTTGTGAGAATTTTATTATAGTCCCCAATGATTATATAAAATCACTTGTGATTTCAAGCCTAAATAATATAGGTTTTCCATATGGATCATGTTATGCATCCAAAGGGGATACTATATCATTTTTTACTGAATCAAAATTTGTAAGAAATTTGATTAATGGAAAAAAATATTTTCCTGAATTAATATTTCAGCTAGATTCTGGCCAATGTAAAATAATATTAAAAATAGTATTTCATGCAGGCAATACAATCACAGGTGACAATACCTTTATAGATATGCTTCAAATTTTATGCTTGCATGCAGGGTATAATTGTAGGATATATCCTATTGAGAATCCTATTGAGGGTTCCCAAGGAATTTCTCAGAAAAAAATTAAATTGATCAAACATAAAAGAAACCCAAATACAAAGCATTTAATATATGAAGAAAAATATATAGATACAGTCCCTGTATTTTGTCTCACAGTGAGGGGCGGCGTTTTCTATGTTAGAAAAGATGGGAAAACATTATTCACTGGAAATAGTAGGAAAAAAGGTCATTTAAATGCCTTGACAAGACAGCCTGTAGCAGGGAGACAAAGAGCTGGAGGGTTAAAATTTGGAAATATGGAGACTGAATGTGTAATTTCTCAGGGAAATTCGGCTTTTCTCAAGGAAAGACTATTTTCCACCAGCGATCCATTTCAGTTAAAAATATGCAATGATTGTGGGTGTGATACAGTGATAGAAAATGAGTGTGTTAGTTGCAAGGGAAATAATATAAAAACAGTGGTCATACCTTTTGCCACAAAATTATTGCATACATTGTTAAAGGCAATGTGTGTAAAGGTAAATCCCGAAGTGTTATAATTTGAAAAAAAAGATAATGGAAAGAAATATAAAAATGAAAATATTTTATAATGTTATAAAATAACAAGAAAATATCAAGAAAATGCCTTTGAACATTTATCTAGTGTCCAGACCTAAAGAAAAAAAATGTAGTTATGATCAATATGAAAAAGCAGTTATAATTTGCCAGGATGAGGAAATGGCTAGAAGAATACATCCAAATGGTGTATCAATTCTCGATATAAATAAAATGCAATGGTCTCATGCAAAAGTAGTGCAGGTAAAATGTGAGTTTGGATTCTCCATGGATTTGACACACTCTGATACATGGATTGAACCTGAAGAGTATATGGATTTAGTAGTAACTCATATAGGTGTGGCAAATAGTGGAGCTAAAAAAGGAGTAGTTTTGGCTAATTTTGTGGAAGGTTAAAATCATTATAATATTTTATATCTTTATAAAATATTTAAGTGTATAAAACATGGAGAAAGATAGAGAGAAAATATATAATAAAAAATGACTCAAATTTCAATGGAAAATGTCAATGATATCAAAGAGACAATTAAAGATAAACCATTGCAAGAAAAATTAATAGAACAAATATCGGAGAATGATATAGAAAAAATCATTAGTACTATTCTAGTGGAAGAACCATTGACTATTGGGCATGGATTAAATCCACATATTTCAAGTGAATCCACCTATTCTTTTATACCATTGGCTTATTTTTCTGAAACACCCAAGTATAAACATCATTTTCATGAGGCAAATCCGGTAACTGTGAAATTTCCCTTGATTTTCAAGACAATAGATACTAAAAAGGGAAAAATTTTCAAAATAGGAAGATGTGTAGATTTATTTAATGAATTTACAGTAGATAGATACCCAGAAGACACACTGATTTCAGCAGAATTATATTTGGGTCAAGAAGAGCCTACATTTCTGATAAAAACTATACCTTTAAATAATCTAGACAATACTAAACACTGCTTTTTTGACAAGCCAATAAAGACATCATATCCATATCTATATTTTTGGATAAAAATCAATGTAGAAAATGATTATTTGACTGATGATCTTGATAAAAATTTGTTAGTATATTGTTATATGGGAAGTTGTGACTATAGAAAGCGTTTGGAATGTAAATTAGTGGATAACATGGATGCTATGAATATATTCAAAAAAATGGAAAATATAGAAATGGCTATAAGGCCTGTGAAAAATCAGGAAATTATCCCAATATCCAAACCTATAGAAGTCAATGACGAATTTTCCTCTATATTTGATAATTTATCTAATGAAGATTTTATTGAAAATATTAGGAAAAAAATCATTGGTACTTTACTCTGTAAATATGAATTTAAACCTATTGGGCAAGGATTAATTCCTAGACCATCCAATACTACTAACCATTCTTTTATATCATTGGCTTCGGCCGATAATCTTGAAGAATATAAAAATTCAAATATTGTAATGGCTAAATTTCCCTTGATTTATAATCTTGAAAAAAATGGGTTTTTCAGAATAAAGAGAAACATTGATTTTTTCCAAGATTTCACTGTAGAAAGATATCCTGAAGATACTCTAATTTCAGCAGAATTATATATAGCCACAGAAGGAATGGACAAACCCTTATTTTTACTGAAAACAATAGAATTAGAAAATGTAGACAATAAAACATACCGATTTTTTGATAAACCTATATATATTCCAAATTATTACCATTTTTGGATTAAAATTAATATTGAGGGAAAACAGGAAATGAATAGAAATTTACTGATATATTGTTATATGGGAAGTGCAAAAGAGATTCATGTTTGGAGAGACCTTCGACTTCCCAGATACGTTGCTGATATAATTTCAGTAGAATAAAGCCTTTTTTCTTTATAAAAATTATAAAGAAATTAATCATAAAGTCACAGATACATTACATGATCATAACTCCCCTCTACAACCTGATGGGCTATAGCAACCACTAAAATATCCTTGAAATTCTCTTTAATCACCTCAAACACATTTTGTGTATTTTCATGGTCTAGATTAGCAGTAGATTCATCCAGTAAAATCATTCTAGTATTGTATATTTCTGCTAAAGCCAATGTAAAGGCCAAAATCAAGCGAGATAATTCACCCCCTGAAAGATTGCTGATATCACATTCTTCCTCTTTATAAATAATACTTAGATTTATTTGGGGCTTCCCTTGGGATCCCTGATCCCCCTTTTTGTCAGCTTTAAAAGGTAATAATTTCGCAGTAATGGTATCTTCTGTGAAAAATTTATCTAGATAATACCCAGCAGTAGAATTTATAGAGTCAATTATATTGTATATTGATAGGCTTTCACATTCTAATATTTTTTGTTTCATTTTTAAAGCCGCAGAATGTTCATTAGATATCAAAATTTCTCGCTCTTTTAATTCAGCAATCTTTTCTTTTATATTCTCAACCGAAAATATCACCTTTTCATTTTCTAGAAATGTGTCTATCAATCCCAAATTATTTTTCAATACAGATTTTTTCTCTTTTAATTCATTATTTTCTTGTTCTAATTTTTCTTTATCATTTTTCAATATAGAAATATCAGGGATATCATGAATAATTTCTCTCTCATTTTTTTCTAGAATATCTTGCTCCACCAAAATTTTCTTTTTTAAAGATTCTTGAATATTCTTGTTATTTTCATATAAAATGATATTCTTTTTATTTTCCTCATATTTTTCTGCTGAAATTATAGAATCTACAATTTGAAAATTTTTATTATTTTCCACCATTTTGGTATGCTCTGTTATCATTGTTTTTAATGTGCTGGAAAAATCCTTTTTATTAAACCTATTTTCTAGTTCTTGAATAATAGATGTTTCTTTCTCTATTCTAGTTAATAGATTTTTAGTACTATCAATGTCCTCATTTAATTTAGAAACTGACAGAGATTTTACATCAAAGCCTTTTTCTTGTATAATTTTGGTTATTTCTTCAATTTCTTTTTCTAGCCTTTGTTTCTCTGTTAATAATACTGTATTTTCATCTAACATTTTTTTGGTATATTCATGCTCTTTTTTAGTTTTTGACAATTCTCTTTCAATTTCCTCTTTTCCCCCGGTTTTACCTGTTTCAGTAATGATTCCTACATTTTCCAGATGCCCCTCTGTATAAATTAAATTTATATTACAGCCAGGACAAACTAGAACTTTTTCAGATAACAATATATTGTTATATTTTTGAGTGAGGATATCTACCTTTTCAGATAAATTTTTTATATTGGTTTTTAGCATTTCAACGTCTTCTAGAGTTATATCAGCATATTCTTTTAATTTTTTGACATGTTTTTCATATTCGGTAAATTTGGGTTTAATACAGTATAAACCCGATAATTTATTTTCAGTATCTTTTATAGGATTTTTAGGCAAGTTGTTTTTCAAAGCTATAATTTTCTGTTGTAATTCAGCATGTTCTGTTTTTTCCATTTTTTCTATATTTTTTTCTAATTCTTGCATCTTGTTTAAAAATTTGGCGTATTCTATTTGTTTTTCATAAAGGTCATTTTCTATCATTAATTCAGATACATTTCCTATATTATCATTTTCAGTTAATTCTTCTAACAATTTCTCTAATCTTAATTTAGCAGAATTTATCTGATTAAAATATATCTTGTTATTTGTTATATTTTCTTTTACAGTTTTTATCACTTTTTCGATTTCCTCCAATTTTCCATTATTTTTCTTTAATAATATCAGTGTATTTTTTAACTTGATTTTTTCATTTTTAATGGCTTTTTCTCTATTTTTATATTTAATGGGAAATTCTATTTGTTCAGGAATGGTTATTCTCTCTAACAATTTTTGTTCAACTGTTATATCATTTTTTACTGTGGAAAGTTCCTTGCTTTTTTCCCTTATTTGCGTTTGTACTTTTTCTTTGATTTCTTCTACATTGATATTTTCAAAAGCAAAATTCTCTAGAAATTTAAGCTTTTCCATGGGTGTCATCATTAAAAAGGATTTGTATATATTTCTATTGTCCATGAAACTCACATTTGGGAAATTATTCCCATATATTTCATTAATAACATTTTGTGCTACAATATCTTCATATAATTCACTATTTTTTTCTAGTACTAATCTATTGGGGCATTTAGTACGAGTAATTTTTAGGTTTCCTTTATCAGGAAAAGATAATACCATTTTTACCTTGCAAGATTTTTCCCCAAATGTACATAATTTTTTTCCTATATTAAACAAGACAAAAAGTATAGCCTTGATTATTGTGGATTTTCCTTTACCAGAAGGGGCAGATATCAACATTAACCCATTATCAGGGAATTCAAATGTTTCGTTATTATAACAGCCAAAATTTGTCAAGGTAATTTTCATTTTAATTTTTCTTATATTTTATCCAATATTTTTATATTTTTTTAAATGTTAAATAGTTTTTTGATTTTAATAAAGAGAATTATTGAAAAATGCTAGAATATGGAGAAATAATGGAGGGATATTCTGATAAGAATCCCCAAGGGGGGCAAACCTTTGAAACAATATTTAATACGCAACAAAATGTATTAGCAGCTGAAAAAGCCATTTCATCAGTGAGGAAAAATTGCGACTATAATGGGATGAAATATGTAGGATGGAATAAAAACCATAGAATAACAGGGAGTTTAAATGATTATTTTTCTCCTGATACTATAGAAATGATTTCAACTAAAATCACAGAATTAACAAGAGGAATTGATCCTGATGGAAGACCTATAATAGTTCCCAATGATAGAATATGTTCTGTGATGAGTGATGTTTATGATGGTTATAGACCTAAAACACAGGATATTTATAGTAGATATATTGTACCCCCATCTGCTCCAGAAAATATGGTACAGGATATGATTAATAGGACTATAGAGGTGATTTACAGTAATATAAAAACAAGCTTGAATACAGAGAGAAATAATAGTAAACTGTCAATTTGGGCTACAAAATATGGTGAGGGAAATCCATGGGGAATTCAACAAATTAGTCACGGATTTGCAAAGATAAATCATAGACGGGAAACAAGAGCTGTTTTTAATATGAATTACTAAGCATAATTTATAATCGTTATAAATTATCAAAATTTTCCACTTGTTTTAATATGGAAAATCCTTCTTTTTTGTAAATGGTCTATTAGGCTGTCCTCTTGTCATTTTTTCGTGGAATTTTTGTAGGTAATTTACTACTTTTATTTTTCCATTTGTTCTGGCAAGAGATATACATTTTTTAGTATCTACTCCATTTTCTACAAAATATTCTACAATATTTAAATGCCCATTAATACTTGCAATTTTTATACATGAAGATATATCAGAAATATCCTTGATATTTTTTATCTTTGGTTTTTTGGGATTATTTACCAACATTGAAACTATATATTTTACCATTTCTAAATCACCTTTTTCACTAGCCAATAAAAGTGAGTTTTTATTATGATAAATTATATCAGGATCAAATGATAATATATACTTTAACATTTCCATACTTTTTATATACATGCTTGCTAATGCACTATGTTTTACAGCGTGAATATTAGCCCCCTGAGAAACCAGATATTTTACCGTTTCTAAATGATCATGATTTACCGCATGTGATATAGGTGATTCGTCATGGACATGCACACTGACACCATTTTTCACTAGATATTTGACTATATCTAAATGACCACCTTCAGATGCATATATTATAGGATCATTACAATTTGTATAGATACTCGCTCCTAAAATTGTGTGTAAATATATTACTATATTTAATTTTCCATATGCACATGCTTTGGATAACATTGTATTATATAACATTTTTCTTTTTCTTTTAGGTGTTTCCTCTACTTTATAAAAACCAAGAAAATACTGTAAAATATCTAAATGACCATAGATACAAGATACATATATTTTTTCATATAATTTACCGGGTATTTTTATCGATTTATATAAATAATTCTCATATTTTACAGCGAGATCATCAATGTAATCCTTGCATTCATATAGATATTTCACTGCTGTAAAATTACCTCTTTTTATCAGTTTAAGAATACCTAGTTTTCTCCAATATTTTTTTATACGATTTTCATTTAAAGAATAAAGGAGATTTCCTATTATTATTTTATCTAAAATTTCAAGATTAATATAACTACAAATTAAATCTATTAATTCAAGTGGAATCATTTGATTTTTTCTTTAATTTTTCATATTTTTTAAAATGTGGATAAATTTAAAATAATTTTATATTTAGCAAATAAACCCTTGCAAAAAATATAAAAAAAATCGGAATTGTAAATAGAAATTTTGGGTTGGGAAAAAAATTAGGAAAATGGTAGCTAAAAAGGAATTATTATTTCCGTTTGTGTACAAGTGTTGTTCAGCTACAAATGATATTTTTTGGAAGAGTATTTTCGAGGATTTATCATACGGAATATGTCCAATGGGAACCTATATCAGTAAAGACCTATTGATATCGTGTATAAAAGGAAAAGAATTTACATATAGAATAACTGAACCAAAAGATACTGAAACATTATATAAAGAATTGTACGAATTATTCACTGTAAAATTAGGTTTATTTTCAAATAAAGAATATAGAGAAAAATTAGCCATTTTTGAACAATTTCAAGAAAAAATTAAAATTGATAACAATGATTGGGGAAAAATACGCAAAAAAAATATAAAGGATTTAATACTAGATAAATATATAGTAGAAAATATGAAGAAATATTCATTGGGATATCCATTGATGAAAAAGGTGTTAGCCTTGATTTATCTATCTTTTCAGTTTAAAATAATAGGAAATAAAGATGTAGAATTTTCCGAGGGAAAAATAACAAGAATACATGGTATAGGATTTAAAAAGGGAATTGTAATGATAAATAATAATATTAGAAATTTCTTTAAAATTCCAAATGTGGAATTGCTTTAGATTTTATAAATATATAAAATCTCAAATTTTATAAATATATAAAATCTCAAATTTTTTTATAAAAAAATCTAAAAAAAATTACACGGGCATTAAATTGACTAATTGATGGGAAAGATTATTAAAAATCTCTATTTTTCCATGATCCTCCGAATAATCCAATGCAGACATAAAATCGGCCCCTTCAGATATCAGGTGATTTACCATTTCTAACCTACTACCAAGACTATCTGCATCAATAGCCAATTTTACATATCTATTTAAATCTCCGTCTCTTATTCTATTTTGTTCTTTGCATTGAGAAATATCTCTTTTTAAACTATCTATATTTCCATGATATATATGAAAACAGATTGATCTATTCATTTCTCTTTTTCCTTTCTTATAATTTCCTTTCTTATAAATTTCCTTTTTTCTCTAAATAAAAAAGAGAAATGTCATCACAAATTTTACCTACAAATACAGTAATATTAAGTGTAGATCAATTAATAGCTGATAAATCCATAGTATGGTATATACCCGAAATAAATGTAAAATTACCTGATACATTTGATGGCAGAGATGTATGGAAGGGATGTCTCACTCCTCCATTGAATCAAGGGAATTGTGGTAGTTGTTGGGCATTCTCTGCAGCAAGTTGTTTATCAGATAAATTTAATATACAATCAATGGGTCAATTAAATATTCAATTATCCCCTACTAGAATATTACTATGTTCTTTAGCCACGGATGAGCATTTAAAAACATGGATAGCCAAACCCAATGATGAAGAGATTGTAAAAGGAAATATAGATGTATTAACTAAAATTGGGTGTTTTGGAGCCACTTTATATACTGCATGGGATTTTCTGTATATTTGGGGTACAAATACTATAGAATGTGCCCCTTATACATCCTTGGCAAATTTTCAGAATCCTGCTAACATGCCTTTATGTATGGGATTTTTTGGTTTAAATTCTGACATGTGTTCTGACTTTAAATATTGGGAAAAAAATAACATGGAAAGTGGTACCCCTGCAAGGTTTTATCGTTGTGAAAATTATTACTATCTCCCTGGCGTTAAAAAATTAGGGGGGTCTATCGACCTGATAAAATATGGAATATTCAAGTACGGCCCTGTTGCAGCTAGTTTTATAGTATATCCAAATTTTTATACATTTGACCCTAAAAAGGAAATTTATTCTTGGGATAAAAAGGGAAAACCTATTTCAGGACATTCTATAGAAATCGTGGGGTGGGACAAGGATTATTGGATAATCAAGAATTTCTGGGGCGTGGAATGGGGGATGCAGGGTTATTTTTATATGAAATTCGGAGAGTGTGAATTAGAAAATTATGTAGTGTCAGGAGCTCCTGATTTTTTCTATCCAAGTGGTTATGATCCTACAGTAGGGATTGGTCAAGGAGGAATTAGAGCTTCTCAGGGAAATGCTTCTAAAAATAAACGATTTGCAGTAGAAAGCAGATTATCCATATTAAATGGGGGTATTGATAATGAAACAGGTTATTCGCGAAGAATATTGCGTAATAGACCATGGCTAGATGCATCAAGAGTTATCAATATAGAAACTCTACCAGATTTTAATACATGGGTAGCTGGGAGAGATGCCACAGTCCAAGGGAGAAAGGAATATCTCTCTAGAATAGAGTCATTGGTGTCTAGAAAGGAAAATGTATTTTTTATTTTTTCCATATTTACAGTTATATTTTTTGGTATCGTTATTGGTATTTCATATTTTTTTATATTAAAGAAAAGGAGAAATAAATAGAAAAAATATAAAATGATAAAATGTATAAAATTGCCAAGGAATTTGTAGAATACATTGTTATATCTATAATCACAGGAAGATATAAACTAAATAATACACAACATTTAAATGAAGATTTAACTGTATTCATATTGAAAACTCATTTATATAAATATATCATGAATGTTACCAGAATTTTAATAATAAAACATAATCCATTAACATTGATTAAAAAATATGAATATGATACTGATAACGATTTTGTATATCTTTCCAATGCATTTCCCATTATAAAATTCATGGATCTTGAGAGCCAAATAGACTTGGATAGAGAATATAATAAATTATCAATAGAATTTGGTAAAGAATGTTTGATACTCCCTGAAAAACTACAGAAAAAAATAGAGAAAAAATGTAAATATGTCAATATCAAAAACATGTCAATTGCCATTACCGATTACTTGCAATATAGAAATATACGAATAAATAAAAAAGATGTTAAATTATTAGCATCAGTATTTTTATATTCGGTGGATTGAAAAATTATTGAAAAATTATTGAAAGAAATCCACTATAAATATCTTTATATTTTTATAAAGATTTATCGAGAAAATAAAAGGAAAATGAATAGTAAATTTTTATTGATAACAATTTTAATAGTAATATTAGTATATGTGATTGGATCCCTTTTATATTTAAATTCTCACAGTAAATGGCCAGTAGTTTTCAAGTTGAAAAATACTGGAAAAACCGTGGCTAAAATATCGATATCTGTAAATGGGAAATTTTTCAAGGATATTTCTCTCAATGAAAATTCAGAAGAAGAAATAACCATCAATGACGATATCATAAACTGGATGAATAATTTGCCTTTGAATTTCTCTGATTTATTAAATATTTCCATTTATACCGATTCTACTGAAAAAATACAATTTTCTTCAAGTCAAAATTTAGTATTATATCTAAATGGGGAAATTGTAAGAGATATCAATGGTCCGGGTACGTTTTATATATATTTTTGAGATATTTTTAATGATTTCTCAATATCTCGATAATATCAGACCCTTTTTCCAAATCTATTGGATCATCATGAATTGTAGTTATAATTTGTATATTTCCATATCCTAATTTTTCTGGTGTGATTTTCATTAAATTTCTCTGTAGCCTTATAAAAGGTAAAATCTCATTTGTAATATCATTATCATTTTCATCTATTACTTGTAATATTTCTTCGGGTCCTAATCTTGAAGAAACTAACAGAGAAAATAACTTGCCCCCTATAGCAAATCTAACAAGGTTTGTTTTAGCATCTTTTTTCTCAACAGTATTATTCATGTAATTTAAAAAATTTCTATACATTAATTGGAAAATTAGGCATATACTTTTATATATTATCATTATCGGTGTTTTGTACTGTGTAGAAACTAACTTTTTTAAATTGGTTAATCTAGTGTAATATTCACCACTAATGATCATTATCGCTTCAAACCCTCCTGATATCCAAAATACATTACCGATAACAAATAAAATAGCCAATCTATAGTCTATAATAGCTAGATTGTACAATAGAAAAAACCATGCTAAAAAAATAGAGAAATATACGATTATTAGATTCATTTAATTTTTCAGACTTTTTTTAGGAAATTTAAAATTAATTTATTTTTTAAAATTGGGAATACTTTAAATTGATTTAAAAAATCCTCAATTCTCTAAAATAACAATGACCGCAAGATTAACCAAAAAAGGAGTATCTTCATTTTTGCTTGAAATTAGTAAAGATTATGATATTGATATAAAAGACCTTGAAAACCGCTTGGAAAAAAATCTAAGTTTTAATGCGCCTAAAAAGAAGGAAACAAAAGAAGAAAAGCCTGAAAAGGAAGAATCTCTAGAAAAATTGGACCCAAATTTTGTATCAGGGTTAAAAGTGATAGAATTAAGAGCATTATGTAAATCAAGACATTTGTTGGTATCTGGTACAAAACAAATACTACAAGATAGATTATTAGGAATTACAGGGAAAAAAGCGGCCAAGCCTGTAAAAACAAGAATTACGGCCAAGGATATTAAAAAAGAAAAGAGTAAAAATATAATGCAAAAAATGGAAAGGCATCAAAATACCTTTAATATTAGAAAAAGTGTATACGGAAATTTAATATATGAAATTGAAGGGGAATACTTTATTTTCAGTGATTATGATGATCCCGCTCTAGGCACTAGAAGAGTCATAGGGGTAGAAATGGAAGATGGAGAAAAAAGGCAATTAAATCCTCAAGATATAGAGAAATGTCAACAACACGGATTAAACTATATTTTACCAGATAATTTAGGGGCAGGAGATGATGATAAAAGTATAGATGAATTAGATGGAGAACAAGATGGAGTCAATGAAGAGGAATTGTTAGATAAAAATTCAGGCTCGGAAGATTCTGAAAATTCTTCAGAAGAAAATGATTAATTATTAAAAAATTTATAATCTTATAAATTTTAGGGAATTTCTTTAGAAATTTTCATAAATAAAAATTTCTAAAGAAATTAATCCAATTCCAACTCTTTTATTTTAGGAACAGAAATCTCTTCTTCCTTTGTTTCAGGTTTTTCCTCTGTAATCATTGTATTTATTTTACCAATACTATCTGTAGCCGTTTTCAACATTTGTTTTTGTATTGGATCATCTCCTGTGTCAATAGCAGAAGACATTCCTCCAACTAAATTTGTCAATTCCCCCATTAATGATCCTACATTCATTGAGCCATCTTGAATACCATTGGAAAGACCTGTAAATAAATCCATTATAGCCCCTGAACTCATTAACATTCCTACAGCTTCCATTGGGTTAGAACTGTCAGGATTTATACTATTTTCAATTTTGCCGAAAATATTTGATAAAAACTGGCCTTCTTTATTTGAACTTAATTTACTAGATATCTCCTCTGTTTTTTTGGGGGCTCTTTCTTTTAATATTTTCTTTGCATTAGATGTGGGATCAAATATAGCTGAAAATGTGATTAGAAATTCATATATACTTTCCATTATTTCTCTAGAATCTTCATCTAGAGAAACCAATGAAAAAATCTCATTCATATCAATAAATACCCTATTTGTATAGAGGATTTTACTAGGATCAAATGTATTTTTTTTCTCAATAATATTTGCTTTATTTTCTCTAACCCATTTTTCTATAATTTTTACATGTTTTTCTACAAATTTATCATAATTTTTATCTGATGGTTTTATTTTCTCCAATAAATTTTTATATAGACATAATGGCTTTAATTTTTTTCCGTATAATTTATCAAGCTCATTTACAAAGTCAATTATCAAGCAAAATTTTTTTTCCATTTATTTGTATTAAAAAGCTGTATTTATTTCAAGTAAAATATACCTCTTAAAATAAAATTAAATTAAAAAATGGATATAATGAATAAAAAAGAATGAAAAAGGAAATTGTGATGAAAATTATAAAGAAATCTCAGGAAATTAATAATGACTCAGAAAATGAACTAGATTTCCAAGATCAATTATCAGAACTATTTTTTACTCAGGAAAAGAAAGAGGAAAAGAAAGAGGAAATAATTGAACAAACAGTAATAGCCGAATATTCCGATATAAATTATATAGAAAATATAACAGGTAAAATAATAAAGGCACAGGTCTTTGAAAAATATCATTATTTTCATGATAGTAAATATATAGTAAATATTGATATGGATCTGCCTATATTCAATTTTCATACTGTGAAAACACCAAAGAAATTTATCAATAAAATATTAAATGATATTTCGTTAGGGTTTGACAATAGAATTATAGCATCATTAAATTTCTATAAAATGATTCTTATTTCTACTAGAGGACCATATTACTATGAATATCAATTCATAAGGGAATATCATGATAATCTGATTGCCATTCTAAAAAATATGGGAATGAATGATATAGAAAGGGTGATAATCCTTGACGAATTTTTATCTACTATTGATAAAATAATATTGAGTAGGGGAAATTATCGCAAAGCAAAATATGGCTCAATGGAAAGGTACAATTATACTTGTGCTGTAAATTATTATTTTATCAATATTTTTGATAGTAAAAATATTTCCAGTGAAAATGATAAAAATAGCATTCAAAAGGATATTCAAAATAACCTATATCTTCAAGAGTTATCAATCAGAGGGATAGGAGATATAATATATTCTAGGATAAAAGATATTTATATTCATGTACCTGATTTTGAGGATTCAGAATATAATTCATGGGCATTCTACTGTTTGGAATATCAAATTGATATGGGAAATGATATTAAAAAATATTGGAAATTAGATTATAAATTTAACAGTATAATCAACAGTCTGATTGATAATATAGAAAATTATTGTAGTAATATTTTTATAAAGAAATATATAGAATTATATGGAGATAGAGAAAAAAGGGATTTTTTAGATTCAAATGATGAAAGGGCAATTGTATGCGATCTAAGGCAATTATATAAAAATATTAGAATTTTATCCAATAAAAAGAGTATATATTTAGAGTTAAAAAATAGAATGATGAACAAGCTAAAATATACTCCAGATGAAAATGATATTTTTGATAGTAAATATATAGACTATGAAATTGAAGGGGAATACTCTGCAATTATGAGTATTTCTGAAATTCAGGAAAAAAAGGTAAAATTATTGTTTTACAAGGAAAAATTATAATTGAAAAAGATTTATAGATTTATAAATTTTTATAAAAGATATATAAAAAAGAGAAAAATGGTAAAAATTCAGATAGCTAGCGATTTACACTTGGAATTTTCATATATTGTACTAGACTATACAGGTACTGATATTTTAGTATTGGCAGGGGATATTCATAGTGATATAGGAAAATTAAAGAAATATATACTACAAATTTTAAAAGCCAATAAAAATATCCAAATAATATTGATCGCAGGTAATCATGAATGTTACTCTAAAACAGTACCAGAAACTATAGAAAAAATGAATAGATTGTTTAATGAGGATAAAAATATATCAAATAGGTGTCATTTTTTACAGGATAATTTTGTAATAATTCACGGTATAAAATTTATTGGTTGTACTTTATGGTGTAATCCTCCTGGAATTTATTGGGATGAAATTAACAAGGAAATTTCTGATTTTTCCAATATTAAAAAACATAATATAATGGACTGTATATCTTACTTTGAAAACTCTGTAAAATTCATTGAAGAAAACTTTGCTTCTGAATATCCCTTGATCATCGTTACTCATTTCCCCCCTTCATTTTCTAGTATAAATCAAATATATTCAGGTTTCACTGCATTAAACCATTATTTTGCTTCAGATATAGAAGACACTATTTTATATACAAACCCCAAGATATGGATACATGGCCATACTCATAATACTTTTTCATATTATATTGGCGATACTAGAATTATATGTAATCCTAGAGGATATTCCGATGAATATAATAAACATGAAGAAAATGGTATATTTGATAGAAAATTGGTCATTGAAATTTGAGGAAAAATAATAGAGAAATAATATATTTTATATTGTTATAAAATACTCTTAAATTACAAGTATATTTCACCTTAATAATACTTGATAAAATATACTAGAATTATTAACATTATTAACCGAAAAATAATTTGACAAGGATTCCCTAGATAATTTGTGATAAATTTTTTGAGACAAATAATTGGATATAATAGGTTATAAACCTCTAATGCGATTTCCTGTATTTCGTCTTTAGAAACTATACCTGCTTTATCACATAATTTTTTATATAATTCATTTTGGTCATTTTCAGGTGTTAAAAGATCGGAAGGAGGTTCAGGAGTTTTACTGGATCCCTTTGGATATGCTGCAGAATATGTTGGATAACTCATTTTTTTTTTAGAAAAATCAAGGAGCTTAAATATTTATAGGATTTTATTTTTTGAAATAAACTCTTTTTTTCTATAAATTTTTCTTATATTTTTCTATAATTTATTTTTCAATGAAAATCCTTATGAAATTTTCTATGAAAATCTTATACAAATTTCATTATCAATACAATGATTATTAACATTATAAATTCCCTTGGGATACCTGTGCAAATTTTGGTAAAGAAATTAGTGATATTATCTATCATGTTAATTATACTAGAGAAATAGTAAATATATAGTACTTGGCGATATGTCAAATCTTCAAGAGATTTTATAGCATCATGTATTGGATCATCAATCACTGCTACTACTCTAGGAAGTAAATTAGGACCTGTTAAACCATTGACTGTCAGTGTATCAGGATCTTGTAATAAATCACCCCTTATCATATCTGCTTGAGGTTTCCCTCTACTTGATACACGAGGGGGAGGAGCACAGTAATCTCCATATTTAGTAAATTCATATATTAGATACCCATATTTGTATATCTCAATTTTTTTATGAGGAATTTCAGCGATATTAGGTCTTGCTCTGAGATCTTCTCTACTTATTGTCATGTGTAAATGTACAAATTTCAAAGAGGGATACATGTTAGAAAAATGTATAAATATTTGACTGGGATAATTACTAGTATTTTTCTCTATTAAAAGAATCTCATTTTTTTCTATTGATTTTTCCACTTCTTTTTTTGTTGTAATTCTATCTACATTACCAAAAAAGTCTTTTACCTTTGCATATTTAGCCATTTCTGGTATTTATTTATCACGTATTTTATAATAGTTTATAAAAATTTATATTTTTTAAATAGTTTTCAAACCTGAAAAATTTTTTTCCTTTTGAAATTTCTTAAAAACTCTCGGAAAGAGAAAAATGATCCTTTTTACTATTTGCTGATTGATATTCAGTGACATCCCCTTCATGCATATTGGTTTTACCCGGTATAGAAATTAGATTCATGAAATCAAAGGGATTTTTACAGTCATATAATTTATTATATCCAAGTTGAAGCAATAATCTATTGGCTACAAACTGTATATATTGTATCATTAAATCACTATTCATCCCAATCATTTTACATGGGATACTTGCTGTTATAAATTTCGATTCAATTTCTACAGCCTCTTTAAATATGGAAAATACCTCACTTTCGGGCAATTTATTCTTAATATATTTTGTATATAATAATATGGCAAAATCAGTGTGAAGCCCTTCATCTCTTGAAATAAACTCGTTACTTTTGCCTAATCCATTTATCATTAAACGTCTATTTCTAAGCCAAAAAATAGCACAGAAACTTCCACTGAAAAATATACCTTCTACAATTGCAAAGGCAATTAATCTAGAAGCAAAGCTAGAATCTCTATTCATCCATTTTTTAGCCCAATCAGCCTTTTCTTTTACACATGGTATGGTATCTATAGCATTAAATAATTCTTTTTTGCGAGTTTTATCCTTTACCAATGTTTCTATTAATTTTCCATATACAGCAGAATGTTCATTTTCCATCATTGCTTGGAAAGCATATACAAACCTGGCCTCGGGAATCTGTATTTCTTCACAAAAATTTGATACCAAATTTTCTAACACTATACCATCAGACCCAGCAAAGAAAGCAAGAATATGTTCTACAAAATACCTTTCATTATTGGTTAATTTTTCCCAATCAGCGAGATCTTTATCATAGCCAATTTCAGTATGTACCCAAAAACATTTACGTTGAATCTCATACATTTCCCAAATATCTGGATATCTTAGTGGAAAAATTGTAAAACGGGAATTACCCAATTGTTCTAAAAGGGGTTCTGATACAGATT
>Ga0209575_10000094_pt1 | contig 104230 bp, 74 predicted proteins | sample Medcelwee11metaG_FD_187172 | JGI IMG/M metagenome (GOLD analysis project Ga0209575, IMG submission 187172) | Freshwater pond sediment microbial communities from the University of Edinburgh, under environmental carbon perturbations - Medium... | ecosystem: Environmental > Aquatic > Freshwater >... | reverse complement strand
TGTCGCTGGCGATGGGCTGGACAGGGTGCGCGCTCGACACGGAAGGCAGTGGCGGCGAACCTCCGGGCAAGGATGCGGGGACGGGAGGAACCAGCGGCACCGGCGGCATCGGTGGCACGGGTGGCACCGGTGGCACGGGCGGCACGGGCGGCACCGGCGGCACCGGCGGCACGGGCGGCACGGGCGGCACGGGCGGCACCGGCGGCACGGGCGGCACGGGCGGCACCGGCGGAACCGGCGGCACGGGCGGCACGGGCGGCACCGGCGGAACCGGCGGCACGGGCGGCACGGGCGGCACCGGCGGAACCGGCGGAACGGGCGGCACCGGTGCAACGGGTGGAACCGGCGGAACCGGCGGAACGACCGGTCCCGAGGATTGCACCAACGGCTCCGACGACAACGGAAATGGGCTCGTCGACTGCGCCGACCCGCAATGCCAGCCGGACTACGAGTGCGTCCCTGCTCCGCCCTTCGGCTGGAGCGTGGTGGGTTATCTCGCCCTGCGAGACCCCTCGTCGTCCGCGGCCGACTGCGGCGACATGACCTCGTCGGGGCTCTCCCTTTTCGATCAATTCGAGGCGCCCTCGGACGGCTGCCAGTGCTCCTGCGGGGCGCCAGCCGACGGCGTGTGCGGCATGTCCGCCACACTCTGGAACCAGGCCACGTGCACGGGCGGATCGAATGTCGTGACGTCGGGATGCTACGACTTCGCGAACAACTTCCGGGTCTCTGGCGTGGCCACGGGCGTCAGCGAGGTGACGACCCCGGGCACCTGCACGCCTGGCGTCGCTGGTGTGCCTGCCCTCCCGTCGTGGGGACAAGCCGCAGACCTCTGCTTCGTCGGTGATGTGGGAGGCGGCTGCGACGTCGATGAGGTGTGCGCCCCCAAGCCCGACGCCCCCCTCGTCCCGGTGCCCTGCATCGAGCAAGAAGGCTCGGTGGATTGCCCCACATCCTACCCGGATCGCAGCGTCTTCCACGAGGGTTTTTCGGACACGCGCTCCTGCGCGTCGTCGGGGTGCACGTGTGGCGTGGCTGCGGGCCAGGTCTGCGAGACCCAGGTCGCCCTCTACGGCACGGATGATTGCAGCGGCCAAGCCGAAGGCGCCTACCCGCTCGACGGCAGCTGTGATGCCACGGGTTTCGCGGTGGGTCAGGTGCGTTCGGGGCAGTTCGTTGGGGGACCGGCAGGCGGAAGCTGTCCGATGGGCGGGTCACCGACGATCTCCGGAGAAGCGACCACGCTGAACCCTCACACGGTGTGCTGCGCACCGTAGGTCACGCGGCAAGGAAGCGTTGCGGTCCTGCCCTGGGGCCATGTACCCTCGCGCCCTAAGAACCAATGAACCAACGCATGACCGCAAGTCGGATCCTCCGATCCACCATCGCCTCCGCAACCGTGGCAGTCCTGGTGCTTGTCGTGTCCGCATGCTGCAAGAGCGGCACGGACGGCCAAGGGTGCCCGTCGTCGTTCAAGGAGTTGTCCGCCGAACAGCAGGCGGGTCGGGCTGCTTGCGAGTGCAGCCCAGGGACGCCAGCAGGGTCCGTCTGGGGAACGGACATCTACACAACGGACTCGTCCCTCTGCGGGGCGGCCGTCCACGCTGGCGTGATCACGACGGCAGGTGGTCCGATCACCGTTCGCGGAGCCGCGGGATGCCCTGCGTATGTTGCCAGCGAGAGAAACGGCGTCTCGGCCGGAGCATGGGGCGCCTACGAAAGCAGCTTCTTCTTTCCGGGCAAGGGGGCCGGGACGTGTTCGGCGGCCCCGGCGTCAAACGCCTGCCCGAACGCGTTCAAGGACATCCCCGGGCTGAGCGCGACCACGACCCTCACCTGCACCTGTGATTCCACGCAGATGAGCGGTTCCGTGTGGGGCACGGACATCTACACGCAGGACTCGTCCATCTGCCGCGCGGCGGTGCACGCTGGCGCAATCGCCGTGGGCGGGGGTTCGATCACCGCGAAGGCTGCGACTGGGTGCAAGAGCTACCGGGGGACCGCGCGCGGCGGCGTGCAGTCGAGCGACTGGGGTGAATTCGACGCCAGCTTCTACTTCCCGAGCAAGGGCACTGGGACTTGCCCATAGGGAGGAGCGCGTGGACGCCGTCTTCACGCCCCGCACGCTGGAGAAAGTCCGAGACTTCGTGGCCGAGCGGCGCGCGTTCCCTTGGTTCAGCCTTGGGCTGGCACCAGCTTTCGTCGAAAATCTCGAAGGAGCCGAGGTCGGGGACCTCGTCGTGCTCTGCTACGCGTTCGGTGTGCTCCCGATCGCTGGGCCCCTGCAGCGCGCCCTTCCCGTCACCCAGCACGTGGTCGTGGAGGCGAGCCCGGCGCCCAGGCTGGCCGGTGCGGGGCAGGTCCAGCCGCGCGCGCAGTGGCATCGCGTCGCCGGCTGGCTCGGGTTTCGCGAAGTGTCCTTCCCGGAGGACATCCCTTTCGCCAGCCGTTTTCGCGTAACTTCCTCGAGCGACCACCCCCGCGGCATCGTGCATGCCCGCGTTCGACAGGCCATGCTGGCCACCACCGAGACGTCCCTCGCCTGGTCCCAGGGACGAGTGATGGTCCGACGCCCTGGCCCGCTCGCCGAGGCAGACCGGAGGGCGTTTCGGGAGGAAGCGGTCGCGCTCATCGCGGTGAGTTGCGCGCCGTGAGCTAGCTCACGGCTCGACGCTCAACACCACCGCCCCCTTCGCGGGGATGGCGACTTGCACGTTTCCAGCCACCACCGTCACGTCCGGTCCTCCCAGCTGATCATGCAGGACCGTGCCCGAAGCGAGACCTAGCTTCGTCGTCACGTCCTCGACTACTGCATTCTGCACGGTGGAAGCCCTTGTGAGGGCGACGATGGCGGCGCTTCCCGAAGCAGGCTTCCGTCCGAACACGAGCGTGTCCTCCGTGACGTGCAGCGACACGTAGTTCCCGCGCCGCAAAGCAGGGACGTTCTTCCTCGCCATGCCGAGCTTCCGAACGAACGTGAGGGTCGCCTGCTCGTCGGTCGTCAAGGTCGACGGCTCCCGCCACATCATCCGGTTGTTGGGGTCAGCACCGCCCCACTGCCCATACTCGTCCCCGTAGTAAAGGAGCGGGGCGCCCGGCAGGTTGAGCAACCACGCGAACCCCACCCGCGCTCGCTCGTAGGGCGAGGACTCGGAGGGTGCACCCGCGATGTCGCTCCACTGGTTCCCCGCCTTGCTGGCGTTGGCCGGGTCCGCGAGCGTCACGAACCGCGGCGTGTCATGGCTCCCGATGTACGGCGTCATGATCGCGTCCGCGGGGTACTTGCTCATCCCGTGCTGGAACCAGTAGTCGGCATGGAGCATCCCCTCGCTTTCCTCGGCGAAAGTGTGGGTCGAAACCCCGTGGTACAGGACGAAGTCAAACTGTCCGTCGAGACCATGAGGGCCGATGTAGCGAGAGATGGTGCCGTAGTTCTCGTCGTTGCAGGGGTCATCGCATTCGCTCCACCCCATGGCCGTCTCGCCCATCAGGAAGTTGCGCGTGCCCGCCGCCTCGAACGTCTCACGCACCTCCGCCGCCAAGTTGCGCGTAGCCGATTCTTCCACGTGCTTGACGGCGTCGACACGCAACCCATCGAGGTCGAACTCGTCCATCCACCACACGGCGTCGGCCACGAAGGCGGCATTCGCCTCCGGCACCCGGTGGTCGATGTCCGGCATGTAGCTCGAGAACATGCAATCGAGGGCGTTCGCGGTCCAGTCACAGCCCGGCGTGCCGCAGACGCAGCCGGTGCGGAACCACCCAGGGTGCGCGGTCACGTACTCGTGGTCCTCGTGCACGTGGTTGAGCACGAAGTCCTGCAGGATGCGTATGCCATGGGCGTGGGCCTCGTTCACCAAGTCCTGAAGCGCCGCCTGCCCGCCGATCCGCGCGTCGACCTCCCGCGCCTTGATGGGCCAATAGCCGTGGTACCCCGTCACGTTGTGGACGCCATCCGCGGCGAGGTAGGCGCCCACCGGGTTCGTCTGGAACGGCGTGAGCCAGATGGCCCGCACGCCGAGCGCGTCGAGGGTGCCGTCGGCGATCGCCGCCGTCACGCCTTGCAGATCGCCGCCCTGCCAGTCGCCCCGCGGGTCCGCTCCGGGAGTGGCGCCCGCGTTGTTCGATGCGTCCCCGTCGCGGTACCGGTCCGTGAGGACCATGTACACGAGCGCGTCCTTCCAAGAGAACGCCTCTTGCTCGATCCAGAAGACGAGTCGCAAGGGCTCGCCCTGCCGTCCGTTGGCCGCCCGAGGCGTGGCGACGAGCCGGTACTTTCCGTCCTGCAGCCCGGTCAGGGCCACGGTCACGTCCCCCGAAGCATCGGGGGTCACGGTCACGGGCATCGAGCTGCCGTTGCGCTGGAGCTCGAAGGTGAAGCTCGCGGTGTCCGGTCCCGCCCCTTCGATTCCGTCCTCGTACCGAAGAACCGCGCTGTAGGTACCCGCCCCCGCCGAGGGGCGCGCGGCCACGCTCGACTCGAGCTTCCACGACGGCATGCGACAGTCCGGCACCTTGATCGCGGAGTTCTCCACGGGCGGCGACCCGACGTACTTACGGCGCGGCTGTGCGGGGTCGAACCGCCATTCTCCGTCGGCCACGAACTTGTAGGCGTGAAGCCCAGGCTCGAGGGTCACGGTGGCGACGTAGGACCCGGTACCGTCTGGCGTCATGGCCGGCGCCGTGGCGGGGTCGAAACCCTGCCACTCCCCTGCGACCACGAGCTGGTTGGCAGGCACGCTGGGGCTGTAGCGGAAGGTCACGGGGCAAGTCAGGGGTCCACCGTCCGGCCCGTCGGGATTCGTGTCGGTGGGGGGACCATCTTGCACGACGTCGGAGGTGACGTCCTCGACGGAGCCATCGCCGGGGCCCGCGTCGCCCGCCTGGCCCGCGATCCCACCCGACCCGGACGTCCCGCCGGACCCGCCGGACCCGCCGGTCGCCCCGGAGCCTCCGGTTGCTCCGCTGTAGGGGCGGTCCTGCTCCTTATCTCCGCAACCCTGGACAGCGAGAACGACACCGAGCGCGATCAGCAGCCGTACGTGAGCGAAGCGCATGGCGCGAGCATACCGCGTTGCCTCGGGGATCGCAGCTCGAACCGGCGGGCTTGGGCGTCCCTCCGTGCGCAGAAACAGCAGCAAGAGGCGCGCGCCCGTCGAGCGGGGGTCACGACGGGGCGATGAGCTGATCGCGCCCCAGGGTAGGCAGCGGAAGGAGGCCGTCGAGCGCTGTTTGCAGGCCCGGTGCCGTCATCAACGCCATGACGACCATGACGGCGCCCAAGACGAGGGCAGGCGCCACGTTGCCGTTGCGGATCTCGGCAATTTCATCGATGCCGCGGGTGAGCCTGGCGAAGATCACGGTGCCGATGGCGATGACGGCGGCGCCGACAGCGAGGGAGACGGAGACGTGCACGAGGGCGTAGATCGCGAACCGCAGAAGCACGGGACCGGTGATGGCCGCGCCGCGGTACAGCAAGTCCATGGCGCTGAAGGTCGCCGTGGCGGCATGCTGCACGAGCAACCCCAGGGCGATGAGGCTGGAGGCGTAGAGCACCCCGGCGGCGACGTTTCCGCGCTTCTGCTCTTCGTCTGCCTCCCCGGATCGCAGAAGGCGATGGAGGACCCGCGAGGCGAGGAAGATGCCGAGGGCGCCGACGGCGATGCCGAACCCGACTTTCGCCAGGCCGGTGAGGAACAGCACGAGGTTCATGGGGTTCGCTTTCGTCAGAAGGAGCGCTGGATCCAACGCTGGAACAGGTCCGTGCTCGCCGTCAAGGAGACGAACATCTGGGTCGTCACACCCTCGCGCGTCAGAGGTGCCGCCGGCTTCCCCTCCATGTCCGTGGCCGCGATCTGCCCCTCCTCCGGCGAGACCAGGCTCGTGGTGGTGTAGGCACGGGCGCCGAACGAGAGGTCGAGAAATTGCACCGGGTCGATCTGCAGCCCGACGTACAACGAAGAGAACGGCTGCTGCATGGACAGCCCGACCATCGGTCGCGGCGCGAGCTGCTTCACGTCGAAGATGCCATCGTCGAGGTAGCGGTAGCCCCAAACGTACATGCTCATGGACAGGACGACGTCGACATTGGCGTTGTCCTCCGTCCTTCGGACGTTGGGGAGCTGGTCGGAGTTGGCCTGCCCGAGGCCGTAGTCCTCGGTGTTCCGAAGGGTCAAGGCGGGTCCCAAACCGACGTCGAACAGGATGGGCGGGAGGGATTCGTAGGCCTCGCTGACGACGGAGATGGTGTCGAGGGAGGCGTCGGGCTGACCACGGTCGAGGCGACTGCGCTGCACTTCGACGAGGACCTTGCGATTGGCGGCGACGTGGCGGGTGGTGGAGGCGGGGGCGCTCGCCAGGCGTGTTTGGGCGCGCTGCAAGTCTTCTTGAAGGCGGTGCACGAGGGCGAGGGTGGCGGTCACATAGCGCTCGAGGCCCGAAGCGGAAGCGCGGACGTTGCGTCGGAGGGTGTCCGCGTTGTTGATCGTTTCGTCCTGCGAGGGCAGGGAGTCGACCTGTTTTCGAACGGAGGCGAGGGTGTCGATGGCTCCGACGAGGATGCGGGTCCATGCGCCGTTGTCGCCGAGGCGGGTGCGGAGCATGGAATCCACTTCGGAGATGCGCTTGCGCTGGAGGGGCATGACGCGAGAAGGCGGGTCAGCCCAGAGGCAGGCCTCCCACACGGGGTCAAGGGAGGCTTGGGAAGCGGCTTCGGTGCTCAAGGTCCCGAGGTCCTGCAGGCGGGCGCGGAGGGCCGCCAAGGCGTCCTGCAGGGAGCCGAGCTTGAGCGTTCCCTCCGCCGCCGAGATCATATCGTTCCACGCGGGAGAGGCGACGGCGCGCGCCTCCTCCGGGAGGGGTCTACCATCGACGGTATAGGCGAAGCACAGTGGGTTGGTGTTGACGAACCGGATCTCCAGCTGGAACTCACCGTGAACGAACCGGTCCCCAGACGGCTGGATTCGGGGCACAGCGCCGTCCTGGAAGACGACCACCCTGTGTTCTTCCGGACGCAGAGCGGAAGCGGGGACAGACAAGGACAGCACCGCGACCGCAAGGCCCAGCGCGAGCGAGATGCGCGCTCGTGGCCGACCGCGCGGGGGCCGCGAGGGACCAAGCGCACTGGCAAATCGTCTCATTCCCGTACTCCACCACGACCGAAGGGCGTGGGAGGACCGTCCGCCCACGCCGGGCGATTGTAAGGGATTGCGTCGCCGGGGTCACGACAAGCGAAGGGTGCGTGCTGCGATGGATCGAGACAGTTGTGACGAAGGCGAGCGGATGGGCGGGATGAAACTAGATCTAGATCTAGTTTAACCAAGGAGGATCTTGGGAAGCTCCTTGCTTGACTGGGAAAGGCCTTGGGGCACGGCGTTGCCGTGCCGGGCTGGACTCGGCGTTGCCGAGTCGCCACGGATGCGGATTTGTGACGGTACACATCCGAGACCGTGGCGGCGCGACATCGTCGCGCCCAGCTTTGCGCACGGCAACGCCGTGCCACCTGCCAACATCCCTTCGCCACAGACCGGCCTTGGGCGCGGCCTAGCTTAACCAAGGAGGACCTTGCGAAGCTCCTTGCGGTCAAAGTTCACGTCAACGGGATCGACACGTCCGGCGGGCGCACCTAGTATCCGGATCGATGGTGGACGCTCGGGAGGCCCTGGATACCCTGCTGGAGCTGACGCGCGCCTTGCGCGGCGAGAGACCGCTCGAGGAGGCGCTCGGAGAAGTCACCCGTGCGGCCGTCCGCCTGCTGCGCGCCAACCACGCGTCCCTCCGCCTGCTGGACGAGACGGGGGAGCACTTGCTGGCAGCGGTGCGGTTCGGTGCGGGCGCGGACCTACCCCCCCTGCGGTTCCTCAGGGGAGAAGGCATCATCGGGTGGGTCGTGGAGCACGGAGAACCCGTGCTGCTCGACGACGCACGCAACGACGTCCGATTCAAGCGTAAGCTGGTGCGACAAGGTTTCGTCGTTGGGTCCCTGGTCGCGGTCCCGATGCTTGCGGGGGGACGTGTGTTCGGGGTGCTGTCCGCTTCCTCCGAGCGCACGGGGGCGTTCTCCGAGGAGGACTCGCAACTGCTGCAGCTACTCGCCAACTGCTCGGTGCCTCCCATCGAGAAGGCACGGCTCGAGCGCCTCGCGGTCATCGACCCGCACACGCTCGCCTTCAGGCAAACCTACCTGCTTCCGCGGCTCGAGGAGGAAATGGGACGCTCCACCCGGTACGCCGCGCCGCTGAGCATCCTGTTCATGGACCTCGACCACTTCAAGAACGTCAACGACTCCCATGGGCACGCCGTCGGGGACCGCGTGCTTCGCGCCTTCGCCGACCGCGTGCGGCAGAGCGTGCGTGTCTCCGACTTGTTGGTGCGCCGCGGCGGAGAAGAGTTCGTGCTCGTCTTGCCCAACATGCCTCTCGACGGCGCCACGGCCGCGGCAGAGCGCATCCGTGCCTCCATCGAAGACGAGCCCTTCGCCACGGCTCCTGACATGACCGTGAGCCAGACCGTGTCCATCGGGGTCGCGGAGTGGGACGGGACCGAATCCGCGGCCAAGCTCGAAGAACGCGCGGACAGCGCGATGTACGCCGCCAAGGAGCAGGGACGCAACCGCGTCTGCGTCTCCACCCCTCGGCCCATCCGGTGACCTTGCTCGTGCCACCTCAGCGCGATTGGTGCATGCTTTCCCGCCATGCTCGTCGAGGACCTGATCGGCAACGAAATCCGCTGTGCGTACGAGGGCCGCCTTACCTCGATCCCCAAACACTTCTTCCTGTCCGAAGACGCGCCACTCCACCTGGCCCAGGCTCTCGCAAGCGAGCTGGGCCCACGACGTGCCTGCGTTCTTTTCGATGAACGGACGCGTCGCGCCGCCGGCGCCCCCTGTCTTCGCGCCCTCGCCGCGGAAGGGTTCGAGACAAGCGAGATGTTGGTGGCCGATCGCGATGGGGCGAGCCCCGTTTGTGACGACCACACGCTCCGCTGGCTCCTTGCGAGAATGCCCGGCACGGACGTGGTCGTGGCCGTCGGAAGTGGCGTCATCAACGACCTCGCCAAGTGGGCGGCGGCGACCTTGGACGTGCCCTATGCCGTGCTGGCCACGGCGTCCTCCATGAACGGGTACACGTCGGCCAACGTGGCGCCGACGGTGGAGGGCGTGAAGAGCCTGGTGCCGGGCAAGGCAGCGCGAGCCGTGGCAGCCGCTCCGTCGGTGCTGGCCGCTGCGCCCTACCGGCTGACGGCAGCGGGGTTCGGCGACCTGATCGCCAAGCCGGTCAGCACCGCCGACTGGGTCGTGAGCCAGCACCTGACCGACGAACCCTTCTCCGCCGCGCTGGCGGCCCTCGCGGATCGCCCCGACGGCACGCTGTTCGCGCGGCCTGAAGGGCTGGCCCAGGGGGATCCTGCCTCGGTCCGCGCGCTGTTAGAAGCGCTGGTGCTGTCGGGCTGTGCCATGACGTTGCACGGCTCGAGCCTTCCGGCCTCGGGGGGCGAGCACGTGATCAGCCACACCCTGGACATGATGAGCGCGGCAGACGGCACACCACACGACCTGCACGGATGCCAGGTGGGCGTGGCCACGATCGTGGTGGCGGCCTTGTGGCAGTGGTTGATGGAGATGCCGGCCCCGGTGTTCGACCCCGTCCTTCCGCCTCTCGAGGCATCGGTCTGGGGTGCCGCGGCGCCCGCGGTGCGGAGACAGCACGCGGCCAAGGAGGCGGTCCTTCGGACGGCCTGCGAGAGACTATCCCTATCGGGATACTGGGAGGGGGTCCGGGAGACCGTGCGGCCCCACCTCAAGCCGCCCGCCTGGGTCAAGGACCGCCTTCACCGCGCGAACGGTGCGACCCGCCTGTCTCAGATCGGCTGCACTCGCGCCCGCTTCCTGACCGCACTCCGACACGGGAGCGCGATGCGTACGCGACTGACGTGCCTCGATCTCGTGCGCATGGCGGGGCTCCCGCCAGAGCAAGAGGAGTCGATCGTGGACACCTGGGTGGCGTGAGTGGCTACCCGTCGCTCTCGAAGGCGGTGGCCTTGCCGCGCTCCTTCATGATCTGGTCGTACTCTTCGAACAGCGTGATGCCGTTGCTGGCTCGAGGGAGCTGGATGCCGAGGACCTGGGCGGCGAGCAGCCCCGACAGCGCGACGACCCGATCCCGCTCGGTGTAGCGCCGGGCACTGCGCAGGTCGTTGAGGCAACGGCGGACCGTGGTGACGAGCCGGTCCTCGATGCGACCGGGGACGTTCGGCATGGCAAAGCACGCGGGCAGGTCCTCCAGGTGGGTGGCCAAGGCGGGCTGGTAGTCGACGCCTCCGCGGACGGAGGAGATGCGCTCCCGCTCGCGGCTCGCCTCGAGCCATGCGTCGAGCACGTCGAGGATGTCCTCGACCCGGAACGGCTTGGCGAGGAACCGGAGGGATAGGTCCCGACTGCGACGCTCGACGCGCTCGTCACTGTCACCCGTCACGATCACGATCGTCATGTCGGGGTTGTTTCTTCGCAGGTACTCGCCCAGCACGATTCCATCCATGCCGGGCAAGTGCTGGTCGATGAACGCCACCTGGAACGTCCAGAAGGGGAGCAACTCGAGGCCCTGCTCGGCGGAGGCTGCCGGGACCGCCTGGTGCTCTTCCCTGGAGACGATGTCCACGAGCAGGGTGCGCACAGCCTCGTCGTCATCGATGACGAGGACGTTGAGCACTTCGTGATCGCCGCGCGCCATGGCTGCCCTCCCGGTGAATTCGGTGGAGCGGAGCCTACCGCAAGGGCGGTGCGGGAGGAACTGGGAATGGGAGACCGAGATCCGGAGGCATCGGAGCTGGCCGCAGATTTCGCAGAGAGCCGCAGATGGGATCGTTGCTCAGCGACGGATTGTGCGTCCGAAGCGACCCTTGCTGACCCGCCGGGGGAAGGAGGGAGGTTCCTCTCTCGCCCGTCGCTTCGCCCCGGTCAGGGGGCGGAGCCTATTGCTGGCCCTGAGGGACGAAGATCTTGGCAGCGCGAGGGGGCAGCTTGAAGCGGAGTGTACCGTCGCCTGCCACGGTGACCTCGTCCGTGGGGTCGGCGTCCGGAAGCACGTTCACGAGGACCGTCCCCGCCGGGAAGCCGAGTTGCATGGGCAAGACCTCCTCCAGCTGCGTGTCCGGGTTGACGACGACCCGCACCGTCTCCTTCTCTTCGGCGTCGTGGGTGTTGAGGACCACGAGCACGCGCTGCCCGTCGGTGTGCCGCTCGAAGGCGAGGATTCCCGCTCCAGCGGTGTCTTCCCACGCCTCCTTGGTTTCGTCGCCGGTCCACATCACGAAGGTGAATTCCCCTCGGCGCAGCGGCTCGTACCGCTTCCTGATCCCGTTCAGACCGGCGATGAAGCGGAAGGTCTCGTTGCCCCTGTCGTAGCCGGAGGTCCAGAGGTCCTCGCGGTTGTTCGGGTCGTTGCCGCCTTCGAACTGCTGCTCGGTGCCGTAGTACAGACAAGGGATGCCATCCTGCGTGTGCAGGAAGACGAGGGCGGTGTGCAAGGCAGCAATGCCGCCATCGGAGACCTTCTTGTCGTACAGGAAGCGAGCGACGTCATGGTTGTCGAGGAAGTTGACGAGCAGCTTGGTGGGGGGGTGCTCCGCGCCCAGGTCGTGAGCTTGGGTGCCGTAGCTCTCGTCACGCCTGTCGAAGAGCCTTTTGAGCTCCACGGTGCGACCGCCGTGCTTGAAGACACCGTCGAAGACGTACTTCTGCGAGAAGTAGAAGATGCTGTCGACTTCGTTATTGTAGGTATAGCTGCCGTTGAGTTTGTCGTCGCCGCCGAAGGACTCGCCGAACATGAAGAACCGCTGCTTGCCGAGGCTCGCGGCGTGCTGTCGGATGCGCGGACAGAAGTCCTGCCAGAAGCCGTGCTCCACGTGCTTGAGGGTGTCGATGCGGAAGCCATCGAAGTCCACGAGCGAGAGCCACCGCCCGTAGGCATAGAACATGGCGTTACGGACTTCCTGCCACTCGGTGTTGACGTCTTTCAGACCACCGGGGAAGTCGCCGTACAGCACCTGATTGCACTTGAAGTTGCCGACCTTGTCCGCGCAGTCCGCGGGGACTTCCATGTTGTTGAGCCAGAAGTAGCAGCAACGGTCCTCGCCCCAATCCCAGACGCGGCCGCGACGGTTGAAGGCCTGGGGCAACTGAAGGATGTCGTAGCCGGCGTTCGGTGGGTAGCCGGAGACGGGGGGCATGCGGTTGGTGGCGGCGTCGCGGAAGAAAATGATGTTGGCGGGTCCCGCCTCACCGAGGGACGTGCGGGCCATGACGACGGGCTCTTCGTACTCGGGGTCGTACTCGGTGATGTGCTGGATCGGGGTGCCGGGACGCCCTCCGATGAGATCGCCGCCGCCCCAGACGGCCTCATCGGGTTGGCCGTTGCCATTGATGTCGTAGAAGAAGAGCTGACCCAGGTGGTTGGTCACGATGTCGAGGATCACCTTGAGGCCCTTCGCATGGGCCGCGTCGACCATCGATCGGAGCGCCGCCAGGTCTCCGAAGTGGGGGTTGACCTTGGTCAAGTCCTGCGCCCAGTACCCGTGATACCCGTCGATGCCCGCGTCGCTCTCCACGTTCTTGACGACGGGCGAGATCCACAAGGTGGTGACGCCGAGGGCCTTGATGTAGTCGAGCTTGTCCTCGATGCCCTTCCAGTCGCCGCCGTGATACTTGGCGGGGTCGTAGCGCACGACGTTGTAGTCGTTGGAAGGGTCCCCGTTGGCGAAGCGGTCGACGAGGATCTGGTAGATGACCTCGTCACGCCAGTCCTGGACGTAGGTTTTGTGTTGGATCTGGCCTTCCACGGCGTCGAGGTTGAAGCAAGCGCCGGCGGCGACGGCGATCAGGGCGAGTGCGAACGGGCTCACATGCGACGGCTTGGGGCTCGAACTGGGGCGGTTCATCGGGATTCTCCTCGGGCACAGGTGCATTGCATCGGCGGCTTTCCTGTCGTGGCTCATGGGTAGGAGCTCGAGTTGAACCACCACTCGGCGTGCAGTCCGAGGTAGTGCTCTGTGCTTCGGTCCGATCGCGGGTCTTCGACGGGGTAGCTTTCCCTGGCGGCATCGTTGCGGAAGGTGGCGGTGTACACGCCGTAGATGACGGGGCGCTTGTAGCTTCCCCACCCTGCGGGGGTGAGCATGGGGAGGAGAGAGAGCCTCCAGGCCGCAGGCACGCGATGGCGTCCGGTGTCATCGAGGATCTTGCGGTTCTTGAACTGGTAGCTGAGCTCGGTGCCGATGCCCGTGTGCTCCGTGAGGTACACCTGGGGGCGCGTGATGACGGTGCCCTCCCAGTACTTGTTGGCAGAGTACTCCGCCCCCATCGAGGCATCGAACAGGCGGGCATAGGCGCCCATCAGGATGCCGAAGCGGTCGAACTCGAAGTTGCCCGCGGTGGCCACCACGAACTCGGAGGCCTTCGCCTTGCGCTCGGCGTCGAGGATCGAGGGGGCCGCGAGCTCGCCGTACGCCGCCACACCCCGCGCGTAGCGAAGGAACAGATGCGCATGCCCGTCGCGATCCCCGAACCCGTAACCGGTGGCCTGGGCCCCGACGACGAAGCCCGTGTCCGACGGCAACTCCTGGGGCGGCCTGACGGTGTTGCCGGAGGTCTCTCGGGTTCCTTCGGGCAGGTAGTGACCTTCCGCGTAGAGCGAAGCCTTGACCCCTTCCTTGGCGTTGAACCCGTGGAAGAACTGCGTGACCTTCGTGGACGCGATCGTGCGAGGGCGGTCGAGGGTCACCGCGAGGTCCGTTCCGAAGTCGTCGCGCGAGGGCACCAGCCGCGCCTGGTACTGGAAGTCCGAGTCGTGCAGACGGTTGGTCCCCACGTGGGCTTGCACGCGTGTGCCTGTGCCCACGTCGAGGATCGCTCCGCCACCCACCGTGTTCAGGTTGTCGAGGGGCCAGAAGTCGAGCAGGTAGATGTCATCACCGCGGTACATGCGCGCGCCGGTCCACAGGGTGAGCCCCTTGTCGCCCACGCCCTGGATGTCGACGAACATGTTGCGCAAGGCCATGTGGGTTTCCCACTGACCGGTGTAGTGGAACGGGTCACCGGCGACGGCGAGGGTGCTGACCACGCGAACGCGCAGGTCCTTGTCCTTCTCGTCAGGGAACTGGACCTGCCGGAACTCGAGCTCGAGGTAGGGGGCGTTGTCGAGCCGGCTGCCGTGGGATGCGATGTTGCTGTACTGCGGCCCCCCCCCGCGCAGGTCGGTGGCGGCGCGCACCCGACCGTAGGAACCGAAGTGGAAGCCCTCGGCTTCTTCCGCGGAGGCGGAAGGGGCCAACAGCGAGACACAGAGGGAGGCGCAGCCGCAAGCGCAGGCCAGCGCGTGACGGGAGGGAGGCATGGGGGCACATGGTACCAGAGCCGGACAAAACGTCACGCACAGATGCGTTCCGCCCGGTCGATCCTTGGCTTCTTGGCTGCGGGGAAGCTCGCCCCGAGGAGCCATCCGACCTTGCCGTGGCGTCAGGTATTTCGTACGGGCTTGTTCCGGAGAACCCGAGCGGCTCGGCCCGCGAGCTTCACCCGCTCGGCCAAGGCCGGCCCCACGTCCACCGGTCCCGTGACCACCAACTGCGCCCCCACACTCACGGCCATGTCCGTGAGCTCCTCGGGCGTCAACCCCGACCGCTCTTCCGCCACGATCACGAGCGGACGCACCGTGGTCACGACCTTCGACGCGTTCTCCCACGACGCTTGAATGGGGCGCACGCCGAGCTCGAGTGCGGCATCGAGGCAGGCGATGCGCGTCATCGCGGTGGGACCGATCATGACGATCGCGTCATCGTGGTCGATATATGGCGTCGGCACGCTAGCGCGCGTGACAGGGGTCCGAGGCTTGCTGTCGCCCATCGAGGGCATGCTAGCACAACCGCGTGTTCGAGCGTGGGAGGGGTTGTTCCCGTCGGACGTCACACACTTGTTCGTTGTCGGACCCCGCCCTCGGGCGCTATGGCGCCACCCATGGGTTCCTTGATCACCTCGAACCTGCGTGCCGGCCACCCCGACTTCTTGGACCTGCCCTGGGGTCAGCCCCTCGACCAGTGGGAAGGTCTCACGGACCGCCTCGTCGACTTGCCTCGCGGCCCCTCCCGACACCCGGTCGCCTTCGTCGCGTACGACCTCGCCGTCTACGCCCTCAAGCAGCTCGCCCCCGGCGCCGCCGAAAGAGAATACGCCGCCCTCCGACAGATGGAAGACCTGCACTTGCCCGTCGTCCTGCCCATCGGCCACTCCTCGGCACTCCTCGACGACGGCGAAGTCAGCGTCCTCATCACCCGCTACCTCGAGCACGCCCTGCCCTACCACTCGCTGTTCATGCGCAGCAGTCTCACCCGCTATCGCGACCACCTGCTCGACGCCATGGCCCTGCTGCTGGTGCAACTCCACCTCGCCGGCGTCTTCTGGGGCGACTGCTCCCTGAACAACACCCTGTTCCGTCGCGACGCCGGCAAGCTCACGGCCTACCTGGTGGACGCCGAGACCACGGAGGTACGACCGAGCGTGTCCGATGGCATGCGGCTGCACGACATCGACATCATGGAGGAGAACGTGCAAGGGGGGCTGCTGGACCTCGACGCCCTGGGCGCCCTGCCCGAAGGCGTGGACATCCGCGGCGTGGGACCCCACATCCGAAAGACCTACGACGAGCTGTGGCAGCAGGTCACCTCCGAGCAGCTCATTCCTGCCGGAGAGCGATTCCGGATCCAGGAGCGGGTCCGTCGCCTCAACGAGCTCGGGTTCTCCGTCGACGAGATCGTGCTCGAGCCTTCGGACGCGGGCGCGAGCCTTCGCCTGCGCGCCCAGGTCACGGACCGCCACTTCCACCGCAACATGCTGCACTCCCTCACGGGACTCGACCCGGAAGAGATGCAGGCGCGCGCCATGATCAACGAAATCCAGGAGCTCAAAGCCGCGTTGGCCTCCAAGCAGCAGCACAGCTTGACCCTCTCCGCCGTCGCCCACCGGTGGCTCCGCGAGGTCTACCTCCCGTCGGTGGACCGGCTTCGTCCCCTGGTCGAACGCGGGGGCGAGCCCGCAGAGCTGTACTGCCAACTGCTCGAGCACAAGTGGTACCTGTCCGAGCGCGCGAGCAGTGATGTCGGCCACGCAGCGGCCGCGGACGACCTGCTTGCAGGCTCGCTGAACCGCCGAAGCGGCGTGGGGAGCCAAGGGGAATCACCGGGCACCCCGTAGGTCCCGAGCTACGCATCGCTTCGGTGGCTGCCCGCGCCGTGACACCTCCCGAACAGATCGAAACCAAGGCTGGACACGCTTCGACGCCTCTCCGCCAAGCACGTAGTCCTAGACCTTTCGAGCGTCGCCTTCTCGCACCTCGAGGACCACAGCCTCGGTGGCGATCGAGCCGCCGTACTGCACCACCACCTCTACCTGATAAAGCCCCGGACGCTCGGGCAACGTCCAGAGGGCATCCGCGCCCTGTGTGGAGATCGTGCCGTCCGTGACATCGAAGGAGATCGTCGCATCTCTGTGCGCTCCGGTCGCCTGGACTCGCGCCCACAGATCACCGGTCTCCACGACAGTGAGGGCGACACGGGGACGGAGCTGGAGCGGCGACTGCGGGGCTTGCCTTCGAGAAATCTTCGGATCTCCACCGTCGGGGAGCTCGACATGGAAGGTGCGGCGGACGTCGCACAGCTCTCCCGATCCGCTGTAGCACTCGTCTCGCAGGACCCCGTCGAACACCAAGTCGCCACCGGTGGTCCCGGGAGCGAGCTCGATCTCGATGGTCACGTCGTATCCCGTGGTCTCGGTGGACAGGAGCGTGCCGAGGGCCGGATCTACGGTGATCTCGACGGAGCCGTCGAAGGAGCCATCGCTGTAGTAGGTCTGGATCGCGACGCGGAGGGTCGACCCATCGAGAGTGGCCTCGGGATACATGAACGACCCGTCCTCCACCGACGGGCAGTAAATGGGGAAACAAGCGGGGTCTCCTTGCATGCCCCCCGATCCCGCCGCGCCACCCACGCCCGAACCTGCGGTGCCTCCGGATCCCGCCGTGCCTCCGGACCCCGCCGTTCCGCCCGTGCCGCCCGAACCTGCGGTGCCTCCGGAGCCTGCCGTTCCGCCCGTGCCGCCCGAACCTCCTGTGCCTCCCGTGCCTCCGGAGCCGCCAATCTCCCCGGCGGATCCACCGTCGCCGGGCCCTGTTCCCTCGGTCTTCCCGCCGCACGCGATCAACCCGGCTGTCGCCAGCGCAATGGTCAGTCCTCTTCCCGTGGTCGCCATGATTGTCCTCCAACCCGAGACGCAAGCTCCCCATTGAGCGCCCGCATCTTCCCAAAAAGCAAGAAGTCTTCCCGATGAATCGCCCGCGCGGTGTCCACCGTGTAGGCGCGAATCGAGTCGTGATCCCGTAGGTTGATGCGACGGGCGAACGCATGGATGTCTCGCAGGTACCGCACAGAGGATCGTCCGACTTCGCGAGACAAGTCCACCGCACGCTGGTGAAGCGCGGGATCCCAGCTGTTCGCGTAGAAACGGCGAAGAATCTCGATGTCGAACCGCATGTCGAGGTTGAGCATGGCGAGGCCGTCTTGGGCGAAGTTGCGCCGGTTGAACGCGGTGGAGACGATTCTGAACATCAGCTCGGCCCGCGGGTCGTTCATCTCGTAGGACCGCGCGAAGTAGGTACCTGCGAGTCGCCCCTCACGCATCAGCCTCTTCTCGAGCGGAGTCTCGACGTAGACCTCCGCGCGGCAGAAGTTGAAAGGCACATCTTCATGGTGCTCGAGAAGCTCCAGGTTCGGGACGATCGAGTCGAGCGTGGTGTCAGGGTCGAACAGAAGCATGTTGAAAGCGTGAAAGATGGATCGCTCGCGTAGCTCTTCGATTGCCACCTCGATCTGATCGCTTCGCACACCGCGGCCGAGCGATTCGACTCCCTCCGGGCTCGCCGTCTCGATTCCGACGTAAGCCCGAAGAACCCGCAGCGTCTCCAGCCTGTCGAGGATGGGTCCGTCGATGTCGTTGGGGCGACACTTCATCACGACGGCCGCATCAGCCATTCCCGCGTTTCGAAGCGCTGCGATGAGGGCATCGAGCCTGGCGACGTTCTTATCGCGTGAGGGTACGAAGAAGTTGTCGTCGTGGAAGTTGAAGATGCGCACGCCTCGGTCGTGGAGAGAGCGCATTTCCGAGACGATGTCATCGATCGAACGCTGCCGGAAGCGCGGTCCTGACGCCGCTCGGTACCAGGCCTGAATGCTGCAATAGGTGCAGGAGCCGTAGCACCCTCGGCTTCCCACCAACGTTGCGTGTCCAATCCCCAGATGCCGCGGGGCCGGATCGGCGCGAACGGGGGGCGCAAGGTCGTCCAGGGGGCCCAGCGGGCGGGGCGCCGTCACGACGATGCTTCCGCCACCGTCGCGAACGGCCAGCCCTCGAACGCTCTGCAGGGTTTGGGCTTCGGGATCGGCGAGCCGCTGCGTCAACTCCACCAGCGTCGCCTCTCCCTCGTGCATCACGATCGAGTCGAGCGCAGGTGCGTCTCGGAGCAAGCGCTCCGCCGCAAGGGTGGCGAACTGCCCTCCGGCCGTGAGGTGGCCGTCGAAGCCATCCGAGCGAAGCCGCGCGGCGAAGCGCAGGAACGAGCGCGCGTAGCACTGGAAGGTCATGGCAAGTCCGACCACCCGGGGGCGTTGCGCGACGATGTTCGCCACGAGGTGTTCGAGCTCCCCGTGCTCTCGGACGGTAGCAAGCGTGGTTCGCAGGCCCGCGCGTTCGCATGCCGCGGCGAGGTAGCGAATCGCAAGGTTCTCTTCCGTCTCGATTCCGACGAGAACCACCTCGGTCATGGCGGGAGCCTAGCTCTGGCCTGGCTCGGTTGCTACGGCGCAAGGCCCATTTCGGAAGTGGCGGCCGGGGAGAAACGAATTGGGTGTTTGCCCGCGCGGCGACACCTCACCCCGCGTGCCCCGCCGCGCGCAGCAGCGGGGTGGTCTCGGCGGAAAGCCCCCATAGCGCCAGGTCCCGCAGCACCGAATGGCCGAACAACGTTGCAGCCACCCGGTCCGAGGGAATCCCCGAGAGGTCCCGGCTGGAGCGCCATGCGTGGTGCAACGTGGCCGTCCAGTCCGCTGTCACGGCGTACGCGCAGCGCCACGTCGCCAGGTGCATGGCGTGCCGCCAGGCCACAGGGTCCATGTCCAGCCGCGCCTCCTCGGCGATCTCGTCGAGCTTGTTGCGCCCTTTTCGGCTGATGGCTTTCTGGATGATCGGCCGCCAGGTGGATGCGGGCCCGTCCTTCGAAGGGTGCAGTCCGCCCCCGTCCCATCCGGGTCGCCCGACCGACAGGGCGCCAAACACCCAACCGGTCAGGTCCTCGTTGCTGACCTCGTCGACCCAGGGGACGCCGAGGGCGACGGCGGCCAGCAGACGAGCGAGGCCGACGGCTTGCTCCGTGACGGTGAGGTTGTCGAAGCCTGGCGGTAGCAAGAGGGCAGTTGGCGAGCCAGGGATCACCCGTGGGACGGTCAGTGCGGGGACATCCACGTATAGGTCGAAGGCCATCGTGCCGAAGGCACGGGCGATGCGGTCCGCCATCGCGCGCCGAGGGTGGTTGGCGCGCGCGGACAGGCGCATGGCGGAGGTGGCGCCGAGCCCTGCCGGGTCCAGGCGCAGCAACTTGGGTGCAATCTCCTCGAGGGTGGCGGCGATGCGGAGGATGACCCCTTGTCCTACCGGAGGCACGACGGCACGCTCCAGCGTGACGCGGTCGAAGGCCATGGGTTGGGGGATGGAATCCGCAAGGGGCCGGGTACGGAAGGCGCGGAGCCGCTCCGGCGAGCCATACCCGAGGAACGCGAGAATCTCCTCCGCCACGAGGGCCTGAGGACGCCGTCCCAAGGCCGTCAGCTCTCGCTGCATCATCGCCATCAGCTTGGCGACCTTCTCGGACGTGAGCGTCGACGGGTCGATGGAGCCAAGGGAGGCACGAAGGCCGGTCGCGGCTTCTTCGTGGGCGCCGAGGGTGGCGAGGGCGTCTGTGAGGGCGAGCGCGGTTTCCACGCGGGACGGGTCCAAGGCCACGGCTTCCCTCAGCTTGGCGAGTCCTTCTCGCGGGCGTGACAAACGAAGGGCCTCGAGGCGGCCAAGCTCCACGAGCCAGGAAGGCTGCGGAGGCAGGCCAAGCACCTCACCCATCGCGATGACGCGGTTGAGCTGCTGCACGTAAGCGATACAGCCTTCGACCGCGGTGGTGTCGTACCGTGATGCCAGCTCGCGCAACGGGGTCGCGTCCGGTCCCGCGAGCGCTGCCTGCAAGCAGAGCAATCGGTCCTGTTCCGGCTTGTCCCCCAGCGCCTCGTACACGCGCGCCAGGCGCGAGATGATCGCGCGACGCGGCTCGTGGTCGAGGGATTCGGCGGCCAGCTCCGCATCGGTGGCTTCACGCCGCGCGTCCGTCCACTTTGCCTGCACGTGCGCGTGGGCTTCGGCGAGGATGACGAGGGCTTGAAGGTGGTCCGCGTGGTCGTTGCTGATGCCCAGCACGCTCTGGGCAACCTCCCCGGCCTCGTACCAGAGGCGCAGGGCGACGCAGGCTTCCGCCAGCTCGAGCAAGGAGGGGACGTGCCCCGGCGCGCGGTCGCGGACCTTGCGGAAGGCTTCCACTGCGCCATTCGGGTCCCGCAACACATCGCGCGCGAGCCTTCCTAGCGCCGCGCCGATCAGCACGACCTGATCCTGTTCGCGAGCGCCGTCGAGAACCACGCGCAGGGTATCGGCCACGTGACCCGGGTCAGCGCCACGGTCCAGCAGCGCGACGACGCCGCGCGCGGCGGGTTGGCAGTCGGGGTCGTCCTGCAGCGCCTTGCCGAACAGCTCGAAGGCGCGACCGAGAGGCTCGGTGCCGGCCAGGGCCTCGGCAGCTGCGGCGTTGTGGGCGGCTCGGGTCCGCGCCTCGGACTCGATCCTGCCGAGCGCGGCGTGCGCTTCGACCTCGGACGCTTTGTCGCCGAGGGTCTGTCCGATCCGTAGCAATCCTCGAGCCGCGGTGAGGGAGTGGGGCCAGTGCGACAGGCATGCCCTGTAGTGGCCGAGGGCTTCGCGCGTAGCGGTGGCGTCTTCTTCCTCGCCGATCGCCTCGAGCCGCCATGCCGCGCCCAAGTGCAAGACTGCGGAAAGGAAAGAGTCGGGCTCGTGCGCCGAGGCCATTTGCGCAAGGGCCTGGGCAAGCTGGCGGGCGGAGGGCCCGCGCCCGGAGAGCCCGACGGATCGGATGATCGCTTCGTGGACGAAGGGGTCTTGCGGAGAAATCGCGCGAATCTGGTCGAGCGTCGCCAGGGCCTTGTCCGAGGCGCCTGTCGTGCCGGAGTCTTCGTGGTAGTGCGCTTCGAACAGCGCGCCGAGCCTCGCGGCGGGATCGGCAAACACGCTCGCTTCGTGATGCAGCAAGCCCGCGAGGTCGTCCCACCGCTCGAGCCGTCGCAAGGCTTGCTCGTACATCCGAAGCGCCGGCATGTTGCGTGAGTCGGCATCGACGATCTCCCGCAGCACGGTGGCGGCCTTGGCGTGATCGCGTTCCCTGGAGAGCAGGTCGGCGAGCTGGATCTGCAACGCGAGCTTCGCGGCCCCCGCGGACGCCGCGATCCGCTTGTCCAGCAGCGGGATCAGCTCCGCCGGCTTGCCCCGTCGCTCCTGCACGCGAACGAGCCGCTCGAAGACAGCCGCGTCCGACGGGACCAGGGCCTGGGCTTGGGTCAGCGCGATCATGGCGGCATCGAGGTCGTCGAGCCGGTCGTCGAAGACCTCGGCGGCCTGCACGAGCAGGCGGGCCCTCGCGTACGGGTTGGACACCTGGGAAGCGAGATCCACGAGCTGTTCGGCGGCCTTTCGATGCTCCCCGAGGCTCAGCAGGATGCGCGGAATCTCGAGGGGCGGGGCGGGGTGCTCCGGGTCATGACCGGCCGCATCGCGATAGGCCTGCACCGCTTCGACGGGACGACGGAGTTGGTCCTCGAGCAGGGTGGCCATTTCCATGCATAGCGCGAAGGCTGCGGGCCCCCGACGGGTATGCTTGAGGAGCAGACGAAGCTGCTCCAGGGCTTGCTCGTTGCGGCCCGTTTGCCGGTTCACGTGCCACGCCGCCCGCAGGGCGAGCGGGTCCCCCGGGCTGCGCGATAGCACACGCCCGATCCAGCCCATCGCGGCATCCGCGTCGCCCAACTCTTCGGCCGCCAGGCCCGCGGCACGCAGCAGCAGCGTCCGCTGCAACGACGGGTCCTGCACGCTATCCGCCTCCCGCACGAGGGACTGCACCAGCAAGTCGTATTCCGCCGCGAGCCCCGCACACCGCTGCAACCCGAGGATCGTGGAGCGCCTACGGTCGTCGAGGTCCGAGAGACGACGGTACACGTCCAGGGCGCGGGTCGGCTGATGGAGTTCGTCTTCCCAGATGTGCGCGACCTTTTCGAGACAAGCGATCCGACGTTCCTTGTCGGTGGCTTGCATGGCAGCTTGCTCGTACAGGTCGATCCTTGCGCGAGCGTGCGGGGGGTCGATGTCTCCGGAGGGGCTGCCGGGCCGGACGAGGAGGCGCGAGAGGCCATCGAAGGCATCGACACTGGCGGGGTCGGTGGCCCAGGCTGCGCGGTAGAGGGACTCGGCCCGGGCTTGGTCGCGCAGCTTGCCTTCGGCGATGCGCGCGGCGCGCACGAGCGCTTCGGCGCGGTCCTTCTCGCTGGTGAGACGAGCGCTCTCCGCAGACCACTGGGCGATTCGCTCCTCGTGCCGGTCGAGGGCCTGCAACGCACGGTCGAGGCGATCGCGCGAAGAACGATCCCCCGCATCGAAGGTGAGAATCTGGTGGCAGTGCCGGACCACGTTTTCGTGCTCACCGAGCAGCTCGTAGCTCTCGGCCAAACGCCGGTGCTCATGGCATCGACGGACCGGGTCTTCGACGAGCGCGAGGTGTCGCTCGCGAGCCTCGGAGGCGGCGCGCGGGTTGCCGAGCTCCGCGTGCAGCCGGGCAAGCTCCCGCAGAGCGCTGCGGCGGACATCCACGTTCGCGTCCGCGCGCGCGGCGGAGCGAGTGTGCAGCTCGATGGCAAGGTTCGCGTCGTCGAGCCGTTCAGAGGCCAGACGCCCTGCCGCATACTCGTAGCGGGCGGCTCGCGCCCCGTCGGGCTCGCTCTCGGCATGCTGGGACCACGCGGCAACCAGCGCGTCCGTAGCCCGGCGCAGCAGAAGGTGCCGAGTGTAGGCCGCGCGCACGGATGGGGAAGAACCGTCGAGCTTCATGGCGAGCTCGAGGGCAGCCCGGGCTGCATCGTGCTTGTGCTCCGCGTCGAGCAAGGCGGCGCGCTCGACATGAATCCAGGCAGAGAAGCTGGGTTCCGCGGCGAGGGCGGAGGCCATGTCTTCGAGGTGGGCCACGAGAGCCTGCGCCACGCCTCCGGCACCGGCGCGGAGTTGCGCCTGCAGCACCCCTTCCTGGCCTCGTAAGGCAGCCGGCAGGGTCGGCTTCATGGACAGCGCTTGTCGATAGGCAGCGCGGGCATCGTCGAGGTGGCTTGCGCTTCTGTGCAATTCGGCGAGTTGCACGGCGCGTTCCGCCCGCTGGGCATCGTCCCGGGCGATGCGCGCATGCGCTTGCGCGAGCTTGAGCGCGGGACCCAGAGGACGCGAAGGGGTCAGCCAGCGCGCGGCGAGCAAGGGCGCTTCCGCGTCCGGCGCCGCCTCGTGCGCTCGCTGATACTGCACCAGCGCCTCGTCCCTGTCCCCCACGAGCAGCTCGAGCGCCATGCCCAGCTCCACCCTCGCGCGCGACAACGCCACCGGAGTGTCGCGCCCCTCCAGCTCCTGCCCACGACGCGCCAGCTCCGCGATCAGGTCATCCTGGTGCCCAAGCAGCCCAACGGCGTCGGGCCGCTTGCTGGCGGGTGGCGCGGGCCTCCGCGCGGAAGGCGGCGGGGGCTGCGGCGACGGTCGTGGGGTCGCCACGATCGCGGGATCCGTAACCTCGAGCAGCGCTTCATCGTCGAGCTCGATGACCGACTCCATCGGAAACCGGACGGTGGGCGTGGTGGGACCGCTGCGAGCCCCTTTTTTTTCGTACACCACCGGAGCTTTCTCCACAGCCAACGGAGGCTTGGGCGTCCCTACGGGCAGCGTCTGCACCGTCTGCACAGGTGTCTTCGGTTTCTCGTCGAGCGCCTCTTCCCAGCCATCTTCGGTGGGAGCACTGGACGGACGGTTGGGATCGCTTGGTCGTGTAGTCATGGCCCCTGATCGCTCAACCCAACGTACCATGTTATGGCATGGGGGTGCGGTCCGGGTCTCCGGAAAGTCGGGATGCTCCTTGACACGGCGCGGCCGGGTGATAGGCGATCGGCGCGCCAGCCATCGTCATGAAGCACCCCCTCTACCCGTTCACGTCCATTGTCGGCCAGGAGCCGATGCGATTGGCCCTGCTGCTCCACGCGGTGGACCCGAGCCTGGGAGGCGTGCTCATCGCCGGACAGAAGGGCACCGGCAAGACGACCGCCGCACGCGCCCTCGCGGCACTCTTGCCCTTGTCCCGCACGATCTCTGGGTGCACCTTCGGCTGCGACCCGGACACCCCCTCCGCCTGGTGCGAGGAATGCGTCGATCGATTCGGCAGCGACGGCCAGCCTCCAAGCAAGCAGCGACGTCCTCCTTTCGTCGAGCTGCCGCTAGGCGCCACGGAGGATCGCGTGGCGGGCACCCTGCACATCGAGGAGGCGCTTCGATCGGGACGACGCTCGTTCGACCCCGGGCTGCTTGCCCGTGCCCATCGTGGCGTGCTGTTCGTGGACGAGGTGAACCTGCTGGACGACCACCTCGTGGATTTGCTGCTCGACGCCGCCGCCTCGGGGATCCACCACGTGGAGCGCGAGGGGATCTCCCTGTCGCACCCGTCGCGGTTCGTGCTGATCGGAACGATGAACCCGGAGGAAGGCGACGTGCGACCGCAGCTGCTGGACCGGTTCGGTCTGAGCGTGATGGTGCAGGGGCTGCCCGCGGTCGAGGACCGTGAGGAGATCGTGCGCCGGCGGCTGCTTTTCGAGACGGACCCGGCGGGATTCTCCGCGCATTGGCAGCAGGCGGAGCGAAGCCTGGGGGAGCACCTCGCGCAGGCTGCCCGCTTGGTCGGCACGGTGCACATGCCGGGTTCGATCCTGCGCCTGGCGGTGCGTCTCGCCACGGAGGCCAAGGTGCACGGGCATCGTGCGGACGTGGCGATCCTGAAGGCGAGCCGGGCGCACGCCGCGCTGCTCGGACGCGACGTGGTGACCGAGAGGGACGTGGCGGAGTGCATGCGTTTCGTGTTGAGGCACCGGTTGCCCGACGTCCCCATGAGTGCCACCGATCGTGTGGAATCGGAGCTGGACCGCGTCGAGCGGACGGTCCTGTCGAACGACTCCACCCTTGCCGCCCAGGACCCGGAAGAAGATTTCGCGTCGTTGTTGGAGGCGATGCAGATCCCGGGCTCTTTCGCCGCTGGAAGCATCCTTTTCACCGTGGAAAAAAAAACACCGGATCCGAGACCGTCGACTCCGATCCTCTGAGCGAGCTGGACGCGATCGACCTGCCCGCCCTGCGCTTGGCCGCACGCCTGCGGGCACGCGGCTCCCAAGAGCACGAGCACCCGACAGGCAGGTACCGTCGGGCCGCTCCCGTGAAGGACGACCAGCACATCGAGCTAGCCGCTGATGCCACCTTGCGTGCGATGGCCCTGCGGTGCGCGTCCACCGGCTCGAAGGACCGGCGCCCGACGAGGGCGGACCTGCGAACCAAGGTCCGCCTGCGCACCTCCGGGTCCCTGATCGTCTTCGTCATCGACGCCTCCGACTCGATGAGCGTGGAGCGTCGCATGGCTGTAGCGAAGGGGGCAGTGATGGCGCTGCTCGTCACGGCGGAGGTCAGCGGGGATCGGGTGGCTCTGGTGTCCTTCGCGGGGGAGAGCGCGGAGCTGGCATTGCCACCCACGGCAAGCCTGGTGCGGGCGCGGGCGAGACTCCGCCGCTTGCCCACCGGGGGCGCGACACCGCTGGCAGCCGGGCTGTCGAGAGCGTTGGAGTTGATACGCACGGAACGACGGAAAGACCCGCTCTTGCGGCCATGTCTGGTGCTGTCGAGCGACGGGGAGGCGAATGTTCCGCGCCGAGCCGGGATGGACGTGGCGGCAGATGTGGACGCCGTGGCGGACGAGATTCGCATGGAGGGAATCGCTGCGGTGGTGCTGGACACCAACGCACGATTCTCGTGCTCCACGTCGTTGCAGCAGCTGGCCCAGCGACTCGGGGCGGAGTATCGGGCGGTGCACGATCTGAATGCCGCCGAGGTGGTGGGGTTGGTGCGGGGGCTCACCCCATCGCGGTGACCGCGCCGAGCTTGCGGGAGCGCCAACCGTGCTATCCTTGCAGGTCTCATGTTCCCTCGCGCCGGACTTCACACGCAAGGCATGGCAGCGCTTTGGCTCGCGGCGCTCGGAGCGTGCACCTTGGACTTCGACTCGCCCTTCTCCGAGCCACCTGTGGGACAGGATGCGGGAGTCGACGTGGCCCTGGATCATTCGAACGACGGGACATTGGACGAAGGAGACGGCGGCTCGGGCGGCACTGGAACGGGCGGCTCGGGCGGCACTGGAACGGGCGGCTCGGGCGGCACCGCCGGAACGGGCGGCTCGGGAGGCACTGGAACGGGCGGCTCAGGCGGCACCGCCGGAACGGGCGGCATCGGTGGAGGAGCAGGATCATCAGGATCGGGAGCTACCGCGGGAGCAAGCGGGGTTGCCGGAACGGGAGGCATCTCGGGATCGGGGGGATCCGGTGGGTCATGTCTTCCCGTTGGACACGACGAAGACCAAGACGGCGCCGACGACGCATGCGATGTGTGCCCGTCCGTTACGGACCCGCCGCAGGGGAACGCCGACCTCGACCAGATCGGTGATGCGTGCGAAGACGTCGACCCTGGGTTGCTCTCGACGCTCCAGCGGTTCTCTTCCTGGAGTGCCGATGCGAACGGTTGGAACCTCGACAGCCACGCAGAGCTCGTGAACGATGCCCTGCAGCTCAGTCGAGCGTGCACTGGGCAGGATTGTTACGCGGTCGCCTACCACGACGCGGTCGTCACCGGAACGTTCGCTGTGGAAGCGGTCTTGCGCTTGGACGCGAACGACGACGGTTGGGCCGGCATCGCCGTGGGACTCGACGCTTCCGCAGGTGTGATGTTGGCGTGCGAGCTGATGCGCAACGGAGGCGAGCTTGCTCTCCAGCTATGGTTTGAGGACTTTCTCGAGTACCAGTCGAACCAGATTGCGGAAGAGGGGATTTCGGCGCCAATTTCCGAGCCGTCCGACCATGATCAGCGCATGCGCGTGACCTGGAACGGCAGCTCCCTCGTGTGTGAACTGACAAGCGCGGGGGGAGCGGGCGCCACGCTCTCCGTGACCGAGAGCACCTTGGGCAATGCCCCCGAGGGGCGGGCGGGCGTGATGGTGTTCAACGGTTCAGCGAGGTTCTTCAGCTTCGTGCAATACGGACCCTAACGGGACGATTGCAGAACGCCGAACGCGACACTTTCGAAGCTTGCGGCAGCCCTCAGCCCCGCTGTAGGCTCTTTCCGAACAAGTTCGTAAGGGGTCTCCCGGCAATCCGGGACATCAACGCTTCGACCGATCCGCGACCCCGAGGGCTCGGTCCGAGCGAGGGGAGGACGCAGAGGCATGGAACCAGGGTTCACGCTCGCGCAAGCGGTCGCGGAGGCGTCGCGGTGCTTGCTCTGCCACGACGCCCCCTGTTCGACCGGTTGTCCCGCGAACACGGCGCCTGACGTGTTCATCCGCAAGCTCCGGTTTCGAAACCTCCAGGGCGCCGCCCGCGCGATCAAGGAACGCAACGCGCTCGGAGGTGTTTGTGCCGTCGTCTGCCCCACGGACGGCTTGTGTGAGATGCGCTGCGTGGCGAGCGGGATCGGAGAGCCCATTCGCATCGGCAAGATCCAACGTTTCCTGGTCGAATGGGCCTGGGACACGCACGTTCGGCCTCTTCGCGCAGCGAAGCCCAACGGCCGGAAGGTGGCGATCGTGGGCGCGGGCCCCGCCGGCCTCACGTGCGCCGCCCAGCTCGCGAAGGGGGGAGTCCACGCCGTGGTCTTCGACAAGCGGCCCGAGCCTGGAGGCATGCTCGTGTTCGCCCTGCCCGAACACCGGCTCTCGCGCGCCTTTGTGCGACGGGAGATCGAAGACATCCGGTCCCTTGGGGTGGAGTTCCGCTGTTCGTCGCCGGTCCGTGGGGAGGACGATCTGAAGCGGTTGTTCGAGGAAGGGTTCCGGGCGGTGTACCTCGCGACCGGGACGTGGCGGTCGGCGCGGCTGGATCTTCCCAGCCACGGGTCGCCGGACGTCATCGAAGCCCTCGCCTGGCTCGAACAGCTCAAGCGCGAGCAGCAAGGGTCCAGGGCCCGGGTGAGAGACCGCACGGTGATCGTGGTGGGAGGCGGTGACACCGCGATCGACGCGGCAGTGTGCGCCAAGCGAGCCGGCGCCCGCGAGGTGTCTCTGCTGTACCGCAGGTCGTTCCTCGAGATGCCCGCTTCCCGCAAAGAGATCCTCTCTGCCCTCGACGAGGGCATCCACCTGCTGCTCCTCACTCAGCCGATCGAATACGTCGTACGCGACGGCGTGCTCGAGGCAGTGCGCGTGGTCCGCACCACGCTGCAACCGGCGGACGACGGGGACCGTTCCCGCCCCGTCCCCCTGCAGGGAACGGAGCACACGATACCGGCGGACGTGGTGATCGAAGCCCCCGGCCTGCTGCCCGCGGACGATGTGGCGAAGTTCTCCGAGGTCGCGCTCGACCACAACCAGCGCATCATCGTGCGCGACGCCAGTGGAGCCACCTCCCGCCTGCACGTGTTTGCTGGAGGCGACGCCGTGCGTGGCGCGTCCATCGTCGCCAAGGCCGTGGGAGACGGTCAGCGCGCGGCGCGCGCGATCCTGGACCAGCTCGCCGCAGAGGGGAGGCAGCCATGACCACGACGAAGAACCTTGGGATCTCGTTCTGCGGGATCGAGTTCGAGAATCCGGTGATGCTCTCCTCGTCCCCGGTGTCGAACACCGCCGAGATGGTGAGCCGAGCGTTCGAGGCCGGCTTCGGCGGCGTCGTGTACAAGTCCATCGGCTCGGACGACGTGAAGATCGTCCACCCTTCGCCGCGGATGGCATCCTACGATCAGGGGCCGCACAAGCTCGTCGGGTTGCAGAACGTCGAGCAGACCTCGGACCGACCGATCCGGGACAACTTCGAGGACCTTCGGTACTTGAAGCGGACCTGGCCGACCAAGGTCGTGGTGTCGAGCATCATGGGGTTCTCGAAGAGCGAGTGGCGAACGCTGGCGCTTGCCTCCGAAGACGCCGGGGTGGACATGCTCGAGCTGAACTTCTCCTGTCCCCACATGACGGTGGAGGGGGCCGGCATGAAGGTGTCCCACGCGCACGCCCTCGTGGGGGAATTCACGAACATCGTGCGCAACGCGGTGAAGATACCCATCCTCGCAAAGCTCACCCCGAACATCACGGACATCACCGAGCCCGCCATGCACGCGAAGAACGGCGGGGCCGACGGCATCTCCACCATCAACACGGTGGCTGCGCTGAGCGGGGTGGGGCTCGAAGACCACGTCCCGTTGCTCAACGTGTACGGCAAGGGCGCGATGAGCGGATACTCTGGTCCGGCGGTCAAGCCCATCGGACTGCGATGCATCGCACAACTCGGACTCCACCGTGAGCTCGGCTTGCCCCTGTCCGGAATCGGCGGGATCGAGACCTGGGTCGACGTGCTCGAGTACATGCTGTGTGGCGCGTCCACGGTGCAGATCACGACCGGGGTCATCCACTACGGCTACCGCATCGTCGAGGACATCCTCGAGGGGCTCTCGTACTACGCGGAGGCGCGAGGGCTCGGGTCGCTGTCGGAAATCGTCGGAAGCGCGCTGCCGAACATCGTCCCTACCGATCGGTTCGACCTGAGCCGGCAGGGCGTGGCCTGCTACGACCTGGAGCGCTGCGTGGGCTGCGGACAGTGCTACATCGTATGCCACGACGCGGGAGGGCAGTGCCTGAGGTGGGACGGACACGCGCGACGCCCGGTGGTCGACGAGCACAAATGCTTGTCGTGCATGGTGTGCTCGTTCGTGTGCCCGATCAGCGCACCTCCACTGATCACGTACAAGGAAGCACCGAACAAGCCTCCCGTGATCCCACCCGTGTCCGTTTGAAGGGATCGTCTCACGGCTTCATCAGCTCGTACGTCGCCACGTCGTGCCACTGACGGAATCGGCTCTGTCGCTCGTGCTCCCGGAACACCCTGATGCGCTGCAAGAACGTGGTGGACCAGTGCCCCTCCAGCTGCAACGGGTGCGTCCTTCCCGCGCGCGCCAGGTAGGACCGAATGAACACGCTGCGGTCGTCGATCTCGAACGCGTCGATGTTGCGGATCCACTTGTCCCACTTGTTGTCCTGCAGCAGGTACTCCTCCACGTTCGACGTGTAGAACGTCGCGAGAGGCACCTTGTTGGCTTTCAAGAACTCCGCGATGCCGAGCAAGGCCTTGTCCCCGCCGAAGTCGCCGACCACCGGGATGATACGGTTCTCCCCCTGCATCTTCTGCACGAGCCGGAACGCCTTCTCGCTTGCCAGGAAGCTGGTCTGCTGGCCCGACGGGTCGCGCATGGTGAGCAGCGTGCGCAGCGTCGGGTACTTGCGCGCGGACTTCATGTGCAGCTCGAACGCGATTTCCAGCTGCTTGTCGTGGAACTCGCCGTGGGCTTGCCGCAGCCCGCTCCGGTCGGGTAGGTCCAACGTGAAGCCGTAGTCCTTCGTGATGCGGTCCATCAAGCGCTGATGGATGGCCCGGAAGGACTCGCGGGACTTCGGGACCTTGACCGCGTGGTCGAGGACCTGCTCGATGGTCGCCTCGGCTCCCGGGTCGCCCTGCGCCTCATGCTCGCGCCCGAGCAGCAACGCGAGGAAGTGGGACCGAGACGTCGCCTCCTGGAAGATTGCCTTGTACAGCAGGTGCAACAGCATGTTGCGACGGCGAATGTCGATGACGAAGGCGACGTCGGGCCGGGTGAGGGCGATGTAGCTGAAGTTCTGCTCGGGTCCCACGCCGATGAAGGCGCCGCCTGGGGCGACGGCCTGGGGCAGCTGGGGGGCTACCTGCAGGAAGGCGGTCTCGTTGGAGACGTAGTTGTCGGAAAAGTAGTAGGCGTCCTTTTCGGAGATGCCGTCCACGAGCTGCCGGAAGGGGATGTCGAGGGGACGCAGGGTGGGTTCGGCGGGAGGGGCTGGTTCGGTGGTCACCGGCGGCGACACTTCGGCCTGCGGGGCCGGGGACGGGACCGGGGCCGGCGGGGCCAGGACTTGAGACGGCGGGGCCGCCGGGGTAGCAGGCTTGGGCGCGTCTGCCCCACCGCAACCGAAGGCCACCACCAAGACGAACAGAGGAGCTCGCGAGATCTTCGTAGGCATGCTGGGGCGGGATGGTACGAGCCCTGCGGGAAAGGGGAAAAAAAGCGCACCCAAGCGGGGCGCAAGCCCTCGCGATCCGGACGCTTTCGCCTATGTTCGCTCCCAGCATCCCGAAAGGACTCACCATGACCGTGCCCCCCTGGAAGCTCGTCGCCTCCTCGTCCACCCTCGAGACCCGCATCTTCACCCTGCAGCAGCATGTGGCCCGATCCCCGACCACCGAACGAGAAGCCACCTTCCAGGTGCTCGACGCGCCCGACTGGGTCAACGTGATCGCCCTCACCCACGACGGCAACGTGCTGCTCATCCGACAGTTTCGGCACGGGACACGGCAAGTGACCGTGGAAATCCCGGGCGGCACGGTCGACCCGGGCGAGTCCCCCCTCGAAGCAGCACGGCGCGAGCTGCAAGAGGAGACCGGATTCGAGGCCACCCGCTGGGAACCCCTCGGCGTCGTCGAGCCCAACCCCGCGTTCCTCACCAACCGCACGCACACGTTCGTAGCCCATGACGCTCGCCGGACCGGCCCGCAGCGCCCCGACGACAACGAAGAGATCGAGGTGGAGATGGCTCCCCTCGAACGCATCCCCGAGCTGCTCCGGGACGGCACGATCCGCCACGCACTCGTGATGTGCGCCTTCGCCCACTTCGCGCTGCGCGGGGGAATGACCTTCGCCCCCGTCCGTCAGGACGTAGCGAGTCCCTTGGATGCGAGCCACGCCTCGTTGAACAACCGGGACTGATAGCGCGCTCCCCCGTCGCAAAGCACCGTCACGATCGTATGGCCCGGTCCCATCTGCTTCGCGAGCGCCACCGCCGCTGCCACGTTGATCCCCGACGACCCCCCGAGGAACAAGCCGTCCCTGTGAAGCAGCTGGTACACGGTCCGCACGCAGGTCGGGTCGTCCACTTGCACAGCGTCGTCGATCGGGGCCCCGTCGAGGTTCGCCGTGATACGGCTGTTGCCGATCCCCTCGGTGATGGAGCTGCCTTCCACACGGATCTCTCCGCTCTTGACCCAGTGATAGAGTCCGGAGCCCATCGGGTCCGCGAGCACCGTGCGCACCCTGTCGCTCCGCTCCTTGAGGAACATCGCCACGCCCGCGTACGTCCCGCCGGTTCCGGTCGCAGCCACCCACGCGTCGACCCTTCCCCCGGTCTGCTCCCAGATCTCTGGGCCGGTGGACGCGAAGTGGGCTTGGCGATTGGCGAGGTTGTCGAACTGGTTGGCCCAGATGGCGTTGTCCAGCTCGGTGGCAATACGCCCGGAGACTTTGACGTAGTTGCCCGGGTCCCGGTACGGCACGGCCTTGACCGTGCGAACCTCGGCACCGAGGGTGCGCAGCAGGTCGATTTTCTCCTGGGACTGCGTCTCGGGAATGACGATGACGCATCGGTAGCCGCGCGCCTTGCACAGGTGGGCCAAGCCGATCCCGGTGTTGCCCGCCGTCCCTTCCACCACGGTGCCACCGGGACGCAAGCGCCCCTGCTCCTCCGCCTGCCGGATGATGAAGAGCGCCGCCCGATCCTTGACCGATCCGCCGGGGTTCAGAAACTCCGCCTTGCCAAGGATCTCGCAGCCCGTCTCCTCGCTGAAGCTCGGAAGCCGAATCAGGGGCGTGTGGCCTACCGCTCCGATGAATCCATCGCGTATGTTCATGGTCCAGTGGGAAGATGACCGCGCGACCCGATCCGTTGCACAAGGGCCGGCGCCCTCGACCACGAGTACGATCTCGACGAGACACCCGATGAGACCCGAACCAAGCCACCGCATCGACCCGCGCGCCATTCGCCTCTGGCAGATTCATGGCCTGGTTCAGCTCGTGCTGTTGACCGTCATGGTCGCCAGCGTGCTGGGCACCCTCCTGTTGTCGTCGACCCTCCCCGTCTGGACCGCAGCGCTCGCGGTCGTTCCGCTGCTCGCCTTTGGCATCCTCGCGGTCGGCGTGGTCCCCACAGTCCGGTGGAAAGTGTGGCGCTACGAGCTCGACGAACACGAGCTCGACCTGCAGCATGGATTGTGGGTGGTCCACCGCACCCTCGTCCCGCTGGTGCGCGTGCAGCACGTCGATACCGTGCAGGGCCCCATTGCGAAGCTGTTCCGGCTGTCGGCCGTCACGGTGTCTACGGCCGCGGGTACGCATGAGATCCCGTCGCTCTCGGACGATGTGGCAGACCAGCTTCGAGACCGGATCTCCGCCATGGCGAGGCAAGCCCGTGAGCAGCTCTGAGCCGGAGAAGCGACGGCTCCACGTTGCGGCCGCGCTGGTGTCCGGGCTCAAGGCGTTGCCGCAGCTGGTGCCGGTTCTCGTGGTGGCGGTGTTGTCGGGACGGGGGGAGGAGAGCGGGCTGCTGCTCGCGGTGGTGGCGGTGGGCTTGCTTCCTTTCTCCCTCGCGCTCGGCGTCCTGGGCTGGTGGCGGTTTCAGTACTGGGTCGAGAACGGCGAGTTGCGCGTCGAACAGGGCATTCTGGTTCGGCGGCGGGTCTTTCTTCCGCGGGAGCGAGTCCAGGCGATCGACGTGAGCGCGGGGGTCATCCAGCGCGTGTTCGGGCTGGTGCGTGTGCAGGTGAAGAGCGCCGCGGCGGGGTCGCAGGCGGAGCTTGCCGCGGTGACGCGGGCGGAAGCCGAACGGCTTCGCGCCGAGCTCGGCCACGCGTCGCACGCCCCTGGACCCGAGACGCAATCGCGGCGTCACGCGATGACGCCCGGACAGCTCTTGCTTGCGGCATCCACATCCGGACAGATCGGGGTCATCCTCTCGGGCGTGGCCTGGCTCTACGCCCAAGTCGACGACATCGTGCAGCAACGCGTGGTGACCTATCTCGAGAACAGCGACCTCGGCCAAACGGCCAGCGGCACCGACCCGCTGTTCATGGCGGGCCTCCTCATTGCGGGCTTCGCCGTGGCGTGGGTCTTATCCGTCATCGGCGCGGTGGTCCGGTATGGAGGGTTCTCGGTCGAACGCCAAGGCAACGAGCTGGTGGTGCGACGAGGCTTGCTCGAGCGCAAGGAGGTGGTGATTGCGGTGGGGCGCGTGCAGGCCGTGCGCATCGTCGAGAGCCTGGCTCGCCAACCCTTGGGTTACGCCGCCCTGTACGTGGAGAGCGCGGGCCACGCGGAGGAGCGGGGCAAGTCCACGTTCTTGCACCCGTGTCTCCCTCGCTCGTCCTGGATGCCGCTGCTGCGAGACTTGCTCCCGGAGTTCGCCGTCGAGCCGACGCTGGAGCGGCCCCCGCGACGCGCCCTTCCCCGCTTCCTGCTTCGCCCTGTGGTGACGACGGCGATCGTTGCCACGGTGATCGCAGTGTTCGTGCCCTGGGGCTGGGTCGCGTTCGCGCTGCCGGTGGTGGAGGTCTTGACGGGGCTTCTCGCGTACCGGGACACGGGGCTGGGGACTACGTCGCTCGTGGCGGTGCTGCGGACTCGTGGGTTCTCGCGGTCGACTGCGATCGTTCCGCGTCGCGCCGTCCAGTTCGTGCAAACATCGCGCAGCTTCTTGCAGAGGCGGCGTCGGGTGGCGAACGTGGAGGTGGGGGCAGCTTCGGGCGCTTCGGGGCGACGGTTCCATGCGAACGAGGTGGACGAGCGGACAGCGGCGCAATTTCTTACGTGGTGCTCACCGCGGACGCCGGGCAAGTGTCACGCCGAGGTGCCTCTCCAGCACACCTGATCGCGCCCCGCTTTTTTTGCTTGGTACATGCGCCAGTCGGCCATGCGCAGGAGGTCGGCGCAGGAGCGCGAGGGGACCTCGAACAGCGAGGCGACGCCGATGCTTGCCGTGGCGGTCACGGCGCCGTTGCCGACCTCCACGTGCAGCTTCGAGATGGCATCCCGGACGTCGTGGGCAAGCTCGACGGCATCGGGGAGGGGGCAGTCGACCAGCACGAGCGCGAACTCCTCGCCTCCCAGGCGTCCGACGAAGCCCAGAGCGGGAAGGAGTGAGCGGACGCAATCCGCGAGAGCGTGGAGCACCTGGTCGCCGGCCTTGTGGCCGAACGCGTCATTGACGCGCTTGAAGTGGTCGAGGTCGACCATCAAGACGCTCAGGGGTTCGCTGGAGTCGCGGGCGTTCGAGGTCTCGGTTTCGAGGCGCCGCAGCAGCGCAGCCCGGGTGAGCACGCCGGTGAGGGCGTCCCAGGTGGAGGTTCGGTAGAGCCTGTCCTGCAAGTCGACCTCGTCCTTGGCCACAAGGCCGAAGCGGACGGCGGTGAGGGGGCCTATGTTCAGGCGGTCTCCAGTGAACAGACGGGCCCGCGTGACAGGCCGGCCAGCGAGGAAAGTCCCGTTCTTCGAGGCCAGGTCCTCCACGTAGTATTCTCCGGGGGCGGTGCGAACGATCCGGGCGTGGATGCGGCTGATTTTGACGTCGTCGATCTGGACGTGGGCGAGGAGGGATCGGCCGATGGTGATGGTTTCCGCCTGCAGAGGGTAGACGCGTCCTGCGGCGGGGCCACCGATCACGGTCAAGGAAGCCACGAGGGTGCTCGGTCGGTCGGGGAGCGTGAACGAGTAAGGGGTGACGGGGGCTGCTTCGTCGCCCTCGGAGGGAGCGACTAGAAGGTCGCGGTCGAGGGGCGTGGGCTCGTCGAGCAAGTCCGGGGGGGGTTCGCGCCATCGGGGCAGCGGACCGAGATGGGTGTCCGTATCGGGGTCGAAGCGGTTGTGTGAGCGCATGCCGCTCTCGCGTTTGCTGCGCTCGTCGGGCATCTCCCCGGGCTCCGGCGGGTCGGCCGGTGGGTCATGTGCTTGCTGCACGTGCTCGAGGTGCGAGTCGCTGGTCCGCTTCCCCATGGGCCCCCCCAGGTTCTGGTCTTGCCTTAGCACGGTCTTCGGGTTCGGGGAAGCATCGGGGAGTGGGCCGCGGCGGGAGACAAGAACGTATCAACTCAGCCCGATTCGTTACAGTTAATTACACTGCCGTGGCGCTCCCTGAGCGCACGTTCGTGCGTGCCCGGCCGAGGAATCGCCGCCCCCCCCCTGCGCCCTGGCGCGTCCGTTGCTTCGCACTCCTCCCGTTCCTCCTCCGCGACCAGGAGACTCGCCATGGCCCGACGCCAAAAGAAGCACGTTCGAACCCGCGACGCTCGGCAGCGGTCCGCGAAGGTGATCGCCCCCGTGCCACGTTCCGGTCCTTCTCTGACGAGCGTGCCGGACGGCCAATCCGCCGCTCCGCAGGGGGATTCACAGTCTCCGCAGGACGAGAACCCCGCGGGACTGCGCCTCGTGCTCGCTCCCCAAGACGTCGCTGAGGATTTGGACAGCCATGCCTCGGGCAGGGCGAGTCTTGCCCAGTTCGACGCGACGTTCTTCAGCCGCGAGCCGGACTATGGGACGCGAGACCTCGACTCGTGGCCGCCGACGGCCGAGGACACCGGGGATGCCCCCCCGGTCGTCGCGCCACCGTACGTGCTCGCCCGTCGATCCGCTTACCGGCAAGTCGTGGGCGTGGTGCTCGCGGCGGCCATCCTCTTGCTGATCACGGGCTTGGGTCGGCAGATTGCGTCCCGGGCCCCAGCGCAGGGGAGTGTGGAGGGGGCGGTCGCTGGCGCCCGCTAGACCCAAATCCAAGCGCTCCGCGCCGTTCTTCTAAGGGGGCTTTCGCAAAGCCCCCTCGCCGCGCTCACCGCGGCTCACCCCATAACGCCTCGCCTTCGGCTCGGATGGCCCAAGCGCTCCGCGCCGTTCTTCCAAGGGAGCTTTCGCAAAGCCCCCTCGCCGCGCTCACCGCGGCTCACCCCATAACGCCTCGCCTCGGCTCGAACTCGGCAACGCCATTCTAGGGAGGAACTCTTGCTTGGCACGGGCTTGCGAGCTTGACTCGACGTTGTCGCAGACGCGGTCGCTCGACCGGCCGGGCAGATCGAGCACGAGCACGAGCACGAGCACGAGCACGAGATACCTATCCATGCGATTGAAACCTAGCTCAAGGTGGGATTGTCGTCGGTCCCGTAGAGGCCAGGATGTCGAAGCTTCCACCCTGCAATCACCTTCGCAAAAACCGCTCACACCATCCCTGAAGGCACCGTCTTCTGTTGGGATTCTCAACAGAAGGGCCGTAGAGCTTCGTTGTTCTTGCTACACCATCAGCATTGGATTCTTTCGTCCCTTCGGCTACACTCTTATCGATAGTCCTCAGACGCTCGTTGCCGGAGGCACGATGTCGCTTGGAATGCTGAATGATCTCACCCGGTGTATCGGGTGCGGTGCCTGCACGCTTGCATGCAAACAAGTCAACGGGCTGCCCCCCTCGGAAGTGGACCGGCTGAACGACAAAACCTGGTGCGCGCTGCGACGCGAAAGTGACGTATGGGTCAAACGGCAGTGCATGCACTGCCTGGAACCCACGTGCGCCTCCGTATGTCCCGTAGGGGCACTGCAAGCTACGGACTCGGGCGCCGTCGCCTACGACCCCAACAAGTGCATGGGGTGCCGGTACTGCATCATGGCCTGCCCCTTCGACATTCCAAAGTACCAGTGGGACGAGACACTCCCGGTCGTCACGAAGTGCATCCTCTGCGGTGAAAAGCGCCTTGCCAAGGGCCAGCCGCCCGCCTGTACCGAAGTCTGTCCCGTCGGGGCCACGGTGTTCGGCGAGCGGGAAACCCTGATCAAGGTCGCGCAGGAGCGATTGCGCAAGGAACCCGGCCGGTACGTTCAGCACATCTACGGGCTGACGGAGGCGGGAGGCACGTCGGTTCTGTACCTCTCCGGGGTGGACTTCGAGCGGGTCGGACTGCCCACGAACGTGCTCGACCGTCCCTACCCTCCCTTGACCTGGCAGGTGTTGAGCAAGATTCCCTATGTCGTCAGCATTGGAGGGCTGTCCCTCTTCGGGGTTTGGTGGACGATCGAGCGGAGAATGAAGCTCGCGAAGGAACAGGCCGAGGCGTCTCGAGCGGACCAGAAGGAAGACTCGGACCGCAAGGGGAGGTCGCGATGAACACCGACAGACTCCCCCGCCTCTTCACGCTCTGGAAGCTCATCTTCGCCGCCGTGATCGCCGCGGGCTTGTACGCCACGTGGGTGCGCGTGTTCAAGGGCCTCGGGGCCTCCACCGGTCTCAACGACGACTTCCCCTGGGGCATTTGGATCGGTTTCGACGTGATGTGCGGCGTGGCGCTCGCTGCTGGCGGTTTCACCATCGCCGCCGCGGTCTACGTGCTCCACCTGGAGCGCTTCCGCCCGATCCTTCGCCCCACCATCCTCACGGCCTTCCTCGGCTACCTCATGGTCGTCGTCTCGTTGATGTTCGACCTCGGGCAGCCTCACCGGATCTGGCATCCCATGATCATGTGGAACTCCAGGTCCGTCATGTTCGAAGTGGGTTGGTGCGTGGTGTTCTACAACACCGTTCTCGCCCTCGAGTTCAGCCCTGCCGTGCTCGAGCGATTCCGCTTCAAGCGCACGCTGCGCGTCCTGCACTACGTGACGCCCCTCCTCGTCATTGCAGGGGTGGTGCTCTCGACCCTTCACCAGTCTTCGCTGGGAACGCTGTTCGTGATCGCGCCGAACAAGCTGCACGGCCTCTGGTACACGCCCTGGCTCCCGGTGTTGTTCTACCTATCGGCCATCGCCGTAGGGTTGGCGATGACCATCTTCGAGTCCTACCTGTCCAACCGGGCGTTCGGCGTGAGCCTGCACGCCAGCTTGCTCGCGAGCCTCGGAAAGGCCCTCGCGGTGGTGCTGGGCGTCTACCTCGTGGCGCGCCTTGCCACGCTCGCCGCCGGCGGCCACCTGCCCCTCCTGTTCGAAGGCAGCTTCGAGAGCCTCATGTTCTTCCTCGAAATCGCCCTGGGCACCGTGCTTCCCATGGTGATGCTGTCCTACCGGCGCGTGCGGGAGCACAAGACGCTCCTGTTCTACTCCGCCTTCCTCGTCATCCTCGGGCTCGTGCTCAACCGCATGAACGTGGGTATCACGGGCATGCAGGGGCACGCCGCCTCGATCTACCGCCCAAGCCTGCTCGAGGTCGCCACCACGGCGGCCATCGTGGCCGGCGGCGTCGCGGTGTTCGGCCTCGCTGTGCGGTACCTTCCGATCTTCAGCGCCCACACCCCCGACGGCAACGAGGCGCCGATCCCCTGGGACCATGTCCCCCCGGGAGCAAGGATTCCCCGCTATGCAACCCTGAGCACCCCGACCGGCGCCGCCATCATGGCCGGTTTGGTCCTCCTGCTGGCTGGAATCCTCGCCTACGGACAATGGGGCGGAGGATGGCACTCCGCACCTGGCCTCTCCCCCCAATCCGTCGCTGGCGCGCGGCGCCTGTTCGCCGACCGCCCCTCGACCGCCCTCGCCTTGCCCGGCGATCGCGTCCTGCCGTCGGCCTCCGCGAGCCCCGGCCCTGTCACTTTCAGCCATTCCCGCCACGTCAACTACAACCGACAGGCCTGCACCAATTGCCACCCGTCCCCGTACCCCATGGCCGCCGGCGCCGCCATTCCCGTGGACTGCTCCAGCGGACACCAGAGCTGCGCCTCCTGCCACGACGGCCGGGGCGCGTTCCAGATCGAAGTGGGATGCTCCTTGTGCCACGCTCGCCCCGTGCGCGGTGCGGGCGAAAGCGCCACAGCACCCCAGCTCTCGGAACGGTGGCTCCCTTCCTTCGACCGGACCTTCGGAGCGGTGAAGTTCAGCCACGATCTGCACATCAACCGCCACCGCGTGGCCTGTCAAGATTGCCACCCAACGCCCTACGCCAAGCGCTACACCCTCGCGAGCGACCCGGGCATGGACAGCGTGGCCGCGTTCCTGTCCTGGGGACACCAATGTGCCCAGTGCCACGATGGAGACCGCGCTTTCTCCTGGCAAGAAGCCTGCGCCACCTGCCACACCCGCGGGCGCGCCTTGCAGGAAACCCGCTGCCCCGCGCCCCCCACGGCCTCCTCTGCACAGCCACCCGCCTCCGCCGCACCAGCGCCGGAACCCGCTTCACCCTAGTACCCTGTGCCCGAAGTGACTACCGGGATAGCCGTCCGGAGAACCACAGAGGTCGCAGAAGGCACAGAAGGGTGCGTACGGAGCTGGGTGGTGCGTGTTGCCTCTGGCTCCGCCCATTCCTGGTTCGAATTCGCATTCCGTGTTCTCAGTTCCTAGATGTGCTCGGCAGAAGAATCAATCCGTCGCCGACGATCTTTGGTTAACCAAGGAGGATCTTGGGAAGCTCCTTGCTTGACTGGGAAAGGCCTTGGGGGTCGGCGTTGCCGTGCCGGGCTGGACTCGGCGTTGCCGAGTGGCCACGGATGCGGATTTGTGACGGAACGAGGCGGTACACATCCGAGCCCGTGGCGGCGCGACATCGTCGCGCCCAGCTTTGCGCACGGCAACGCCGTGCCACCTGCCAACATCCCTTCGCCACAGACCGGCCTTGGGCGCGGCCTAGCTCGGAAACGGCTCGGCACTTCCGCCAGGCACATCTAGTTGATGTGCATCATCCGTCCATACTCGTAGCCGGGCCCCAAATCAGCCTCAAGCGGATTTGCCGCCCACGCCCCAAGAGTCGTTTCAACGCTCGCTACGCGAGTGTTGAATTCACCCCTTCCCGACGACCGGCCGTGTTGTCTTTTTCAGCACGGCGCTCGGGCCGCCAAAGTCCCTTGAAATCAAGCCTTCTCGGCGCATTCTCCGCGCCGGGCTGCGCCTCGCACGTCCGGGTCTGTGGCGATTTTCATCATTGCTCACCGCGCCCCTCCTTCTCGTCCCCTGAAAGACTGGCACTTCCCTGGTCCACCCGCCGTCCCCGCTTCTGGACCTGTCCTTGCATCGTTCCGTCGACAGAACACAACCCACGGGAGACCCATCATGGTTGCACTGTTGTTCGTTCTTTCGATCATCTTCTTCGTCAGCATCGAGCTGTTCCTCGCTCGAAGGTCCTCGGTCCAGCAGACCGCGGCGCACCCCGCCGCTGCCCTGATCGAGCCCGCCCCGCCCGAGTCCGTCTTTCTCACCGAGCACCACACCTGGATGCGTATGACCACCGACGGGGGCCTTCAGCTCGGCATGGACGACTTGCTGACTCAACTGATCGGCAACATCGAGTCGGTCTGGACCCCGGAGCCTGGCACGAAGGTGCGCGAGGGGGACCCGATCATGCGGGTCAGCTTCTCGGGACGGGAGCTCACCGTGCCCAGCCCCACCAGCGGTGTGGTCGAAAGGGTCAACCCGCAGGTGCAGAGCGCCCCGTGGCTTCTGACCCACGACGCCTACCGGTCCGGCTGGGTCGTGGCGCTGCGGCCCCGCGATTACGCGGCAGCGATGCGTGGTAATCGGATCGGAACGGAGGCCCGAAGCTGGCTCTCCAACGAGCTTCGCAGGGCGATCGAGTTCCTCAGCAGCACACGGCAAGTGGCGGGCGCCCCCGTCCTGGCCGACGGCGCCATGCCGAATCGTGGGGCCCTTGCCATGGTCGACTCGGATCGTTTCGAGGACTTTGCTCGCTCGTTCGTGAAGAACCGGTGACCTCCCCTCCCCGAAACTCGCCGCCGATAGCATGAGATAGCTGCCCCCGCCCCGCGCCCAGCTGCTAGGCTCCCCGCCTGGAGAACCTTGTTGTCGTATCGCTGCCTCCTCGGTCTCGTCGCCGCCCTCACCGCCTGCGCGCAGGACGCCAGCACCGTCGAGGACCCCGGCGACGCCGAGCCGCCCCCGCCATCACCGCCCAGGGAAGACCTCGGCCCCGTCGGGACCTCGGACGCCTTCGACGTGCTCACGTGGAACCTCGAGGGCTTCCCCAAGCGCGGCACCAAGACCCTGGAGCAAGCCGCTCGGGTCCTTGCCGCCATCCAGCCCGACGTCGTGGCTGTGCAGGAGGTCGTCGACGGCCAAGCACTCTTCGACCTGGCCGCTTCCATGCCCGGGTGGGAGGCCGACGTCGCCGCTTTCTTCGACCCCAGCGGCGCGTACAACCCCCCCGTCGGCATGCTTTGGAACACCGCTACCGTCCAGGTGCGTGAGCGCTACTTGCTCTTCGAGGACGATGACCACCTGGCGTTCCCGCGCGCACCGTTGGTCCTCGAGCTCACGTGGAGAGGCGTCGACTTCGTCGTGGTCAACGTACACCTCAAAGCCATGGGCGACGACATCATCCAGCTCGGGGACCCGTCGGACGAAGAGGTCCGACGGCTTCGTGCCTGCGAGCGACTCGAGGCGCACCTGCGGGAGGATCTGCCGGACGCGAGGGTCGTGGTCGTGGGGGACTTCAACGACAAGATCGAAGAACCGCCCGCCTCCAACGTGTTCGCGGCGTTTCTCGATCGACCTGGCTTCTACCTGTTCGCGGACATGCCCATTGCGGTGAATCCCGCCGCGGTCCGCTCCTATCCCCTCTATGCAAGCCACATCGACCACGTGCTCATCACCAACGAGCTGTTCCCGTCGCACCTGCGCGCAGAGTCCTTCACACGCACCGTCGCCGTGGACCGGTCGCTCATGAGCAACTGGGGGGAGTACGAGACCCTCTTGTCCGATCATCGGCCGGTGCTCCTGCACCTCGACGGCGGCGAGGATTGACGCCCATGGTGCGCATCGCCATCGCCACCTGCGCCGACTTGCCGCTGCTCGACGAGGACGGGCCCGGCCTGGTCCAAGCGCTCTCTCGTCGAGGCGTCCACGCGACGCCCGCCGTGTGGGACGACCCGTCGGTCCCCTGGGATGCCTTCGACGCGGTCGTGTTGCGCAGCACCTGGAACTACCCCGCCAAGTGGAACGAGTTCCGAGCCTGGCTCGACCGCACGGCGGAACGCACACGGTTGATCAACCCGATCGCGGTGGTCCGGTGGAACCTCGACAAGCGTTACCTCCGGGTTCTCTCCCACGCGGGCGTGCCCATCGTGCCCACGCAATGGTTCGAGACGGATCGAGCGCTCGAGCTCGACGCTTCGTGGCGCTCGGGGGACGTGGTGGTCAAGCCCGCGATCTCCGCGGGCTCGAAGGACACGGGGCGATTCTCCGGCATCGATGGGGACTCCATCGGCGCGCTCGTCGGGCGCATCGTCGCTTCCGGACGTGCTGTCATGATCCAGCCTTACCTTCGCGGAGTCGATCGCCACGGGGAGACGGCGATGATCTTTCTCGGCGGCGTCTACAGCCACGCCATCCGCAAGGGGCCGCTGCTTCGCGTCGGCGCGGGTCTCGAGCAGGGACTGTTTCGACTCGAGGCCGTCGAGCCGCGCGAACCTGCGCCCGACGAGCGATCCCTCGCGGACCGCGTGTTCGACGCGCTGCCCTGCCAACGCAGCGCCTTGGCCTACGCACGCATCGACGTGGTGCGCGGAGACGACGGGCAGGCCCGCGTGATCGAGGTCGAGCTGATCGAGCCGTCGCTCTTTCTGCGGCACGGGCCAGGGGCAACGGAACGGTTCGCGGACGTGCTGGAGGCGATGCTGAAGAGCGCTTCGTGATGCGGTGCACTCAGAACGTGCCTAAGAACATGACACCGCTCGAGCTCTCGCCGACGAGGGGCGTCGCCGAAACGGAAGCTCCTTGCCCGCCGGCTTTCCGCGGGTGCAGCAGGACGGGCAGCGCGATGCCCACACCGGTCCCGACCGCGGCGCCGGCCATCACATCCGTGGCCCAGTGCATGTCCGCAGCGATACGAAGGACTCCCGTGGTGAGCGCGAGCACGCCGCCTCCGACGGCAATGTAGGGAGCGGTCCCGTAGCCTCGCAAGTACGCGAGGGTGGCGGCCGACGACGCGAAGGAGAACGCCCAGGCCGTGTCTCCTGAGAAGAAGGAGCGGTTCGCTTGGCCCTCCCGATCCGAGAACTCGGTCTCGGACTGCCTGCCGTAGTGGAACGCGGGACGCTGGCGCCCCGCGAGCGTCTTGGTCCCTTCGGTCAACCCGGTAGTAAGGATGGCCGCATTGAGCATGATCCAACCGTCGGCCAAAGCGTAGGAGGTCTTGTCATGGCCCGTGGCCGGGACGAACAGCGCTGCGAACCCGCCGAAGGGAATGACACCGAGGGACAACACGTGGCTCACGCTGGCGGGCGGGCGAGAGTTGTCCATCCGCAACGCGTCGCGGACGGCGGTATCGAAGCCTGTGGGTTCGCACCAGGAACATTGCGCGGGCCGATCGCCAGCGGCGATGCTGTAGGCGGCGAACGTAACGAGGGTGCCTCCCGTTTCGAGCGCGAGGAACCCTGCGCCGGTGTTGGCGAGCGCGTGAGGCGAGTCCTGCGCGACGGACTCGCCGGTCCAGAGGAAGACAAGCGGCGTGACCAGAGTCCACCACGCCCGCGTCTTGGAGGATCGCATCGGCGCAAACTAGTACTGGGTGCCCGAAGTGAGTACCGGGATCGCACTCCGGAGAACCACAGAGGTCGCAGAAGGCACAGAAGGGTGTGTACGAAGTTGGGCGGTGCGTGTTGCCCCTGGCTCCGCCCGTTCCTGGTTCTCTGTTCCGTGTTCCGTGTTCTCAGCTCCCAGTTGATGGCCGTCATCCGTCTATTGTCGTAGCCGGGCCTGAACCCGGTAGGGACTTCGGGCACGCAGCACTTGAGCGCATTTCACGTCGCGCCTAGCCTCGAGGTTGGCAACGCCGTGCCATGGTCGTAGCGTTCGCTTGGAACGACCTTGTCGCGGCAGCATGTCACGCGGGGCGTCGCCGATCGGGTCGCGCTTTCTGTCGTCGGAGCAAGGGGCTGGCTTGACCGGTTGCAAGCTGCGAGATAAGCCAAAGCCATGCGGGAAAAGGCTCTCGGGACCGACTTCTCGGCAAAGGCAAGGCGACCGGTCTGGTGGCTCGGGCTGATCGTGGGCTGGTTCGCATGCAGTTGCGGCGGTAACGATCGACCCGACCGGTCCGGAGAAAACTTGTCGGGAACGGGAGGAACCGCGGCAAGCTCCGGGAGTGGTGGAACGGGCTCGGGCGCCGACGCGGGCAGCGGGGGTTCGAGCGCGAGCTCGGGCTCGGGAGGCACAGGCACCAGCGGCTCGGGCGGCACCGGCACCAGCGGCTCGGGAGGCACAGGCACCAGCGGCTCGGGAGGCACAGGCACCAGCGGCTCGGGAGGCACGGGCACCAGCGGCTCGGGAGGCACGGGCACCAGCGGCTCGGGCGGCACAGGCACCAGCGGCTCGGGAGGCACAGGCACCAGCGGCTCGGGCGGATCAAGCGGCACCGGCGGCTCTTCGGGCTTCCCGGGACTGCCCGCACTCCAGCCCCACGTCACCACGGGCGGCCGCCATGCGTGCGCCCAGCACAGCGACACCACCGTGGACTGCTGGGGAGCAAACGACTACGCGCAGGCCGAGCCACCGCTCACCCAGGACTTTCACCACGTCTCCGCGGGCGACAACCACACGTGCGGCGTGCACAACGACGGCTTGCTCGCGTGCTGGGGCAAGTCCAGCGTGGTGTCGAGCGCGCCGCTCACGCGTTTCCTCCAGGTCACGTCGGGCGGGACCTTCAGCTGTGCCCGCGCGGCCGACGGCACGGTGTCTTGCTTCGGAGAGCAGCCGTGGGACCTCTACAAGCCCGCGGGGACCTTCAGCCACATCGCCGCGGGACGGGACACGCTCTGTGGCGTACAAACGAACGGTTCCCTTCAGTGCATCACGCACTCGGGGCAGGACCGCGGCACACCGCCCACGGGAACCTTCACGAAGGTGGCGTCGGGCTCCACCGCGTTCTGCGCCGTCAGCGGCAGCGGCTCAGTCGCTTGCTGGTCCGCGATGACCCTGAAACCGCAACCGTCGGGATCTTTCTCGCACGTGGACACGTCCGGGGCAGTCGGCTGCGCGATCGACGGGGCGGGTCTTGCTTCCTGCTGGAGCCACTTCGCTTTCTCCCCCATCCATCGCGAGGACCTGGCCCCGCCCTACGCCGTCATCAGCATTGACACGTCGGACGGCTTCACTTGCGCGATGCGAGGGAGCGAGGAAGTGGTGTGTTGGGGGACGAACGTCGACGGGCGCACGGCCACAACATCGGGACCGCTGAATCACATTGTGTCGGGGGACAAGTTCACGTGTGCGCGCAAGGCGGGGGGGCGACCGGTGTGCTGGGGGAGCAACCGGTACGGTCGGGCTCTGCCGCCCGGCGGGACCTTCTCGAAAATCGCCGCGGGCTACACCCATGCCTGCGGGCTGTCGAGCGTCGGGGAGGTCCTGTGCTGGGGCGGCAGCAACGGCCCGGTGGCCACGGCCCCGAGCGGCGTGTTCACTGACATCGCTTCGGGGGAAGGTTTCGCCTGCGGCATCCGGTCCGGTGAGCTGGTGTGCTGGGGCGATCTCGACAAGACGTTCTCCCTCGAGGGGGGCGCGTACCACGCGGTGGCGGCCGGCCGAGACCACGTGTGTGCGATCGGCTCCGGGGACCAGGTCTCCTGCTTCAACAGCTACGGCGCTACCGCCTCCCCGTCGGGAACGTTCACGACGATCGCGTCGAGCGACGGGTTCTCCTGCGGCGTGACCACCTACGGCACGGTCGGCTGCTGGGGACCGGGCGCGCCCACCCCGCCGTCGCTCAACGCCAAGCAGGTCGCTTGCGGGACCGCCCATGCCTGCGCCATCAAGGCGGACGGCCACCTGCAATGCTGGGGTGACAACAGCCAGGGGCAGGCCACGCCTCCCGACGGCGTTTTCACGGACGTCTCGGCGTTCGCCTACCGCACGTGCGGGATCCGCGAGGACGGGCACGCGCTCTGCTGGGGGGCGGGCGACGCCGCGACGGGGGAGAACCTGGCGCCACTCTGGTAGCTGTCCAAAGGATCGACATCGTCGACCTCAGAGCGCCAGCTTGCTTCTGACTATGATCCTCACCAGAGCCGGCGCGCGAGCTGCTCTTCGTAGAGAGACTGGGGCGCCAGCGCGGCTGCGGTGCCGACGAAGTCGGTGAAGTCCTCAGGCTCGGTCCCCAACGAAATGTACTGCTCCGTCCAGCCCGGGAGCGTCAGATCGACGCTCACTCCGATCTCCGGACCCGTCCCCACCAGGTAACCCATCGCCTGGTTATAGGCATATACGTGACCGGTCCCCGTGATGTTCCAAAACACGTTCATGGTCCCCGTTTGTCCGGCCCCCGTGGACCAATCCTGACGATTGCCCACCTGCAAAGCGTCGTCGATCACGGACGAGTCGAAGAGGTTGGCGATGGCCAGAGCGTGATGAAAGTCGGTGGGGCCGACGCTGCAGGTGCCGTCGACCTGCGCCTGCAAGGACCCGCATACGAGACCTCCAGCGCTGAGGATACGGAGGAAGACGTTGCCCGAAGCTCCAAAGTCCCAGTTGATGCTGAAGTTGTGGCGGCCTTCCCGGCCCGTGCAATCCCGCACGAGCACTTCGTTGGAGCGTGACACTGTGAACAGGTATCCGTTCCCGCCGCCCCCGAGATGCTCGGCCTTCTCCAAGTGCGTGTCCGAGATCGTCACGCGGAAGCTGCGCTCGACCGTGATTCCGTGGGACCTGAGGTGGTGCGATTGGCCGTCGTGGGAGAAGCTGCGCACGTCTCGGATCCAGCAATCCTTGCAGAAGCGCACATGGATCGCGGCGGCCCCGTTGACCCCGCTGTTCCAGGATGCCGATGGGCTCCCGAGGGCCGTGCTGATCGCAAGGTGCTCGATGCCGTTGTGCGTCGCGTAGGTGCTCGCGCGACGAACCACCGGCTCGTCCCGTAGCTTGACCGGGTAGCGAAGGGGAACCTTGAAGTAGACGCGGTTGCCCTGAATTTCCGTGACCGTGCGGCGGAAGAAGGTCTTCTGGTCACCGACGTTGGTGTGGTACCAGTAGTCTTCGCTGCCGTGCTCCTGTTTGAATTCCGCGGTGATGTTCCATGCGATGGAGATGTCGTCACCGGGGGAGAGGCCACCGGGGTCTTGGACTTCCACGAAGTCGTCGAAGATGGCGCCGTCGGCCGTGATGACCCAGCCGGGCTGGTCGGATTCCGAGAGCCAGGAGGGAGAGGTCACGCGCAGCGCGGCGGTTTCCGCGAGTCCGCCACCGTCCTTGAACCATAGGCGGGTATCGGAAGAGCCGGCGCCTCGCAGGACCACGTTCGATCCGCTCACCGTAATCGGCTTGTCGATCCGGTAGGTGCCCGCGGGAAGCAGGACAATCCCGCCGTTCGAAGCCGCAGCCGCGTCGAGCGCATCCTGAAGGATCGAGGAGACGTCGACCGAACCGTCGTTCGTGGCGGAGACCGTGGTGATGGGGGCGAAGCTGCCGGTGGGCAGAGGCGTTTCGCCGAATTCGAATCCAGCATAGGAGAAGTCCTGGATGAAGAGTCGCTCCCCGTCGCCCGGCCGGGTGGTTTCGAATCCTGGTTGCCAGGTGGCGGGATAGACGATGGAGCGCGCGCCCGGTTCGGGGACGAAGCCGCCCGCTCCGGCGGCGCCGCTGGCTCCTGCCGTGCCGCCCACTCCTGCCGTGCCGCCCACTCCGCCCGTGCCGCCCACTCCGCCCGTACCGCCCACGCCTCCGCTCCCGCCGGCCCCCGTCTCCACCCCTCCGTCGGATCCACCCGTACCCGCGGCCACATCGACCCCCGCGTCAAACCCCGGGGCGGCTCCCGCCCCCTCGCTGCCGTTGTCGCCACAACCGGAGAACGCCGCAAGCGCTACCCCAACAAGACCGATGTGTCGCATGGCGGGATTGTACTCCCTGGCTGCCGTCCGGCATTTGGGGATCTGCATACGAAGCCACCGCCCCCTTCCATGGCTTCTGCGCCCTCTGTAATTGCTTCCGAGCGAGTTCCAACCAGCGACCCTTCGCGGGCGTCAGAACCGGTAGCGCATTCGACGGTTGCCGACCCCCCCCGGGCCGGTATATTCCGCGCCTGCAAGCGCCCTCCCGGATCACCCCGGCGGCGCCGAAGGAGCCCAGCCGTGAACGACCAGCCATCCCCCGCCCCCACCGACAGCGAGTCCGTCGACTTCATTCGCGCCAAGGTCGCCGCCGACAACGCCTCCGGCAAGTACGGCGGCCGCGTCGTCACCCGCTTCCCCCCCGAGCCCAACGGCTACCTCCACATCGGCCACGCCAAGTCCATCTGCCTCAACTTCGGCGTCGCCGCCGACAACCATGGCCGATGCCACCTGCGCTTCGACGACACCAACCCCACCACCGAGGACACCGAGTACGTCGAGTCCATCCAGAACGACGTCCGCTGGCTCGGCTTCTCCTGGGGCGAGCACAAGTACCACGCCTCCGACTACTTCCAGAAGCTCTACGACTTCGCCGTCGAGCTGATCCGACGCGGCAAGGCGTACGTCGATAGCTCCACCGAGGAAGAAATTCGTCGCCGTCGCGGCTCGGTCAGCGAGCCGGGCACCCCGGGCCCCCATCGCGACCGCTCGGTCGAGGAGAACCTCGAGCTGTTCGAGCGCATGCGCCGCGGAGAGTTCGAGGATGGGGCGCACGTGCTCCGCGCAAAGATTGACCTCGCAGCAACGAACATGAAGATGCGAGACCCGCTTCTGTACCGCATCCGCAAGGGAGCTCACCACCATCGCACGGGCGACGCGTGGTGCATCTACCCGTTCTACGACTTCGCCCACTGCTTGTCCGACGCCATCGAGGGCATCACCCACTCGATTTGCACGCTCGAGTTCGAGAACAACCGCGAGCTGTATGACTGGGTGCTGGACAACGCTGGTGTTGTGCCTCCGCGCCCCGAACAAACCGAGTTCGCACGCCTCAACCTCACCTACACCGTCATGAGCAAGCGCAAGCTCCTGCGCCTCGTGCAGGAAAAGCACGTGAGCGGCTGGGACGACCCGCGCATGCCTACCCTCTCGGGCTTGCGACGACGTGGCATCCGTCCTTCCGCCATCCGCGCCTTCTGCGACGAAATCGGTGTCGCCCGCACGCACAACGTCATCGACCTCGCTCGGCTCGAGCACATCATCCGCGACGACCTGAACCTCGAGGTGCCGCGCGTGCTTTGCGTGCTTCGCCCGATCGAGGTCATCCTCGACAACTACCCTGAGGGCCTCGTCGAGGAGATGAACGCGCCGTACTACCCGCGCGACGTCCCGCGTGAGGGCGCCCGCACCGTGCCGTTCTCCCGTCGCCTGTTCATCGAGCGCGACGACTTCGACGAGAATCCACCGAAGGGTTGGTTCCGCCTGGCGCCCGGCGCCGAGGTGCGCCTTCGCTACGCTTACCTCATCCGATGCGAGAAGGTCGTCAAGGACGAGGCCGGCAACGTGGTCCGGCTGCACTGCACGTACGACCCGGAGAGCCGTGGCGGCCAAGCCCCCAACGGACGCAAGGTCAAGGGCACGATCCACTGGGTTTCCGCCGAACACGCGGCCTCCGTCGAGGTTCGCCTCTACGACCGCCTCTTCACGTCGGAGAACCCCGACGGCGAAGAGGGGGACTTCGTGAACTACATGAACCCGGCCTCGCTCGAGGTGGTGCAGGGGGCCCGCCTGGAGCCCGCCGCGGCCGCCGCTGCCGGCAAGGAGTTCGAACGATTCCAGTTCGAGCGGCAGGGCTACTTCGCCCTCGACCCAGACAGCAAACCCGGAGCGCCCGTGTTCAACCGCGTGGTCACCCTGCGAGATACCTGGGGCAAGCGCCAGGAGAAGCAAGGCCCCCCTCCGGCCGAAGCCGACGCCAAGACTCCCGCGCCGTCGCCCGTTGCCACTCCCGCGAAAACCACGGCCGAGCGTGAGCTCACGGACGTCGAGACGGCCGAGCGCGACCGCATCGCCAAGCTCGGTGTGCCCGCTCGCGAAGCCGAGATCATTGCCTCCCAGCCGGGACTTCCCGCCTTCTTCGACGCAGCCCTCGGCGCGCACGACGACCCGCGAACCGTGGCGAAGTGGCTCGTGAACGATCTGCTGCGAGAGCTCAAGACACGGAGCCTCGCGGACCTCCCCTTCGGCGGCGAAGACCTGGGAACCCTCACACGCCTCGTCGACCGAGGCGTGGTCAACAACACCGTCGGCAAGGACGTGCTGGCCGCCATGATCGCCGGAGAAGGGAAACCGGAGGCGATCGTGAAGGCCAGGGGCCTCGAGCAGGTGGCCTCCACACACGAGCTGGGCGCCATGGTCGACGAAGTGCTGCGTGCGAACGCGGACAAGGTCGAGGCCTACCGAGCAGGCAAGGTAGCGCTGATGGGCTTCTTCGTGGGACTCGTGATGCGCGCGAGCCGCGGCAAGGCCAACCCGTCCGTGGTCAATGAGCTGCTCGAAGAAAAGCTGAAAGGGTGAGCCCGTGACGGCCGTCGCGCTCGGTGGTGCGCTCCGTGATGCGTGGCCGCTGGACGAACGCATCGTCTTCCTGAACCACGGCTCGTTCGGGGCGTGCCCCCTGGCGGTGCTCGAGCACCAACAAGCCCTGCGCCTCCGCCTCGAGCAAGAGCCGGTGCGCTTCTTCGTCCGCGAGCTCGAATCCGCATGGGACGAGGCACGGGCCGCCCTGGCCGCCTTCGTCGGCTGCGACCCCGACGACTTGGTGTCGGTTCCCAACGCGACCATGGGCGTCAACGCAGTGCTCGCGTCCCTGCGCCTCGAGGCAGACGACGAAGTGCTCATCACGAATCAGGTCTATCCGGCCTGCCGCAACGCGGTGACGTCGCTCGCGGACAGGACGGGGGCGCGTGTGGTGGAGCTGCCGGTTCCCTTCCCGCCCCCGGGGGCCGACGAAATGGACGAGGCGCTGAGGCTCCACATCACGGACCGCACGCGCCTGGCGTTGCTCGACCATGTGACGAGCCCCACGGGCACGATCCTCCCGCTCGATCGCTGGGTTCCCATGCTGACGGAGCGAGGTGTGCGCGTGCTGATCGATGGGGCCCACGCCCCGGGCATGGTGCCGCTCGACATCGACGCGCTGGGAGCGGACTACTACGTGGGCAACTGTCACAAGTGGTTGTGCGCACCGAAGGGAGCGGGGTTCTTGCAGGTGGCACGTGCGCACCGGGACGAGGTGCACCCGCAGGTGGTGAGCTTGGGGTACCGGTCACCGCGCAAGGACCGCTCGGCGTTCCTCGTCGAGTTCGGGTGGTCGGGCACGAACGACCCGACGGCGTTCCTCACGGTCCCGTTCGCCATCCGCTACGTGGGGTCGCTCCATCCCGAGGGGTGGACTCGGATTCGCGCGCGCAACCATGCGATCATGGTCGAGGCAGTGGGCAAGCTGTCGCATGCCCTCGGCGTGGAGCCGTGGCAGAAGGACACCTGGTACGGGTCGATGGTGGCCCTTCCGCTGCCAGATCGTGAAGACGCGGAGCCGTGCCCGCCCCGACTCGACGCCTTGCAGGATCGGCTGTTCGAGGGCCATGGGATCGAGGTGCCGGTGGTCACGTGGCCGCGACATCCGAAGCGGCTCATCCGGTTGTCGGCGCACTTGTACAACACGGTAGAGGACTTCGAGGCGCTGGCGAATGCGCTCAGGGCGCTGAGAGACGCATAGGGCGGTAGAAATTGCCCCGTCGGCCATGGGTCCCTGCTCTTCAACCCCCTTCGGTACGAAGCGCGCGAGTCCGCACGAACTTGATCTCCTCCGGCGTGGCCTTCCTGGAGGAGGGACCAGCGACGCGATGCGCGCCATCGCCTTGGTCGACGGCAAGGTTGGCTACTTCGCTGTGATGTTTTTCGGCACCTCCTCGTTGATGGTCAGGCCACTCTGGGCGGCAGCGTTGACTGCCGCGATGGCATCATCCACGGTCCAGCACAGATCATGGCTGCCACCACTAGCGGGCGACCACGAGTGGAAGTTGCTGTGGGCGACGTGCTGCACATATTCCAGTACCTTTTGTGCCGAGTTCGCCTTGAGCGACGGCAACTGGCTGCTGGTCATGATCGGTGCGCCGGTCCTGATCTGGAAGCTCGCTGTCAACGGGCGCGGATCATCATTGGACGGGGCGAGGGCGTAGGTGCGATAGAGCGGACCCCAGGCGCTGCCGTCGGGCTCGTAGTTGGCCCCCCAGTATGCCTTGCCGCTGTCCTGGAGTGAACCGAACTTGCGCGTGGAGCACGTTGCGGAGAAAGGACGCAATGCCTCCACGGCATCGGGTTCGCCGAAGCCTCCGCCGCCGGCCACCAGGTTCGGAATGATATCGTCAAACACCTTCTGCTCGGAGACCCCGCCGTTCCAGCCGCCCATTTGGATGAACACGGTGTTGGGGAAGGCAGCCGAGAGCGCGTCGTGGATCGCGAGGAAGGTGACCGTCATCGCCGAGGAAAATTGAGCTGCTGTCGCCGCATTCTCTGTCATGTAGCGCTGGCGAGCCTCGGGGAAGTTGAACTCGTCCAGGGCGATGTAAGCGATCGCGCCGTTGTCGTTGAACTGAGAACCGAGTTCGTCAATCAGCCCGATGAAGCGGTTATAGACCTCCGGCTTCCACAGCTTGGGCATGATCTTCGCCACTCCCGCATCATTCATGTCACTGGTGTAGTACCAGTTGTCTTCGTCGGCGCACAGATCCGCTGGCAACGGGCAGATCTTGCCGGTGTTGTCGCGCTCCACGAGCTGGACGATGACCTTCTTGGAGGTCGGCAACGAATTGACGTGTGTGATCGCCTGGGTGATCGGCGCCATGTTCCACTGCTCTTTGTTGGGCTCCAGGATCTTCCAATCGACTCGGAAGTGATAACCGGCAAAGTTGGCGTTGTTCGACACCAGCGCGGCCTTGTTGGGATCGAGCCCGACAAAAGACCCCTTATCGTCTTCCTTATCAGCGTAAAGGTAATGGCCGGGGGACCAGTTTTTTGACGCAACGCCGGACGCCCCCGCGCCGCCGCCCGCCCCGGCCGAACCACCGTCCGACCCCGCGCCGCCGCCTGCCCCGGCCGAACCACCGTCCGACCCCGCGCCGCCGCCTGCCCCGGCCGAACCACCGTCCGACCCGCCCGATCCACCCGTGTTAGAAGCACCCGTACCGTCCGAACCCGCCGTTCCTGCGGCTCCCGCGCCTCCGCCCAGGGCGGCCCCTCGTGGCTCATCGGCTCCCCCCTCCGAAGCGCAGCCCTGGAGAGCTTGCATCGCAACCAAGAGAACACCCGCGATCGCGCTCGACTTCTTCATGAGAGACTCCTTGCTTGGAGTCTTTGCATGCTTCGTGCCGTTGGGGTCGTAGCGTCGATTGCGGGCAAACCGCAGGCTCGGGCCATGGCGCAAGAAGGGATCGGAAGAACCTGTTCTCACGCATCGGCAGTTCCGACTCCGAATCCTGAGCCGACGGTCTATCCTGCTTCTTGGGCATCGTCTTCCTGAGCCATGGCTCGTTCGGGGTGCCCCCTGGCGGTACCCTGCCCATGTCGCAGCGCAGCTCGCTCGGGATGGATCGTCGCTCCGTGAGCCTCTCGCCCATCGCCGGCGCACAGCCAGAACTCACACCCAACCTTTGGCTGGGCGCGGGCGTCGCGGCGCCGACGTTGCATCTGAGCGGAAGGTCAGAAGCCAACGTCGAGAACGCTGGGGCAGCGACGGACCCCAGCACGCTTCGCCCCACCACGTTTTCCTCCATCGGGACGTCCACGGGCGACTACCGGTCGGAGCGTCCTCTGCGGATCAATGCGGGGATCGCCCACGACGACCGCGAGTCGTTTTCGATCGCCGCCGACTTCACCTGGTACGCGAAGCGCGTCGGAGCGCAAGAGGTTGACGGCACGCAATCCTGGGTCATGGTAGCCAGCGGCGAGACCTCGCGCCGCTACACGAAACAGATCCATCGGGAGCGGAGCCTCGCGGAGACATTCGACCTTGCAGCGGGCGTCGAGTTCGCGATCACGGACGTCTTGTCCCTCCGGGCGGGAGGATTCGGGTCGCGCACCAATCGCACTCCGCTCGACCCTGCCCTCGACGAACTCTACACCATTCGCGAAGATCGGTATGGCGGGACGCTGGGGCGCGGGCATCCAGCTCGGAAGCTTCGACACAACGGCCGGTGTCGCGTACACGCGCACGGACGGCAAGATTCTTGTGTACGACCAGCTCAGCGAGGCCGCCTTGGGCGCGAGTCAGCGCGGAGAAGTCTACTGGCCTTCCGTGTCCACGACGTCGGACACGGTCATGCTGATCTTGTCTGCGGCGGTCACGTCCGAGGAGGCCAAGCGGACGATCGAAGAGTACGCTCCGATTCGGATGCCGGCGCTGCCACAGTCAACGCTTCCGATGGGTGCACCGCGGGGTGGAGGAGCCCCGGGGATCCCTCCGGGCGTGACCCCGCCCCGATGGCAAGCACCGCCCTCGCCGACAGTGCCGCCTACCGGACAGCATCGGCCTGGGCTCGCGCCGGCTCCCGGCGATGCTCCCCCTCGCTCGCCCGTCCTCGACGGGGCGGCCAATCCGTCAGGAGGTCCTCAATGAGCACCCGACTTCACACCACGGTGGTACTGCTGCTCACCGCCTGCTCTCCGGACGCCCCGAAGGCAGATGGCGCCTGCACCAACACGACGCAGTGCGCGCTGGGGTCGCTCTGCCACGCTCCCAGCGGCACATGCCAGCTCGAACGCGAAGAGCACGTCATGGGCGTGTTCTCCTGCATCCCGACAGAGCACAACGGCCCGTCCATGGGGAATTCCTATTCCGACGTCGTCGGTCGGTTCGGGGGGCGACGCTACACGTTCAACCTGTTCGCCAACTGCGTCGTCCAAGCCGATGGTTCGTTCAACTTGATTTTCTCTGGATTGGGGGCGGACGGGTGAAATCACGACTTCTCCTTGTACGCGCCCGTCGCCCAACCGGGACGTTACGAGATCGTAGCGGGCGACACCGCGACGTTCGGCAGCAATCAGGCGGCCGCCATGGTGTTTAGGTACTATGGACAGGACACCTACGTCGACCCTCCCCTGGCCCAAAGCGCTTCCGGCGAGATGCTTCTCCATGGGCCCGTCGTACCCGGCCAACCGCTCGAGGGCTTCATCGACTGTACCATGATGGGCATTGGTCAGAGTGGCTGCGGGCTCGCGTTCGGTGAGGATTGCAACCCATGTTTCGAGCAAGCGTGCTGCGCACAGGGGGCCGCTTGCGGCGACAGCGACAATTGCCTCGCGTTCGTGGCTTGCTGGTCGGATTGCCCTTCCGGAGACGCAGCCTGTGACAATGGATGTGCTGCGGCGTACCCGCAAGGCTCTGAGCTCTTCGCCGCGGTCCTCGGCTGCCTGAACCAGAACTGCGAGGCTCAGTGCTTCCGATGGGGCCACGCGGATCGTCGGTCTCCTTGGCAGGCAGGCCCGAGCTCAATCATTGCTGTTGGCGAGTTGAAGAACCTGGCTGTCGTAGGCTCCCCCCGTATAGGTGCTCACGATCTGCATCGTCCGCGGGTTCACGATCATCTTGTAGGGGTAGGCCGTGGCGGCAGGACTCTTCAACAAGAAGTTCGGGTCCGCGGCGACCCAGACACTCTTCAATTGGAAGTAGTCCTTCCATGACTGAGCGGTGGCCGTCGTGGCAGGCTGGGCGCTCGAATTCTCCACGAGAAGCTGCAACACCTTGACGCCCGCCGGTCCCCAACTCGAGGCGATGTGCTGCTCCATGCCCGACGCCTCGTTGCGACACGCGGAGCACCAACTCGAGGAATCAATGATCAGCAGAGCGTGAATGCCCCGAGAGCCGTCGCAGTCGAAGAAGTCCTTCGGAGTCATGGTGCTGACTTGGTCGCTCCCTGGCGCATAGCCCTGCCAAGAATGGTTCGGAGAAAGGACGGTGCCTTTCGACACGCCGTAGGGCCCCGAAGGATACACGCACCCGGTCCCGGAACCTCCAGACCCTCCGCTGCCGCCGGATCCACCAGACCCACCACTGCCACCGGACCCGCAACCCGACACCTCGAAGTTCAAGCGATAAGGCGTTGGGTTGTTCGAAGAGGACCTCACTTCCACACGGAATAGGCCAGGTTGGCTGGTCACGCCCTTGACCAACGTCGGTGTCTGACCCGGCACGGATACCTGGCTCCCACCCTTGACCGACCACATGGCAAGGACCGCGTCTCCACCCTCGACCTCGATGCGATAGTCCTCCCCAGCCTCGCAGGCTGCCCAGCAGTACCAGTCCCGATCTCCGGGCGCGGAGATCGCCCCGCACACGGGGGCATCGATCGTCTGGCACTGGGTTGCGCCGTCATTGGGCTCGATCTCGTCGATTCCCACGCAAGACCATCCTCCCGTGCCACCCGTACCCCCACCCCCCGAGCTGCCCCCGGTGCCTCCCGAACCGGCAGTGCCTCCCGAACCGGCAGTGCCTCCCGAGCCTCCAACGCCACCCGAGCCCCCGGTGCCACCCACGCCGCCTCCAGGATCGCCAAAGGGCCCCGTGTTCGTCAGTCGATATCCCTGCTTGGTTCCCGTCGGAGACCAGACGACGAGGAAGTACTCTCCAGGTCCGTTGGACGTGTTCTTGACTCGATTGGGCTCCTGGTTCTCGAGCTTGTAGAACCGGCCCTTGACCTTCTTCCACATCTTGACTTGGGCGTCCGGCGCCTCGACGCGAACATCGTAGGGAACACCGGATGACCCCGTGGACCATACGTACCAGTCTTCGTCGTCGGCGCGGTCGATCTGTCCGCACATCGCCGCCTTGGTGGACCGGGGTGAAAGGTACGTGTCGTTCGGTTCCTGCTCCTTGTCGCCGACACAGGGCGCGCCTTCGCCACTGCCGCCGCCACCAGGGTCCGTATTCCCAGGCCCTCCGTGGGCGTCAATCTGCTTCATAATCCAATCATGGGCAAGATCCGCGCGCGCCAACACGGCATCGTCCATGATCGCGGAGTTGACGGCGACAATCGTGTGGGGAGACACGCCCGCAAGGAAACTGGCGCCCCCCAGATCGCCAGTCTGCAACAGGTTGTCTGCAAAGTAGGTATTGGGGTAGCCCTTGGCTGCGCCGTCCTTGAGCTCGACTGCCTTGCTCATGTAGAGGCACTGGTCGGGATGGGAGTCTTCGAGAGGTCCGCGACGCCCCACGTTCACCACCATGGTTCCCGGCTTCGCCATCTGCGGGGACACGACGGGGAACCGGGGCAACTCGACTCGGCTGTCGAGAAGGACCAGACCGACGTCGAGAGCTGAGGAATCCTTGTATCCGAGGTTTGCGGAGAAGACGACCGTCCTGCCGGATATCCACTGGGACTTGCTGTAGGCCGGAACCTTCACTTGCACGTTTGGCGTGTTGTGCACACACATGGCGGCGGTGAGCACGACCTTTGGCGCAATGACCGTCCCTGAACAGCCGGACCCCACGAGGGCCGCCTCCCGATAGGTGCCTGTCGCCCTCTCTCCATCCAGGATGGGGTATTCGGAAGAGGCTCCCGCGGCCTCGTCGCCCGATACCCATCGTTCGAGGTCGCTTGGCGCGGCTGGCGAGCACGCCGACGGTCCCGCTGGCAGCCCGAAGCACACGACCATCCACCATGGAAGCCGGAAGCAGGAATAGCGGAAGGGCATGGGCCGGTTCTCCTTGTCAAGAACGGTTGAGTTTGGGATGAATCACGCAATTCCGATCGGAGGATCGGAGCTTCGCAGAACCGATCCAAACCAGATAGCAAGGCCCGTACCCACGCTCTTGTCGTGATCGAACCGCACGAAAATGGGCCCCAAACCGCGAGCCTGGGGCCATGATTCTTGCGCAATCTGCGCATGTTGCGCGGAGGATGGAGCAATTCGCACCCGTGGCTCCCCGCGTGGTACCGAGGAGCCATTCCGGGTGAGTCGCAAGCAGCCCGAGCCCGAATCAGGGACCTACCGGCCTTGCATCGCTCCAACCGTCATGAGTAACAATCCCCCGGCAAAGCCAGGGGGGTTCGGCCGCTGGCCCCTCAACGGGGCCTTCTCGCGGCCTACGCACACACGGTTGCATCCGGTTCCGGTCGTGCGCGTGCACGTGCGCGTTCGGCGTGTTCGTGCTCGCTCCGAGATGCGCTCGAAGACGTTTGTTCGCGCACGAGCACATGCACGCGAACGTGAACGAACACGGGCTGTGCGGGAACCGTCAAACCATGCCTATCCGGCTAGCTCGCTCTCGCATGACGCGTGCCGCGACGACACCCGCCGCCGCCTCAGGGCCAAGACCGCCCCCGCCGCCAGCCAGCCCATCCAGAACGAGTTCCCTACCGTTCGAGACGCGCGGCACGCGCATCCATCCGGCTCCTCGTCGTTGATCGCGCTTGCCTGAGCCGATCCGGCTCGCCCGCCGGACACGCCGCCCGTTCCTCCCGAGGAGGGGCTTCCGCCTTCGCCCGTGCCGCCTTCGCCCGCGCCGCCCACACCGGTTCCCGCGCTTCCTCCCGGTCCCGCGACCTCTCCGCTTCCCCCCGACCCGCTCGAGCCTCCGCTCCCCGCCACGCCCCCCTCTCCCCCGGAACCACCGACGGGCACGCTGCCCTCCGTGTTCTTGATCCCTTCGTCGATGGCCCATCCCGGGTTCGTCCCCGACCCCGCGTACGCCCCCCGAAAGGCATACCCACTCTTGGAGGTGCCATTGAAGTCCAGGTCACGGTCGAGATCGGCGGACGCTTTCGACAGGTCGACCGCGCTGCCTTCGCACTTCCCGTCCAGGGGGTAGAAGTCCATCGCCCCCAGCTCGACCGAAGGGGTCTTCACGTACTGCGCTGCGTTAGCGACGGTATCCACGAGATTGTCTCGTTCGTCGTCGATGTTCCCGGAGATGCCTGTGCCCGCGAAGATGAGGTTACCGAACACGGAGGTGCCCTGGGAGGCGGTGCTCCCGACGCCGATGCCCTTGCCGGCCCCGTATATTGTGTTGTGGTAGACCCGCGCGAGCTTCAGGGGCAGATCATGATTCTGCAACGTAATGGCGGTACCCGCGACATCGACGAACACGTTGTCGTGGATCGAAACCCTTCCCGATGCCTGAACGAGAGACTCCCGCGTATTTCCGTGAAACACGTTCCCATATACTTCGTAAAGATCGCCGGACCCGGCACCCGTGTCCGGGAACCCGCCCAGGAGCAGATTCGGACGGTCTCCGCTGGGGCTGGGGCGGTCGTTCTTCAGAAAGACGTTGTGGCGGACGATGGTCGAGCTCGGCCCGGTGGGCATCCCGTCGACGTCGGGTCGCGGGTTCTGCCACTTGATCTGTATGTTGTAGCCCATCGTGTCGGCGATCAGGTTGTTCTCGATGATCCCGGCGACGAACGGCTCGTTGCCGTTGGAGTTCCCGAGGTACATCCCTGTACCCGCGCCAACGATCTTGTTCCCGCGAATGACCCATCCCCAGGTTGGGGTCTTCGTGGAGATGGCGACCGTCTGCTGTCCGGCGTCATGGCCGAGAAACGTGCAACCCTCGATGGTGATGTGGTGCACTCGGTTGCTGGAGCTGTCCTTCGCGCTTACGCCGAAGGCACCGTCCACGCCGTTTCCGTCGACCGTGACGTGGCGCAAGACGACGTAGGAGGAGTTCCCGATCTCGACCGTGTTGCAGCAGGGGCCGGGGTCGGCGACGAAGACGGCGGGCTCGCCGGACGACGGGCCTTCGATGACGATGGGCGCGGACTCCGTGCCCTGGAGGTCATTGATGACAAGAAGGTCGGAGTAGAGGCCGGCGGCAAGGTGGAGGGTGTCTCCGGGTTGGAGCGCTGCCACGGCCGGCTTGTAGTCGCTCGGACCGGCCTGGATGTCGGCGGCCAGGGCCCCCGTGGAGAAGAAGAGAGCGACGGAGAACGCGGGGAAAGCAATCCGGTTCGGGCGGTACATGGCAGTTCCTCTCGACGAAGAAGGGGTCAATCCGCGCGCTCGCTCGACGGACATGCGGATATCGTTGTTTCGCTGGGGGAGGAGCACGTATCGTGCCGCTGGCCCTCTCCGCTGCAGAGGGGGGAGTCGGCCGGAGGGATGCCGCCGCGTCCCCTGGCCCAGGGTCGCGGTACTGCGACACGTCGGATCCAGCGCGGGCGAGCAAACGGCGGGAGGTGGGACAAGGGCGTCGCACCCAACTCTCGCAACGAGGCCCAGGGTCAGCAGCTCGCTTGGGTGTACACTTGGCGTCGCACTTGCTCTTGCACCACGGAGGAGAAACCAACATGAGACATCTCTCGCCCTTCGTCGTTGCCGCATGCTCGTGGGCTATTGCGTTTGTTGCCTTCGGAATCACCGGCTGCTCGTCGGACGACTCCGCGGGCTCGGGCGGCACCGCTGGCACGCCGAATCAGGGTGGCTCTGGGGGCAGCGCAGGCTCTGGCGGGAGCGGAGGCGCGGCAGGCTCGGGCGGCAGCTCGGGTGGCAGCTCTGGCTCGGCCGGCAGCGCTGGTTCCGCGGGCACCTCCGGCTCGGGCGGGATCGGAGGCGCAGCAGGCTCGGGCGGCACCGGAGGTGATCCCACCGGACTCTGTGACGACAGCGGCACACTTACGCAGTTCGAGAAGACGCTGCTCGAGCTCCCACCGAACAGTTGGTACGAGGCCCCAGGCACGGAGCTCCGCTCTGTCTGCGTGCCGGACTCGGTCGGTGTGCGAGGTGTGATGGGTTGCCCGGCGGTGATCTCCGCGTGGAGCGGCGGTGCCTACGACCCCGTTCGGCGCCGCATGATTCTGTGGGGAGGAGGGCACAACGACTACTGGGGCAACGAACTCTATGGCTTCGACCTGCACACGGGTACCTGGTCACGCCTCACCGAGCCCAGCACGATCCCGACGGGGACGTCGGCCGGGGACTTTCTCAACCGCGATCCGCTGCCGGACGGCCAGCCCGTGTCCCGGCACACCTACGACGGCGTCGAGTACATCGCCCACCTCGACGCTCTCCTCGGCCAAGGCGGTGCGCGCGCCAGCGACGGCGGGGGTACGTCGCGAACCTGGCTGTTCGACTTCGCCACAGATAGCTGGGCCACGCCCACCGAGGGGCCAGGCGGCTACAGTCAGGCGACGGCCTACGACGAGGCGACCCGCACCGTATTGGTCAATGGGTCGGAGTCGCTCCACGTGTTCGACATCGACGCCAACGCCTGGTCCAGCGTTCCCGGGTTCGGATTCCCTCCGCTCTGGCCTCGGTACGCGGTGCACGGCGACAAGACCGGCGCCGTCGACCCAACCCGCGGGCTCTTCTGGGTCGTCGGCAAGGGACAGATTCTGGTGTGGAACATAGCCGGTGCCGCCATGGTGACCGACGATTGGGTCACCACGGGCGGGGGCGACTACACCAACGCGGATCGCCTCAGCAACCACCCCGAGCAAGTCTTCACCAGCGGCGGGGGCAACGTCTACAACCCGTCCGCCCCGGGCTTCGACTACGACCGCGCGGCCGATGCCTTCGTGGCTTGGCCCAACGATGGCGAGCCCTACGTTCTGGACCTCGCCACCAAGGCCTGGACCACCGGCAGCGCCGACGGCGCCCCTACGTCGCAAACGTCCGGTGGCACGTTCGGCCGCTGGCGCTATGTCGACGCCTACAACGTCTTCATCCTCGTCACGTCCGTGGACGAGAACGTCCACTTCTACAAGCATACCGCTGGGTGCGGTCCGTCGCAGTAGGAGCACGCAGCGAGGCAACCAGGCGCCGTGCACGATTGAAGGAACCGTTGGACCGCGATGGTCTTCGGACTACACTTGGCGGAACTCATGCTTTTTCTCCCAGCATCGCGAGGGACGTATCGCCCCGCCATTCCCCTGTTGTGCATGGCCCTCGCAAGCCCGCTCGGCGCGTGCTCAGCCGATCCCCTCACGGAGCTCGTGGTCGTGGTCCAGTCAGACATGACGATTCCCGACGAATTCAACGGGTTTCGCGTGGTCGTGACGGGGCACGACGGGGATGTGGCCACCGACCGCTACTTCTTTCTGGGCGAAGAGCCCGGCAAGGTTCTTCTCCCCGCTGACTTCGGTGTGATGCCGAGAGGAGGGGACGCATCACGTCGGGTGACTGTGGAGGTGTGGGCCACGGAGTCGGGCGCCGACCTGTTCTCGACCCGCGCGATCACAGGCTTCGTGGAGGGAAAGACGTTGCGTCTCGACATGTTCCTGGCCCGCAGGTGCCTGTCGGAAGCGAAGGAATGCAAGCCCAACGAGACGTGTCGGGTGCAAGGCTGCGTTCCTCCGGAGATCGATCCGGCAGAGTTGCCCGAGTTCGATCCCGATCAGCCGTCCAACCACGGGGAAGACAGCTGGCTCCTACCCGCGAGGAACGCGGGAGCGTCGTGGTGGGACGCAGTCTTCGATTCCGCGGGCAACGTCTACGCCGCGGGGCAGCACGTCGGTCCGATCGCGGTCAGCGGAACCACGTACGACGCAACGGGCGCTTCGTCCGCCATGCTGGCGAGCTTCGATACGACCGGCAAGGCCCAATGGTTCAAGTCTTTGTCGTCCATTTCCGGCACGCTGGTGTGGGTGTGGTCCGTGGCGACCGGCAAGGAAGGACAAGTCTGCTTCGCCGGGTGGTTCGACGGGCGCATGCGTGTGGAGACCGAGGAGCTCGATGCCGGGACCGGTCAGAACGGGTTCGTGGCCTGCTATGACGCTGGTGGTTCGCTTCAGTGGGTGAAGTCTTTCGGGGGCTCGACCAACGTGCAGCCCAAGACGGTGGCGATAGCCCCCAACGGCGACGTGGGAGTGGGAGGGGTCTACGGTGACTCGATGAGCCTGGGAGGAGACCCGCTTCCGAACACGCAAATCGACGATGCCTTCTTGGCCAGGTTCGACGGGTCGGGCCAGCACATCGCCTCCCTTGGCTTCGGCGGGGCGAACGTGGATGACACGGTCTGGGATGTGGCCTTTGACAGCGATTCGAACATGGTCGTGGGAGGCACGGTCAGCTCGGGGACCGTGGACTTCGGGGGAGAGGAGCAGACGTTCTCCGGTGCGAAGAACGCCTTTGTGGCCAAGTACGACACGGCGGGAGCGCTGCGCTGGGTGCGCTCTTTTGCGACGGGGGGCGGACAAGTCTTGTCCGATGTGGACGTTGCCCCGGACGGTCGTGTGCTGCTGATCGGGGGGTTCGACGGTGCGGTGGACTTCGGTGGGGGTTCCCGTTCCGGTCCGGGTGGGCTCGATGTGGGGGTCGCCTTGCTCGACGCCCAGGGCGAGCATATGGCATCTACGGTCTTTGGCGGGCCGGGGTTCGACCGGGGTCTCGGCGTTCGGTTCGGAACGGGCGGGGTTCTGGCCGTGGGGCTGCACACGGGGGACATGTTCTTCGATTCGGCCTCCTTGCTGAGCGCACCGGACCAGAATGGGTTCGTCCTCTCTCTTTCCCCGGATCTGTCGTCCGTGCAGTGGTCTCACACGCTGGGGACGACGGGGGATGACATCGCGCATTCGGTGGATGTCAGCGCATCGGGCGCCGTGGTGGTGGGGGGGGAGTTCGCGGAGGCGATCGAGTTTGCGTCCCTGTGGGCGGCGGCTGCCCCCGGAACCCGAGACGGATTCCTTCTTCACTTCCGCCCGTAACTGGTAGCATCGCGTGCGATGCGACCCGATTCCCCCCCGCCCGACCCCGAGACTGAGACCGTCCAGATGAAGGCTGGCGGGCTGCAACGTTGGGAAATCCCGAGCTGGAACCTCGTGGTCTTGGAAGGACCGCAGCGCGGATCGACGTTCCCGTGTCCTCTCGGTCCCAGCCTCATCGGCAGCGCGGCGTCGAGCCCCATTCACCTGCAGGATCCGACGGTGTCCCGGGTGCACGCGGAGGTCGTTGTCCATCCTCACGGGGTGAGCCTTCGGGATTGCGAGAGCACCAACGGGACCTACGTCGAAGAGGTCCGCGTGCGGGATGCGGACGTGATGGAGGGCCATCGCATTCGGGTGGGATCGAGCATCCTTCGGCTACATCGCGCGGAGGACGTGCAGGTCACCGAGCTATCACGCAGCGAGCAGTTCGGGGAGATGGTGGGACGAAGCCCAGCCCTTCGGGCCGTGTTCTCGATCCTCGAGCGGGTGGCGCCCACGGACGCGACGATTCTGCTGCAGGGGGAGACGGGAACGGGGAAGGACCTTGCGGCGCAGGCGATTCACGAGAATTCCGCGCGCGCGGCAGGGCCCTACATTGCAGTCGATTGCGGCGCCATCGCAGAGTCGCTCTTCGAGAGTGAGCTGTTCGGGCACGTGAAGGGGGCATTCAGCGGGGCCGTGTCGGACCGACCCGGGGTGTTCGAGGAAGCCCACGGGGGAACGCTGTTTCTCGACGAGATCGGGGAGCTGCCCCTGGGACTTCAACGCAAGCTCTTGCGTGTACTCGAGAGCCGCGAGGTCCGACGCGTGGGCTCCAATCGCTCCCGCCGGGTGGACATCCGCCTCATCGCGGCGACGAATCGCTCTCTGTCCGCAGGCGTCAATGCAGGACACTTTCGCGAGGACCTCTTCTTCCGTTTGGCCGTGGTGACGGTCGAGCTTCCCCCCTTGCGACAGCGAAGGGGAGACATTCCGATGCTGGCCCGCCATCTGCTGGAACGGCTCACGAACCAACCTCCGGTCTTGCCCCCCACCGTGGTGAGCACGCTCATGTCGAGGGGATGGCCCGGAAACGTGCGTGAGCTGAGAAACTTCCTGGAACGAGGCCTGTCCCTGGGCTGGTCCGTGGGTCCCTCCCCTGCTGTCTCCAAGGCCTTGCCGACCGGGTTGGACGAGTTCGTTCCCACCCATCTCCCGCTCAAGGAAGCAAGGATCGCCTGGATGGAGCAGTTCGACGAGATCTACCTCGACGTATTGCTACGCAAGACGGACGGCAACGTCTCCGCGGCAGCACGTGAGGCCGGGGTGGGGCGCCGGTTCATCCAGCGCACCATGAAGCGAATCGGACGGACTCGCTCACCTGGGTCCACTTGAAACGGATGCCAGGCGCGGCGGACCGACGGGTCCCTCAGCGTAACGCCTCGGTCACGAATCCCAGCGAGCCTGCGTGCGGACTCTCCTCCTCGGGCTGAAGAAGAATCACGGTCAACACCGTCGCCCCCGCTACGGCCGCGCTCCCCGCCCAGAACCACCACTCCTTGGTCACGGGCCGCGACGCCTCCGTCAAGGTGATCGAAACCTGCTGGCGCGACCCGGGACCGACCCGAAGGGATCGCGCCTCCGACTCGTACCCGGAGGCGGCCACACGCAGCCTCCTCGTGCCGGACGTAACCTGGCCCTCGTACCGCCCCCGCGCCACCAGCTTCCCGTCCAACCAGATCTCCGCCCCCGCCGGCCGCGTCTCCACGGTGATATGCGAGGGTTTCGGCGTCTCCCCCGCGTCGAGCACGATCCGTTCCCTCGCTCCCGCCTTCAGCAAGACCGTCGCCCGCGCGGGGACGTACCCGTCCCGGTTCGCCTCGAACACGTGAGAGCCCGGGTCCAGGACCGCCCTGTGCGTCCCGTCCCCTCTCGCCACCGCCCGATCGTCCACCCGCACGAGGGTCGCATCACCCGTAACCTCGACCTCCACATGCACCAGCGCAGCTTCGAGCTCCTGGATCAACGTCGTGGCGAGGTTCGCCATCTCGCGGTGCTTCGCCTCATGGCGTATGTCGAGAAAGCGCCTGAACCGCTGGATCGCGTCCAGATACCGGCCGACTCCGCGATAGGCCAGCCCGAGGTTGAAGAGGACCGGAGCCGTCTCCCGGATCGCGAGGGAACGCTCCAGCTCGATCACCGCACGGGCGAACTGCGAATCGTCCAGCAGAGCCACACCCCGCTCGAAGTGCTCGCGCGCCAGCTCCGTGTCGTCTGCCATCGCGGCACACGGCGTCCATGACAGGAAGAGCGCGAAGGCCATGACCCATCGCTTCATTCGTACTCCCGGATCGGTGCCACAGGGGGCCGTTGCGTCGAACTGGGTGCGGTCTTGGCCGGCAAAGACAGCGACCTCGTCGCAGCACTCGGTCGTCCGGGCGCTACCCCACCGTCGGGACCGGCCACGGCATGCTCCGCCGCGTCAGGCCATGCCGCGTCGGTGTCCGGCGCGCTCACCACGGCAGAGGCGGCCAGAGCCGCGTCCACGGACTCGATCGGCTCAGCCCCCCGGTTCGGTGGGGAAGAAGGCCGCAACCACGCGAAGGCGCCCCCCGCCACCACGACGGCCACCAGGACACCCACGATCGGAGCCCAAGCGCGCCGAGAGGGCGCGATCGACACCGGCAACACGTCCTCGACGGTGTCGTCGGGCGCATCGGAGAGCGCCTCCCGTCGAAGGGACGCGGGGGTCTCGGGCAGGGTGGGGAGCGCAGGTCGACCGGCGGGCGCATCGGAGACATGCGCAGTCGCATGGCGCAGCGCAGCCTGCATGGCACGAGCGCTCTGCCACCGTAGCTCCGGGTCCCGGACCAGCGCCTTGTCCACGACCTGTACCACCCCGGCGGACAGGTCGGGCCGGAACTCCCCGAGGCTGGGAGCATCATCGCGAATGATGCTCGCGATCAGACGATTCGGATTCTTCTCCGCGAACGGCATGCGGCCAGCGAGCGCACGGAAGAGCAGGGCCCCCATCGCCCACACATCCGTTCGGCCGTCGACCGGCTCTCCCGAGGCCTGCTCGGGGCTCATGTACGCGGGCGTTCCGATCACGGTGCCGACGGTCGTCAACGTCTCCTCGGTCGCGACATGCTGTCGTTTCGCGGCCCCGAAGTCGAGCACGCGAACGTGGAGCGCGCCCTGCTCGCCGGGGATGAGGAAGATGTTGGGCGGCTTGATGTCCCGATGGACGATGCCCACGCGATGCGCGGCTTCCAGCGCGTCGAGGGCGGCGTCCGCGACCTGGAGCACCTGCGCGGTGGACAGGCTCCTTCGCTTCAAGGCCTCGGCGAGGTCGAAGCCTTCGAGCAACTCGAAGGCGACGTACACGCCCACGTCCTTGTCCACGCCAGCGTCCACGACATCGACGATGTTGGGGTGCCCGATCTCCGCGGCTGCCTTGGCCTCACGCAGGAAACGCTCGCACATCCCCCGGTCCCGGCAGTGGGGCTCGTTGAGCAGCTTGAGCGCGACCTCGCGCCCCGTGTAGCGATGCCGGGCGCGATAGACGGTTCCCACCCCGCCAGCCGCGATCTTCTGGCAGATGTCGTACTTGTCGTCGACGATGATCCCGAGGTGTTCAGACATGCCTGTTCGCTGACGATCGCCGTTCGATGCCGGGGTTCGACCGGAACGACTGGGTAGCTTACACCCTGCGGCGCAGCGGTCCAATTCGAGCGAGACCCAGATCCGGAGCGAAGCGACGGACCGAGGGAGTAGCCTCTGGATCTTGCTCGACGAACGGCAGGGCGGTCCGCCACCAAGAAGGTGGGCGATGCGTGAGAGGGCTCCTTCCCCCGATTGTTCGGGGAAGGCTGGGAACGGGGCGTCCCTCCGGATCAGGGCGAGAACGCCGACGCTTCTCGTGTTCGAAGAAATCGGCGAATCGAGAGACGCTTTCGTTTACAGCGGAACGAACGACCACGCGCCACCGTTCGACGCGCTGCTGCCATTTCCCCACGTCCCTTGCATCGAGCCGTCGGGCTTGCGCACGAGGCGAGCAGCCCCGCGGGTCGACCCTTCGTACCAGGTGCAGTTCAAGACGTTGCCGGCCGCGTTGCACGTCATCGTCCCGCGAGAGTAGACGGCTTTGACCGTGGAACCCGTCTGCGTAAACGTGGTGGTTCCCCAGTTGGATCGGTACTTCCCCGAGAAGTCGATGGCGGCCTCGCTCTCGACGGCGCCCACGGTGCCGGACACGCGAGTGAAGGACCACGGACCGCCGTCTGTCGCGCTGCTCCCGCTTCCCCACGTGCCGGCGATGTCGCCGTTGGCCTGGCGGGTGAGCGACGCCTTGCCACGGAGTCCTCCTTCGACCCAGTCACAGGAGAGCGTATCCCCGGCCGCGGAACAGGTCATGGACCCGCGTGGGTACTGAGCCGTCACCGCGGTGGCTGTTTCGCGAAACGTGGTGGTCCCCCAGTTGGACGTGTAGGTTCCCTCGAAGCGCTTTGCGGCGGGGGCGACGTCGACGGGTGCAGGCAACAGGATCGGTTCGCTGCCGGTCGCCTCCGTCTTGTTCTTGCAGCAACCGGTGAACAAGAGCGCAACGGTCAGCACGGTCAGCAGCATGGTTTGGCGCATGGTTCTCCCTCGAGGTTCTTCCTTGGCGTGAGGCACGGCCTTACCGGCTCGAGTACTTGGGGCAGTTCTTGTGTTGCTGAATTTGACGCTTGAGGTGCGCGTTGCGCTGAACGATCTGCTGCTTGAGCAGATGGGTGAGCAGCACGGGGGGGGCAGCCGGGAACCGGGCAATGCTCTGGATGAGCATGGTCGATTGGTACGTCTTCCGACACAGCAGCGCGGTGGTCTTCTGGTCGAACGTCTGTCCGGGCAGCATCGGAAGACACCGGCCTTCGGTCTGCACGATCACGGCAACCTTCTCCTCCGATGGCGCACGGTCGAACTTCTCCCGCAGCGCGACACGTGCGGCTTTGCGCGCTCGCTCCGTCAGGTCGTGGCCCACGTTCGCGCGAAAAATCTGGGGTAGCGTGAGCGGGCTGAGCATCCGCGCGAGCAGTCGCTCGGAGGTTTGGACGTTGCGAAACAGGAAGCGTCGCACCGTGGCGTCCCGCACGAACTCGGCTCGATGCCCGAGAACATCGAGCCCAGACGCCGTGCGGTGGTGCTCCGCGATGAGCCGCGCGTGGATCAGATTGGCGTTCGGGTTCTCGAGCACAGCTTGGACAACGCCGGGCTCGGGATCGAGACAGAGGGCTTGAAGTACGTCTCCGCCCGCCGTGCGCGCCCATTCGATGCGCGCGTCCCGCGGCAGCGGGTGCAGGGAGGCCTCGAAGAGCTTGCGTAGGTTCGCGGTCGCTGCGTCGTGGCCCGGCTCCGCCGCCTCGCGATCACTTTCGCGACCCGGGTCCCCCTCCTCCCCAAACGCATCGTACGAAGGCATGTCGTCGAGGTCCGGCTCTGCGGCATCGAGGACCGGATCGAGCAGCGGGGCGTGCTCTTCCTCGCCCGCACCGTCCTCGTGGGCCGCGTCGAGGGACGGCTCGACCCACAGGGCTTCGTCGGTCGGGTCCGGACTCTCCCCATCGAGGCAAGACCCCGCGTCCACCACCTCGAGGGCTTCGTACGGCTCCGCCGCGTCGAGGACCGGGTCCAGCTCCGGCAGGTCCGAGAAGTCTTCGTCCTGCGGGTCGAGGTTGCTTTCGACCTCGACCGGTTCAGGAGGCGCGGGAGGCGCGGGAGGCTCCGACTTGGCCAGTCGCGTGCCACGGGACGCCATGTGCGCATGGACCTGCGCGAGCTGGACAACCTCCTGCGGCGACCCCTCGATCGGCACAGCCCCGCGACTGACCAGCCAGGCAACCACCGTGAGCATGTCGTCCGCGTCGATGCCGGCCTGCACCGACAGTTGCTCGATGCTGGCGTGACCGTCGATCAAGGACAACACGCGACCCGCGTGGCCTGGGAGCGACTGGTTCTCGGCGCTCTGCGGCTGCGCCGGCGGGACCCATTCCCGAAACGTCTTCATGTCCCCCTCCCGATCCGCACCGCCATGACGCAGCGCCTCCCGGCGAACGACCTTGGTTGCGCACCTTCCCGCATGCGAAGGCGAGTATGGCAGAACTGGGGGGACTTGCGTACTGCCCCGCCGATCCTAGCGCTTGCCACGGCGCATCAGCACCCGCACCCGCACGGCGCCGCCATCGACGATGGGGCGAAACTCGATCCGCTCGCGGGGGTATCGCGTGGACAGATGGTCGAGCCGGCCGCTGAGCCGCCGTACGAACTCCTCTTCCCCAACCACGGGCTGCCCATGCTTCTTGCAGAGCGCAGCGTACTTCGCGTAAGCGGACCGGATACGCGCGTCCGATTCGTCCTGCGGCGCGGCAGCGCTGATGTCCACCCGCGAGGGGCTCCTCGGGGGTGTGCGAGAACCCGCCGCGGGATGGGGGAAAAGCCCCGTCGTGTCCTTGCCCGGCTTCGACGGCATCCGTGCGCGAGCCTTCGCTTGCTCTCCGGACTCGAGCATCTCCTGGAGCCAATCCTCGTCAGGCTTCGGCATCTCGCGCGTTCGGATGAAGTCCTCGTCGAAGTCATCCGCGTGCAGCTTCGGCAGCGGCTGGGTGACAGACAGGTCGCTCGGGTCGGCGCCCGGCGGCACGGTGATGATCATGGCCCCAGCGAACTGGTCCTCCATGCGCTCGAACCGCTCCGTGGGGTCCGCCTCGACACCCTGCAGCGTCTCATCCAACCGCGTCGGGGAGGTTGGCGTGCTCGGAGGAGACTTCTGCCGGGAACGCGTCATGGGAATTCATCCACGAGGTTTCAGCCATCGAGATTGCCATGCGTGCGGTTGCGCAGCAACGACGGATCTACGCAAGTCGCTCACGCCGTTTATCTTGCGTTTTCCATGCGATTGCGCATGATGAACCATCCAGCTTCAGCGCGCTCGCACAGGAACGTCCATCGCCATGCGGCCGACAACCAAGTCCGAGGTACCCATCGGGACCGTGCTGTCCCATCGGTACCGCGTTTCGCGCGAGATCGGACGGGGTGGCATGGCTGCGGTCTACGAAGCCCAGCACGTCGACGTGGGCAAGCGGGTAGCCGTCAAGATCTTGGACCCGAAGCTCGCGGGCAACGACACCGTCATCGAGCGCTTCCACCGCGAGGCGCGCGCCGCTGCCGCGGTCAACAGCCCGAACATCTGCGACGTCTACGACTCCGGACGCCTGGAAGACGGCCGACCCTACCTCGTGCTCGAGCTGCTCGAAGGCGAGAGCTTGTACGAGCGGCTCGTGCGCGAAGGGCAGCTGCGCATCGCCGACGCCGTGCGCTTCCTCTCGCAAGCAGGACGCGGCCTCGCTAGAGCCCACGCCGCCGGCATCGTCCACAGGGACCTCAAGCCCGAGAACATCTTCCTGCACCGCAACTCCGAGGGAGAGGAAATCGTCAAGCTCGTCGACTTCGGCCTCGCCAAGTTCCACACGCAGGTCACGGACAACGAGCGGCTCACGCGCGAGGGCGCCATCTTCGGAACCCCCCTGTACATGAGCCCCGAACAGGTCTCCGGGCAGGGACAAGCGGACCAGCGGTCCGACCTCTGGGCCCTCGGATGCATCGCCTTCGAGTGCCTCACGGGACGCCCCGTTTGGTCGGTCGACAAGGGCATGGCCTACATCTTCGCCCAGATCGTCACCGAGCCCATCCCCGTCGCCTCCTCCTTCCGACCTGACCTGCCCCGCTCCTTCGATCTGTGGCTCACACACGCCCTCGAGCGCGACCCCGCCCTGCGCTTCCAGAGCGCCCAGGACATGGTCGTCGACCTCGCCTCCGCCCTCGGACAGGACCCCTCCGGCTTGGTCTCCACCCCAGCCATCCTGCCCACCTTCCCCAACGGACACGTCGTCGTCACAGACTCGCGCTTTCTTGCACCCACCGCCGCCGAAATCGCACCCACCGAGCCTCCCCCGCAACCGGTCGACTCCAGCCCAGAAGTGTTGCCCCCGCCAAAGTCCGCGTCCCGAACGAAGGCAGGACTCATCGTCGCAGCGCTCGGCCTCGTTGGGCTCCTCACCGCCGGGGCCGGAGCGCTCTTGTGGTCCCGTACCCCGTCCGAATCCGTCGTGCATACGGCCACGAGTACATCGGTCGAAGCACCCACAGCTTCTGCGGCCCCAAGTTCGTTCGAACACCCTCCCGTCGTCCCTTCGGCTTCTGCCCCCGTTGCGCTCCCTTTCTGGGCCGACGCAATCCGGCAGGGACAGCTTCTCATCGCTCGGCGACGTACCTCCGAGGCCGTTTCGTTGTTCGAACGAACCTCCGAGCGCTCCGACCACCCCGCCCTGCTCACCATGCTCGACCACGCAAGAATCGCCGCCGCCACCACCGGCCCCTGCGTCGTCGCCGCCCTCGGAAGACCTCGCCCCTACGACCTCGACCAACCCGCTCGGTCCGCCGTCGTCCTGCCCACGCCCTCCGGCGCCCTCCTCACCTGGACCTCCGGCGAACCCGCCCACGCCTTCGCCCTGCCCCTCGACCCACAACTCCAACCCGTCGGCCCCCCCGTGGACCTCACACCCAAACACGAGCAAGTGGACGGGGCTCGCCTGGTACGGGACGCTTCCGGACCCGTTCTGGTCTTCTCGGACGGGGCAGGCGATCGCCAAGGGACCTGGCTCCGGCGACTCGACGAGGGCGGCAATCCGCTGTCCGATCCGGTCCAGATCGCAAGCCACCCGGGCGCACGCGGTCAGCCGTCGGCCTGGCCCGAGGGAAACGACCTGTGGGTGGCCTACACCGATCGCGCCGAGGGTCGCGCGACGGATGTGTTCGTGCGGCGCCTCTCCGGCGGAGCGCTAGCGCAACCCATACGGGTCACGGCCCACGGGTTGCCAGACCGACTCGACGGCAAGGAGGCATCCTCCCCACTGCTGGCCTCCGCGGGTGATCGAGCCATCACCGTGTTCGTGCGACAGACCATGCGTGAGAACGAAGTCGTGGTCCACCGTCCCGGCACGATGCAGGACTTGCAGGGAGGCAAAGCCCAGTGGACGCCCGCGGAAGACGGCCAGGGAGACGTGCAGGTCGTGAGCGAAGCGCGGTTGAAGGTCAGCTCACCGTCGCTCGCATGCGATGCGAGCACGTGTTTCGTGGGGTGGAAGAGCCAGCCCAGGGGTTCGCATTTGGTGGCGGTAGACGCGAAGTCCGGAGAGGTCCTCTGGCGCAAGACGCTCGCGTCTGCGGGTTCGGACGTGGTGGTGGCGACGGGGCCTTCGGGGCAAGGGTTGGTCGTATGGTTCGGCGGAGGCCGGCTGCGAGCGGCCATGCTGAAGCGCGACGGGATGGGCGGCGCCAGCGTCCTCGCACGGGTGCACGGTGAGCAGGCAGCCCCATCGCTCGTGGCCGATCAAGAGGGGGGTTGGATGAGCGCGTGGACGTGCTTCGAGGGAGGGCGGCCGGAAGCCTTCGTGGCGAGGCTCCGCTGCGAAGAGTGAAGACGCTGAATCAGGAATCGGTTTGGTTGGCTACGGGTGCGGATTTGTCACGCCATGCCTTGACCCAATCACGTGCCCTGACCCAACCACCCTTCGTGGTCACGCCTTGGAGCGCGGAGGCGGAGGGGGCGGCGGCGCACGCCGTGAGGGCGTGCTGATCAGCTCGACCTCGACGGTCAGCCCTTCGAGATCCTCAGGCGTCGAGCCCAGGGCCTCAGCCACCTTGCGCAGAAACTCGTCTTCCTTGAGGTCGATCTCGTCGTCGGCCTCAGAGAGGTCGGAGAGCATCTCGAGAACGGCGCGTCGTTGCTCGGCGGTCAGGTCACCCATGGCGTAGGCCGTGCGCTTCGCGTCGAATTGCTCCGGATCGAACGCGTCGATGCGCGTCCGCAAAGACTCCGGCAGGCTGTCCGCGTCCTTGATCAGGCTCACCAGCAGCTTCTCGACCGCGTCTACCTCCCGTCCGTCGAGCTGCTCGTCGGCATGAGCGCCCGCCATGAGAATGTCGGTCAAATGAGGCAACAGGTCCGCCTCGAAGGTTACTTTCGTCATGCGAGCCTCCTCGCTCTTCATGCGAGTCCGAAGCGACCACGACCTGCCCACAGGACGCGGGCCCCTCGGTTCTTGGGGTAGGGGAAGGAGCGTAGGCGGTTTCTTGCCGCCCCTCAAGCTGTCGTCACGGACGCTTGAAGGTGAAGGTCCGGGTGGCCGTGCCGTAGGGGACCGCCTCCCCCTTCGGGTCCAGCAGCTGGAGCTCGACCTTGTACTCGGCCCCGTCGCGCGCCGACAGGACGATCCACGGCTTCCAGTCCGTGATCACACGCTGGATCCCGTCCGGCTTCACCCCCGGGCCCGTGAGCACCGCGCGCACCGAATACTCGCTCCCGCTGACCGTCGCGTTCAGCACGAAAAAGTCCACGATCGGGTCACCCGCCACCGTCCCGTGCGGGCTGCCGAGGATCAGCATCGGCGCGTTGTTGTCCCAGCCCCCTTCGGCGCGCTTGCCCACGAAGAACCTGCGCACCGCAATGCCTTTCTCGGACTTGATCGACTCCTGGTTCGGCCGGCTCATGAACGCAGCGATGATGTGCTCCCCATCCGCCAGTCCTTCCGAGCCCGCAATGTCACTGAGCATGATCTTCTCGTTCGGGTCCGTGACGGGCCGAAAGGGCTTGCCGTCGAGAACGAACTGTAAATAGGACCCCTCCGGTGCATCGGCAAATCCCTGAACCTTGAAGCGGATCCGGGTGTTCGCCACCAGCGAGGTCGGCAAGAACTGGTTGAACCCCGGCACGTCGATCGTCACGCGAGGAGGCTTGGCCACCTCGGGAGACGGCTTGGCCTCGACGAAGTCCACGTCGAACTTCTCCGGCTCGGGCTTGGCTTCGGGCACTGCGGGCTTGGCGGGCTCCGACGGGGCGGCGGTCGGCGCGGTCGGGGTTTCGGCAGGGGTCTCGCTCCCTCCGCAACCTGCAACGGCAAAGACGAGGGACAGAACGACCAAGGGTAGACGCATTCGCTTCATCAACGGACCTTTCGTGGCAATCGCTGGGCGATGCTTAGAGAAGGTTGCCGACCGGGTCAACGGGAGTTCGCAGACGTCACGAACCGAGTGGTCAGTTGTGAGCGAAGAGGCGACGCGGAAGCAGCACCTTCAGCGACAGGATAGCCAGGACGACGGCCACCGCGAGGAGCAACGCAGCCACGATGCCTAGCGCAGGATTCGGCGACTCCCCCAGCAGGTGGTGGTGGACGAGAATTCCAAGGGACGTGAGCGTCACGCCAAACATCAGCACCATCGGGATCTTCACGAACACATTCTGTCGCGCACGCTTCGCCAGCCAAGCCGTCACGGCAAGCAAGGCGAGCGCTGCCAGCAGTTGGTTCGCGGAGCCGAAGATCGGCCACAGCTGCTTCCACTTCCCCGAGTAGGCCAAGGTTCCCGCCAGCGCCACGGACACTCCTGTCGCCACGTACCGGTTGCCCGAGAGCAGATCCCGCACCCTGGAAGGCTTGCGCTCCCGATCCCGCCGGGGCTCGAAGAACTCCTGAAACGCGAACCGCGCGAGACGCGTCGCCGTGTCCAGGGACGTGAGCGCGAACGCACTCACGGTCAGGGCCACGAACGAACTCATGAGCGCCGGCGGCAGGCCCAAGGCGCCGATGATCTCGCCCAGCCCCGCGCTGAACGCCGCCACAGGCCCCGCGCCTCCCTTGCCCATGTACCCGGCGTACCGCTCCGGACTCAGGTACACCACCGCGATCAACGCCACCACCGCAAGCACCGCCTCCAGCAACATCGACCCGTACGCCACCGTGCGCGCGTCCGATTCCCGGTCCAGCTGCTTGGCCGTCGTCCCCGACGACACCAGCGAATGGAACCCGCTGATCGCACCGCACGCCACGGTCACGAAAAGAGCCGGAAACAAGTACCCCAGGCCCTCGACATGGAACGTCGTCACCGCCGGGGCCTCGATCCGCGGGCTCGCCACCACGATCCCCACAACGCCCAGCAGAAGCATCGCGTACAGCAGGAAGCTGTTCAGGTAGTCCCGTGGCTGCAGAAGCACCCAAACGGGAGTCACGGACGCCACGAACACGTACACGAGGAGGATCCCGATCCAGAGATCAAAGGACAGGCGCAGGGGGAACACCTGGCCGAGCGCCAAACAGCTGGCCAACAGCAGAACGCCGACCACCGTGCCGACGCCGAGGGACAGCCCGAAGCGATTGGTCGCCAGCCCGAAGCCCACCGCCAGCACGATGAACAGCATGGACGCGGTTCCGGCCTCGGGTACGTCCACGAACGTCTTGGCCACCACGATGGCGAAGACGGCCACGACCAGGATGAGCGTGGTCCACGAGAAGGTCAGAAAGAGAGTCTTCCCCGCATAGCCGAGGTACGCCTCGATGATCTCCCCGATGGACTTGCCCCCGTGCCGGATGGAGGCAACGAGCGACGCAAAGTCGTGCACAGCGCCGAGAAAGATCGCGCCCACGATGATCCACAGGTAGACGGGGAGCCAACCGAACGCCAGGGCCGTGACCGGACCGATGATCGGAGCCGCCCCCGCGATCGACGCGAAGTGGTGACCGACCAGCACCGGCGTCCTCGCAGGAACGTAGTCGACCCCGTCGTTGTGATCATGGGCAGGCGTGCAGCGACCGGGGTCCACGCCCAACCAACGGCCCACCGCAGCGCCGTAGGTGAAGAAGGCCACCACAAACACCAGGATTGCCAGCACCAACAGCACGGTCGCGCTCATCGCTTGCCCTCAGTAGCTCGTCGCGTCGTCGATCTTCACCTTGCCCCGGAACACCCAGTAGATGATCGACGTGTAGGCTAGCACCAGGGGCATGCCGATGATCGCGATGGTGAGCATGATGCCCAACGTCTTGGTCGAGGAGGCGGCGTTGTAGATCGTGAGGGAGTGCTCGATCGGGTGGGCGAGGACGAGGTTGGGGAACATGTCGATGCCAAAGATGGCGATGAGAATGGCCATCGCGGCGCAGGAGGACAGGAACGCGCGGAACTCCCTGCCGAGGTGGATCTCCCGCGGGATGTTCGCCACCGCCAACACGTTGAGCATCGGCAACACAAAGAGCACGGGGGTGGTGCGGAACTTGTCCGCCATGTGCGGCAGGTACAGCAGCGTGGCCATCGTGGTCATCACGTAGCAAAGGATGAAAAAGATCATCGTGTTGCGGACCCATCCCCGCACCTTGTCCTGCAGGTCCCCCTCCGTCTTCATCACCACGTAGATGCTCCCGTGCATCATGAACAAGGCCACGGTCGTCACACCCACGAGCAACGCATAGGGGTGCAGCATGCCGAGAAACGAGCCCATGAACTCGTGCCGGTGGTCCAGCGGAACCCCCCACGCCACGTTCCCCACCGCCACACCGATCAGCAGCGCAGCCACCAGGCTGGCCATCGAGAAGTTGAAATCCCACAGCCGGCGCCACCACAACATGGGCTGCTTGCTCCGGAACTCGATCGAGACCGCCCGGAAGATCAAGCAGAACAAAAGCAACATCAGCGCCTCGTAGAACCCCGAGAACGCCGTCGCGTACACCTCGGGGAACGCCGCAAACAGCGCCCCACCCCCCGTCACCAGCCACACCTCGTTGCCGTCCCACACCGGCCCGATCGCGTTGATCATCACGCGACGGTCACGGTCGGTCTTGGTGAACAGGTGCAACGCGCCCACCCCCAAGTCGAAGCCGTCCAGAATGGCGTAGCCGGCGAACAGCACGCCCACGAGCACGAACCACGTCGTCGGTAGATCCGGCATCACGCGCGCCTCCCTTCCGCCAGCCCCTTGTCCGACTTGCCCGCCTCGTCATCCTCCACCGGACCGTGCTTGATCTTCTTGTCCAGCAGGAACACGAAGGCTGCCATCAGCAGCGCGTAGATCAATCCGAACATGATGATCGACCACAGCACCTGGCCGGCGCTCACCACCCGGCTCAGCCCGTCGACCCTTCGCAGCAGCCCGTAGACGATCCAAGGCTGCCGCCCGATTTCCGCGGACATCCAGCCGAGTTGGTTCGCGAACTGCGGGAGCAGCACGGCCCCCACGAAGGCCCACAGCAACCATCGCATACGGAACAGCCGCCCCCCGCGCAACAGCGCGATTCCGGCCGCCGCCAGGCCGATGAGCACCATGCCGATACCCACCATCGCGTGGTAGGTCTGGAACACGATCTGGACCGGCGGGCGATCCTCAGGCGGAAACGCACGAAGCCCCGTCACGGGCGCCTTCGGGTCCCCGTGCACCATCATGCTGAGCATCCCCGGGATGGCGATCCCGAGGACCTTCTCGTTCGGCTCGTCCACCCAGCCAAGCAGGTAGAGGTCCGCCGGGGCAGACTCCGGGTAGTGGCCCTCGAAGGCCGCGAGCTTTGCCGGCTGGTTGGACGCCACGCCCTCCGCACTGGTGTGCCCCGTGGCCAGCTGGCCGAGCGACGAGACCAGCGCCAGCACGAGCGCGAGCTTCATGGACTTCTTCGCGATCTCCTCGTGCCTCCCCCGCAGCAGGTAATACGCGCTCACGGACAGCACCAGCCATGCTCCCGCTTGCCAGCACCCCATGATCGTGTGCGTCAACCGGTCGACCGAGGACGGATTGAACACCACCGCCCAAAAGTCGACGATCTCGGCACGCGCGTGGATGCCCTCCCCCACGATGTGGTGTCCGGCCGGCGTTTGCTGCCAAGAGTTGGCAACCACGATCCACACCGCGCTGAAATGGCTGCCCAGGGCCACCATCACCGTCGCGAAGAAGTGCATGGCAGGCTTCACACGCCCCCAGCCGAACAGCAGCAGCGCGAGAAAGCCCGACTCGAGAAAGAAGGCGAAGATGCCCTCGGCCGCCAGGGGACTGCCGAACACGTCGCCCACGAACCGCGAGTAGGTCGACCAGTTCGTCCCGAACTGGAACTCCATCACGATGCCCGTGGCCACCCCGATGGCGAAGATCAGACCGAAGATCCGTACCCAGAACTTCGTCATCTGCTCGTGCATGGGGTCACGCGTCCGCAGGTACGTGGCCTCCATGGCCACCAGAAGCACCCCAAGCCCGATGCTCAAGGGGGGGAAAACGTAGTGCACCATGATGGTGAAGGCGAACTGCACGCGCGAGAGCAGATCCACGTCCATGACGGACCCTCCGGAGGGGATGGCGAGGCAGAGCTTCGCTAAGCCCAGCCTCGTCGGCTCCGTTCGTAGGTCGTGGCCCTCCCACGGTCAACCGATCGTTCCCGACGACCCCGTTGCGTGGGTGCAATGGTACCATGCGGGCATGCGTCAGCACGGATGGCTCCTGTGCGCTGCCTGCGCAGCTCCCGCGTGGCTCCTTGGCTGCCCCAAGGCGGACCAGCCGGCACCGCACGCTTCCGCCGCGCGGATTGCCAGCGTGGCTCCGCATGCTGCGACGCCCCCCACCGCGAGCACGAGCACCCCGCGTGACACACCACCTGCGCCAGCCACTGGCCCGATCGAACCCACGTGGCGAGGAGACTCCTGCGAGAAGGACGCGGACTGCTCCTTCGACGATCCCTGCCTCCCGCGGCGTTGCTCCGCTATCCCCGCTCCACCGAACACGGCTTGTGATGAGTCCGCGCCCCCTCCTGGGGCATGCTCCTGCGTCGAGAACATGTGCACGCTTCGGCCCACCCACCTCGCGAGCGGCGACACGCGCGGCGCCCCCGCCTGCCTGCGCGAAGAAGACTGCGCCGTCGACGTGGCCACGGGCACCTGCCATGCGAACGGCGAGAGTTTGATCGGGCCGATCTTCCGGGAGGGACCGTTCTGCACGTGCAAGCCGTCGATGGGGCAGTGTTCGATGCAATGGGTCGAACCCGTGCCGTGCGAGTCGTGGCGAGATTGTAGCTGGGTCCGACAGCCCAGACTCCGGCCCGTGCCCGCTTCGCACGTGCCACGCCCGGTGAAAGATCAGGTCAAGCCGTGCAAGACCGGCGAGATCGACAGCGTGTGCGAGGCCCAAGGCGATCGAAAGGTCTGCCGCATCGTCGGGTGGAGCTGCTGAGCGCGCGCAACCACCCCTACCGGAGCGTCATCTCCCGCGACGCCGTCACGGGCGAACCTCGGAAAGCAGGAACGTGCATCCTGCGCACGATCCCGCCGATGCAGGTTGCCGCGTACGGGCGACCCTGGGTCGGGCCCTCCACCACCATCGAAGCCACGCTGCCGTCCTCCGTCAGCGTGACGACGACCCAGAGCTTCACAGGGGGCGCCCCTGGCTCCGCACAGGCACCGGTGGCAAGGTAGGTCGCCCCCTCGAGCGCCTTCGAGGCAGCGTCGCGAGCCTGATCTTCCGTGAGAGGCTGCTGCGCCCCGCCGACCAAGCGCGCGGCCAACGCCTGGGTCGCCTCGATGCGGCCCGTCGAGTCCGGCTGCCTGAACCATGCTGCGCCCATGGTGGCGACCTCGAAGACGACCAAAAGCATCACCGGAATGACCAGGACCAGAAACAGCAGAAAGGCGCGGGCCTGACGGACGACGGGTGAAGCGCGGCGCGGCCGTTGTTCGTCCGTGACGTCGGAGGCCATGGGAATCAGCGAGTGCCCCGCCGTGCGGCCGAGGTCCGCTGCGGGTTCGGGCTCCTCGGTTTCGAAGCGAGGAAGTGGCCCCAGGTCGTCGCGAAACGGCAGGTCGCGCGGACGGTCGGGATTCGCCCACCCGGATTGGCCCCGGTCTTGCGGAATCATGGTGCCCCCTTCGCCTGGTCTCGCGGTGCTGGGTATCCAGGCACCGCACCCATACTTAACTACATTGCACCACACCGGGATTTGTCAAGGCGATGCGGGGCAAACTACCAACTGACCAGCACGGCCCCGACGAACGCCATGGCCACCGCGGCCCCTCTTCGCCACGTGAGGCGCTCTTTGAGCACGACGGCGGCGAACAGCACGACAAACAAGGTGCTGGTCTGGTTCAGCACGCTCGCGATGCTCGCCAGGGTGAACTTCATCCCAGCGATCCAGGTGATCATCGCGAGGTAGCAGCCGATGACGCCGGCGGGCACGGCGACGCGCCACGCGCGGCTGGGACGGAGAATGGCCAGCACGCCGGCGCGATGACGCGGCAGAAAGCCTTGGATCGCAAGGAACGCGGTTCCCGCCACGAGCCGCATGGTGGCCACCCACCAGGCGTCGGCGTGTTCCAGCACGGGCTTCACGATCACGAGACCGATGGCCATGAGAAACAGGCCGAGCACGCCGAGCAAGACACCGGCGGTGACGCGCTTGCGCTGTTCCGACCCCTTGGGCAAGGACGGCTCCCACGTGCCGACGAGGATGGCGGCGGTCATGAGGGCCATGGCGGCGAGCACCTTGGCGCCGATCGGCTCGTGCAGGTAGACGAAGGCGCAGAGGATGACGAAGGGGCTGTAGAGGCTGTCGACGATGGCGGTGTTGCCGGCCCCGAGGCGGTTGAGGCTGGCGAAGAACAGCGAGTCGGCGATCCCGATGCCCACCACGCCGCTGATCGCGAGCGCCACGACGTCGGCGGTGCTCGTGCCTTCCGGGAGAAACGGCACGCCGATCAGGGGCAGGGTCACCACGAACAGCAACAGGCCGACGGCGTTCTTGAACAGGTTCAGGGAGACGGGGTCCGTGCGCTCCCCGCTGACGCGGAACAGGATGACGGCGATGGCCCAGATGAAGGCACACGAGAGCGAGTACAGCTCGCCGGCGGACAGGAACCCAAGGGACATCGACGCGGGGACGTAATGGGTTCACCTGGCAAAGACAAGGAGTTGTTGCCCGTTCGCGGCCCGGTCTCGTGGACCGCTGGCACGACGGCACGCTTCGTGCGATTCTCTCCTCCTCTGCCCCATGGCTACCTGCCCTCAGTGTCGAACCCAGCACGGAAACGATCTTCAGGTTTGCCCGCATGACGGGGAAGCACTGCTTCCCGACGAGGCCTTCCTCGTGATGGAAGCGGACCTCGCGGCCGGGCAGATGGTCGGGGAGTACCGCATCGAATCGAAGATCGGTGCGGGTGGCTTCGGCACCGTGTATCGCGCGGAGCAACCCCTGATCGGCAAGGTCGTGGCGGTCAAGGTGTTGAACCGCGCCTATTCGGCCAACCCGCAAATGGTCTCGCGGTTCGTGGCCGAGGCGCGCGCCGTCAATCAGATCCGCCACCGCAACATCATCGACATCTTCTCCTTCGGGGTGCTCGACGACAAGCGACAGTACTTCGTGATGGAGTATCTCGATGGCATGCCGTTCGACGCGTACGTCAAGTCGCGCGGTCGGCTGCCGCCGGAGGAAGCGATCCCGATTTTGAGGCAGATCGCGAAAGCGCTCGACGCGGCCCATGCGGCGGGCATTGCGCATCGCGACCTGAAGCCAGAGAACGTGTTCCTTGCGATGGACGGGGACGGGGCGGCCTTCCCCAAGCTCCTGGACTTCGGGATCGCGAAGCTCCTCGGGGAGTCCACATCGAGCGGTCACAAGACACGCACGGGCACGCCGATCGGCACGCCCTACTACATGTCGCCCGAGCAGTGCCTCGGCAAGAACGTGGACCAACGGGCGGACATCTATTCGTTCGGCGTCATGACCCACGAGGTGTTGACGGGCAAGGTGCCCTTCGACGCCGAAGAGATGATGTCGGTGATGATGGCGCAAATGAGCACGCCGCCCCCGCCCATGTCGTCGGTCTGTCCCGACGTTCCGCCGGCTCTCGACGGTCCCGTGCTCAGGATGCTGGCGAAGTCCCCCGAGGACCGGCCCGCCTCGGTGGCCGATGGGCTCGAAGCGCTCGCCCTCGCGGCTCGCGATGCAGGCTTCGACGTGACCGTCGCCCCGGTCTGGCGGCCAGGTGCAGGTGTGCCTTCGGGCGCGCGACCGGGCTCCGGCGGCATGACACCGGACCAGCTCGCGATCGCCGCGGCCAAGACCCTCGACGCCTCCGCGCCCACGCCAAGCTCGTTGTCCGCTTCGGTGGGCTCGCCGACCCCCACGCGCGCTACAAACCGCGTCCCAGTCATCGTCGGTGGCGTGATGCTGGTGTCGGCCTTGGTCGGCGTCGGCGCGTACTTCGCCTTGCGATCACCCCCGCCATCCGACCCCGTGCCCGCAGCCTCCGTCTCGGTCGTGACGTCCGTGACCGACCGTGTGGAGCCGGCTGAGCCAAGCGCGACCGTGCCGTCGGCCCCGACGGTCCCGTCGGTTCCCACCCCGGTGCGCGTGACCCTTCAGTCCGTTCCCAAAACCGTCGAGGTCTATCTCGGGACCGAACCGCTTTCCGTGACAGACGGCTCGGTGACTCTCCCCCACGGAACGGCGTCCGTGGAGTTGACGTTCAAGGCCGCCGGGTACCATGACAAGGTCGTTCCGGTGGTTCCAAGCGCAGATAGCACCGTGTCCGTCACGCTCGCACGCGTGGCCGCGGACCCCGGGAAGCGTCCGCCGAAGAAGCCGGGTTCGGGCGAGATCGAAGATCCTTTCTGACGGTTACGAGGCAACGATGCGAAGACGGATTCCCCTACGCAATGTGTCTGCGGCTTGTCTCTTGGCGTTGTCCGGCTTCGCGGGGTTCGTCGCCCTCGGAGGGTGCGCGGACCTGTCCGAAATGGACGAAGGTTCGTGTGGCAACGGCGTCGTCGAGTCCGGGGAGGATTGCGACCGCTTTCCCGACGGCCAGTGCATCCCTTCCGGCGAGAAGAACGCCTGCCGTCTCCATTGCACGGCAGACGCGGAAGGGGTTCGTCCTGCGTGCCCTACCGGCTGGGGGTGCGGGGTCGACGATCTCTGTCGCCAGCCCACCGGCAAGTTCCAAACTGCCGCCTGGCTTCCCATCGAGGGGGGCGCCAAGTTCGCGACCGGCGACTTCGATGGGGACAAGCGTCAGGACTTGGCGTTCACCACGCTGCGCGAACTGGTCGTGACCTACCTCGACGCGGACGGCAAGGTCGCCGATTCCCTGCGTTGGTTCTCTCCCCTCGCGGCGCCTCCGCCGGTCGGACAACTCACAGCCCAGACGTCTCCCGACGACGTCGTGCTGCAGGTCGATGGGCTCACCGTGCTGGTGGGCGACCTCGCCCGGACCCTGCGCCCCACCGCATACGCCCCTTTCAACATCGAGGCGACATCCGCGCGTGTGCTGGTGATGGACGCCATGCCTCTCGGGAGTGACGCCCAAGCCCCGTCCCTCTGGGCGGGGGATGAGATCATCGTGATCGCGGGCGGCAAGGTCTCGAACATCGCCGAGAAGTCCACGGAGCTGATGGACATGTCGGCCATGAAAGGTGAGTTCGCTGGCGATCCCCTCGTGGGCCGCGTCAGTGAATGGTGGCCGTGCGAGTACATCCTGCTCAACTTCAAGGGCGCGGGCGCCCTTCCCGGCTACAGCCCTTGCACGTCGACCGCAGGGTGGAACCAGGGGTCGCCCGGTGAAGTCGTGGACGTCCCCATCCGACTCCCCGACGGGTGGGTCGTCGCCACCGCTGCCCTCTTCGCGGACGTGAACGTCGACGGAATCCTGGACGTCATGGTGGGGGCGGCGCCCGTGGGGACGCCAGAGGAGAGCCTAGCGGAGCAAGTGGAGCCACTCGTCGCCTTCGGCGTCGGAGACGGGAGATTTCACTCGAGGCCGCCTGGCCAGATGACCGGGGAACCGGATGGTCAAGCGGGGCCGATACTGCGTGAGATTGCCATGCCACTGGAGCTTGGCGACCGAGATGGCAACGGCGTTTCCGATGCCATGCCCCTCGCGATGGGCGACCTCAACAAGGATGGGTTTGCCGACTTTGTGATGTCCGACGGCGTATGGGTCAGCATCCGCGGGTGGTCCGAGGTCAAGCCGAACCCCGAGGACCCCGATGGGGGACCACCCGAGGAGCCAGACGCCGGCATGGCGGGCGTAAGCTACGGCAAGCTTTCCGAAAACGCGGGGCTCCCCTGGGACCGAGCGGTCATCGCCGACTTCAACGACAACGGGTTCCTCGACGTCGTGGTTGGGTCCGCGGAAGCTCGCGGAGTCACCTTCCTCAACGGCACGGGCAGCGGCCTGTTCAACGAGTTTTGGATCCCCACCCGCGGGTATCCGGGGCACTTCACGGTCGGGGACTTCGACGGCGACTTGCTGCCGGACCTCGCCTTCGCCGAGACCAAGGTCCCGTGGGAGGGAGGGGCGGACCCGGGCGATGCCCTGTCCATCGCGTTTGGACAGGGCTTCGGGGGCCCGAGCGAACCGGTGACCATGGGCTACCTCGGAAGGATCGAACAGATCGCCGCCGGCAGCATGAGCGTGTTCTACCTCGATGACATCGATGACTTGATCGTCGTCTCCCGACCGGACGACAACCCCGAGTCGAAGGTGAGCATCGCGGCACTGGGGGGAATGAGCGATCGTCAGCTGCTCTCGACCTACACCCTGATCCACGACGTCCCGAATGGAGACCGCCTGGAGGCTAGCCCGTGGATCGCATCCATCGGCGAGTTCGACGGGCAGCAGGGGCACAAGGACCTCGCGGCGATCGGCATCCGCTTCGACCAAGTGGACCCGTCGATGGACGCGGAGGAGTCTCGTCTCTGGTTGATCCCATCGACAGGGGAGGCCGCGTTGGACTCTGCGCGCGACCGTCCTTCGGACCCATTCCCGGCCGGCTTCGTGGGCAGTCAGGCGGCCATCGCGCCCATCGACTTGGACGAGGATGGAGTGGACGAGGTGCTCGTGCTGGGGAGTACCTTCGACTACGAGGACGGTCTCCCGCAGGGGCATGCGTACCTCGGGCGCAGGGTCAGCTCCAACGACGGGGACCACTTCGACATCCAGGACTTGGGGGCAACGGAACGTCTGTACTGGCAGGCCGTCTCGGGGCTCTCGCTGGAAGCTCTGCTGAGCGTGCAGACAGGGGAAGCGAACCTCTTCGCCTCGCTAGGGAAGTACCCTGGCACGCACGTGCTCGTGGGCAACGTGGAGGGTGACCCGCGCAGGGAGGTCGTGGTGCTCGCCTACGAGCTCGACACGGAGACATTCTCGGTGAGAACGCACGTTCAAGTCATCCGGCAGGATGGACAGGGCGGGCTCGACATGGGCGGCATCGTGACCCTTTTTCCGGACCTGGACTTGGCTCCCAAGGGCATCGCCCTTGCCAACTTGGACGGCGACGAGGAGCTCGAGTTGCTCTTCGTGACCGAGCAGGATGCCTACGTGGCGGACATCCGGGACGGGTCGATGCAGAACTTGCGGGTACTCGAGGGGGTATCGGGTGGCTATGCGATCACGGCGGCGGACCTGACGGGAGACGGCATTGTCGACCTTGCGGTGAGCCGGGAGGGTGGCGTGCAGGTCTGCCGTGGATTGGCGGTGAACCCATGAGGCCCAACGGTTGGAACGCAGCGGTCCTCACGCTGGTCTTGCTCGGAGCGGCGCCCGCGGCTGGGGCCGACGCCGTGAAGGAAGCGCGAACGTACTTCAACGCGGGGGCCCAGGCCTACGAGGCCGGCCAGTTCCTCGCGGCCATCCAGGCCTTCGAGCGAGCCTACGAGCTGGCGCCCCGCGAGGCGATCATCTTCACCATCGGCCAGGCCTACCGACGGCAGTTCTACATCGACAGGAACCCCGCGCATCTCAAGCTGGCGATCAAGCACTACCGCGACTATCTCGCGAAGGTCCCCGAGGGGGGACGGCGTGCCGACGCAGCCGAGGCGCTCGCGGAGCTCGAGCCTTTGGCCGCTCGATTGCCCACGGAAGACCCGGCCACGGCCCCTCCCACCGAGGTAACCCGCCAGACCCGCGTCATGGTGACGTCCCCCACCGAAGGGGCTCGCATTTCGCTCGACGGAGGCGCGCCAGCCAAGCTGCCCCTCATCGCTCCCGTGGAGACCGGAAAACACAAGATCGTCGTGTCGGCCCCAGGTTTCTTCGACGAGACACGGGAGGTTCAGGCCGCCGACGGGGCCTTGCTTGCGCTCGACCTCGTCCTTCGCGAGAAGCCCGCCACGCTCGAGGTGCGCGTCGAGACCGATGCGGAAATCTCGGTCGATGGCCGGCTGATCGGCGTCTCCCCTCTCGACCGCCCCATCGAGCTGCCCGCCGGAACCCACGTCGTCGCCATCATGAAGAACGGGCGACAGGGCCACTCGGTGGACGTCAAGCTCGAGCGCGGCAAGCGGCACCGGCTGGACGTCGATCTCGAAACGACCGGACAGAGGGTTGCCTCCACTATCCTTTTTGGGACAGCCGGGGCGGCCCTCGTGACGGGGGGCGTCTTCACGGTCCTGGCCTTCAATCAGCAAAGCGAAGCGCAAGACATCCGCACCAAAGCGGACGCGGAGAACATCGCCCGGTCCGACCTCGTGTCCTACAACGACACGCTCGACCGCCGGGATGCGTACCGACGGGGCGCGTTCATCTCCTTCGGGGCAACGGTCGCGCTCGCCGGCACCGGACTTCTCCTCCACTCCTTCGATCGTCCGTCGTTGCGCGGCACGACGGGCTTGGAGCGCGTTCCGGACGCCCAGGACAAGGCGCCGGACCCGGGTGCGGAGCCGATGATGGAACTGTCCGCCGCCCCCCTGTGGACCCCCGACTTCGCCGGGGCTTCGCTGCTGGGACGTTTCTGAACGGTTCTACTTCCAGAACCGCCACCACCGCTGGGAATCGGACTTCTCCTCCTGCTCCACTTGCTCCACGGGTTGGCCCGTCAGGTTGCGGTGCAGGTCCATCAAGGACTCCCGCTGGGAAGCTGATTCGATCAGCACCTCGTGGTCGATCTCCAGTGCGGGGGCGATCTTGTCGCGGAACAGGTCCCGCTGGGCGTCGTTGAGCCCACCCATCTTGCCGAGCGTGTTCGTGACGTGGCGGGCCACGGCGCGGTACCCGTGCGCATCGACACCCCGGTTGCGAAGCTGGCCGAGCTCGTGGTGAATCGCACGCAAGCGGCCATCCGCCCCCGCGCTCTTGGTCAGGTTCCGCGCCGCCCCCACAAGCTGTCCGAGTGCGGATAGATGCTGCTCGTACGCGTCGACCCAGAAAATCCCCCCAAGGGCGCCCAGGTAGTACGCCACCACCCGGCTGGAACCGACCCGGTGGCGCACCACGAAGGCGTCCACGGCCCCCAGGAACCCCGGCAGCACCTCCCCTTGGGCGCCGTTGAGCTGCGGCACACCGTCGTCCAGGTCGGCAAGCATCAGGTAGCACTCGAACCCCCGCTCCGCGTACGCCCGCGAACGGCTCAACCGCCCCGACGCCGCCTTCAGCACGTCCTGCGCCTGCTGCGCGTCCACCCCGAGCCCGGGCGCCAGTCGCTCGCACAGAAACACCTTCTCCTTGTCCGAGATGACGTCGTCCGCCACCACGATCGCCACGCTCTCCCGCAAGATCTCCGCCGCAAGCTTCGCCCGCACGGCGGGGGTCTCGCCGTCCAGCAATGCGCCCAGGTCCCGCACGACCTGCTCCGCTGCCTGCGCCAGACCGTCTTGCTCGATCGACCGCACCAACCGATCCACGAGACGACGGTTCTCTCGCTCGTCGCGCTTGGCCACGCTGAGCAAGGACAAGGTCATGCGCTCGGCAGGGGCAAGAACGCCGTCGCTGTAGGCCAAGACGACTTGCAGGTCGAGGACAGCCTTTTCCCAAGCTTCGATGCGATCGGGGCTCTTCTCGCAGTGCTCTTGAACCAGGAGCGAGAACGACATCCAGGCCTCCCTTGGCGTGACGATGACAGCCGGATGATAGCGACAGGGGTTCTCGCGGGCCAGTACCACGCCCCAAAGGGACGGATGGGTGCGACGGCCCGAATCAAGCTTGCAGGTGAACCGGCACCCGCGAACCTCCTCTCAAGGTCCGACCGTCCCGTCTCCGCCGGCACACTCCACCCCGCCATCCAGGCCCTCGCCACCGTCGGCATCCTCGCAGTCGTCACGCTCGTGACTGGCATCCGGACGGTGAGGCACGAGGTCCCCGGGCCGCTCTGATTCGACGCAGAGCCCCGAATCCCTGTCGCATTGCCAGCCGGGGGAGCAGACGGCGAGGCAGTCTCCCGTCACCTCCCGATGGAGGACCGAGGCTCCGACCGCGGACCCCGCGAAGATCGCCGCGGCCGGCGCGGTCGGCACGCCGTACACACGACAGGCCGCCATCAGCAGCCCCAAGCTCACCACGAGGATTCGATGCTGAGGCATCTCGCACCCCTGGAGATCCTTACCTCAGAAACGCCTCCAGCGCCGCCGCGAACGCCTCCGGCTGGTCGAGAAAGGGCCAATGCCCCGAGGGGGCGATGGCGAGGCACGGCACCTTCGCCTCACGCAGAAGATCCATCGACCGGGCACAAGCGCCCCCGGGCTGGCCCGCGACATACACTTTGCGCACCGCCAGCGACGCCAGCCTCATCGCCAAGTCTTCCCTGCCGGACAGCTCCACAAGCTCGACGGAGTGGCGATGAAAGGCCCTCGGGTCGCACAACCGCAGGCTCGCGTAGTAGCCGCGCTGGGCCATGTCTCGCCCGCCCGCCGCGTACACCTTGGAGCGCAATACGTCGAACCCCCCGGCCTCGAACGAGTCGAGGGGCTGACACGCGGCCTGGCTGCTGAAGGTGCAGTCCCCAAGGGACTTGTTGCCATCCACATCGACGACGCCGTCGATCAGATCCGGGTGGCGCTCCGCGAGAAGGAGGGCCAGCACGCCTCCCATGGAGTGGCCGACGGGAATGACACGCTCACCGGGGTGCGCGGCCCTCATCCACCCCGCAAGGTGGTCTGCAAGGCCCTCGAGCGAAATGGGATCTCCCCACACGCTTCGGCCGTAGCCCGGCAGGTCCACGACATGGCGCGTCCAGGGCCCAAGCCTCAGGCGACGCACCACCTGCTCGAAGCACAACCCCGACTCCCCGAGCCCGTGCACGAAGACGAGGGAGGGAAGCTTCGGGTCGCCCGGCACCGTGCGCACGAACATCCCGTGCTCGACCGTCTGGAGGAAAGGCGCGCTCACCGATCTTCCTTGTGTCGCACGCGCAGACCGTTGGCGCGGTCCTCCACGACGTAGCCACGCTCCTGCAACCGGGTTCGTATCTCGTCCGCCTTGGCAAAGTCCTTGGCAAGGCGTGCGTCCTCGCGCTCCTTCAGAAGGGCCATGACCTCGTCGGGAAGGTCCGCCCGATCGCGAACGGAAGGCAGGATCGCCAGCACACGGTCGACCTCCGCCAGAGCCTCCAGCACCGAAGCCGCGCACTTCCCGCACAGCTTGCCCTGCCCCATCACGTAGTTGACCTGACGAACCAGACGGAACACCGCGGCGATCGCGGCAGGCACGTTGACGTCGTCGAACAGCGCCGCCCGGAAGGACTCCTTCATGGTGACCACCCAGCCCGCTACCTCCTCGACGTGCTCGCCACCTTCCCGCACGTCCTGCAGGTTGCTCACGAACTCGTCGATGCGACGAAGGCTCGCACGCGCGTCCTCGAGCCGTTCGTCCGTGAGCAGAACGGGCTGACGGTAGTGATGCCGCAGCAGGAAGAAGCGAATCTCGCGCGCCGAGTACCCCTTCTCGATCAGGTCCGGGAGCGTCACGCAACCTTCGTCGTGCGTCATCTTCTTGCCGTTGACGAGCACAAGCTCGCTGTGGAGCCAGAACTGCGCCTGAGGCTTGCCCGTCAGCGCCCGGATCTGCGCAATTTCGTTCTCGTTGTGGGGGAAGATCAGCTCCACCGAGGCCATGTGGATGTCAAACCGGTCCCCGAGTGTCGCCCGCGCCATGGCGGAGCACTGCACGTGCCAGCTCGGACGCACGTTCCCCCACTCGGTCTTGTAGCTCACGCCCTTGCGAAGCTCCCCCAGGGTCGAGCGACGAAACAGGGTGAAGTCCCGCGGGTCGTTCTTGTCGTAGCGGTCGAGGTCGACGGTGGCGCCGATCCGGATCTTCCCGAGATCCTTGCCGGATAGCTCTCCGTAGGTCGGCACGCGCCCGATGTTGAAGTACACGGACCGAAGCTTCTCGTAGGCCACGCCGGCATCCATGAGCTTGCGCGTGAGGTCCATCATGGCGTCGACGGACTCGGAGGCGCGCACGTACTGCTCTGCTCTGCGCATCCCGAGGGCCGACAGGTCGTCGAGGAACTCTTGCTCGTGGCGACGGCACAGGTCGACCATCGGCTCCCCCGTGCGCTCGGACTCCTGCACCGTGTTGTCGTCCACGTCCGTGACGCTCACGACGTGGCGAACCTTGTAGCCCGCGTGCTCGAGGGTGCGACGCACGAGGTCGTCGGCGAGCATGCGACGCAGCAGCCCCAGATGAGGCCGTCGATGCACGGTAGGACCGCAGGAGTACATCGTGACGTCGTCGCCTCCGGAGATGGGGACGAAGGGCTCGTATCGTCCGCTGAGCGTGTTGAGGAAGGACAGTCGGGCGGGGACGGCATCGGGCTGGGCAACTTGGAAGAGCGTGGTGCTGAGGTAGCGCTCGCCGCCGTCGCACAGGATGGTGACGATGACGCCGGACTCGATCTGCTTGGCGATCTCGACGGCGACGTGCATGCCGGCGCCAGCGCTCATGCCTACGAGCAGGCCTTCCTCGCGAGCGAGGCGCCGTGCCATTTCGTAAGCCGCATCGTCCTCCACGTTGACCTTTTCGTCGAGGGCGCCGGCGTCGTAGATGCCGGGGACGTAGGACTCCTTGAGATTCTTGAGGCCCTGGATCTTGTGACCGAGGTAGGGCTCGACGCCGACGATACGGATCTTGGGGTTGAGCTCGCGGAAGCGACGGGAGCAGCCCATGAGCGTGCCGGTGGTGCCGACGGAAGCGACGAAGTGGGTGATGCGTCCGCCGGTTTGCTCCCAGATTTCGGGGGCGGTGCCCTCGTAGTGGGCCAGGGGGTTGGCGGGGTTGTTGAACTGGTCGGTGAGGAAGTACCGATCCGGCTCCTGGGCGGCCATCTCGTAAGCGACCTCGATCGCGCCGTCCGTGCTCTTCTCCGCGGGGGTGAGCAACAGCTCGGCGCCATAGGCTGCGAGGATCTTGCGTCGCTCGAGGGATGCGCCTTCGCTCATGGCGAGCACGAGGCGGTAGCCTTTGACGGCCGCGACCATGGCGAGACCGATGCCCGTGTTGCCGGAGGTCGCTTCGATGATGGTCTTGCCGGGGTGCAGCTCGCCGGACTTCTCCGCCTGCTCGATCATCCAGAGGGCCGTGCGGTCCTTGATGGACCCTCCGGGGTTGTTGCCCTCGAGCTTGGCCCAGATCTGAACGTTCGGGTTCGGGTTGAGCTTGCGGATGGGGATGAGGGGAGTGTTGCCAATGCGTGCGAGCACGCCCTCGCGAACCGGGGCGGACGTGCGCTTGCTAGGGGCGTCGGTCATGGGGGGTCCTTATCACATTCAGGAGGCACGATCGTGAAACGCACGCGCGTGCGCTCGTCGGCCACGACACGTTCGTCCAAGGGGCTGTTGGACAACCAGAAGACCATTTCCTCGGCCTCCCAGGTGCAGGGCTCGCCGTTCATACGCAGGCGGCCCTCGGCGGCAGCACGAGTGACCTCGACAAGGGGTATCCCTCGCAGGTCGCGCTGCATGGCCTCGAACCGCCCCTGGCGCTTGGAGTCCGCGAAGACGAAGTGGTACCGCCCGCTGTACGCCGTGTGATACCAGGCCGGACGATAGGCCACCCCGTCGAGGCCGAGCCTTCGCGCGATGCGCGCCAGAGCCCATCCGATCTCTCGCGCCAGGCCAAGACCAGGTGCGTCTTGCCCCGGCAGCTGCGGACGCTTCTCGCTGAACTGCGCGCGCGGGTTGCACAGCATGAGCCAGTGCACGTACAGCACGTCGCGCTCCGCCACGCGCTTGCGCTCCATGACGCACTCGAGCAGCACGTGCCGTTCGCCCGCGTCGCTCCCATGCACGCGAACCACGTCGCCGATCTCCTCGGCATCGATGGTCACCTGCAGCTGGCCGAACCCGAGCCGTCGCAAGTGCGGCAGCACACCGTAGTGGGAGAGCGCATACTCGATGCCAGCCGCCGTGTAGAACCCCAGCAACCGGTGCGCTTCGGGGGCACGCAACCCCAACGCCTCCTCCAGGTCCTTCGCCGAAAGCTCGTCGCCCCCCTCGAGTCGCTCCCGGCTCAGCTTCGTGGCCACCCAGCTGAAACGCGCACGCATCGGGTCATAGCTGTCCGGGATCGCGCGCAACGATCGGCAGGTAAGCACCAATCCCGTCCCTCCAAGTACCTTCCACGAATCACGACCGTACCCACCCCCTGCCGTCCACACCGAGGGCATGCCCCCAAGCGCTTCGAGCACGAGAAGGTCCCGGCGGCGTATCCCCTCGAGCGTGAGTGCGAGCTTGCCCAGACGATCCCCGGCAATCACGTCCCCGCCCGCCACCACGAACGCAAAGTCGGCCGAAGGCATGCGGCCGAGCAAGCGCTCCAATTCCCGCAGGTACGTGCGGTCGTCCGCGCCGCGCGGCAACACCGTCTCGTCGACGTCCTCGAGCGGGCCCCAGCTCTCGCCCGAGAGCGACCCGACCCACACGGAAGAGTCCCCGCGAAAGCACGCGGCAAGCCCATCGGGTGGGTGCGCGTCGACGTCAACCACGACGATCTTGCCCTTGAACCCCTCCTGCCGAAGGTCGGCAACCGCAACCGCGATGTCATTGACCGCGCAGAAGCCTCCTGCAGAGTCCGGACCGGCGTGATGGAAGCCACCGAACAGGTTGAGGGCCACGCCGCCATGGGCGAGCCGGCTTCGCGCCGCCTGCACCGTGGCGCCACACGCGAGCCGGATCGTATTCAACGCCTCGTCTACCTGCACGTCCGACTCGTCGACAGCGAAGATCCGCGCGAGCGTGCGAGGCTGGCTCAGCGACTCGAGCAACTCGGGCGTATGAACCCGCGCCAGCTCCCGGTATCGAACCCGGTTCGGTCGCTTGATCATCTTCTCGTCAATCGCCCAGGCGTCGGCGAGGAACCACAACACGAGGTCCGCACGCCGCGGCTCGAACCCCGTCAGTCCCCCGATCGCGCTCAGCGGAAGCCGGAAGGAATGGTGGTGCCAGATCTCCGCGCGCCTCCCAAACACACGACGCCGAACCAGGTTCTGAAGCCGCTGCAATTCCATGATGACACGCCCGAACGTCGCGGATCGACAACGACGCTAGCAGCAGGCAGGGAAGAGCAGCAAGCGCGACGGTGAGACCACCTTGCGCACGTATGCCTGCGGGGAGCCGCCCGAGATGGCATGCTGATCGACATGACCCAGGCGGCGAAGCGAACGGGGGTTCTGTTCGCAGACTATGTAGCCATGGACCGGGCAAGCCCCGTGAAGCATCAGCTCGTGCAAGGCGAAGTCTTCGACATGTCCGGAGGCACGCCCGAGCACGCAGCCCTGAAACTGAACACCGGCCGCGACGTCGGCGCTCAGCTTCGAGGCAAGCCATGCCGGGCATTCAGCTCCGACCTCCGCGTTCGTGCAGGGGACGTGGCGACCTACCCAGACCTCTCGGTGGTCTGTGGACCCCTGCAGAGGGATCCGGAAGACACCGACACCATTCTGAACCCGTCGGTGGTGATCGAAGTGCTCAGTGACTCGACGGAAGCGGTCGATCGAGGAAGGAAGTTCGAGGCCTATCGGACCATCCCATCCCTCGTGGAGTACGTGCTGATCGACCAGCACGAACCTCACGTGGAAGTCTTCACACGGACCGAGCAAGGGTGGACGCTGCGCGAGGCGCGCCGGGGCGGACGACTCCGACTCAGCTCCATCGACTGCGAGATCGAGGTCGACTCGATCTACGAAGGCGTTCTGGAAACCCACTGAATTCGGCGGCAAATTGGCCACGTCAGTTCCGTCGCGACGAGAACCAACGGAATCGTCGTGGCCCCTCCGAATCGGGTGGACACGGGTACTCTGCAAGACTACATCGGCCCCATCCCGCGCACGTCGCGTTACTTCAGGAGTGTCCCATGTCCCATCTCATTCGAACCCTTCTACTTGTTGTCACTGGCACCGCCCTCGCTGGCTGCGCCGTCGAGACCGCCGACTCCACCACGTTCGACTCCGAGGAGACCGGCTCCGCCGAATCGGACGTCTCCGCCAACAAGGCCACCTTCGTCACGCTCCGCCAGGACTACCGCAAGTGCATGGCGCCGATGTGCGGAGGCTTCTGGGTCAAGGACGTGAACCGCAACACCGAGGAGAAGTACGTCTCCGGCCTCGACTTCAGCGCGTCGGGACTCGACGACGAATTGATCGCGCGCGTGCAGGAAGCGCCCGCTGGCGAGCTCATCATCCGCGGCAAGCTCGGGCCGAAGGAGCCGCAGTTCGGAACGCGCCCGCTCATGGTGTACGAGGCCTTCCGCGGAATGCCCGGCGTGGAGCCTCTCGCGGGCGACATCTTCTTCCAGGCCGAGGACCGTGACCCGCAGATCCAGTGCTTCACGGCTCCCTGCCCCAACGAGATCGCCCATCGGCTCAACACCAGCCAAGCCTACGCCTTCGATGGCTACCAGGTGGCCCTGGCCTCACGCCCCCACGTCGACCAGGACTGGCTCATCGATCGCGTGAACCATCACGGCGCGATCGTGGCTGCCCTGTTCGTCCAGGGAGAGCAGTTCCCCGGCGGGTACGCTTACCTTCTCGACGCCAGCCAGGTCTACCTCAACATGGCCGACATGACCGGGCCTTGCCCCGCCATCAAGCTCGCGCAGTGCCCCGAGCCCGGCTCGGAGTGGACCTACACGCGCGACGAGAACCTCTGCGTGCTGCCGAACTCCTGCTCCACGAACAACAACTGCCCGTCGCTCCAGCCCCCGCAGTGCGCTGAAGGCTACAGCGTGGCAGCGTGGCGCACCGACTCCCCCAGCTGCATCCGCTTCGCCTGCGACCCCTCCTTCGTCCTCCCCTACTGATCAAGACGACGCTTCCGCGTCCCTCTCCGCGGCCCCGAACAGCTTGGCGACGTTCCGTCCCGCCTTGGCGGTCACCCCATGAATGTCCTGCAGGATCATGTACACCGCGGGCACGAGCTGAAGGGTGATGAGGGTGGCGAAGAGCACACCGAAGCCGAGGCTCAGGGCCATCGGCACGAGGAATTGCGCCTGCACGGACGTCTCGAGGATCATGGGGGCAAGACCGAAGAACGTGGTGAGCGTCGTGAGAAGGATTGGCCGGAAACGGCGCGTGCCGCCCGCGACCACGGCATCCAGCATCGTCATGCCGGAGGCACGGTACTCGTTGATGGCTGAGATCATGACGATGGAGTCGTTCACCACCACGCCGGACAGCGCGACAACCCCCATCATGCTCATCAGCGACATGTCGAAGCCGAGAAGCAGGTGCCCGCCGACGGCGCCGATCATGCCAAAAGGAATGGCCGTCATGATGATGGCGGGCTGGGAGTAGCTTCGAAAGGGAACGGCCATCAGGGCGTACATCGCGATCAGCGCGATGAGAAACCCGATGCCCAGGTACTGCATGCTCTCCTTGCGGTCCTTCTGCTGCCCCGAAAGCTCGTAGGTGAGCCCCGGGTAGTCGGCCGCGAGCTCAGGCAAGCGGTTCTTGATCATGTCCTGCACAATCTCGTCCGCGTTCGTCGAGCCTTCGACGTCGGCGGTCACGTTGATCACGCGGCGACCTTCCTTGCGTCCGATGCTCGTGTAGGCCCGGCCGCGATCGATCTCGGCCGCTACGGCAAGGGGAATCTCACCGCCCGAGGGGGTGCGCAGCAGAAGCTGCTCCACGTTTTGCAGCGACCTTCGCTCGGCTTCGGGGAGGCGTACGTAGACGCGAAGCTCGTCCCGACCGCGCTGCTGCCGGACGGCCTCCGCACCGAAGAAGGCGTGACGAACCTGGCTTGCGAGCTCGGTTTCGGTGATGCCAAGGCTTCGACCCTCCGGTGTGAGGCGGAAGTCGAGCTGCTGCTTGCCCCACGTGAACCCGTCATCGATGTCTTTTACGCCCTCGTACGTCCGCAGGGACGCGGCAACCTTTCGTCCCGCCTCGTCGAGCACATCGAGGCTGGCGTGGCTGAGCTGGAAGTTGATCGGGGCGTCGGAGGCAGGACCCGCCGCGAACTTGAACGTGAGGGTCTCCGCACCGATGACATCGCCCACGCGCTCGCGCCACTTCTGGGCCAACTCGGCTGCTTTCACCTTCCGCTGGTCCGGGGGGACGAGGAAGACGGCGACCTCGGCGAGGTGTCCCGCCGTCGCCGTGACCCCGCCGCGGCCTCCCGTGTTCGACGACCCCGAGCTACCGACCTCGGCGAAAATACCCCGGGACAGCGCCGCCTCGCCCCCGTGCTCCTCGAGCACCTGCCGCGCCGCCACCAGCAGTCGATCGCGAACGGCTTTGGTGTCCTCCACGGGCGTTCCGAACGGCATCTTGAGCTGGGCCACCACGATGTCACTCTCGATGCGGGGCATGAAGGTGAACTTGATGTGTCCACCACGAAGAATGCCCACCGTCACCACGAGCATCGCGATCGCGATCCCCAGCGTCGCGTAGCGCCAGCGCAGGTTCAAGCGGAGCGTGGGCTCGTAGGTCTTCTCGATCAACCACTCCAGCATCCGGCTGACACGCTGCTGGCGCTTCTCGATGAAACCCAGGATGCCCTTGCCCGATGACGGGCTGCTGTGGGCCAAGTGCGCAGGGAGGATGACAAAACACTCGACGAGCGAAATCAAAAGGACCGCGATCACGATCGCCGGAATGGGCATGAAGAACTTGCCCATGACCCCCGGCGTGAAGAACAGGGGCATGAACGCGATCACCGTGGTCAACACCGCAAACGTCACCGGCCCCCACACGTCGCGCAACCCCGCGATCGCCGCATCCATGAAGGAGAGCCCGTCGCGACGCCTCGTGTATGTCGCCTCCCCCACCACGATCGCATCGTCGACCACGATGCCCAAGGTGATGATGAATGCGAACAAGGAGATCATGTTGATGGACACATCCATCCAAGGCATCAACACGATGGCCCCGATGATGGAGGTCGGAATGCCCATGGTGACCCAGAAGGCGAGCCGAATTTCGAGGAACAGACCAAGCGTGATCATGACCAGCACGAGCCCCATCAGCGCGTTGCGCATCAGAAGGTCCATGCGTTGCTCGAGCACCTCCGAGCGGTCGTTCCACACATCCACGCCAACCCCGGGCGGAAGCTTCGGCCGCAGCTCCTCGACGTACGCGCGAACGTCGCGCGACACCTGGGTGGGTGTCTGGGTCCCCACGCGAAACACCCGCACCGTGGCAGCTCGCTTGCCGTTGTAAGACGCCTCCTGGTCCGTCTCCCGGAACCCGTCGACCACGCGCCCGATGTCCGAGACGCGCACCTTGGTCCCATCCGGCCTGCTCAGAACCACGATGTCACCGAACTCGCTCCCGTGGTCGCGCCGCTCCGTCGTACGCAGCAGCACCTCGCCACTGGCCGTCTTCACGCCGCCTCCCGGAAGCTCCACCGACGCCGCGCGAACCGCAGCCGCCACGCTGCCCATCGTCAGGCCGTAGTGCCTCATCTGCTCGCGAGACACCTCGATGCTGATCTCCGGCGGTCGCACGGACGCCAACTCCAGCGACGTGATGTTCGGGTTCTGCAGCAGCTCGTCGCGCACCCGCTCCGCCAGGTTGCGCAGCGCCTGCTCGCTCTCGTCGCCGTAGATGACCAGGGACAGCACGTCCCGCTTGATCTCGAGCAAGCTCACCACGGGCCGCTCCGCGTCCAGCGGGAACGTGGTGATCCGGTCCACCGAGCTCTTCACGTCCGCGAGAAAGCGATCGCGGTTGGTGCCCAGCAGCATCTCCACGGCGACCGTCCCCATGCCCTCCGACGCCGTGGAGGAAACCTCCTTGACGCCATCGAGACCGCGCACCTGCTCCTCGATGGCGAGAAGGATCCCCTCCTCGACCTCCGCGGGGCTGGCCCCCGGGTACGCCACGGTGATGGTGACGAAATCGAGCTCGAAGTCCGGAAAGACCTCTTGGGTAACCCGAGTGACCATGAACAATCCCCCGGCGATCGCGACGACCAGCAGGAGATTCGCGAGGACCGGGTTCTGGGCCATCCAGGCCAAAGGGCCCTTGCGGGAGAGCTTCTCTTTCTCGATTCGCTCGTACTCGGCGCTGGGGTTCGAGCTCACGGCGAGGTCTCCTCGGACCGCGCCTCGGGCTCCCCCGAGACCACGCGGACGTCCATCCCCTCGAGCGCCGTCGCGACCTGGCTGACGATGATTTGGTCCCCACTCTTCAGTGCCCCGCGCACGAGCAACATGTCCTCCGTGCGCCAGACCACGCCCGGACGCTTGACGCGTAGCTTCCCCTCGGCGTCGGCCACGTACACGATCTCCCCTTCGTGCACGGCCGTCCGCGGAATCTCGATCACACCCTCGAGGTTGCCCGCGTCAATGTGCACGCGAACGTAGGCGCCAAGGAGCAAAGGCAAGTTCGAGGAACGAGGGTCCGAAGCCCCGTCCCGAACGGCGCCCTTGGTAGCCTCGGCGCGGTCGTCCGCACGGAGGGGCTCGGGAATCTCGACGAGCACGCGTGCCATGCGGCCCACCGGGTCGAGGTCTCCGAAGAGTCGAACGACCTTCCCTGTGCGCTCGATCGTGCTCGTGCCGATCTGCTGGCTCACCGTGGCGGGGGAGCCATCGTCCCCGGTCAAGCCCGGGATGCGAATCCAGGGCAGGTTGTCGACGGGAACCGAGACCTGGACCCAGAACGCGTCGGTTCCCACGAGGCGTGCGAGCTGCGCGCTGGGGGAGACGAGCTGGCCGATATCGACGTTTTCGCTCTGCACCAGGGCGTTGAAGGGCACGACGATCTGGGTTCGAGACAGGGCGATACGGGACTGCTCGACGGCGGTCTGGGCGGCGCGCAGGGAGGCTTCGGCGCTGCGCAGGTGCGGCTCTCGAAGGGCAAGGGAGCGGCCTTCCGCGTCCGGGTCGGCATCCGGCGCGCCCGCGTCGCCAAACAAGTCCCACTCGCGTTGCGCGATGACCCGGCGGCTTCGCTCCTGCTCGAACGCCAGACGACGGCTCTCGAGCTGGGCCAGTTGCTGCTCGACCGCTGCTGTGTAGTCCCGCGGGTCGATGCGGAGCAGGGGCTCGCCTTTCTTCAGCTTGCCGCCGGGGACGAGCTCCGGGTTCTTCCACACCACACGACCCATGAGCTCGGGCTGCACCACGATTTCCTGGGCGGCAACGACCGTTCCGTTCGCGACCACGCGAATGGGCTGCGAGCTTTCCGCCGCAACCAGGACCTTGACCGGAGTCGGTCGGTTGACCTTCTCGGCCTTCTTGGGGGGCGTCTTGAGCTTGACGAGCAGCACGGCCACACCGAGGCCGCCTGCGACGATCAACAGGAAAAGCCCGATGGCCGTGAGGGTTCGAGACAGGGGCTTCATGATTCCTTCTCCTTGGCGGGCTTCTCCAGCGTGGTGGTCCATGTGCCGCCAAGGGCCCGGCAGAGCTGAATGCGGTGGGAGATCAGCTGCCGCTTGGACGTGAGGAGGTTCTGCTCCGCCGCGTGAAGGGCCTGAAGGGAGGTGAGCACGGGCAAGAAGTCCGTGAGGCCCTGCTGGTAGCGGAGGCGGGCGATGTCGAGGGTTTGCCGGGAGGTCTGGACCTGCCGTTCCAGCTCTTCGATGTTGGCTTCTTGCTGCTTCTCGTTGACGAGGGAGCTCTCGACCTCGAGCACGGCGGTCAGCAGCGTCTGCCCGTAGCCCATCAGTCGCTCCTCGAGCACGGCGCGGGTTCGGTCCACCTCGGCAGAACGCCGCCCCCCGTCCCACAACGACGCCGAAATGGACCCCATCACGCTCCACACGAACGAGTCGAACAACTCGCTGAGGGACAAGGCGGAGTAGCCGACGCTCGCGGACAGCGTGAGGGATGGGTAACGGTTGGCGATGGCTTCCCCGACGCGGTAGTCGGCGGCCACGACACGGCGCTGGGCCGCCCGAACGTCAGGTCTTCGCTGGAGCAACTCCGAGGGCAGACCCGCGGAGGGCAAGGACGGGAGGTTGGGAAGCTCGTCGCGTTGCGGCGTGACGATGGAGCCCGGACCTCGGCCGACGAGGACGGCAAGCTGCTGCACGAGGACCTGTTCTCGCGCCTCGCCGAGGGAGAGCTGGGCGCGCGTCCCTTGCACCTGCTGCCGTTGCTGCAGAACCTCGGTGGCGGAAGACTCACCTTGACCGAAGCGCAGCATCACGAGCTCGAGGAAGGCTTCGTTGGTCATCATCTGCTGGCGGAGCAGCTTCTGCTTGGCGCGCTGCTCCAGGATGTTGAACCAGTTCTCCGCAACGCTGGCCGTCAGGGTCATGGCCGCGGCTTCGACGTCGTCGCGAGAAGCGAAGGCATCGTAAGCCGCCGCACGAGCCCTGGACCGGAGCTTGCCCCACAGGTCGACTTCGTACGCGACAGGAACGGACGCGGAATAGCTGTTCGAGGTGAACTCGCGGGTGGTGGTCCCTGCGGGTCCCGGGGCGGTGATGTTGCGGCGGGATCGGGAGGCGGAGAGCTCGAGGTTGACGTTGGGTTCGAGGGACGCGCCTGCCTGGCGGGCGAGAGCTTCGGCCTGGGTGAGACGAGCCCAGGTTTGTTTGAGCTGGAGGCTGTCGGTGAGGGCGCGGTCGACGAGGCCCTTGAGCTCGGGGTCGCCGAAGTCCTCCCACCACTTCCCGGGGTCGGGCTCTTTGGTCGGCGCGCGCGAGGCGTCCTTGTCGAGGGACTTGAACTGGTTGGGCAGCTCGACGGGGGACTTGGGTTCGGTGTCTGCCTGGTGAACCATGCACCCGGCCATGACGAGGGGAACACCCAAGGCGGACGCCGCCCGTAAGAAGGTGCTCGCAAGGTTCAGGAGGCGACCTCGGGAAGCGAAGGCGCCGGCGTCTGCCTGCGGGGCGCCTTTGGCCTTGGCGATGTCATCCATGTTGGTCCTGTTGCGGTCGAGGCGTCGACGAAGGTCGTCGAAGTCGGTCATGGGGGCCCATGACCAGAGGACGGACGGCGAATTCCAGTATCCACGTCTGGTTCGATGGTCAAGAGGGAGGACGGGTCGCGGTCCACGGGGGAGATGGTCGAGAGCACTTCAGATTCCCCGCAACCAACCCCGCCGCGTGTCCGAACCAAAGGGCATGCGGACACGTTTCGACCAGTTTGCGAAAAGAGTGCTGGCCGCTTGCCTGTCTGAGGCAGGGACAGTCGACACCGAGCACGAGGTGAGCTCGGAGCTGCAGTCCGTGGACGTGTGGTTCGTCCCTTCGCTCGAGCAGACGGGACGAAGAGTCAAGGCGCAGTCGGTGCTGGGCGCGATGGCGCGGCATCCCGCGCTGATCGAGGTGTTTCGCTGCACACCGGGGGTGGACGACGTGCTTCGGTGCGTGGGCAAGCAACAGGCCGCCCATGCGGAGTTGATCAGGTCGGACAGTCGGGCGCGGTTGCCGGCGCTGTGGATCGTGTCCGCGGGGCATCCCCGCACCGCGCTGCGGAGGCTCGGGTTTCGTTCGCTGCGACGATCAGGCCCTGGAGTGTTCGAAGCGCCACCGGGGTTTGGGTTGCACGTCGTGGTGCTGTCGGCGTTGCCTCGAACGCGGCGGACGCTCCTGCTTCGTCTGCTGGGTGCTGGGCGAACGTTCCTGGGTGCGCTACAAGAACTTCGAGTGCTTCCGCCGGACGCATGGGAGGTTCGGGTCGCGAGACCGTGGCTGGTGAGATATCAACTGGAGATCAGGGCGTTGAACCGGGCGGAGCGGACGGCGGAAGAGGAGGCGATCATGGGCGCGCAAGACCTGTACGAGCAGTGGGAGAGGGAGATCCTTCAGCGGGGCAAGGCGCTCGGGCTCGACGAGGGCAAGGCGCTCGGGCTCGACGAGGGCAAGGCGCTGGGGCTCCGGGAAGGGAAACGGGAGTTGCTGCTTCACGTGCTCACCGCCCGCTTCCCCGAGCTTCCGGCTTGGGTTCGGGAGCGTGTGCAGATGGCTCCTGAGGCGCGGCTCGACGCGTGGGCCGAGCGCGTGGTGTCCGCGAGTTGCCTGGAGGACGTGTTCGGAAGCTGAGCTTTCCTTTCGGGAGGTCGATTTCCCGCAACCAACCCAGCCGTGTGTCCGAACCAGAGGGCATGCGGACACGATTCGACCAGTTTGCGAAGCGGGTGCTGGCCGCGTGCCTGGCGGAGGCAGGCACGGTCGACACCGAGCACGAGGTGAGCTCGGAGCTGCAATCCGTGGACGTGTGGTTCGTCCCTTCGCTCGGACATGCGGGGGGACGAAGGGTCAGAGCGCAGTCAGTGCTGGGCGCGATGGCGCGGCATCCCGCGCTGATCGAGGTGTTTCGCTGCACACCGGGGGTGGACGACGTGCTTCGGTGCGTGGGCAAGCAACAGGCCGCCCATGCGGAGTTGATCAGGTCGGACA